>JAEEGK010000125.1_pt1 | contig 183714 bp, 142 predicted proteins | sample 8958771 | NCBI WGS metagenome assembly JAEEGK01 (sample SAMN16246547, study PRJNA631951) | gut metagenome | biome: gut microbiome; feature: rumen; material: SC-attached | host: Bos | place: Iran: Karaj | collected 2018-10 | reverse complement strand
TATTGCTTGCCCGACACCCTGTTTGTACCGATAAGGGTAATCGTTGCCGAGCCTGCGCAGACGATACCGCCCGAGATGGTAACGTTGTTGAGTGTAATGCTTGCGCCGTCGGCAATCGTCACCGTGCCCGATGTCGAGCCGGTCAGCACATCGCCGTCCTGTGCCGTATAATTGCCACCTAAGAGCGTCAAGTCCGTCGGCTTAACATAAGTATAGGAGCTTTCGGTAATACCGTCGGGATAGACAACACCAAAGATGGTCACAGTGCCGCAGATACCTCTAGAACCCGCACCAATGCTTCTGGGGGCGTCACTCCCTCCTGTCGCTATGACTCTGGTAACACCATCGGTAATGGTGATGTTTCCACAAGAGCCTTGATAACCACTGCCGATGCCTGGTGCATACGGACCGCCATAAGCTGTTACGACTCCGCCCGTGATGGTAATGTCGCCACACCAAGAAAGCGTAGCACCGCCATCAGTATATGCTCCGCCAGAGCCGATGGCTGCTGCATTGCCGTCGCTTGTAGCGTTTATGGTTCCTCCCGTTATGATGATGTTTCCGCATTTGGTGTAGTTTGACGTGCTAGCACCAATGGCTGCTCCATGACCATTGCCTGCGGCGTTCAGTATTCCGCTGCCTCCGATGGTGAGGGTGCCGACTTCCGCAACATAGATGCCTGGTTTGTTATATCCCGCCCTCACATTGTTCGTGCCGACGAGGGTAATTGTTGCAGACCCTGCGCAGATGATGCCGCCTGTGATGGTAACATTGCGGAGTGTGATGCTTGCACCATCGGCAATCGTCACGGTGCCCGACGTGGAGCCGGTCAGTATATTGCCGTCCTGCGCTGTGTAGCTCTCACTGCCTGAGAGCATGACCATCTGTGATTCCGTCACGGTCACCTTGGTAGTATTACCTATCTGCGGATTGCCGTCACCATTCGTATCGATAGCAAAGACTTTTACCCAATAGTCACCTGGATCGTCGATGGGGATGTCGGCGCTGAAGCCATGATTGCCCGTGATGTTCCTCGCCGCGTTCACATCTGGTCTCGACACATCGGCCGTTATGGTATGAACGTCACCATACTGGCAGGTGCAGCTCGCGTCCGTATAGACATACACTTGCACGTCGATGGACTGCGTAGATGCGTCGGGATCAAAAGCCCATCCCTGAACGTGGATGAACCCAGCACCGCCCGTGCATTCGTCGAGGTATTTGTCTGGCTGCCCAGCCCAAGCTGTTACCGTTATCAGCAGTAGGAAGAGTGTCGTCATCACCTTTGCCTGTCCGACAAACCTCTGATGGATTTCATTTCTTGTCTTCATAGTATGTATTTGTTTAGTGGTTAATTGTCGTTTATTTTATATGTTTCTGCGGACAAAGATAGGAAAATAAATTGAAAATTGAAAATTGAAAGCGGAAAAAGTGAAAAAAGCGCACACAGATGACACAGATGACACAGATTTATCTTTAACCGTTAACCGTTAAACTTTAACCGTTAAACTTTTCACCTTTTTATAGGGACGCGTCCCTAAAATCGACGTGAGGATTTCATCAAATCCTCTGCTCCAGCATATCAAGTAAAGATCTCTATAATATCTCTATAATATCAAGAAAAGACCTCTATAATACCAAGTAAAGACCTCCAATGGAACAAGCAAACGGCAAGGTAATATCTCCTACACATGTCCGGTACATGTCCGGTACATGTCCGGTAGAAAAGCGGACATGTACCGGACAAGTACCGGACACATAGCGGACAACAATAGGAGGAACATAGGAGCTCCCCGTGAGCAGCTATATAGATAGAATAGAGGTCTTTATGAGAAGTACTAGAGGTTGACATGAGAAGTAATAGAGATCGACATGAACTTTCACTGACTCCGACTAGTCTTTAACGGTTAACGGTTAAAGGTTAAAGGTTAAAGGTTAAAGACTAATGGTTCTTTGATGCTTTAGCACCACGGCGCGCTTTTTATGCGCGGATCCTTCTTACTTCTTCCATCAGCAAAAGGAAATTTTTACGATTTCCTTTTGGTATTTCACTCGCTTATTCGTATCTTTGCAGCAATGAAACGTGTTATTTACTTTGGGGCAGTGGCTTCGGCCATGCTGCCTGTTGTTCCCTCTGCGGCTAAGACGACGAAGGGAAATGCGGCTGTTGAGAATCGTGAGCAGCCGAATGTGATTTTCATTTATGCCGACGACCTCGGCTATGGCGACTTGGAGTGCTTTGGTGCTACAAGGGTGCAGACGCCGAACGTCAATGCGCTGGCAAAGAGCGGCATACGCTTTACGAATGTCCACGCGATTGCTGCCACGAGTACGCCTTCCCGCTATGGTCTCTTGACGGGCGAGTATGCTTTCCGTCATGCGGGGACGGACATCGCACGAGGCAATGCGGGGATGATTATTCGACCTGAGCAGTTCACGATTGCCGATGCTTTCAAGAACGCTGGTTATGCTACGGCGGCCATCGGCAAGTGGCATCTGGGCTTGGGCGACAAGGATGGCGAGCAGGACTGGAATGCTCAGCTGCCTATGCACCTGGGCGACATCGGGTTCGACTATCACTACATCATGGCTGCGACGGCTGACCGCACGCCCTGTGTCTTCATCGAGCAGGGGCACGTTGCCAACTACGACGAGACGGCCCCGATACTGGTCAGCTATGAAGAGAACTTCCCTGGCGAGCCGACGGGCAAGGACAACCCTGAGCTCCTCTACAACCTGAAAGCCAGTCACGGCCACAACCAGAGCATCGTGAACGGCATCGGTCGCATCGGCTACATGAAGGGCGGCGGCAAAGCACTCTGGAAGGACGAGAACATTGCCGACAGCATAGCAGCTCATGCGCTTGGCTTCATCCGCAAACATCAGCAAGAGCCTTTCTTTATGTATCTGGCTACCAATGATGTACATGTGCCGCGCTTCCCTCATGATCGCTTCAGGGGAAAGAACCCGATGGGCTTCCGAGGCGACGCCATTGCGCAGTTCGACTGGACGGTGGGGCAGGTTGTCAGCGAGTTGGAACGCTTGGGGCTCAGGAAGAACACCCTTATCATCCTGAGCAGCGACAATGGTCCTGTGGTGGACGACGGCTATCAGGACAGGGCAGTCGAGTTGCTTGGCGACCACAAGCCTGCTGGTCCGTATCGTGCCGGCAAGTACAGCACCTTCGAAGGCGGCACGATAGTTCCGGCGATTGTGTCTTGGCCGAAGCGGGTCGAGGCAGACGGGGAGTCGGATGCCCTCGTGTCGCAGATCGACTGGCTGGCTTCGCTCTCAGCCCTCGTGGGAGCTCGCATTCCCAAAGGCGGGGCGATAGACAGCGAGAACCGGCTCGGCACTTTGCTTGGCGAGAACAAGGAAGACCGTCCGTATGTGCTGGAGCAGGCTGCCAACCATACACTCTCGGTACGCAGCAAGACGTGGAAGTACATCCCGCCAAGCCAAGGACCAGCCATCATCTCCGGTCCGAACATGGAGAGCGGATACAGTCGTGAACCTCAACTCTACGACATGCGTCAGCCCTACGAACAGGAGAACCTTGCCCTCAAGCAACCGCAAGTGGTGTTCGAGATGCAGTCGTACATCGAGAAGGAACGCACGAAAGGCTCCAGTTACAAGTCGCCTATCTCGAAGTAAAAAATGCTTGAAGTTAAAATGGAAGTTAAAATGGAAGTAAATTCGCTTCGCTCATGGAAGTTAAAAAGGACAATACCATTCTCTCTGGTGGGCGTTGTCCTGATGCTTGTGGCAGTTTGCTTCGGCTCTGCCGACGTGCTGGCGAAGGGGAAGAAGCGTCGCGCGTGTATTGAATTCTCGAAGAAAGCACTTAAATTCGAGGAGTCGATTCAACGCGAAGGCTGGGAACTGGTGTGGCACGACGAGTTCGACGGCAAGGCGCTTTCCGACGTGTGGACGCGCATCCCCCGCTTCCCGAACCCGTCCGAGTGGGATAAGTTCATGAGCAGCGACGACAGACTCTACGAGGTGAAAGGCGGCGTGCTCACACTCTACGGCTTGGTGAACGACTTCCTGCCAGAAGACACGGCTCACTTCCTGACTGGCGGCGTCTATACTAAAGGCAAGGTTTACTTCCAGCGAGGCAGAGTTGATGTCCGCCTGAAGACAGACGATGCCTCAGGAGCCTGGCCGGCTGCTTGGTTGCTGCCAGACGGGCGATGGCCCCACGATGGGGAAATCGACATCATGGAAAGGTTGAACTACGACGACTACGCGCATCAGACGATTCATTCGGCCATTACCGAGTACGACCACGAAAAGCGAAAGACTCAGAACTGGCACTATACGGCGCCTATCAAGAAAGGTGATTGGAACGTCTATAGCGTGGTGCTCACGGAGGATAGCGTCAGTTTCCTCATCAACGACAAGTTGACGTTCACCTATCGCAAAGAGCCTGAGCACGGACCTGGACAGTTTCCGTATGACAGGCCGATGTACCTCTTGCTCGATATGCAGCTGGGAGGCGACTGGGTAGGCCCTATCAATCCGAAGGAACTGCCGTATCGCTACCAGATAGACTACGTGCGCTTTTACAAAATGAAAGATTAAAGATTAAGGATTAAAGTTTGGTTGTAATATGAGGTTTATACTGAACATCATACTGACGATGGGGCTTACTTCGGGAAGCCTGTTTGCCCAACCGAGTGCGACGGCAAAGCGGATGGCACAGCAAGGATTGGTCGATATCCTGTCCGTCGATAGCACGATTCAAGTAAGTCTGATGTACAGCCGGCCCGACAACTTCACCGGCAAGGTGCTCTACACCGACCTTCGCGAAGCATATCTTCACCCAAAGGCTGCTACCGCAGTGTCAAAGGCTCAACAGGCCCTGAAGAAACTCAGGCCGGAACTGAGCCTGAAGATCTATGATGCAACGCGTCCGATGAGCGTTCAGCAGAAGATGTGGAACGTAGTGGCTGGCACAAAGAAGGCCATTTATGTGAGCAACCCGCGCAATGGCGGTGGCATGCACAACTACGGTCTCGCCGTCGATATCACGCTTTGCAAGGCTGCCACAGGCGATACCCTCGACATGGGCACACAGGTGGATTTCCTTGGGCCCTACGCTCATATCGACGACGAAGCCAGCCTCGTTGCCAAGCACATCATTACCTCCGAAGCAAAGAAGAACAGAGAATTGCTCCGCAAGGTAATGAAAGAAGCCGGATTCATTCCATTAAAGACAGAATGGTGGCACTTTAACCTCGTCTCTCGAGCCGAGGCTAAAGCACATTATAAAGCCATTAAGTAAGAGCAGGACAGGCGTTCTGGCGGTCCTTTAGAGCGTCACCTCTTCCTGTGGTTTGATGTCCTCGATCTGCAGCTGCACTTCGCCTCGCTTGTGGCTGTTCTCCTCGATGTGATAGACAATATCGAAGGCGCGCTTGGTCTTTATGTAGCGAGCCTGCGAACTCTGGCCAAAAGCAATGCCATTCATCACGTTGCTGCTCTTGGAATCCACAAGTTCCAGTTTGATGTGCTCCTGGTCGCGACCCACCACCTTACTGGTACCGTAGTCATAGACCTGACGGGTGCAGAAGAGGGGCTTTGGGTTGTCGGGACCATAAGGTGCAAAGCGCTTGAGGTCAGAGACAATGCGACGGTTGATTTCGCGGAAGTCAACCTCTGCATCGATACGGAGGATGGCATTCACCTGCTCAGGCTGTATGTTCTCCTGGACATATTGTTCGAACCTTCTGCGGAACTCGGGAATGTTCTGCGCCGGCATGCTTAAGCCCGCGGCATACGTGTGTCCGCCAAAGTTCTCGAGGAGGTCGGCACAACTCTCTATGGCCTTATAGACATCAAACCCCGGTACGCTTCGTGCCGAGCCAGTCGCCATTCCGTCGTCATTGCAGGTGAGGACAACGCTGGGCTTGTAGAAGACTTCCGTCAGACGCGAGGCCACGATGCCGATAATGCCGCGATGCCATTCCTCATTGAACAGGACGATGGACTTGTGTTCGTGCCGATGTTCCAGCGTCTTGACGATGCGGTTCGCTTCTTCCGTCATCGACTTATCCAAGTCCTTACGCTGCTCGTTGTACTCGTTTATTTGCTCTGCCAGCTTCCCCGCTGCCTGCTGATCCTTCTCAATGAGGAGGGCCACAGCTTCATTGCCGGTCTGCATACGTCCGGAGGCATTGATGCGAGGTCCAATCTTAAAGATGATGTCCCCAAGGGATATCTCCTTGTTGGTCAGCCCACATATCTCCATCAAGGCCTTCACGCCTATGCTTGGGGAACTGTTAAGCTGTCGCAAGCCATGATAAGCCAGTATGCGATTCTCGCCCATGATGGGTACGAGGTCAGCCGCAATACTGATGGCGCACAGGTCGAGCAGTGGGATGAGGCTTGAGAACTCTATGCCGTTGTTGATGGCAAAAGCCTGAATCAGTTTGAATCCTACGCCACAGCCACACAGGTGCTCGTAGGGATAGGTATTATCAAAGCGCTTGGCATTGAGAATGGCCACAGCTGGTGGCAATTCTTCGCCAGGCACATGATGGTCACAGATAATGAAGTCGATGCCTTTTTCCTTGGCATAGGCGACTTCTTCGATAGCCTTGATGCCGCAATCCAGCACGATGACAAGACCGACGCCCGTCTCCTGGGCATAGTCCACACCCTTGCGGGAGACACCATACCCATCTTCGTTTCGGTCGGGGATGTAGTAGTCGATGTTGCTATAGAACTGCTGGAGGAAGCGATAAACTAAGGCTACGGCAGTACATCCGTCCACATCGTAGTCACCATAGACGAGGATGCGTTCCTTGCGCCCAAGTGCTTCGTTGAGACGGTTCACAGCCTTCTGCATATCCTGAAACAGGAAGGGGTCGTGCAGGTCGGTGAGCTGAGGACGGAAGAACTTACGTGCCTCCTGCACACTGTCTATGCCGCGGGCAATCAATACCCGTGCCAAGACAGGGTTTAGCTTCAGCTCCTCTGCCATTTCCCCCGCAAGTTTCAGCTGTGCGTCGGAAGGCGGATTATAACTCCACTCGTAGTTCATCGTAAAAAAAGACGAGATGGAGCTTACTTGATATACTCTGAGAAATCGGTCAGATGCATGTCGCCCTTGCGCAGGAAGGTGTCGTGCATGGCGAAGGCGGCAGACAGTTCGTGATGAGTATGACCGCTGCGCTTCTCTGCATACTTGAGGTAATCCTGCAGCATGGGACGGTAGTCGGGATGAGCCACCTTGATGAGTTCCTGTGCCTTCTGCATGTCGCTCTTATGACGAAGGTCGGCCACACCGTACTCCGTTATGACGGCATCGATGTAGTGGTTGGTATGATCGATATGACTGGCGAAGGGAACGATGCTTGAGATTGCGCCGCCCTTGGTTGTGGAACCGCAAGTGAAGATGGTCAGATAAGCGTTGGCTGCGAAGTCTGCCGAGCCGCCGATGCCGTTCATCATCTTCGTGCCGCATATCTTGGTGCTATTCACGTGGCCATAGAGGTCGCACTCGATGGCTGTGTTGAGTGCGCAGACACCCAGACGGGCAATGACTTCGGGGCAGTTGCTTATCTCTGAGGGACGCAACACGAGCTTGTCCTTGAAGAAGTCTATATTGTCGTAGATGTCGAGGAGGCACTCGTTTGTGACCGTCAGAGAGCAGGCCGATGCCGAGAGCACGCGGCCTTGTTTCATGAGGCCTACGGGAGCGTCCTGCAACACTTCTGTATAGATGTTGAAGTTAGGCACTTCGGGACACTGTCCGAGGGCGCCCAAAACGGCATTTGCACCACTGCCTACGCCGCTCTGCAGGTTGAGGAAAGACTTCGGGATGAGGCCTTTCTTGAGGTTGAGCAGCAGGAAGTCTGCCACGTTCTGACCTATCTGAGTGGTGATGGGGTCTGGGTCCTTGAAGCTGCGAGCCTCGTCGGGAACGTTACATTCCACTACGCCAACGATGCGGTCGGCGTCCACTTCGACGTAAGGCTTACCAATGCGGTCGCTGGCCTTGGTAATCATGATGGGCGTGCGGAAGGGATGATCCTCTATTTCATACACGTCGTGAATGCCCTTGCTGTTGGGGCTGTGGAACGCATTGAGCTCCACGATGATGCCTTCCGTAGCGAGGCGACACACGGTGGGGCTAATGCCACCGGCTGCCGTGAGGTAGATGTGGGCCTTGTTTCCCACTTTCTCTATGGCGCAGGCCTCTATGATAGCCCAGTTCACCTGCCCGAGATATCCCTGACGAATCTGGGTTGCCATGTTCGAGAGGTTGAGGTCGGAGTAGTTCAGCGTGTTCTGGTTGACGTTCTTACGGAAGTCGGGATTGGTGGTGTAGGGTGCTCGGAAGTCGATGGCCATCGCGTTCGAGAGGTCACCGTCGCAACTCTGTCCGGTGCTGGCACCTGTGAAGATACTGATTTTAAAGGGTCGTCCGGCTTCATGTTCTGCTACTGCTTTCTTGGCAATCTCTGCCGGAGTACACTTTGCGACGCCTGCTGGTGTGAAACCACTCAGGCCGATAGTTTGTCCATTTTGGACAAGGGCTGCTGCTTCTGCAGCGGTAATTCTATTGAAATCCATGATGTGTTTGTTTATATTTTGCGGGCAAAGGTACAAAAAAAAACGGAGAAATGTACCCTTTATAAACCTTTTTAACACACATCAAAGGTGTTTTGTCAAAGATGAGGCTCTTTTTGGAAGAAAGTACGATAGTTTTCGGCCATCAAGGAGCACAAATTCGTCAGGTCGAGGCCTCTTTTTTGTGCCACATTATTATATATTTCCTTGATTGATGACTCTGCGTCGGCATCTGTCTCAAGCATAAGGCGTTCCGCTGGACAGAGCAGCAAACTTTCCTCATTATGCTGGGGGCCGAAGCTGACGTAGAAGCCTGCATCGACGAGCGAACGCAGTTGCTGGGGCTTGCCACGAAAGCCGTGGAGCATCCAGGACTGCTTGGGGTTCAGTGACTTACGCAAGTGGAGCAAGCCTTCGAGGGCTTTTACGCAATGGATGATGAGCGGCTTAGCGAACTCTTCGCTTAGCCTGACTTGCCGGATGAAGACTTCTTCCTGCACCGACATCGACGGTCCCTTCAATGCGTCAAGGCCACATTCCCCGATGGCCAACTTGGCCGAAAGGTCGGGGACAGACTGCTTCTGGTCCGCCCTCCACGGGTGGATGCCCCACGTGTCGCGCCCGTCAACGACAGCTACGGCGTCCTGCTCGGCAGGAACCTGATGCGTATGGAAATCGATGTAGGTCATAGTCTGTTTTATTCCCCTATAGGGCGTTGCTTATTCCCCTATAGGGCGTCAGTCATTCCCTTATAGGGCGTTACTCATTCCCCTATAGGGCGTTGAATCACCCTGCCTAAGGCACCGGATCATATCCGCTTCCGCCCCAGGGATGGCAGCGCAGCAGACGCTTCACGGCAAGCCACAGTCCCTTGAAAGGTCCGTATTTCCGCAAGGCCTCCACTGCATATTGGCTGCAGGTGGGCGTGTAGCGGCACGACGGAGGCGTCAGCGGAGAGATGAACCGCTGGTACAGACGAACGAACATGATGAGCAACCACGTCAGCAAGTCCGTCGCTTTACGAATCGGCCGAAACACTTTCATGGATACGTTGCAACAGGGTTTGCATCTTCTGGAACACCTTCTCGGTGGGCAACTGCTCGTCGCTGGTCCACAGGAAGGCTATGTCGAGACCGCCCGTCAGAGGCTGGAGCAGCTCTTTCTGCAGGCGATAGGCTTCGCGAAGCTGGCGCTTGATGCGATTCCTCTTCACAGCCCGCTTGAAGTAACGCTTGCTGACGGAGACCATGACGCGCACCACTCCCACTTCGTTGGGCATATAGACCGCACGAATGGGAAAGGCAGAGACCGACTGATGGCCACCGCCGAAAAGTTCCTCCAAAGCCTTCCGGCTGCAGAGGCGCTCCTCTTTAGGAAGCGTGTGAAGGGCTAAATCAGCCATTTACCTTGCGCAGATGGTCGTCGATGGCAGAGGAAATGCTGGGATACTGAGGAGAGGGAGCTTCGATGTCGAGACGCAGACCGGCATCACGAACAGCCTTGGCCGTAGTGGGACCAAGTGTGCCGATGACGATATCGCCCTGCTCGAAGTTCGGGAAGTTCTTCTTCAACGACTGCACACCGCTGGGACTGAAGAAGATCAGCATATCATAGTCGAACGGCTCACCCTCGGCAAAGTCATTGCTGACCGTGCGATACATGATGGCATCCGAATGCTTGACGTTCTTGCTGTCCAGCATTTGGCCAAAGACAGGATTGTGTACGTCGCTCAACGGGATAAAGTAGCGCTCCGCCTTGTGCTTCACCATCAAGGGAACCAAATCGTCAACCTTACCGGTCGTCCCGAAGAAGATCTTGCGCTTGCGGTACTGGACATACTTCTGGATGTACTGCGCTACAGTCTCAGTGATGCAGAAGTACTTCATGTCCTCAGGAATAGGGATGCGCATCTCCTTGGCAAGTAAGAAGAAATTGTCAATGGAGAGACGCGAAGTAAACACGACAGCGGTGTGCTCCAGAATGGATATCTTCTGCGCACGGAACTCCTTTGGAGTGAGCGGCTCAACCTTGATGAAAGGACGAAATACTATTTCAACATTATGACGCTTCGCAATGTCATAGTAAGGCGAATTAGCCGACGTTGGTTCCGGCTGCGAGATAAGTATCTTCTTAATCATCGTTTGTCGTATTTTTTTTGCTATATTTTTATCACCGAGAGATAGTCCGCATATGTCAAAACCTGCTGTAAGACAAGCAACGGTATCAATTCGAGTGTGCAAAAGTACACAATTAAATGCAAAGTGCCATACATTTTCGGAAAAAATATCTGATATGTCTTAAAAAGGAGCAATAACTTGACAAAAAGAACAAGACACAGCGACGAAATCAACACCTCTTCGTGAGGAACAGGCATATACACCACTGCCATCGCCAAGACAAGCACAAGCAGCGCCTCCACCACATAGATGAAAGTGTAAGCCCTGTTCATTGTAAAGATTTTTTCTTTACGGAAGAACACCCAATTCACAAAGCTGCTCATCATCCGTTTCAGCAGGAAATAGACTATCCAAAGCAGGAGGATGGCACCGAAAAGGATGTAGGGCGTCTCCTGGAACGGGTAGTAATCGACCGCATACTGCGTGTAGGTGAAGGTCACCATCGTAGCTGAAAGCGACAGCAAGGCTACAGCGACAAGTCGGGTTGAGTAGCGAAGCGGATCGTCCACAAGAGGTTCATCCTTCTTCCCTGGTATAGGAAAGAACACGCCACTCAGCGTCTCCTTGAACTTCTTGCTGAGACGCGACACAAGGCTGGCAGCAAGAATCAGGCACAAAAGCAGCAGCAATCCGCTCCAATCCTCGTGACGAATGCGAAACGGCGTAGAGGTTGCAGCAAAGCCCCATGGTCTGTAGGGCACTTCTGCGTGCAACACACTGTCGCCCTTCACGAGGCCTCCGTCATCGTAGGGTATCAGGCGCTCCACTATCGTGTCCTGCAAGACCAGAGAATCTGCGTCTTCCAAGACAAGGGAGTCAGCCAAACTGAGCGTATCTACTTCGTTCATATCTTAGCGAAACGACGTATGCTTGTGTCCCACAAAGGTGTTTCCAGAGCCATCCTCAATGCTTCCTCGGGTGTCGGAGCCACCTTCCAGATGTCGGCATGCACGGGGCGCATGAAGTTTTCCGTGATGGCCTGATGCAACGTATTCAGCAGGGAGTCGAAATAGCCCTTAGTGTTGAGCAGGATGATGGGCTTCAGGTAGAGTCCCAACTGCTTCCAGGTGATGAGTTCCGACAGTTCGGCAAAGGTGCCGCAACCGCCTGGAAGGAAGATTCCCGCATCGGTCATCTCTGCCATCTTTGCTTGGCGTTCGTGCATATCGGCAGTCTCGATGATCTGCGTCATACCGTTGTGGCACCAACCCTCGCCTATCATAAAGGTAGGGATGACACCGATGGCTTTGCCACCCTTCTCGAGGCATCCGTCGGCGCTCTCTGCCATGAGACCCATGTTGCCAGCGCCGTTGACCAGAGTTATGCCTTTGTCGGCCATCAGGTTCCCCAGTCGGCGAGCATCCTTGAAGTAGCACTCGTCTATCTGCGTGCTGCTGGCACAGTAAACGGCTATCTTTTTATCCTTACAATCCATAGTTCACAATTCATCATTCATTATTATAAAGAGAAGGTTGCCTTTATCTTTTCCACGTAATCCAGCTTTTCCCATGTGAAGAGTTCGACGGTTACTTCCTTCGTGTCTCTGTAGAGGGATTCGAAACGCTTTGTGACGATGCGTGGGTCGCGGCCCATGTGTCCGTACGCTGCGGTCTCCTCGTAGATTGGATTGCGCAGTTTGAGTCGCTGTTCGATGGCATATGGGGTGAGTGAGAAGATGTCCTTTATCTTCTCGGCAATCTCGCCGTCTGTCATGCTGACATGGCTTTTGCCGTAGGTATTGACGTAGATGCTGACGGGTTCTGCCACGCCGATGGCATAGCTGAGCTGTACCAGCATCTCGTCTGCCACACCAGCCGCCACCATGTTCTTTGCGATATGACGAGCGGCGTAGGCTGCCGAGCGATCGACTTTGGAAGGGTCTTTGCCACTGAAAGCACCGCCGCCATGAGCGCCCTTGCCGCCATAAGTATCGACGATAATCTTCCGGCCCGTGAGACCTGTATCGCCGTGAGGACCGCCAATCACGAATTTGCCGGTCGGGTTGACGTAGTATTTGATGCGGTCATCAAAGAGGCTTCGTATGCGGTCGGAGCCTATGCTGGCAAGCGTTCTTGGGATGAGGAATTCCTTCACATCACTGGCGATGCGTTTCTGCATGGCTTCGTCGGTGTCGAACTCGTCGTGCTGCGTGCTGATCACAATGGTGTCGATGCGCTGGGGGATGCCTTCGTCGCTGTATTCAATAGTGACCTGACTCTTGGCATCTGGGCGGAGATAGGTCATCACCTTGCCTTCGCGACGTATTTCAGCAAGCGTCTGGAGCAGACGATGGGCGAGGTCGAGGCTCAGGGGCATGTAGTTGTCGGTCTCGTTCGTTGCGTAGCCGAACATCATGCCTTGGTCTCCGGCACCTTGTGAAGCACGGTCCGAGCGGTCCACACCTCGGTTGATGTCGGCACTTTGCTCGTGTATGGCAGAGAGGACACCGCAGCTGTTTCCCTCGAACATATACTCGCTCTTGGTGTATCCGATGCGGTTGATGACCTCGCGTGCAATGCGCCCAAGGTCAACGTATGCTTGTGTCTTGATTTCTCCGGCCAGGACGACTTGTCCGGTTGTTACGAGAGTTTCGCACGCCACCTTCGATTCAGGATCGAAGGCGAGCAGTTTGTCGAGCACTGCATCACTGATTTGGTCGGCCACTTTATCAGGATGGCCTTCGGAGACGGACTCCGATGTAAACAGATAACCCATAGTAGAATTAATTTTTTAATATAATTAATAATGTATGGGGAAAGAAGTCGGGCACAAATGCGCGAGGCGACAAGCGTTCATCCTCCTTTTAGCATTTTTTACTGTGGTTGCAAGCAGCCCAAATCTATCCACATTTCTAAGTTTGCGGCTGCAAAGGTACGACAATTAATTCATAATTCATAATTCATAATTCATAATTTTGCGCAATGTGTGAAAAAGTTGTAACTTTGCAGCCATAACTATGATTTGTGACTTATGAATTATGACTTGGAGATAATGGCTCCTGTGGGGTCGCCGGAATGTTTGGCGGCGGCCATACGGGCGGGGGCTAACAGCATCTACTTCGGCATAGAGAACCTGAACATGCGCGCCCATTCGGCCAGCACGTTCAGCATCGACGACCTGCGCCGCATTGCTGAGGAGACGCACCGATTCGGCATCAAGAGTTACCTGACGGTCAACACCATCATCTATGGCGAGGACTTGGAGCTGATGCGACAGATTATTGATGCGGCGCACGAGGCAGGCATCAGTGCGGTGATTGCCAGCGATGTGGCTGTGATGCTCTACTGCAGGGAGGTGGGCCAGGAGGTACACCTCAGCACGCAACTCAACATCAGCAATGTCGAGGCGCTCCGTTTCTATGCGCAGTTTGCCGACGTGGTGGTGCTGGCTCGCGAGCTGAATATGGAGCAGGTGAAGGCTATTCACGAGGCCATCGAGGCTGAGAACATCTGCGGTCCCAGCGGCAAGCAGGTACGCATCGAGATGTTCTGCCACGGTGCTCTCTGCATGGCCATCAGCGGCAAGTGCTACTTGAGCCAGAGCAACTGGGGACGTTCCGCCAACCGAGGCGAATGCATGCAACTGTGCCGCCGACGCTATACGGTCACAGACGTGGAGACGGGCACCGAACTCGACATCGAGAACAAGTACATCATGTCGCCTAAAGACCTCAAAACCATCCATTTCATCGATAAAATGATCGATGCAGGGGTTCGTGTCTTCAAGATAGAGGGACGTGCTCGCGGACCTGAATACGTCGATACGGTTGTGCGCTGTTATCGCGAAGCCATCGACACTTTGACGACTCCCGAAAAAGGTCGGGAGGCATTCCTCGAAAGGCTCGACGAGTGGGACGAACGTTTGGCACGCGTCTTCAATCGCGGTTTCTGGGACGGCTACTATCTGGGCAAGACCATCGCGGAATGGAACGATTGTCACGGTTCGAAAGCCACCGAAAAGAAGGTTTACTGCGGAAAAACCGTCAGATATTATTCCAAGTTGCAAGTCGCCGAGTTCAAGATTGAGGCTTGTGAACTGAGTGTCGGCGACGAAATCCTCGTTACGGGACCGACCACGGGCGCCCTGCGAGCCACAGTCAGCGAGATTCGCTACGACCTCCAACCCGTCCAGACGGCTCAGCAAGGCTGGCACATCAGCATTCCCATCGAGACGAAAGTGCGCCGAGGCGACAAGCTTTTCCTCATCAGAAAGGAAGGGGTCTGAACACCCTTCGTCATTCCTCTGTCAAGGTCTTAGCGCTCTTCGGAAACTCCCCTATAGGGCGTTTGTCATTCCCCTATAGGGCGTTGCTCACTCCCCTATAGGGCGTTTGTTCTTCCTCCGTCGCGAGTGGAAACTCGCTCCCCTTTGTGGGGCCGAAGCCACATTCAGTGGCTTCTCCGGAGCATACTCCGGACCCCAGTCGCCCCTATAGGGCGTTAGCTCTTCCTCCACGCCGGACTTGCCTTTCCCCTGTGCCGCATTTTTACATCTTGTACAAGCACTTGTAAAACTTGTATTCCTTTCTCCCTTCGCTCATCTTGCTGTACCTTTGCCTTCGAATTCAAAAGTAAAGGACAGCCGGCTGTCTCATTTTCAAACCTATTAAACACTCACAGAAAATGAGACAAGAAACAAACGAAAACAAGATGGCAAGCCTCAACAACGATTGCCGTCTGCTCGTCATCAGCCACATGCCTCTGGCATACGCGATGGCATGGAGACTGAAAGACTGCGGCGTAAGCCTGGAAGACCTGCGGCAGGAAGGATGCCTCGGGCTGTGCGAGGCCGCCACACGCTTCAACGAACAGCTCGGGTGCCGCTTCGCTACCTATGCCAGCTATTGGTGCAGGAAGATGATGCTCCGAGCCATTCATCGCACACCGACGACCGATAGCCTGCAGGACGAGACCTACCGAGAAGCTGACGAGGACGACGACATCCTCCGCATCGGCCTGCAAAGGTACATCGACGACGCACTGCAGCGCCTCACCCATCAGGAGCGGCAAGTCGTCAAACTGTACTACGGCATCGGATGCGAAAGCCTCAGCCTCAGGGAAATTGCCGCCACGATGGGCATCAGCATCTCCAGAGCATCAACCCTCCATCAGCAAGCCATCCAAAGACTCAAAACAACACTGAAGAGGCGACCTTCGACAGGCGACCTCAACACCTGAACCCTTAACACAAAGCAGGGCTGCCAGACACATTTGGCAGCCCTGCTTGCTCCTCAAACCACCCCATTACGCCACTTTTCCTCGTCGAAAGTAAAAACTTTAAACACTAAACCCTAAACTTTAAACTTTATTTCGTACCTTTGCGATTGAACTGACAGACAAACATAGTGAACAAGAACGGGACAAAGAAGAAACACCACCTGATGAGGCTCCTGGCCAGGCTGCCTCTCGGAGTCTTGTATCTGCTGAGCGACCTCGCCTACCCCATCCTATATTATATAATAAGGTATAGGCGCCGACTCGTCCGCGAGAACCTCCGCAACTCCTTCCCCGAGAAGAGCGAGGAGGAAATCCTGAGCATAGAGAAGAAGTTCTACCGGAACCTCTGCGACGTCTTCATAGAAGCCTTCAAATGCCTCCACATCTCAGACCGGGAAATGCTCCGCCGCGTGGAAATCCTTAATTGCGAACTGCCTGAGAGAATCGCTTCCGAAGAAAAAAACGTCTTCATGCTCCTCGGCCACCTCGGCTGCTGGGAATGGTATCAGGAAGTCAGTGTACGATACAAAGCACCCAAGAAAACCTGCGAAATCTACAAGCAAATCGTGAGCCCCTACTTCGCCTCACTCATGCACGAAATCCGCAGCCGCTGGGACACCACACAAATAGAAATGTCACAAACCGTCAGGACTCTGCTCCAATGGAACGCCAAAGGAGAGCCCTTCCTCTGCGGCTTCATACAAGACCAACGCCCCGACAGGAAAGCGAAGGACAGCATCATGTTCCTCAACCAACAGACCTGGTACATCCCTGGCGCAGAAGAAATAGCCAGAAAAGCCAATGCGGAACTCATCTATCTCGACGTCGAAAAACCATCCCGCGGACATTACAGACTCACCTTCCGCGAAATGATTCCCAACGAAGAAGAAGCCAACAGCCAATATCCACTGTCGCAAAACTTCTGGCACAAAATGGAACAAACCATCCGACGCCAGCCCGAACTCTGGCTCTGGTCGCACAACAGGTGGCGTAGCAAAATAAGACAGAGATGAAAGCCGACCAACATTTCCCCATAGACGCAGTTGTCACCTGGGTGGACGGGAACGATCCTGTGCTGAATGCCAAGAGGGCCATATATGTCCGGCCCGAGGAAGCAGGCGCTAAGGATATAGCCGCCCCTACACGCTATGCCAACCGAGGGGAGATACACTGGTGCATACGTTCCATCAACAAGTTCATGCCTTGGGTTAACCGCATCTTCATCGTAACAGATGGCCAAGACCCTAAGGTAGAGAGCCGAATACCCGTAGAGATTATAGACCATCGCATCATCTTCAGCGGATACGAGCAGTACCTGCCTACCTTCAACTCGCTGAGCATCGAGGCATTGCTCTGGAGGATTCCGGGCCTAAGCGAGCACTTCATCTACTTCAATGACGACCTGCTAGTCTGCCGCAGCATCAGTCCCGAAGTATTCTTCCCCAGTAAAGGGCATATCAACTGTCACGGGCATAAGGCCTCTCTCCGCCTGACCAAGGCCTGGTTCTCCCTTAAGCATCTTGTAGGCCGTTCCTGCCAGGTCAATCATATCCGGCAAATGATGCATGCAGCCGAGATAACAGGCAATAAGCACATCTTCATCCGCCTCTCACATACACCCCACCCTTTGTTGCGAAGCACCTTGCAACAATTCTACGAGTCTCATCCTGACTATCTGGTACAGAACATACGCAACAAGTTCCGCAGCAAAGAGCATTTCCGCAGCGACGAACTATGCTACATGCAGCTGTGGAATGAAGGAAGATTGTATCTCCGGCCCGTTCGCCCAGTGCTGATGCGGTATTATCACAGAAAGGGAATGATGCAGTTGGAATGGACATTGCGCAGGGTTACCAAGCCAGGCAGCACAGTCTGCTTTGCCTGCTTCTACGCACTGGATCAGGTAACGGACAAGATATTTGCTCGAATCAACCAGTTTGTGGAGGAGTTATTAGACGGCCAACTATAGTTTTAGGTTTTAGCCCTAAAGCACCTCACGGAATCTCTGCGGTAGCTCGACAACAATCTTCAATTCGAACATTGCAGGCTTGTTCAAGGCATAAGGGAGTCTGCACCAAGTCTGACAGATGCGGGCCAAACGGGTCCATCGGTCAAAGTCGTATGCTTTCTTCTCAGTAACATATCGGATGGTACGCCCCCGCTTGTATATATGCTTCTTCCAACCCTGTGCCACACGGTCAGCATCGCCAAGCCTTTTATCCAGAATCTTCCTGTCGGCATAACCGAAATGGAACAAGTACAAATCTTTGGCAATATGAAAGTTATGTCCCTTAATACGATGGAAACCACTGCCCCACTGACAAGGCTTGGCAATAATGGAAGGCTTAGTGTATCGTGTGCCTATCTGCGCATAATGCCGCTGTGCAAGGAAAGGCTGTAAAAGAGAAAGGTCACCCTCCTGACCCAACTTCTGGCCAAAGTCAAGTCCTAAGGGAGAAAGACTGACATCAATATCCTGAGCAGATAGATACGCTCTGAGGCCGCATCCCAACTTAGGGTCTGCCACAATGTACTCATCAGCATCAACGCCTATTACCAAGTCATATCCTTTGGTAAAGAGAGTGGCAGCCTGCTCTGAGAGGAACTTCAGCCGCTCCTTCTCTGCACTCACCACATGCGTGCCTATCTTAGGATGTACAAAGACATTAGTACCATGACAGAAGTCGGCAATAGCCTGATCTTCCCCGTCATAATATATATATAGGTTCTCCCTACCTAATTCACGTCCGTAGTATTCTACCCACTTGTGCAGGAAGAATTCATCGTTACGAACCATGGTAAGTGCAGCAATCTTCTTCAATTCTAACTCAATTTATGTACAAAGGTAGGGAAAAAACTGACAATACACAAATATTTGCATTCATTAAATGACTTTCTCTAAAAATTCACTACCTTTGCACTAATAATTCCGCATAGAAAAATGGACAAAATAAAAAGATATATAGAATGTCATGTTCCTGTAACAACATGCACATTACGTTGTTCATATTGTTACATAACACAACATCGGCTATTCGAAGGTCCTTTGCCAGAATTCAGATACTCTCCCGAACATGTAAGAAAAGCATTATCAAAAGAAAGATTAGGAGGAACCTGTCTTATAAATTTATGTGGAGCAGGAGAGACTTTGCTTGCAAAAGAAGTTATTGAATACGCAAGAGCCTTTCTGGAAGAAGGGCATTACGTAATGATAGTTACAAACGGAACTATTTCCAAACGCTTTGATGATTTTGCTTCTTTCCCAGACCATCTGAAGAAACATTTATTCTTTAAGTTCTCGTACCACTATTTGGAATTCAAGAAGAGAGGACTGTTTGACGTCTTCTTTAATAATATTAGAAAAGTGAGAGATGCAGGATGTTCTTTTACGCTTGAACTTACTCCTTCTGATGACGCAATACCATATATAGACGAAATAAAGCAGCGAGCCATAGCGGAACTGGGAGCACCCAATCATGTTACCATAGCAAGAGACGAGAGGACTAAAAACAAATTGCCCATGCTGACACATCTGTCAAGACAGGATTACATAGACACTTGGAAAACATTCAACTCCGCACTCTTTAATTATAAATTAACCATCTTCGGACATAAGCGAAAAGATTTCTGCTATGCTGGGGATTGGTCGTTTTGCGTAAACTTGGCAACAGGTAAAATGAAGCAGTGCTACAGGTCGTATTACCGAACTGACATATTTAAGGACATCTCCAAGCCGATACCCTTCCGAGCTATAGGAAACTGCTGTAAGGAGCATCATTGTTACAACGGGCACTCACTGATTGTACTTGGAGATATACCATCGGAAAGCACGCCGACATATGCAGAATTACGTAACAGGCAGTGTATCGATGGATCTGAATGGCTCAGGCCGGAGATGAAATCATTTATGTCATCCAAGCTAAAGGAGAGCAACACAGAATATACATTATGGCAGAAGATAAAAGCCAACGTGCGTAATCTTACATATCATATCATATGAATACAAAGACTGAGGACACGTGTAAGCGCTTACAAACTCTAATCAGGCAGTCACTCACGCCTCTCATACCAAGCGATTACCTACTCTTAGATCTTCCTTATTATAGCAATATCGGCGATAATCTAATATGGCAAGGCACGGAGGACTTCCTAAAAGGCTTATCATGCAAGTGTCTTGGCAGGCATAGCCGCAGGACATTCAAATTCCGTCCGCTACCTAAAGACTGTACTATACTTCTACTTGGAGGAGGTAACTTTGGTGATATCTGGCGAAGCCATCAGGAATTTCGACTGCGAGTCATAGAGAGCTATCCAGATAATCACATCATCATACTGCCACAGACGATATACTACGAGTCGGAAGCCACCTTTGAAGAGGATGTCAAGAGGCTGAACAGACATCAACAGTTAACCGTATGCGTTCGCGACCACCATTCGGCAGAGTTATTGAAGCAGAAGGGATTCCAGAGACAGTTGCTGACGTTGCCGGATATGGCCTTCTGTATAGACAGAGATACACTGTTTGCAAAGAAGAGTGATATTTCTAAAGAAACCCTGTTACTATTGAGGGTAGATAAAGAAGCGCCGACGGGTCGATTCATCGGTAATCATACGGACGCCGAGATAGAAGTAGGAGATTGGCCGAATCTCATAGAGACAAGGCGAGCGGCCAGGCGATACCTTAGGAGTCATGCAGCTGAGGAGAGTGACGCATACTTCAGGACAACATTTCTGGCCGAGCGAATCCAAGAGGGCGTGCAGTTCGTGTCGCAGTACAAGATGGTCTATTCTACGCGTCTGCACGTAGCGATACTGCGCCTGCTGCTGGGGCTGCCAGTCAAGATGATGGATAACTCATACGGCAAGAACCTGAGCTTCTACAACACTTGGCTGAAGGATGATCCGTTGGTCAACATTCCAGATGAGGAAGAGCAGGAGATGCTGCAGATGAACATCTATGCCTATCAGCAAAAACAAAAGGCCAAGAGGAGGCGTAAACAGATTCGCATCCTTGCACTGCTGCTTACGATCTTGTCCACGGTGATGGCGTCACTCTTCATCTTTCTGTCCATGAAATAACTAGGTCTTATGTCTGAAACCATCATCTCCATCATTGTTCCTGTCTATAACGTACAAGAGTATGTCATAGAATGCCTGGAGTCTATTGCTGCACAGACTTATGCCACGGGTGTGGAGTGTATCCTGGTGGATGATTGCGGTACGGATAACAGTATGAAGACAGTGCATGACTTTCTGGACAAATACCAGGGCGAGATAGACTTCCGCATTGCCAGACACGAACATAATCGTGGACTCTCTGCTGCCCGTAACACAGGCATTATGAATGCCAAGGGCAAGTATCTGCTGTTTGTGGACAGCGACGATACGATTTCAGCAAATTGCCTGGAGTACTTCATGCAGGTGGCTCGGTGCTACCCCGACGCACAGATGATAGCAGCGGGTGCCAAGACCTCCAAGCGGAAGAGCTACACTATGGAGAAGCCCTTCCCCGACTATGCCAATAATCCCAAATGGATAGCAACCATGATGCTAAGTCGTGGTGGAAGGCACGGCATTCCGGTAATGGCCTGGAACCGTTTGGTCAGCAAGGACTTCCTGCTGCAGCACCAGCTCTTCTTCCGCGAAGGTGCCGTTCACGAGGATGAGATGTGGAACTTCATGTTGGCACAGCACATCACGCGCATTGCTTTCTGCAAACACGACACCTACTTCTATCGCATACGACCGCAGAGCATCATGACAGCTTTCAAGAGTAGGGATGAGAGGGCACTGGCATGCCTGCCTGTCTGGAGGGAAATGCTGAACATGTTTACTCCTGAACTGGAAAGGGAACAGGCTGAGTGCTTGTGGAACTTCATCAATGATATCAGGCCTACTTGCATTGATTCCACCGTAAGAAAAGAGACCTGGAATATTCTGTGGCAACTGGTAAAGAAGAGAATCTGGCCAACGTCGTGCCTGATTGTCCTTTACTTGATGCCCTTTATCTTCTATATTAAGTTCATCAGGAATCTGATTCCAAAGCTTTCCCGAATCAACCCCAATCGCTACAGCTGCTGCATATCATAGAGACGTTTGTAGTAGCCGTCTTTAGCGATAAGCTCGTCGTGAAGGCCGCTCTCCACTATTTTGCCTTCGTAGAGGACGTGTATGATGTCAGCATTCTTGATGGTTGAGAGGCGATGGGCTATGGCGATTGTTGTGCGGCTCCGCATCAAACGGTCGAGGGCTTCCTGCACGAGGTGTTCGCTCTCTGTGTCGAGGGCGGAGGTGGCTTCGTCGAGGATGAGTATGGACGGGTTCTTGAGGATGGCACGGGCTATGCTGATGCGCTGACGCTGGCCGCCTGAGAGCCTTCCGCCTCTGTCGCCGATGACGGTATCATAGCCTTTTTCTGTCTCCATGATGAAGTCGTGGGCGTTGGCTATCTTAGCGGCCTCGATGACTTGCTCCATGGTGGCGTTCTCTACGCCGAAGGTGATGTTTGCCAGGAAGGTGTCGTTGAAGAGGATGGCCTCTTGGTTGACGTTGCCGATGAGGGCGCGGAGATCGTGAATCCTGACATCGCGGATGTCTTTGCCATCTATGAGGATTTGTCCGTCGCAGACGTCATGATAGCGTGGGATGAGGTCCACGAGCGTCGATTTTCCTGAGCCGGATTGTCCGACGAGGGCAACGGTCTTACCTTTCGGAATTGTGAGGTTGATGTGCTGGAGCACGTCGCTACCTTCGTTGTAGTGGAAGGAGACGTCTCGCAACTCCACCTGCTCTTCGAAGCCTTGCAGGGGTTTCGGGTCGGCTTTCTCCTTTATGGGATTCTCGGCCTTGAGGATGTAGTCGATACGCGACATGGAGGTGAGGCCCAGGGGTATCATGTAAGCTTGCCTGGTCAAGTCCTTGATGGGATTGATGACGCTGTAGAGGATGACCATGTAGAAGATGAAGGTGGAGGCATCTATGAAGCCCTCGCCCTCGAGTATCAGCCAGCCTCCGAAGAGGAGGACTATCACGATGATGATGGTTCCCAATGTCTCGGACACGGGATGTGCGGCATTGATGCGCATCATCATGCCTATCGTGCCTTTCCTGAACTCGTTGTTGATGAACTGGAAGCGCTTGGCCATCTTCTCCTCGGCAATAAATGCTTTGACGATACGCAGTCCACTGAGTGTTTCCTCTATTTGGGCCATAATCTCTGCCAGCCTTGCCTGAACCTTTGCCGAACGGCTCTTGAGCTTCTTCGTTACTGTTCCCATGAGCCAGGCTGCCGGTGGTGTGACAATCAGAACGAAGAGCGTCAGTTGCCAACTTACGGTGAAGAGGGTGATGAAGCAGATGATGATGGCTATGGGCTGCTGGATGAGTGTCGAGATGGCGGAGGTGACGGAGTTCTCCACTATCTGGATGTCGGTACTCATCCGGACGATGATGTCGCCCTTTCTCTCTGCAGAAAAGAAACTGAGGGGCAGCCGCATCACTTTATTGTACATATCCATGCGGATGTCGCGCACTACTCCGGTGTTGAGCGGCATCATGATGTTGGCAGCTCCCCAGTAGCCGATGCACTTCAGGCAGGTCATGAAGACCAGGATGCCACCCATCAGACAGAGCGTGAGGAAAGCGCCGTTCGTGGCGATCTGTTCTTGCACCCAGGCATAGGCATTATTCACGATGAGGTCCTTGTCGAGCGTGCTCCAGGTCCATTCCTTGTAGGTATAGACGTTCTGATCTATCTTGAAGAGGATGTTCAGTATGGGGATGAGCACTACGAAGGAGAACACGTTGAGCCATTGTGCTATGAAGTTGAGCACGACAGACCAGACGATGTACATCTTGTAGGGCTTGAAGTACCGCTTTACTATGTCGAGGAACTGCTTTATCATTACTCTTTGTCATTTTGCTTGCCACAAGGGCTTTCTCATTCCCCTATAGGGCGTTGGGCATTCCCCTATAGGGCGTTGGGCACTCCCCTATAGGGCGTTGAGCATTCCCCTATAGGGCGTTGGTTCTTCCTCCGTCGCGAGTGGAAACTCGCTCCCCTTTGTGGGGCCGAATCATCTCTGTCAGGCCGTCGTAGCTGGTCTGCAGGATGGCTTTGGCACGCATGATGCGCAGGCCGTCGTCGGCAGGTTGTTCCATCATCACGGCGTCGCCGTTGATGTCGTATATGCTTGTGCCGGTGCTGTCGGCAAACAGTATGCCGGCCGGATAGTTGCAGTAAACGAACGGATAGGTATAGGTCTGGCTCAGGACATTGCGGCTCCAGGGATACTCATCGTGCCGGATGCCCATTTGGGACAGCAGGGTGGCCGCTATGTCGCTCTGATTCATGAGGACCGACATCTTGCGCGGCTCGCGTATGGCTCCGCCTGTCCAGAGCATCGGGGCCCTGAAGAAGCCTGGGTCTTTATAACTCTGCTTGTAGAGGAATCCGTGGTCGGGAATGATGATGACGAGCAGGTTGTCCCATTGCGGAAGCTGCCGCAGCGAGTCCATCATGCAGGCGACGCTGAAATCGGTATAGGCGAAGGCATTCAGTTTCTCGTCCTCCAGTCGGCGATAAGGCACATCCCAAGGCTCGTGGCTCGACAGCGTCTGTGCCACCAGGAAGTGATGCCCCGTTTCCCAACGGCTGATGAGCTGGCAGGCTTTCTGCAGGGCAACGCTGTCATTTACTCCCCAACAACCACTCTTCTCGTCGTCACTGAAAGCGGTATCGTCGTATAGATTCTGGAACGCCACGTCCTCCAGGAACTGGCGCTTGCCCATGTTCGTCATCGCGCCGCCATAGATGAAGCCCGTCTCATAACCTTCTCTGCCTAAACTCCGCGCAAGAGACGGGAGCGACGAATGGAACTCGGTTTGCTTCATCAAACCCAGATCCGTATAACTCAACCAGCCGCAGAAGGCAGAAACGGTGCCTCGGTCGGTACGGAAAGAGTTGCTGTAGTAGTTTTCCCAGAAGATGCCTTCCGGAATGAGGCGGCTCATGCCTGGTGCTACATCAGGAATGCCGCCCAACTCCTCCACGAAACGACTGCCGAAGCCCTCGAGGAAAACGACCAGGACGTCAGGCCGCTGCCTGTTGAGAAGGGTGTCCTGTATGTCGTCGGCCGGCTCCGGATAGAGTCCCTTGAAGAGGTCTGCGCGGTCTTCCTCCGAAAGGAAATCATAGCGGCCGGCATAGTTGTCGGTCAGACGAACGCTGCTGGCAAAGGCATAGACGGGATTGACGGCAGCATGGTCGGCAAGTTGCGTGGGATGAGGCTTCGTGGTATAGACATCGCCCTGACGCATCCAGAGAACTCCCGAAACAATCAGGAAGAGCCAGATGATGCTGATGTTCCGCATCCAGAGGCGTTCCGAATTGCCCGTCGGAAGCGTCTTTGGCGTCATCAAGATGCAGGGGATTATCGTCCACAAAGCAAGTAAAAGGAAAGCCGAAACGCGTATGATGATGTAGGAAAGGCTGACGCTATTGGTGGCTCCTTCTGGCGAAGCGGCATAACTCAGCACAACCATTCCCAGCTTGAACTGCCAGTACTCGTACATCACAGCATCGGCCACGATGATAGCAGCTACGGCAAGTCCCATCAGGATATAGTAAGGAGTGAGCCAAGCACGCAGCCTCAACCCTGAATGCCTCAGGGCAAGCAGTCCAACGAGCCAAGGCACGGCAAGCAACATGGCTGCCACCATGAGGTCGTGCTCCACAAAGCCTCGCCAACAAACACCCGCTGCATCGGCAAACGAGAGTTGCTCTATTGGGCGATTATTCAAGATGAACCCTACCCTGCCTATCAGGAAAATGATAAGCAAATGACAGTAAAGGTACTCAAGAAAGTGTATGCCGCGCTTCATTCGGTTGTCTGTTGTCAGTTGTCAGTTGTCTCTTTCATTCACTTCCTCCCAAAGTCGGCTGGTATCTCGCCCCACTCTTCTGTGTTCCACTTCAGCACTTCTGCGTGCTTGGGGTTCGCCCAGAGCCAGTTCTCGGCACGAATCACGAGGTCGAGCACCTGGGCTGTCTGTTCGTCTCGCTTCAGTGTGGTCTTCGCTTTCTTGTTCCGCACCCACGCCATTCCGCTGATGCTGTCGCTATAGACCTTCATGTCCCAGCCGTTCTTCTTGATGAGCGCGAGGGCATGAACGATGGCAAGGAACTCGCCGATGTTATTCGTGCCTTGTATCGGACCGAAGTGGAAGAGGCGTTGCTCGTTGCCAAGATAGACGCCCTGATACTCCATAGCACCAGGATTGCCACTGCAACCTGCATCGACCGCAATGGCGTTGAAATCGACGATTCCTTTCAGCTTATCGTAATCCATGTCCTTGTTCCTCTGCTTTTCCTCCCCCTAAAGGGGGTCGGGGGGTCTTACATCCTTTCTGGCACCTCGATGCCTAAGAGTCCCATGCCGTTCTTGACGACCTGACCGACTGCAGCCGAGAGCATGAGTCGCACTTGCTGCTTGGCTTTATCCTCTTCCTTGAGAACGCTGAAGTCGTGGTAGAACTGGTTGTACTCCTTGACGAGGTCGTAGCAGTAGTTGGCTATGCAACTCGGGTTGTAGTCCTGTCCTGCCTGACGAACTGCCGTCTCGAAGCCTTGCAGACGTTGAATGAGGTTGATTTCCTTTTCCGCAAGTTCCACTTCGAAAGCCTTCTCGTCCAGAGCTATCTCGTCGTTCCACTTCCTAAGGATGCTTCTGATGCGAGCGTAAGTGTACTGAATGAAGGGACCTGTATTGCCGTTGAAGTCGATACTCTCTTCCGGATTGAAGAGCATGTTCTTGCGCGCATCCACCTTCAGTATGAAGTACTTGAGCGCACCCATGCCCACGATGCGAGCTATCTCCTGAGCCTCTTGCTCAGTAATGCCTTCGAGCTTGTTGACTTTATCAGCCGAGAGCTCCTTCGCATCCTGTATCATGGTGGCAATCAGGTCGTCGGCATCGACAACGGTGCCTTCCCTGCTCTTCATCTTACCGTTTGGCAGTTCCACCATACCATAGGAGAAGTGCACGAGGTCCTTGCCCCACTTGAAGCCCAACTTGTCGAGCAAGATGCTGAGCACCTGGAAGTGATAGTTCTGTTCGTTGCCCACGACGTATATCATCTTATCGATGGGATAGTCCTGGAAACGCAGTTTGGCTGTACCGATATCCTGCGTCATATAGACACTCGTGCCGTCGGAGCGGAGAAGGAGCTTCTCGTCGAGACCTTCCGCAGTGAGGTCTGCCCAAACGCTTCCGTCGTCGCGACGATAGAAGAAGCCTTTCGCGAGGCCTTCCTCCACCTTCTCCTTGCCTTCGAGATACGTCTCGCTCTCGTAATATATCTTGTCGAAGCTGACTCCCAAAGCCTTATACGTCTCGTCGAAACCTGCATAGACCCATTCGTTCATGCGTTTCCAAAGAGCGCGAACCTCTGGGTCGTTCTGCTCCCACTTCACGAGCATTTCGTGAGCTTCCTTGATGAGCGGAGCCTCTTGCTTAGCCTGCTCCTCGTCCATACCCTGCTTCTCCATAAGCTCGCGTACTTCCTCGCGATAGTGCTTATCGAAGGCAACATAGTAATCTCCAATGAGGTGGTCGCCTTTCTTGCCAGACGATTCGGGTGTTTCGCCGTTGCCCCACTTCAACCAAGCCAGCATGGACTTGCAGATGTGGATGCCTCTGTCGTTCACGATATTCGTTTTAACCACCTTGTTTCCATTGGCTTGCATCACCTGTGCCAAAGCCCATCCGAGCAGATTGTTGCGGACGTGACCGAGGTGGAGGGGTTTGTTGGTGTTTGGCGAAGAGTACTCTATCATCACGAGCGGGCTGTCGTCTGTGACGGGCAGGAAGCCGAACTTGGGGTTCGCCTGTATCCCTTGGAGCAACTTTATCCACTCGCGCGAACTGATGCTCAAGTTCAAGAAGCCTTTTACGGCATTGAATGCGCTGATGACCTCTGGCATCTTCTCCTGCAGACGTTCGCCAATCTCCTGCGCCGTAGCGTCTGGAGCCTTGTGACTCATCTTGGTAAAAGGGAACACCACGAGCGTAATCTGTCCCTCGAACTCGGGCCTCGTCTGCTGCAGCTGCACCATCTTATCGGGCACTTGCTGACCGTAAAGCTCTTCCACAATGGCCTTCACGGCCTCTGTTATCTTTGTTTCAATCTTCATGTCTCTTTACATTATTATATAAAATATGCGCTGCAAAGGTACAAAGAAAAAATAAGAAATAGGCGTTAATAATAAAAAAACATGGACTATTACCTACGATTTGCAAACTATTTTGTACCTTTGTGGTGTTCCTGAATATAAGAAACATGCATACCAACCTCACAAAACTTGTACGCCCCTTGATGGGCAGCACGCTTATTCTGCTGACGATGGTGCTGACGGCCTCGTCGTGTTACAGTGCTGGCACGAAGGATGACCTGGCTGCCGACAGTTCCCTTGCAATGGAGCCTGCCGAGGTGAAGCTATCGCTCCTCATTGCTGGCGACCTGATGCAACATATGCCACAAATCAAGGCTGCTCAGCAATCCGACGGCTCCTATAATTACGATGAATGCTTTGCTGGCATCAAGGACGAGGTGGAGAGTGCCGATGTTGCCATTGCCAATTTCGAGACAACATTGGCTGGTGCTCCGTATAGCGGCTTCCCTAAGTTCTCTGCTCCAGACGACTTCCTGAGTGGCGTTGTGGGTGCTGGTTTCGACATCATGCTCACAGCCAACAACCATTGCGTCGATACGCATCGGAAAGGCTTGGAACGTACGTTGGCGATGATGGATTCTATGGGCGTCTATCACCTTGGAACCTATCGGAACATTAGCGAGCGAGAGAAGAACTATCCTTTCTTGCTCGAGAAAGACGGGCTCAGAATCGTCCTGCTGAACTTCACTTATGGCACCAACGGCTTGCCTGTACCTGAGCCTTGCTATGTGAACCTGATGGACACGACGGAGATTGCTGCCGATCTGGAGAAAGCCAAGGGGATGAATCCTGACGTCATCATTGCTCTGCCGCATTGGGGAATTGAGTATCAGACCTTGCCATCGAAGGCACAAAAGGATATGGCAAAGTGGTTGCTGGAACATGGTGTGGACCATATCATTGGTGGCCATCCTCATGTGGCTCAGCCTATTGAGTTGCTCAACAACAAGCAGAACCTGATAGCCTGGTCGATGGGCAATGTGGTAAGCAACCAAAGCAAGCCAAACACTTATGGGGGCTATATGGTGCGACTGGAGTTCACCAAGAACGATTCAGTGACTGTGCTCTCCGACCACAACTATTCGCTCTATTGGGTGAGTCGTCCGCCCGATAATGGTTATCGCCATCAATACAGAATCCTACCCATTGACTATCCCGACTCTTTGCTCACAGCCAAAGAAAAGACCCTTCGCAGCGCTATTCGTGGCAGCATGCGCAGGCTCATGAAGGAGCACGGCAAAGGTGAGATTAAAGAATTCTGCTTACCGTCTTCTTTATAAACCTGCTTAGGCTTACGCGAAGATAATCGACAAGCACACAAACGACAAAGACAGCAAGGGTGATGACAATACAAAGCAGCGGCAATACACACACATTGCTTCTGCTCAACAACTCTGCCGACTCTGCCCAAAGCCAGTTGTGAACTATCGATTGCGTGTGGATGATATAGACGGCAAAAGAAAGCGGAGCAAGGAAGAGAATTACTTTCCTGATTCTTTCATTCTCTATACGCCAAGCCTTCGCAATATAAAACAAAGCAACAGACAAAGGCAGCACCAGCCCATGATAAGCCATCGCAAAGACCGTGTACTGAGTATTCTCAAGCGGATGGTTCTTGTAGAGCGTATAGGCAAACATCACCATCATTGTAGCGATATAGGCAAGGACGGCTTGACGCATCGAGAGAGCCTGGTCGGCATACTTCCTGATGTAGCCTCCAATCATGAAGAGATAGATGAAGAGTAATACCTGCTGCTTGCCCATGAGCAGCCATCCGAGCAAAGGTTGGAAGCAAATGATACCTCCTATCACAAGAGCCACTTGATACTGCCTTTTGGAGGCGCGCTGGAGTGCCCATGAGATGAAAGGAGCGAGCAACAAGAGGATAAGATAAGAAGTGACGAACCAATAGTCATTCGAGAGCAGAGGAGTGGCATGACGCAAGAGCTCCTTGCCCTCGAAAGGCACGATACTCAAAAGGACACAAAGCAGATAGATGCCAACAGCATAGAACCAGGTCGTGCTCCACACCTTCCAGATGCCCTTCAGCCGCAATTCCGTCCTGTCTATCATGAAGTAGCCAGTGATGAGGATATAGCAGTTCACGCTTGGCAGAGCCATCAGTTTCATGATTTCCAGGACACTCCAAACGAGGGCTCCTACTGGTGAAGACGCATCCACACGAAAGTCCCCATAGATGTCCAAGCCATAGTTGAAGACATGGTTCATCACCACGCCAGCCATAGCTAGGATGCGGAGCAGTTCAAACTCTACCCGTCGGCTTCTTCCAGATTCTGTTTCAGGCATTCAGTTTGAATTGGTCTTATTGCTTACGCGTTAGTTTGAACTTGGTCTTCTCGTTCATCTTTCCATAGAGGAACTTACCGTCTGCTGAGATGGTAAGGGTGTCTTTGTCGCTGCCGTCGCTACAGATAATGAGGTTATCCTTGACGGAATACTTCATCTTTTGTGACGAGGGTAAGAGCGCAATGGCTGATTTCAGAGCTTTTCGCTTTGCCCAACCTATTCCGGCATTCTTCAAGGCCTCCTCATCGACCTGCAGTTTCATCTGCATTGATAACTCGTTTTCAGTCTTGAAAGTTACAGTGATGGCTGTTTTCGTGCCTTTCATCAGGGCTTCAGCAACTTTGCGAGCCTCTTCGGCTTTTTTCTTGACTTCCGTCTTTTCCTCGGCAGTCAGGGCGCGACCCTTCTTTTTCTCAGCCTTGGCTATTTCCTCGCGAAGGGTCTCCTCCATCTTAGCATCAATATCTTTCTGCATGTTCTTCATCCCATCGGCCATTACGTTAGGGTGAGAATAGACACGACCCACGAGGTTTGTCTGCGCGCTGGCTGCCGCAAACACCGATGCAGCCAGGATGATTATCGAGAACAACCTTTTCATATTTTTCTTTTACCCTTTCACTTTTTCCTTTTTTCCACTTTCCATCTTTTCACTTCTCCAGTATCTGAGCCGCATGCTCCTTGGTGTTGACCTGCTTGCCGGCAAGGATTTGCTCGATGATGCCGTTCTCGTCGATGATGAACGTCGTGCGAATGGTGCCCATCGTCTTCTTGCCATACATCACTTTCTCGCCCCACGCGCCCATTTCTTCCAAGAGTTTCTTATCGACATCGGCTATCAAGGGGAAAGGCAAGGCGTGCTTCTCCTTGAACTTCTGGTGGGATGATGCTGAGTCTTTGCTCACTCCAACCACTTCGTAGCCAGCCCCTTGCAACTCGCCATATCTGTCGCGCAGACTGCAAGCCTCAGCCGTACAGCCACTCGTATTGTCCTTCGGATAGAAATAGAGCACGAGTTTGCGGCCCTTGTAATCGCTCAAAAGAATGTCCTTTCCGTTCTCGTCCTTGCCCAGAACCTCTGGTGCTTTGTCTCCAACTTTCATAATATTTCTGTTTTGATGCTTATCCGAGGACAAAGATACAACATTTTTCCGAACAGACAAACGAGTGACGTAGAAAATCCTCGCCTGTCCTTCTTGTATATATATAATAATGTGTGACTGCTTTTCCCTTGAATAATTATCGTTTTTCAATAAAATAATTACCTTTTTTCTTGCAGCATATTAAGAAACGTCTTACCTTTGCACCGAAATTATTTATCGTTTAACAATAAAACATTACTGTTATGAAGAAGAAACTTCGTTTGTATTGCGGTGTGCTGGCGGTGGTGCTGGTGGCTGCTATCGTGTGTGACCTTGTCCATGTCAGCTATTCGAGTTCTACCGACAAGGAGCGTGAGGAACTTTACTTCGGCGAGGAGCCGGAGGAATTCTCGACGACAGAAGAGATAGAGGGTGGTGTGAGGAGAAAGAGCAAACCGACGATGTTCATCGATGTCAATGTGCAAGCCCGCCATTATCCTAAGGATTATGCTTTGCTCAGCGAGGTAGATGGTCAGGTGTGCCGCGTGGATATGAAGCAGGTACAACTTGTGATTCCAGCTGACTGCGTTACGCAGTCCAAGCCTTTCATCATTACATACTGCTCTATTATACCTAATGTGCTGCTACTTGGCTGGTTGGTTATCATTGTCTTCCAAGTGCTGCGTTCCGTCGCCCGACGGGAAGTCTTCGTCGCCCGCATAGCGAAGAAGCTGGAGCTGGCAGGCATCCTGCTCGTAGCCTTTTGGGTGTGGCAATATATCCGCTCGTACATTGTGACGCAGGTACTCGTGCAATACGTCAACATGGCATATTACGACATCAAGTGGTTCACGCCGAATTTCATCTGCCTCATCATGGGTCTTGCGATGATGATAGTCTCGCAGATTATCCTGATGGGAAAGGAATTGCAGGAAGAACAGGAGCTAACCATTTAATCTAGAGCCATGAGTATTATTGTAAATGTAGATGTGATGATGGCCAAGCGGAAGATGTCATCACAGGAACTTGCCGAGAAGATTGGCATAACGGCAGCCAACCTCTCCATCCTCAAGACCGGCAAGGCGAAAGCCGTCAGGTTCTCAACCCTCGAAGCCATCTGTCAAGCCCTCGACTGCCAGCCGGGAGACATCCTGGAGTACAGAGCAGACGAGGAAGAATAAGGCTTTTATAAACCACGAAAAGGATTTAATTTAAACACGAATTACACGAATTACACGAATTAAATTTGCCCCTAAAGGCGTAGCCAATTCGTGTTATTCGTGTTATTCGTGGTTTAAAAAACTGTTATTCGTAGTTCTATCTCTAATCTCGGTGCAGGGCTTTGTCCACGCTGCCACGTTCGAGGAGGCGTTCTTGCGCTTCATCGTAACTGAGGCCGAGTGAGTCCTGAATCATCCTTGTGCCTCTATCCACGAGTTTGGCGTTGGTGAGTTGCATCTTGACCATGCGATTGCCCTCTACCCTGCCCAAGCGAATCATCAAGGAAGTGGAAATCATGTTGAGCACCATCTTCTGAGCCGTACCACTCTTCATGCGGCTTGAACCCGTAACGAATTCAGGTCCTACGATGGTCTCGATGGGGAACTCTGCTGCTGCTGCCAGAGGTGTATGCGGATTGCTTGTGATGCAGCCTGTCAGGAGGCCTTGTTTTCTTGCTTCGCTGACGGCTCCAACGACGTAAGGTGTTGTGCCAGAAGCGGCTATGCCAAGCACAATATCATCTTTTGTGGGAGAGAACTTCTGCAGGTCTTGCCAACCCTTTTCAGGGAAGTCCTCAGCCTTTTCGACTGCATGACGCAGGGCTTTGTCGCCACCTGCGATGAGGCCTATCACGATGTCTGGAGAAAGACCGAAGGTAGGAGGCAGTTCGCTGGCATCGAGTACACCAAGTCGTCCGCTTGTTCCTGCACCCACATAGAAGAGCCTGCCGCCACGCTTCATTCGTGGTTCGACGGCTTCCACAAAGGCTTGAATCTCAGGCAGAACCTTGCGGACAGCCTCAGCCACCAAGGCATCTTCCTCGTTGATGTGCCTCAGGATTTCGCCTATCGACATCCTTTCCAGATGGTCGAATTGCGAAGGCTGCTCAGTTATCTTGTCTTTTAGTTCCACGCTGCAAAGTTATGAAATAAAAATGAAATAATGAAGAAATAAAATGATGAAATAAGCCGAAAAATGCCTTTCTTGCAAACATTTGCAAACTGCGAAGTGAACTGCAAATTATTGCAAACAAAAATTCTTGCAGCATTCGGCTTTTTGTCTTAACTTTGCACTCGAAAGCTAACGAAAATGAACGAACTATTGACCATAATGACCTCAAGAGAGCTATTTCTCATCATCCTGGGAACGGCCATCTACATCGTGCTCTTCATCGTGACGGTGCAGAACAGCAAGCGCAAGATTCTGGCCTTGCAAGACAGACTGGATAAGGTACGCGCGATGCAGGAGCAATACGACCTGGAGGTGGGCGAGAAGAAGATGGCAGAGTTGGAAAGCCTCATCCAGAAGCTGGGCGACGAGAACTCGATGCTTCGGCTGGAACTGGAGGAGAAGAAGTTGGCGCTGGACTATAATAATAAGGTAGCCATCATCGAGAACGAAAAGAGGCAGCAGGCTGAGACGGTCATCTTCTCTTCGGAAGTGTATCGCCGGTTGCAGGAGTGCCTGAACGCTGGCAGAAGCCTGAACTATCAGGACTGGGGCGAGCTGACCAGGCTGCTGAACAGCATCTACACGGGCTTCACGGAGAAACTCTACAGCCTCTATCCGATGAGCGAACACGAGCTGCACGTCAGCCTGCTCATCAAGATGCGGCAGCAGCCCAAGGACATCGCCATGCTGACGGCTCATTCGAAGGAGAGCATCGCCACAACCCGCAGCCGCCTCTATTCGAAGGTGTTCGGACGGAAAGGCTCGTCGAAGGACTGGGACGACTTTATTCTCACTTTGTGAGAAAGTTAAGAGTTAAGAGATAAAAGTTAAGAGTTAAGAGTGGGGGCTTGAAAAATAAACTGTTAATTGTTATAATTGTGAACAAAATAAGAAACCGCAAATCCTTAAATCTTTAAATAACTATGATTGAGTATTTAATAATGCATCTTTGGCAGATATGGGCCATAGTGGCTGTAATTTGCCTGATTCTGGAGCTTACGGCTGGTGATTTCTTCATCATCTGCTTCTCCATCGGAGCGGTATTTGCCTGCTTGACAGACGCTCTTGGTGGCGGCATCATCCTGCAACTCATCGTGTTTGCTGTCTTCACGCTGGCAAGCCTCTTCTTCGTGCGTCCCTTTGCCGTTCGCTTCCTTCACAAGGGCGAGAGCAATCGCGTGAGCAATGCAGATGCCTTGCTTGGCAGGAAAGGCAGAGTCGTAGAGACAGTCAAGGCCGACAGCTTCGGCAGAGTACAGATTGACGGCGACATCTGGAAGGCTGTCACAAACGAGCAGAACGACATTCCAGAAGGCACCAACGTCCGCGTCATCTCGAGAGAAAGCACAATCATCACAGTGGAAACAATCAATTAATAAACCTATAAAATCATGGACATTATGACCTACATTCTCATTGCAATCGTCGTTTTGGTGGTACTTTTCGCCAAGATGGCACTCGTGATTATCCCTCAGTCGGAAACCAAGATTGTGGAGCGCCTCGGTCGCTACTACGCAACGCTGCAGCCGGGCATCAACATCATCATCCCCTTCATCGACCGAGCAAAGTCGATTGTAGTGCTCAACCACGGACGCTACCAGTACTCAACCACCATCGACCTGCGCGAACAGGTCTATGACTTCCCAAAGCAGAACGTCATCACAAAGGACAACGTGCAGACTGAAATCAACGCCCTGCTCTACTTCCAGATTGTTGACCCATTCAAGGCAACCTACGAAATCAACAACCTGCCCAACGCCATCGAGAAACTGACGCAGACAACCCTGCGTAACATCATCGGCGAACTGGAGCTGGACGAGACGCTGACCAGTCGCGACACCATCAACAAGAAGCTCTCTGCCGTCCTGGACGACGCAACAGACAAGTGGGGTGTGAAGGTGAATCGCGTTGAGTTGCAGGACATTACACCTCCAGACAGCGTCCTCACAGCTATGGAGAAGCAGATGCAGGCAGAGCGTAACAAGCGTGCCCAGATTCTGACATCAGAAGGTCAGAAGGCAGCAGAAATCCTTGCTTCCGAAGGCGAGAAGACAGCCATCGTGAACAAGGCAGAGGCAGCCAAGCAGGAAGCCATCCTGCAGGCCGAAGGTGAGGCACAGGCTCGCATTCGCGTGGCTGAGGCAGAGGCAAAGGCCATCGAACTCATCACCGAAGCAGTCGGCAAATCCACCAACCCAGCCAACTACCTGCTCGCTCAGAAGTACATCCAGATGATGCAGGAACTGGCCGAAGGCGACAAGACGAAGACCGTCTATCTGCCCTACGAAGCCACCAACCTGCTCGGCTCCATCGGCGGCATCAAGGACCTGTTCAAAACAGAATGAAAGAAATGAAATAATGAAATAATGAAAATAAGAAAGCCTGACTTCCCAGCGAAGTCGGGCTTTTTTATGTAAATAAACCGCCAACACAATGTGCTGTGTTGGTCATCGTAGCATGGAGCGTCAGACATCCCGTCCGTAGCCGTCACCACTGCGAAGCTTCATTACATCGTTTCTGCCATCAGGTCTTTACGTCCTATAAGGCTAAAGACGGTTATCTCGTTGTCCTGGCAACAACAATCAAGGTGTAAGCAAAACGATGATTTTGCTTACACCTTGAATTTTGGCAAACTCGCCAGAATCGCTTCAAATCCTTCTGGTGACTGCTGTTGTCTTTGTTAACTCTTCCTGCTCATCTGCCACCATTCCCAGGTCTTCAAAAACTTCTCCTATTAATTTACGTACTCATACAACCTTTCCTTATACCTTAATAAATATATATATAATGGGGCTATGAGGGCAAAGTAAGCCCCATAGCCCCATCCTATAGAATTAGTCTGCTCGCTTGACTCTGCGCTCGCTAATCGCTAAGCTTTGCGCAGATGAACTCGCGGTTCAGGCGAGCGATGTTCGAGATGGTCTCGCACTTCGGGCAGACAGCCTCGCAAGCACGTGTGTTGGTGCAGTTGCCGAAGCCCAGTTCGTCCATCTTCGCTACCATTGCCTTCGCGCGCTTGGCTGCCTCTACCTTACCCTGAGGAAGCAGAGCAAGCTGGCTCACCTTCGAGCTGACGAAGAGCATGGCTGAGCCGTTCTTGCAGGCTGCCACGCAAGCTCCGCAACCGATGCAGCTGGCGCAATCCATAGCCTCGTCGGCATCTTCCTTCGGAATCAGGATAGCATTAGCATCCTGAGCCTGACCTGTGCGAACCGTTGTGTAACCACCAGCCTGCATAATCTTGTCAAAGGCATTGCGATCGACCATGCAGTCCTTGATGACTGGGAAACCTGCCGAGCGCCAAGGCTCAACGGTGATGGTCTCGCCGTCCTTGAACTTACGCATGTAGAGCTGGCAGGTTGTAGCGCCACGCTCCGTCTTGCCGTGAGGTGTGCCGTTGATGTAGAGCGAACACATGCCGCAAATGCCTTCGCGGCAGTCGTGGTCGAACACGAAAGGCTCCTTGCCCTCATTGATGAGCTCCTCGTTCATGATGTCGAGCGCCTCGAGGAACGAGGTGTCGTCGGGTATGTTCTTCAACTCATGCGTGTCGAAGTGACCCTTGTCCTTAGGACCGTTCTGCTTCCAGAACTTTATCGTAACACTTATATTCTTAGCCATAATTGTTAATTCTTATAGTTACGTGTCTGTACCTTGATAATCTCGTAATTGAGGGGCTCTTTGACGAGTTCGGGTGCTTTGTCGTCGCTGCCTTGGTAGTCCCAGCAGCCTACGTAGAAGAAGTTCTCGTCGTCGCGCTTTGCCTCGCCTTCCTCGGTCTGATGCTCTTCGCGGAAGTGGCCGCCGCAGCTCTCTTCACGGTGCAGGGCATCGTAAGCTACGAGCTCGCCCATCAGGATGAAGTCGCGCAGATGGATGGCCTTGTCGAGCTCAACGTTCAGGCCTTCCTTGCTTCCTGGAATGAAGAGGTTGGTGTCGAACTCCTTACGAAGCTCCTTGAGCAGCTTCAAGCCTTCCTCCAAGCCTTCCTTCGTGCGACCCATGCCAACGTGCTCCCACATGATGTGGCCAAGCTCCTTGTGGATGGAGTCAACAGAGCGCTTGCCCTTGATATTCATCAGGCGGTCAATCTCCTTCTCGACGGCCTTCTCCGTTTCGGCGAACTCAGGCAGGTCGGTAGAGAGACGTGGCCAAATAGCCTGGTCTGCAAGGTAGTTCTGGATGGTGTAAGGCAGTACGAAGTATCCGTCAGCCAGTCCCTGCATGAGGGCAGAAGCGCCAAGACGGTTTGCTCCGTGGTCTGAGAAGTTGCACTCGCCGATAGCAAAGAGGCCGGGGATGGTGGTCTGCAACTCGTAATCGACCCAAACGCCACCCATCGTGTAGTGGATGGCAGGGAAGATCATCATGGGATAGTAGTAATCGACGCCGTCCTTTGTGCAAGCCTTCTCACCTGGGTTGACGTCGGTAATCTCCTCGTACATGTCGAAGAGGTTGCCATAACGCTGACGAATCTCGTCGATGCCGAGGCGCTGGATGCTCTCGGAGAAGTCAAGGAACACAGCAAGACCTGTGTTGTTCACGCCGAAGCCCTTGTCGCAACGCTCCTTAGCAGCACGGCTGGCAACGTCACGAGGAACGAGGTTACCGAAGGCAGGATAACGGCGCTCCAGATAGTAGTCGCGATCCTCTTCAGGTATCTCATAGCCCTGCTTCGTTCCTGCCTGCAATGCCTTTGCGTCCTCGAGCTTCTTTGGAACCCAGATACGACCGTCGTTACGCAGAGACTCGGACATCAGGGTCAGCTTCGACTGCTTGTCACCATGCACAGGAATACAAGTTGGGTGAATCTGAACGTAAGAAGGATTAGCCATCATTGCACCCTTGCGGAAGCACTGAACAGCTGCTGTGCAGTTACAACCCATAGCGTTCGTCGAGAGGAAGTAGGTGTTGCCATAGCCGCCAGTAGCGATGACGACAGCGTTTGCGCTGAAGCGCTCCAGCTTGCCGGTCACAAGGTTCTTGGCGATGATGCCACGAGCTCTGCCGTCAACAATCACTACATCCTCCATCTCATAGCGGGTGAACAGCTTCACCTTGCCTCTTTGAACTTCCTTACTCAAAGAAGAATAGGCACCGAGAAGCAACTGCTGACCTGTCTGACCCTTAGCATAGAAGGTACGGCTTACCTGAGCGCCACCGAACGAACGGTTTGCCAGCATGCCGCCATACTCACGAGCGAAGGGTACGCCTTGTGCCACGCACTGGTCGATGATGTTGTTCGACACCTCTGCCAGACGATAGACGTTGGCCTCGCGGGCACGATAGTCACCACCTTTCACTGTATCATAGAAGAGGCGATAAACAGAGTCGCCATCGTTCTGATAGTTCTTGGCTGCATTGATACCACCCTGAGCTGCGATAGAGTGAGCGCGACGGGGCGAGTCCTGAATGCAGAAGTTATATACATTGAAGCCCATCTCGGCGAGGGAAGCGGCAGCACTTGCTCCGGCAAGACCTGTGCCGACCACGATGACGTCGAGCTTCAGCTTGTTCTTCGGGTTCACCAGACGCTGGTGAGCTTTATATTCTTTCCATTTCTCAGGCACTGGACCTGCAGGAATCTTCGAATCTAATACTTTTGCCATAACTTATGTCAATTATTAATTCTTAATTCTTAATTCATAATCAGATGCCACAGCTACTGCCGCAAGAGCCGCAGCCCTGTATGGCAAAATAAACAACAACGGCAACGAACATCAGCACAACGATGGTTGCGTAGATGTTGCCGATGCAGCGCCAGCGGTTGAACCAAATCTTACCGCTCACACCAAGCGTCTGCATAGCGCTCCAGATGCCGTGGGTCAGGTGGAACCACAATGCTGCGAGCCATACAAGATACAGGCCTGAGTAAACGGGACAAGAGAAGGTCTTCTTGATCCAGTACACTCCATTTGCAGCATTCTCAGCAGCCTCGCCGTCGATGAGCTCAGCGGCCATCATGTGCCACCAGAAGTTGTAGAGGTGCAAGCACAGGCCCAGACAGATGATAATGCCGAGGGCAAGCATGTTCTGGCTGGCCCACTCCACTTTCTCAGGCTTGTCTGTCACAGCATACTTGTTGTTGCCACGAGCTTTCCAGTTCTGGAATGTCAGCCAGAAAGCATAAACGAAATGAATGAGCACAAGGCCTGCCAAGGCCACAGTCGCCGCTACGGCATACCAGTTGGCGCCCAGCATCTCGCAAATCATGTTGTAGCCTTCTTCGCTAAAGAGAGCTACGACGTTCATGCAGGCATGGAACGTCAGGAACAGGACAAGCGCGACACCGGTGACGGACATCACTACTTTCCTGCCGATAGATGAATTAATTAACCACATAGAAATAATGAATTAAGTTATATTTAGTGTTGGTTTTATGTGCGCGTGTACCTTAATTTAGGTATAATACGAAGGCAAAAGTACACAAAAAAGGTTAAATGCGCAACTTTTTCGAGGAAATGTTGCAGGAATTGACTACTTTTGTACCTAAATTAGATGTAAGACAGAACAGATGGAGTTCAAATATGACGTCGTAGTCGTCGGTGCTGGCCATGCTGGATGCGAGGCTGCAACGGCTGCCGCAAAACTCGGAGCGAAGACTTGTCTCATTACGATGGACATGAACAAGATTGCACAAATGTCGTGCAATCCTGCCATCGGTGGCATTGCCAAAGGGCAGATCGTCAGGGAGATAGACGCGCTGGGAGGTCACACAGGCGAGGTGACGGACGCAACAGCCATTCAGTTCCGTATGCTGAACCGCTCGAAAGGACCTGCTATGTGGAGCCCCAGAGCTCAATGCGACAGGGCGAAATTCATCTGGACCTGGCGCGAAATACTCGAGAACACTCCCAACCTTTCTATCTGGCAAGACCAAGTCGTGGAACTCCTCACGGAGGAAAACAAAATGCCCTATAGGGGAGTGGACAACGCCCTACAGGGGAATGACCAACGCCCTATAGGGGAATCGCAAACGCCCTATAGGGGAATAAGCACACTCCTACAGGGGAATGGCAAACGCTCCGTAGTGGGTTTGAGAACCTTGCAGGGAGTGACTTTCCATGCACCCTGCGTCATCATCACGGCTGGCACGTTCCTGAACGGACTGATGCACATCGGACGGACCAAGATTCCTGGTGGTCGTTGTGCTGAACTGCCAAGCCTCCACCTCTCGGAGAGCATCGCAGCTTGCGGCATAACTGTTGGCCGCATGAAGACTGGCACACCTGTTCGCATAGACGGACGTTCCGTAGATTTCTCCCAAATGCAAAGGCAAGATGGAGAGACCGACTTCCACAAGTTCTCCTACATGGGCGAACCGCGTCAGCTGCCACAACTCCCGTGCTGGATTACCTACACAAACGAGGCTGTTCACGAGCGTTTGCGTGCTGTCCTACCCGACTCTCCGCTCTATAATGGGCAGATTCAGAGCATCGGTCCGCGTTACTGCCCAAGCATCGAAACAAAGCTCGTCACTTTCTCCGAACGTACTGAGCATCAGCTATTTCTGGAGCCAGAAGGCAGTTCGACAAGGGAACTCTACCTGAACGGCTTTTCGAGTTCGCTCCCCATCGACGCTCAGATTGAAGCGCTGAAACTGATTCCTGCTTTCCGCAACCTGCAGATCTACCGTCCAGGCTATGCCATCGAATACGATTACTTCGACCCAACGCAGCTTCGACACTCGCTGGAATCGAAGATTGTCGATGGTCTCTTCATGGCTGGACAAGTGAACGGAACAACTGGCTACGAGGAGGCTGCCGGTCAGGGACTGGTTGCGGGAGTAAATGCAGCTCGCAAGATTGCCGGACTCGAGCCGTTTGTCATGCGAAGGGACGAGTCTTACATTGGCGTCCTCATTGACGATCTGGTAACGAAAGGCGTGGATGAGCCTTACAGAATGTTCACTTCGAGGGCTGAATATCGCATCCTGCTTCGTCAAGATGATGCGGATGCCAGACTCACAGAACGCAGCTACGAAATGGGCTTAGCAAGCCGAGAACGTTATGACCATTGGCTACGCAAGAAGCAGACAATCAGCGAGATAGAGAATTTCTGCAGCAACTTCAGCGTGAAAGCCTCGCTGATCAATCTAGGCCTGAAGGCTCTGGGAAGCGAGCAGCTGCAACGAGGCTGCAAACTCATCGACCTGGTGATGCGACCACAGCTCAACCTGACGAACCTCGCAACACTCATCCCTACCCTATCCGACAAGCTGAACAGCATCAAAGACCGTCGCGAAGAAATCATCGAGGCTGCCGAAGTTCGCATCAAATACAGCGGATACATACGCAGGGAGAAGGAAATAGCAGAGAAGATTCAACGCCTCGAAAACATCCGCATCAAGGGACGTTTCCAATACGAGGACATCAAATCGCTCAGCACAGAAGCCCGACAGAAACTCACGAAAATAGATCCTGAGACGATGGCGCAGGCCAGCCGAATCCCTGGTGTCAGCCCCAGCGACATAAACGTCCTGCTAGTCATGATGAATCGATAAGTTTCACGTGAAACAATTGCACGCAAAAAGAATAAATACAATAAGTATGAATAACGAATATCTATTGAAGAACCTGCGAAATGTGCCTGATTTCCCAGTGCCTGGAATACAGTTCAAGGACGTTAGCACGCTGTATAAAAATCCAAAGTGCCTGAAGATAATGGTCAACGAACTGTATGACCTTTACAAGGACAAAGGCATAACAAAGGTCGTGGGCATTGAGAGCCGAGGCTTCGTAGTTGGGGCCGCATTGGCAGTCAAACTGGGAGCTGGGTTCGTGATGTGTCGTAAGCCAGGCAAACTCCCTGCAGAAACGCGCAAGGAAAGCTATATGAAGGAATACGGCAAGGACACCATCGAGATTCACACAGATGCAATCGAAGAGAAGGATGTCGTATTGCTTCACGACGATCTCCTTGCCACAGGAGGCAGCATGAAAGCAGCCTACAACCTCGTCAAGCAGTTCAATCCAAAGAAGATATACATCAACTTCATCATCGAGCTGACCATCGAAGGACTGGATGGCAGGTCTGTTTTCGACAAGGACGTAGAGTTAACGACACTCCTCAAGATATAAGTTTTGAAACTTAACGTGGTTAAATTCCAAACTTAACACGCTTAGTTTGCCAATTTAACACGCTTAATTGACGAATTAAGCACGCCTAATTTGAGATTTAAGCACGCCTAATTTAAGGACTTAACGTGGGACGATAGATGGAGAAAAGTGCAAAGGAAATACTGAAAGCCTATTTAATGGGGATTGTAAGCAATCTGCCTGAGTGCCCGGGCTGCTATCAGTATCTCGATGAGACTGGTACAATCATCTATGTCGGCAAGGCTAAGAACCTTAAGCGACGTGTTTACTCGTATTTTTCGAAAGAACACGATAATCGAAAGACAGCTATTCTCGTGTCTAAGATACGGGATATCAAGTACATAGTCGTCAAGACGGAAGAGGATGCTCTCCTGCTTGAAAACAACCTCATAAAGCAATGGTCGCCTCGTTATAACATCCTGCTCAAGGACGGCAAAACGTATCCGAGCATCGTTGTAACCAATGAATACCTGCCACGCATCTTCCAAACTCGCAAGATAGACAAGCGTCTTGGCACTTATTTTGGCCCCTACAGCCACGTTCCCACAATGTATCTTCTGCTCGAACTAATTGGGAAACTGTATCCTTTAAGGCGTTGCAGAGAAATCATAACAGCCAATTCCATCGAAAATGGCAAGCATAAAGAGTGCCTGGAGTACCATATAAAGAACTGCAAAGCACCATGTACGAAGCGACAAAGCCACGAAGAATACATGGAATATATCGCTGAGGCAAAAGAAATCCTGAAGGGAAACACGGCACAACTGGAGCGGCAAATGCTCCAACGAATGCAGGAACATGCTGCAAAACTACAGTTCGAAGAGGCAGAAGCTATTAAGCAAAAGTACATCCTCCTTGAGAATTATCGCAGCAAGAGCGAGGTCGTAAGCAACTCCCTCCATAATATAGATGTCTTCAACATCGAGAACAATGAAAAGGTGGCCTACATCAACTACCTTCACGTCACAAATGGTTGCATCACGCAGGCCTTTACCTTTGAGTATTCAAAGCGCCTCGATGAGCCAGATGACGAGTTGCTTGCAGCAGGAATCATCGAGATGCGACAACGTTACCACAGTGAAAGTAAGGAAGTTATCGTACCGTTTCCCGTGGAACATTTAGGGGAGGATTTGCTCATCACGGTGCCTCAAAAGGGAGACAAAAAGAAGTTACTTGAGCTTTCCAGGCTAAATGTCTTGCAATATAAGAAGGACAGGATTAGTCAGAGCGACAAGTTGAATCCGGAACAAAAGCAGGTGCGTTTGATGAAGGAACTGCAAGAAGCACTTCACCTCCCTACCCTACCGATGCAAATTGAATGCTTTGATAACTCGAACATAAGTGGTACGGATGCAGTTGCTGGCTGCGTCGTCTTCAAGAAATGCAGGCCAAGTAAGCAGGATTACCGCAAATACATAATAAAGACTGTGAGCGGGCCAGATGATTATGCCAGTATGCAGGAGGTGGTTCGGCGGCGTTACAGTCGTATGATAGAAGAAGAAAAGCCCCTACCGGACCTGATAATTACGGATGGCGGCCGTGGACAAATGGAGGTTGTAAGAGAGGTTGTTGAGGATGAACTGCAGCTATCTATACCGATTGCGGGTCTTGCGAAGGACGACAAACACAGAACAAACGAACTGCTCTTTGGGTTTCCTCCACAAACGATAGCAATGAAAACGGATTCTCCGCTGTTTCGTTTGCTCACGCAAATACAGGACGAAGTGCACAGATATGCCATTACATTCCATCGCGACAAACGCAGCAAGCATCAAATTGCAAGCATTTTGGACAACGTTCCTGGCATTGGACCGAAGACAAAGACATTGTTGCTGAACAGATTTCACAGCGTGAAGCGCATCAGGGAGGCAGAAGAAGATGAACTTGCAGCTGTGATTGGAGCCTCGAAAGCTAAGGTTTTGAAGGAATTCCTTGCAGATGCCGATAAAAAGTCGTAGCTTTGCACTATATAATAAGGAATAGAGTAGGGGAGAACACAACCTGAAGAGAGATGAGAACAGTCATACAGAGAGTACAAAAGGCGAGTGTCAGCGTAGGAGGCAAGATAGTGTCGAGCATTGGAAACGGGCTGTTGCTATTGCTTGGCATCGAGGCTGCGGACACCGAAGAGGATGCCCAGTGGCTGTGCCGGAAAGTGCTTGGTCTAAGGATATTCGACGATGAAGCGGGTGTGATGAACCGCAGCGTCATGGACATCGACGGGGAGATTATCGTCGTGAGTCAGTTCACGTTGTTCGCCAGCTACAAGAAAGGCAACCGCCCCAGCTGGATACGGGCTGCCGGACACGAGCATGCTGTACCAATGTACGAACGTTTTGTCGAGCTCCTCAGCCAAGGTCTTGGCAAACAAGTGGGCACTGGGGTGTTTGGCGCGGAAATGCAGGTCGAGCTCATCAACGACGGACCTGTGACAATTTGTATGGATACAAAGAATAAGGAATAACAGAATATGACGATACGAGAAGCGCAAGAACGTGTAGATCAATGGATTAAGACGTATGGCGTACGCTATTTCAACGAGCTGACCAATATGGCTTGCTTGACAGAGGAAGTAGGGGAGTTGGCTCGTGTAATGGCGCGAAAGTACGGCGAACAATCGTTCAAAGAGGGTGAGAACCAAGATGTTAGCGAAGAGATGGCAGATGTGCTTTGGGTTCTCATCTGCCTGGCGAACCAGACGGGGGTCGATTTGACGGCTGCTTTGGAAGCAAGCATCGAGAAGAAGACTGCTCGAGATAAGGACAGGCACAAGAATAACTTAAAATTAAAATAACTGTAAAACTGTTAAGAAAACAGAACGGCATTAAACTGCCGGAACGATAAAACGGTCAAAACAACAGAACAACATAAAACCTGAATAACATGGAAACAATCGAGAAAAGCAAGTACGATCAAATGCTCGGGCAGTATAATACTGCGCTGAATGACAGTGAGATAGCTGCTAAAGTAGCCGAAATCATCGAGAAGAAAGTGCCGGAGAACGACACACTGGCTGTCAAGAAGTTCCTGATGGGCAGCGTGGAACTTACGACACTCAAGACGACAGACTCCGAGGAGAGCGTCCTCGCGTTCACAGAGAAGGTAAATAAGTTCGAGGATGCCTATCCTGAGTTGCCTCATATAGCTACCATCTGCGTCTATCCCTGCTTTGCAAAGATAGTGAGCCAAAGCCTTGAGGTAGAAGGTGTTGAAGTGGCTTGCGTGAGTGGCAGCTTCCCATCTTCACAGGCTTTGATAGAGATAAAGACCGTCGAGACTGCCCTTGCCCTGAAGGATGGCGCAACGGAAATCGACATCGTGATGAGCGTGGGCAAGTACTTGAGCGGCGACTACGAGACACTTTGCGACGAGATCAGCGAGTTGAAGGCTATCTGCGGAGACAAGAAGATGAAGGTCATCCTGGAGACCGGCCTGCTGCCAAGCGCCTCGGACATCAAGAAAGCGAGTCTGCTGGCTATGTATGCCGGTGCGGACTACATCAAGACGAGCACGGGCAAGGAGAAACCCGCAGCCACTCCGGAAGCAGCCTACGTCATGTGCCAAGCAATCAAGGAGTACTACGACAAGACCGGAATCCAGATTGGCTTCAAGCCCGCCGGCGGCCTCAACACGGTGCACGACGCGCTCATCTATTATACAATAGTGAAAGAGGTGCTCGGCGAGAAGTGGCTCACCAACCAGTGGCTGCGACTTGGCACAAGCAGGTTGGCGAACTTGCTGCTGAGCGAGGTCGTTGGTGAAGAGGTGAAGTTCTTCTGAAAAAGTGAAAGGGTGATAAAGTAAAAAGGTGAAAAAGGACGAGGTGCGAACGGGCGGAACATTTTTCATCAGCAAAAACGTCATTTTACCCTCACGAGAATCGATTATTTGAAGCCTCGGGGCTTGGCGGACGAAAAGAAACGATTCTCAGAGGCCCATTTTGAGCCTAAACAGTTGAACTAAAGAGATTTAAGCCCAAAAATAGTGAACAGGAAATTTTTCAAAATAGAAAAAGAAATGAAGAAAAGGAGTCTTTTGATGCTTGGAGTGGCATGTTTGCTGCTCTCATCGTGTGTGGTTAGCAAGAAGAAGTTCGAGATTGCCGAAGCCGGCCGTTTGGCTGCACTTTACAGCCGCGACAGTCTGGCCGACTTGCTTGGAATGACCAGGACGGACTATGCCATTCTCGACGAATTGCGGAACGGCTTGTTGAACGACACAGCCTTGCTCAAGAACAGCATCCGCAACTATCAGCAGTTGCTCGCCACAGGTCAGAACGAGAATCAGAAACTCAGTGCAAACCTGAAGGACCGCGAGAAGACGATTGCCGAACTGCAGAAGATGATCGACCAACAGAACAAGAAGGTGAAGGACCTGCTCAGCAGCGTGAAGGATGCCCTGCTTGGATTCAGCAGCGACGAACTGACTGTGCGCGAAGAAGGCGGCAAGGTCTATGTGGCGATGAGCGACAAACTCCTGTTCGAATCGGGCAAAGCCATCGTGAACGAGCAGGGTAGGGCAGCGCTGGGCAAGTTGGCACAGGTGCTCAACAAACAGACCGACATCGACGTCTATATCGAGGGACACACAGACAACGTGCCCATCAAGACAGCCGTCTTCCAAGACAACTGGGACCTCAGCGTCATTCGTGCCACATCGGTTGTGCGCATCCTGACCGAGACCTACGGCGTCAATCCCCTGCAGATACAGCCATGCGGTCGAGGCGAGTTCAAGCCTGTCGATGTCAACACCACGCCCGAGGGCAAAGCCCGCAACCGTCGTACGGAAATCATCATGGCTCCGCGCCTCGACAAGCTGTTCAAGATGCTCGAAGAGAGCAAGGTGCAGTAAATCAGACAGGCAGGAGCGTCGCCCAACGCCCTATAGGGGAGTGAACATTCCCCTATAGAGGAGTGAGCATTCCCCTATAGAGGAGTGAACGTTCCCCTATAGGGGATAATTTTCGCCTCAGTCATCCGTATGTCGAAAATTATTCGTATCTTTGCGAGCGTATTTAGCATCTTACACATATATATAATATAGTATTATGAAAAGATTCGCCTTAGCAGTCGTCACGTTGCTCACTTGCATGAGCCTCTCGGCACAATGGCGCTTCGGCAACTCGCCAGCGAACAACAATGCAGCCAACGACTTGGAGCAGAACATGCAAAAGCTCGTCATGGCCAGCGTTATGATAAACAACTTCTACGTCGATAGCGTGGACTCGAAGAAGCTCACGGAAGACGCCATCAACGGCATACTCTCCAAACTCGACCCGCACTCGGCTTACACCAACGCCGCTGACACCAAGAAATTCACCGAGCCGTTGGAAGGCTCCTTCGAAGGTATCGGCGTGCAGTTCAACATGTTAGAGGACACGCTGCTCGTCATCCAGCCTGTGCCAAAGGGACCAAGCGAACGCGTCGGCATCCTGGCCGGCGACCGCATCGTCAGCGTGGCAGATACAGCCATAGCCGGCGTGAAGATGAGTCGCGAGGAAATCATGCATCGCCTGCGCGGCAAGAAGGGAACCATCGCCCACCTCGGCATCGTGCGTCGAGGCATCAAGGACACGCTCTACTTCGACGTCAAGCGCGACCGCATCCCCGTCAACTCCGTCGATGCAGCCTACATGGTGACGCCCACCATCGGACTCATCCGCTTCAACAACTTCGCGCAGACAACGCACGACGAAGTGGTGGAAGCCATCAGGAAACTCAAGGACGAAGGCATGAAAGACCTCATCGTGGACCTTCAGCAAAACTCGGGCGGCTTCCTCCAAGCCGCTGCCGACATCGCCAGCGAGTTCCTTTCAAAGGGCGACATGATAGTCTATACGAAGGGGCGCAGCGTACCCAACCAGGAGTTCCGAAGCACTGGAGGCGGCTGTTTCCAAGAAGGTAAAGTGGCCGTCCTCATCGATGAATACAGCGCATCGGCTGCCGAAATACTCTCCGGAGCCATACAGGATCAGGACCGCGGCATCGTCGTCGGACGTCGTTCCTTCGGCAAAGGCCTCGTACAACGCCCATTCAACATGCCCGACGGCAGTATGATACGACTCACCACAGCACGCTACTACACCCCAAGCGGCCGCAGCATACAGAAACCTTACGAGAAAGGAAAGAACCTCGACTACGCCAAAGACGTCATCAATCGCTACAACAAAGGCGAACTGACCAACGCCGACAGCATCCACTTCCCCGATTCCCTGCGCTACCAGACCCTGCGAAAAGGCCGCACAGTCTATGGCGGAGGCGGCATCATGCCCGACTACTTCGTGCCGCTCGACACAACGCGCTATGCGAAATGCTATCGCGAACTATCTGCCAAAAGCATCATCATCAATGCCAACCTCAAGTATATGGACAAGCATCGGAAGAAGTTGGCGAAGGCTTATCCCACCTTCGAGAAGTTCAAAGCCGAGTTTGAACTGCCGCAGGAACTCATCGACGAGATATTTGCAGAAGGCGAAAAGCAGAACATCAAACCAAAGGACGACGAGGAACGGCAGAAGACAACAGACAACATCCGACGCATCGTCAAAGGACTCGTCGCACGAGACCTGTGGGACATGAGTGAGTACTTTGCCCTCATCTATGACGACGACGAAGTGGTCAAAAAGGCGGTCGAACTGCTGCAGACTCCATGATAACCTACAACACCATAAATGTAGCGATGCCGGACATCGCCGAGGCAGAGGTCTCGGCGTGGGTCAAGAGCACAGCCGCCACATATAATAAGGTCGTTGGCGACATCAACTACATCTTCGTGGACGACGAAACGATGCTCGACATCAATCGACGCTTCATCGGGCACGACTATTACACAGACCACATCGGCTTCGACTACAGCAAGGATGGCGCTCTGAGCGGCGACATCTACATCAGTCTCGACACCGTCAAGACGAATGCCGAGCTCTATCATGTCAAGCCAGACGAGGAACTCCGGCGCATCATCATTCACGGCCTCCTGCACCTCTGCGGCCTCCGCGACAAGACAGACGAGGAAAGGCAACTGATGCAACAAGCCGAGGACCGCGCCCTGACTCATCAAACCCATTAACCCTATTAACCCCATCAACAAGTGGAAGATTTCGACATAAGACAAGAAGGCAGGCAGAAAGAAAAGGATTTCGAGAACGCCCTGCGGCCTTTGTGCTTCGAGGACTTCAGCGGACAACAGAAAGTCGTCGAGAATCTGCGTATCTTCGTCGAGGCCGCGAAGTATCGCGGAGAACCCCTCGACCACACACTCCTGCATGGCCCTCCAGGCTTGGGCAAGACCACACTCTCCAACATCATAGCCAACGAGCTCGGAGTAGGCTTTAAGCTGACCAGCGGCCCCGTGCTTGACAAACCTGGCGACCTGGCCGGCATCCTCACTTCCCTCGAGCCGAACGATGTGCTCTTCATCGACGAGATACATCGCCTCTCACCCATCGTGGAGGAATACCTCTACTCGGCCATGGAGGATTACCGTATCGACATCATGATCGACAAAGGCCCCTCGGCACGAAGCATCCAGATAGATTTGGCGCCGTTCACGCTTGTGGGAGCCACCACACGCAGCGGCCTGCTCACAGCTCCTCTGCGAGCACGCTTCGGCATCAACATGCATCTGGAGTACTACGATGCCGACACCTTGCAGAAGATCGTGATGCGTTCGTCCAGCATCCTGGGCGTGCCCATCGACTTCGAAGCCGCCGGCGAGATTGCCAGCCGCAGTCGTGGCACACCTCGTATCGCCAACGCACTGCTCCGACGCGTCCGCGACTTCGCGCAAGTCAAGGGAAACGGCCGCATCGACCTCGATATAGCACGCGTCGCACTTGAGGCCTTGAACATAGATCGCTACGGTCTCGACGAGATAGACAACAAGATCCTGACCACCATCATCAACAAGTTCCAGGGAGGCCCCGTGGGAATCAACACGATAGCCACAGCCATAGGAGAAGACGCAGGCACCGTCGAGGAGGTTTACGAGCCGTTCCTCATCAAAGAGGGCTTCATCAAACGCACGCCCAGAGGCCGCGAAGTCACCGAACTCGCCTACAGGCATCTGCACATTTCCCCGTCGAAAGATGGTTACATACAGGGCGACCTCTTTGGATGAGGTGTACTTCTGGAGAGAATGATAAATAGTAAATTATATATCATAAAATAGTAAATTAAATAACGTGGTATTGAATTACATCTGGATTGGCTTCTTTGCCATTGCGTTTCTCATCGCATTAATACAACTTTTCTTAGGCAACACCGACGTCTTTCCCGCTATAATGAACAGCACGTTCGACAATGCGAAGACCGCTTTCGAGATATCCATCGGCCTGACAGGCGTGCTGTCCCTATGGATGGGCGTCATGAAGGTAGGCGAAAAGGGCGGCCTGGTCAACGTCATAGCGCGTTGGCTGTCACCCCTCATGGTGCGTCTCTTTCCCGAAATCCCCGCAGGTCATCCTGTCTTCGGACACATCTTCATGAACTTCAGTGCTAACATGCTGGGACTCGATAACGCTGCTACTCCGCTGGGACTCAAGGCGATGGAGGGCATGCAGGAACTCAACAAGCAGAAGGACACCGCAACGAACGCGATGATTATGTTCCTTGTGTTGAACACCAGCGGCTTGACCTTGATTCCAGTCGGCGTGATGACTTATCGCGCAGTGGCTGGTGCGGCACAGCCCACGGACGTCTTCATTCCCATCCTCATCGCGACAGCCATTGCCACGCTGGCAGGCATGATTATCACAAGCCTGTACCAACACATCAACCTCTTCAATCGAACCATCATGGTGTTCGTGCTCGGCCTTTGCCTCGTGGTAAGCGGCGTAATCTGGATTGGCACGCAGGTGGACCAGGAAACCATGAACAAGTGGAGCACCGTAGTAGCCAACGTCTTGCTTTTCAGCATCATAATGGCCTTCATTTGGGCAGGTGTGCGAAAGAAGATAAACGTCTATGAAGCCTTTGTTGAAGGTGCGAAAGGCGGCTTTGATACTGCCATCCGCATCATCCCCTACTTGGTTGCAATCCTTGTAGCCATCGGTGTCTTCCGTGCTTCGGGAGCGATGGACTTCATCATAGACGGTTTGGGCAAGTTCGTTGAAATGCTTGGTGGCAACGCAGACTATGTTGCAGCACTTCCAACTGCCATCATGAAGCCCCTGTCCGGCAGCGGAGCACGCGGCATGATGGTCGATGCGATGCAGCAGTACGGCCCCGATTCCTTCATTGGCCGCCTGTCGTGCATCTTCCAGGGAGCCACCGATACGACCTTCTACATACTGGCCGTTTACTTCGGAAGCGTAGGAATCCGCAAGACGCGCCACGCCGTTATGGCTGGCCTCCTGACCGACATCTGCGGCGTCATTGCAGCAATTGGTGTAGCAGCCCTATTCTTTGGATAAAACTCGACGTGCTTAGTTGATAATTTAGGCGTGCTTAGTTGATAATTTAGGCGTGCTTAGTTGATAATTTAGGCGTGCTTAATTGATAATTTAGGCGTGCTTAATTGATAATTTAGGCGTGCTTAATTGACCAACTAAGCACGCCTAAATTTCAAAGGCATGCTGTTATGTCTTCCGTCGGGACCTTCTGCCAGTCGAACAAAGGCAGGAGATCCTGGGGCTTTAAGGAAATAGGAGAGGGGAGGATGCCTGCACAAAAAGCGAGAAAACCTACGATTTCATCGGGATTTTTATGTTTCTCTCGGAGTACTGAAAGGTCGAGGGACTTGTCACGCTTGCATAGGCGTTGACCGTTTTCGTTGATTAAAAGCGGATGATGAAAGTAGGTCGGCTCCTGGAAGCCAAGGGTACGATATAGGTGCAACTGTTGCGGGGTGCTCAACAAAAGGTCGCGACCTCGCACAACCTCCGTGATACCCATCAGCGCATCATCAACCACGACAGCCAACTGATATGCCCAGGCTCCGTCCTTTCGCCTGAGGATGTAATCCCCACAATGCTTTGCCAGGTTCACACATTGCTCGCCGTAGTGACCATCTTGGAATGTTATGTCCTCATCTGGGACCATAAATCTGGTGGCATGAGGCACATTTTGTGCCATTTCATCGAACTTTTTGCCCCTGCAAGTGCCAGCATAAACGATGCGACCATCCGTTTCGTGAGGCGCTTGAGTGGCCATGATGTCGGCACGCGTACAGTAACAAGGATAGGTGAGGCCAGCGTCTTCCAACTGCTTGAGATAGTGCTCGTAGATGTCCCCACGCTGGCTCTGCCACACGACTTCGCCGTCCCAAGGCAGTCCGAGCCACTGCAAGTCGTCCATCAACTGCAAGGCAAAGTCCCGACGCGAGCGGTCCGGGTCGATATCCTCGATGCGCAGACGCCACTCTCCACCCTTGCTCTTGGCCGAAAGCCACGAGAGGAGTGCACAAAACACGTTGCCCAGATGCATTCGGCCGGTAGGGGAGGGAGCAAAACGACCCTTTTTCAATTCATAATTCATAATGCTCAATTCATAATTCTCCACCGCTTATCTCTTTTAATTGACAAAGCCACGAGGCATAACTTAATTGTGAGTTATGAATTATGAATTATGAATTCAAAAGACTCTCTCCGCGACAAAAGAGGCGAGCAGGTGCAGCGATTCGGTGACAGCAGGGTCGCGCGTGTCGTCGATCAGGCCGTCGGCCATGCCCTGCATATCTTTCATGTGCCACGCTGCATACTCCAATCCGCCCTCACTTATCGAGAACTTGATGAGTTTTTGAATCTCTCTTTGAGTTGCTTCACGACGTCGAACCTTCAAAGCCAACTCGTGCATCGACTTGTCCTCGCTGTGCTTGACGGCATAAATGGCTGGTAATGTGAGCTTTCCCTCCTTCATGTCGTTGCCGACGGGCTTGCCTATCTCGGCCGTTCCATAGTCGAAGACATCGTCACGCAACTGGAAACAAATACCGATGAGCTTGCCGAACTGTGCCAAACGCTCTGCATCGGCTTCAGCACCGCCTGCTGCCAAAGCACCCAAGCGAGCACAGACAGAGAACAAACTCGCCGTCTTGCGAGAGATGATGTCGAAGTAAGCAGCCTCCGAGAAAGTGTCGGAATCCTTGTTATTCAACTGCAGTAGTTCACCATCGGCAAGCGATTGTCCGAGCTGAGCAATGTATTGAACCACCCGAACATCCTCGGTCAAAGCTGCACATTCAAGCGCCTTGCTCAGTATATAATCACCGGCAAGAACGGCAGCTTGATTGGATAAAAAGGCATTCAAAGAGGGCAATCCGCGGCGACGATCGCTTTCGTCCACCACATCATCGTGTACGAGAGAAGCCGTGTGAAGCATCTCCAAGGCCAAAGCCACATTGATGACTTTGTCGTCCACATTGCCCACCATCTTTGCCGAAAGCAGGACCAGAAGCGGACGGAGCTGCTTTCCCGGTGCCTTGAGCAAGTGTTCGACAGCTTGTTCTAGCAAGGGATTGTCGCTATAAAGCGTTTTGCGGAAAGCCTCGCCAAATTGTTCCAATTCAGTCGCAACAGGAGCCTTTATCTTATCAAGTACGTCCATTTATCTCATCTTTAGAGTGCAAAATTACATAAAAAAGTGCTTCTTTCATATTTTTTCCGTACTTTTACAACATAAAAGGACAGAAAAAGATGCAGAAACTCTATTTACTGGATGCTTACGCACTGATTTATCGTGCTTATTACGCCTTTATTAAGAACCCGAGAATCAACTCGAAGGGTGAAAACACGTCAGCCATCCTTGGCTTTGTCAACACGCTGGAAGAGGTCATCTCGAAGGAAGCTCCAACACATTTGGGCGTTGCCTTCGACCCGCACGGCGGCACTTTCCGACACGAGGCCTACCCCGAGTACAAAGCCCAACGCGAGGAGACGCCCGAAGCCATCAGGTTTGCCGTGCCCATCATCAAAGACATCCTAGCCGCCTACCACATCCCCGTGCTCGAAGTTCCCGGGTTTGAGGCGGACGACGTCATCGGCACGTTGGCTCATCAGGCTGACCTGAAGGGCATAGACACCTTTATGATGACGCCCGACAAGGACTTCGGACAGCTCGTCACGGAACGCATCAAGCAGTACCGACCTGCTGTGGGAAGGAACAGCGAGGCAGAGATTCTGGGCATCGAGGAAGTGAAGAAAAAGTGGGGACTCGAGTCGCCGCGGCAAGTCATCGACATGTTAGGACTGATGGGAGACAGCGTCGATAACATTCCTGGCTGCCCGGGAGTGGGCGAGAAGACGGCGCAGAAGCTCATCGAGGAGTTCGGCAGCATCGAGAATCTGTTGGTTTCGACGGACAAACTGAAGGGTGCGCTGAAGGAAAAGGTTGAGGGAAACGTCGAGAAAATCAAGCAAAGCAAGTGGCTGGCCACTATCAACCAAGAAGTTCCAATCAGTCTCGACATGGAGCTTCTCGAGTTGAAAGAGCCCGATAGGGATAGGTTGCAGGATATCTTCAAACGCCTCGAGTTCCGTCAACTCTTGAATAAAAGAAGCCCCCTCCCTGCCTCTCCAAAGGAGGAGGAGAACCAACCTGCCAAGAACAACGATGGTTCCTTGCAGCTTGACCTGTTTGGTGCAGCTCCGGAAAGCAAACCTACTGCCTCGACAAAAAAGGTCGAGCAACCGCAACAACTTGACCTCTTCGACCAGCCAAGCAGCCCGATTCCTGCTACTTCGAAGGTTGAAGAACCTGCCGAACCATTCGTCGTGAAGGATGGGGTAGTGGTTGGTCACAACCTGAAGGCTAATTGGAAGGAGCTCAAGGCACAGCATCTCACCGAACTCCCCATGTTCGATACGGAGATTGCACACTATATCCTGCACCCCGAAATGCGCCATTATCTGGATTATCTGCTGTCCATCTATGGTTGCAAGGACCTCTGCAAACTCAAACAAAGCCTGGAGGAAGAACTCAAGAAGGAGGGTTTGTGGAGCCTCTTCACAGACATCGAGATGCCACTCATGCCAGTCCTTGCAGAGATGGAGGAGGCAGGCGTAATGATTGACACTGAGGGACTTAAGGAGACCAGCAGGCTGTTCACGGAGCAGATGATGGCTTTGGAACAAGAGATACACAGCTTGGCTGGCCTGAACTTCAATATAAGCAGCCCGAAGCAGGTGGGCGAAGTGCTCTTCGAAACACTCAAACTCGACTCGAAAGCCAAGAAGACCAAGAAAGGGCAATACGTCACAAACGAAGAGGTGCTTGAGGCCCTGAAGCGAAAACACCCGATTGTCGGCAAGATTCTAGAGTATAGAGGACTGAAGAAACTGCTGGGCACCTATATAGACGCCCTACCTGGACTCATCAATCCACAGACCGGACACATCCATACGTCGTTCAATCAGACAGTTACGGCAACGGGTCGTCTGTCGTCGTCGAACCCCAATCTGCAGAACATCCCCGTTCGCGATGCCCAGGGAAAAGAGGTGCGCAAGGCGTTCATACCTTATCCCGGACAGCTTTTCTTCAGCGCCGATTACAGCCAAATCGAGTTGCGCATCATGGCTCACCTCAGCAAAGACGAGAACTTGATTGAGGCTTTCATGCAAGGCAACGATATTCATCAGGCGACGGCGGCTAAAATCTTCAAGAAGCCGCTTGAGGAAGTCACTCCAGACGAACGGCGAAAAGCCAAGACGGCTAACTTTGGCATCATTTACGGCATCAGCGCCTTCGGTTTGGCAGAAAGGATGGGTGTATCGAGGACGGAAGCCAAACAGCTTATAGATGAGTACTTCCAGACCTATCCCGGCGTGAAGGCCTACATGGACAAGAGTATCGAAATGGCTCGCGAGAAGGGTTTCACGGAGACCATCTTCAAGCGTCGTTGCCAGTTGCCCGACATCAACTCGAACAACTCAGTAGTTCGCGGCTACGCAGAAAGGAATGCAATCAATGCCCCGATTCAGGGTTCGGCCGCCGACATCATCAAGATAGCCATGATTCGCGTCAGCCGGCGCATGAAAGAGGAGGGTTTGAAGTCGAAGATGATCCTGCAAGTGCACGACGAACTCAACTTCTCAGTCCTGCCCGAAGAGAAGGAGAAGTTACAAGCCTTAGTGATAGAAGAGATGCAAGGCGCCGCACAGCTCAGCGTCCCCCTCATCGCCGACTGCGGCTGGGGCACCAACTGGCTCGAGGCACATTAAATAGCTAATTATAAAACTAGGCGTGCTTAGTTGGAGAATTAAACGCGCCTAGTTTAAAAAGTTCACGTGTGAAGTTGGTAAAGTTCACGTGTGAAGTTTATAAAGATCACAGGAATTCAAATCACCATCGACAGCATGCTAAGGTCGGCTTCCTCGCCAACGACCCAGACAATATCGCCTTGAGCGAACTGACGCTTTGCTGGAATTGTGCCGATATGACCTTCTGTGTTCTCCACTCCAACCACCATGCAATGGTAACGCAAGCGGAAGTCTATGTCCTGCAAAGTATTGCCTATGAGGGGACTACTCTCGCTAAGCTGGATAGATATGATGGAGAGGTTGTGCTTCTCCTTGTTCCGTTCCTGTAAAGGCAGCACTTCCTGTTCGCTTCTCAACCGCAGAGACTCAATAGCTTCGCTGCCTGCCACTACTTCGAGAATATCGCCAGGATAGACGCGATGGCCTCCCCCAGGAATGTTTATTCTGTGTCCTGAGCGCAGAATTGCAGCAATATGCACGCGATCTGTCTTGCCGAAATGGAGTTGGGATAGCGTCTTTCCACCCCAACGAGAATAAATAGGAATCTTAACGCGAGCTATTTGCAAGTCCTTTCCCCTGAGCCGACGTCCATAACTCAACACATTCTGCTGTTCCCTGAGTCGCAGGTTCTGCTTGAACGTACGCTCCATCTTTATACTCGTAAACTTGACAACTCTGCTCACCACCATGAAAATGAGAGCTGCTATGCTGATTAAAACCTCCCAAACCCACCAAAGAGGTGAGACGTACGACACTACATTATATGTTATTATTAAGCCAAGAATGGCCTTCCCTAACAAGATGAGTCGGACGAGGAATGCATTCATTTTCCCCGATGAAATCAGGTATTTTACCTCTCGACTACGGTTCTTCTTGATGACAATCGGTCTGATGCAAGGCGAAAGGAGCAGAAGGGTGATGATACAACAAACAAGGGTGCCGTACCATTCGCCTAAGATGTGCTTGCAGAGAGGCAATATCGTGGCAAAACTAAACAGGGTAAGCGCAATACTTATCGTGAGATAAGCAGCAGTTTGAAACAGAATCGCGGACAAAAAACGCTTCCAAGCTATACCTTTTGAAAGCCTGACACGCTCTACTCTCTTATTTATCGAAAGCGCTTTGCCACGATTGATGAGCGACTGTATCTGGTCGCTCAAGGAATTTTCTATGCGATTGGCAGCCTTCGGAGAGAGTTTTATGGCATAAGGCGTCAGGAAGGTCGTAATGATACTCACAGCCACAACAACCGGATAAAGGAACTGGCTGGTCACTCCCAACTCTTGTCCCAAGCCAGCAATGATGAAGGCAAACTCACCTATCTGCACCATCGAGAAGCCACTCCGCACGGCTGTCTGGACATTTCCGGTTGTTGCAAAATAACTTATACTACCGAAGAACATCTGACCCAATACAACAGCAAAGGTCAGAACAAGTATCGGAAGCCAATACTCGCTCAGCACAGACGGTTCGACCATCATGCCGACCGACACGAAGAAGACTGCTCCAAAGAGGTCACGAAGCGAGCTGACACTCTTCTCAATATTCTCTGCCTCGAGCGTTTCAGCCAAGATGCTACCCATCATAAACGCACCAAATGCAGGACTGTAACCCACCTTAGTGGCAATCACAGCCAGCAGAAAGCACAATCCAACCGAGACGACAAGCAGGGTTTCGCTGTTGATGTAGTTCTTTGCTTTCCGCAAAATTATAGGCAAGAGGTATATTCCAACCAAGAACCAAAGCATCAGGAAGAACGCCAGCTGCAATAGACTCTTGATGAGTTCTGTGCCTTGGAAGGTTCTACTAACAGCCAAAGCACTCAGCATCACCATAAGTAAGATGCCCAGAATGTCTTCGATGATGAGTACCGAAATGACGTTTGATGCAAAACGTTTCGTGCGAAGTCCCAGATCATCGTATGCCTTGTAGATAATCGTAGTAGAGCTCATGCTTAGCATTCCTCCAAGGAAAAGCCTATCCATATTGCTCCAACCGAACAACGAGGCTATCATGCCGCCCACACCTATCATGCAACACATTATCATGATTGCAGTCAGGATGGGCTGCATACCCATTTTAAGTATCTTCTTGAACGAGAATTCCAGACCAAGCGTAAACATCAGGAAGATAACACCCAACTCGCTCCATTCGTCAATGCCGTCCATACTGCTGACCGAAGGAGTGTAGGGCATGTGTGGTCCAGCTAGGAAGCCTGCCACTATATAACCAAGCACAAGCGGTTGCTTCAAGCGTTTGAAGATGATGGTCACAACGCTTGCTACAACAAGAATATACGCCAGATCAACTATTAAAGACGACACCCTAAATCAATTTACTATTTAATAATTTACAATTTACTATTTTAAATTTATTGAGCTGAAAGGTCGAGCATTCTGTTGATGGACTTTACAGCTTGTTCTGCAACTTGCTTGTTGACCTTAATCTCCGGCCATTCGTACTTCAGACAGTTGTAGAGTTTCTCCATCGTAATGAGTTTCATGTAGTTACACTCATTGCAGGCACAGGTGCTATCATCAGGAGGAGCAGGCATGAAGACCTTGTTCGGACAGGCTTGCTGCATTTTGTGGAGGATGCCGCTCTCTGTTGCTACGATGAATTCGGTTGCTTCATCTTCCTGACTGAACTTGAGAAGAGCAGCTGTGCTGCCAACCTTATCGGCTACCTTAACGATAGGACCTTTGCATTCTGGATGCACAAGTATCTTGGCTTGGGGATGTTCTGCCTTCAACGCAAGTATCCTCTCGAGGCTGAACTTCTCGTGAACATGACAAGCGCCGTCCCACAGGAGCATCTCCCTACCAGTAATGGAATTGATGTAATTGCCAAGATTTCGGTCAGGTCCGAAGATTATCTTCTCATCTTTAGGCAGGGAGTTCACAATCTTCAGCGCGTTACCACTCGTCACAACCACATCCGTAAGAGCCTTTATAGCAGCAGTCGTGTTTACATAACTAATGACAGTATGACCGGGATGGGCTTTCACGAACTCGCCAAACTCCTTTGGTGGACAACTTTCAGCGAGGCTGCAAGTTGCATTGAGGTCAGGCACGAGCACCTTCTTGTCTGGACAGAGAATTTTATTCGTCTCGCCCATGAAGTGAACGCCACACATCACGATGATGTCTGCATCCGTCTTTGCAGCCTGTTGAGCCAGTGCAAGACTGTCGCCCACGAAGTCAGCGATGTCCTGTATCTCACCCTGCGTGTAGTAATGCGCCATGATGACTGCATTCTTTTCCTTGCACATCTGGCGTATTTCAGCCTTCATGTCCGTTCCCTGCGGCACAGGTTCCGTTACGAAACCGGCAGCCTTCCACTTGTTGTCAACCATATTTATATTATTATATATCTTTTTATATTTTATAAATAAATACTTTATGATGATGATGATGGGGCGTTAATAAGTTTATAACTTTATGGTCCATTTCATCGGTCGGTATGTTATCAACAGCCTTTCAACACGTTTTTGTCAGTTATCAACCCAGTCAATTTAAGTGTTATAGCTTGTTATAGAGTATTTTGCTTTATATTTCTTCTTAACTTTATCCACAATTATGAATAACACGCAAAGTTAATAATTTTCCCTGACATGCTGCCTTGATAACTCGCTTTTTTTATGTTGAAAGCGGATTTATAACTATTATTGAATGTGAATAAAGGGTAGAAGAGATCCGTTTTCCTGCTTTTATTGTGAATAACTCCCAACTTATCCACCAACTTATCCACAGAAAATGTTAACTTTGTCAACAGTTTTAGAACCTTTGTGACATGAGAAAGTTGAAGGTAACGGAGATGGGCCGCATGAGTGTGGCTGAATATAGGGAGTCGGACAAGCAGCCGATTGTGGTGGTGTTGGACCATGTTCGAAGTCTTTATAACGTGGGAAGTGTGTTCCGCAGCAGTGATGCTTTCCGCATAGAGGGTGTCGTGTTGTGTGGCATAACAGCCCAGCCTCCTCATCCTGAAATACATAAGACGGCACTTGGTGCTGAGGAAAGTGTTGACTGGCGCTACTTCAGTCAGACGGAAGATGCAGTCGAGTGGCTTCAGGAGAAAGGATATGTTGTCCTTGCTATCGAGCAATGTGAGGGCAGCACTATGCTTCAGGACTTCCATGCGGAAGCGGGTCAGAAGTATGCCATCGTGTTGGGCAACGAAGTTAAAGGTGTTCAGCAGCAGGTTGTCGATATGTGCGACGGCTGCCTCGAGATACCTCAATATGGCACCAAGCACAGCCTGAATGTCAGTGTTGCAGCAGGCATTGTGCTTTGGCACTTGTCGAAGAAATAATATCTCTGTGCTTTGTAGAAAAACTTGGCACGTCGAGTTTGTAATTTCGACGTGCCAAGTTGAGCAATTCGACGTGCCGAGTTTACAAACTAAGCACGCCTAAATTATTTACTTCCTTATGCCGTTGATGAGGAACTTCTTGGCTTCTTCTCTTGAGTCCTTAGCCTTAGTGATGTCGCCTTGAGTCTGTGTGTGCTCATCCTTCAGGTTAGCCATGTTGGTTTGAGTGCTCTCAATCTCCTGACGAACGTTTTCGAGCTTCTGCTGAGCCTTTTGAAGGTTCTGTTCTGCCTTAGCCACATTTGCCTCTGCCTTAGTGGCTTTCGACTGGAGCTTCGAGAGTTTGTCACCAGCCTTGGTGTGCTTGTTCTGCAGTTTGACTGACTTGTCCTGAGCTTTTGCCAGTGAGGATTCACCCTTCTTCTCGAGTGAAGCGGCTTTCTTAGCGACCTTGAGGTTAGCCTGAGCCTTCTTCAGTTCAGAAGTTTTCTTGCTGATTTCGGACTTTGTAACTGTGCTTGCGTCGAGTTTTGCCTTTTGTTTCAGGGTGTTGAGCTCGCCCTTAAGGGTAGCAACTTCCACTTCGAATTCGTTCTTCCACTGCTCGCAAGACTTACCGTCGCTCAGTGATTGTGCCATTACGGGCATTGAGATGGCCATAGCCACCAGTGCTAAAATCTTTTTCATAATGCTTAAGTTTTTGTGTTTATTATAATTTAAGTTGATTAATAATATGGGTTATTTACACAGTTCGATGCATACTTTGTCTTGGAAGGCACGTCCGATTGCAGAGGAATTTACGCCCTGATTGATGATGGCGAAGGCGAGGGTGTGTCCGTTCGCTGCCGTGATGTATCCAGCCAGCGAGGAGATGCCAGTCACGGTTCCTGTCTTGGCTCTGACGTTACCGTCGGCTTCTGTGCCAGTCATGCGGTTTTTCAGGGTTCCGTCGAAGCCTGAAATGGGTAGCGAAGTCAGCAGATGTTCCTTGATCGACTCGTTTCGCCAGGCATAGCCGAGCATAGCGACGAGCATTTCGGCTGAGACATAATTGTAGAGCGAAAGTCCGCTTCCATCGGCTATTCTGTAGGGACTTGGGTCCAAACCAATCTTGCTGAGCAGTTGTTCCGTTCTTTGTCCGGCCTCTTTATGTCCAGCGCCTTTCTTTCCACCGAGGGCCGCTGTCTGATAGAACAGGCATTCTGCATAGATGTTGTTGCTGTTCTTCATCATGGGGTCCAGCAGTTCGTCTATGCTGTGGCGAATGGAATAGACCGTCTTGGCCTGTTCTCTTGCCCCCTGCTCCTTGCCCCTTGCACCAGAGTTGACTTTTATGCCGGCCTGGGAGAGTGCTTGCAGCCAGTTCTTCTCGAAGGTGTCTTTGCCGTTGACGAGCAGGGCAGAGAGTGGGCCATAGTCGTCGTCCCAGCACCAACCCCAGCCGAGTGGCTTGTCTTCGCGCATCGAGAGGTCATAGACGATGCTGCCCGTGATGCTCTCTATGCCTTGTTTCTGCCTGATATCCTGTGCCGCTTCGAACAATTCGTCAGGGCTTACCATAGGGTCCATTCCGCCAACCACGATTAGGTCGCCTTGCAGGACGCCATTCACCACCTTTCCCTTCGTGCGAAACTCTGTGCGAAGTTGGTAATCTCCGCCAAGACAATCGAGTGCCGTGATAGCCGTCACGACCTTCTGACACGAGGCTGGTCGCATCCTTTGCGCAGCATTGACGGCATAGAGAGGCAGCCCGTCCGTCAGGTCATATACGTAGAGTCCGAGCTGCGTGGTCTCGAAAAGCGACGACTGACAAAGCAGATTGAGTGCCTGCTGCTTGTCGGCCTGCCAAGTTCCTTCTGGGAAAGGACGAACCTGAGACACCAGCGGACGGGCACTCACCACAGGTTCTTCCTGCACCACACCTTCCTGCTCGCCAGTCACGACAGGCTGCTGCACCACAACAACCTGGTCAGGCTGCTGATTGGCCTGATAGTTATGGTGGCGTACAGAGCGCTGCGAGGCACAAGATGCCAGCAGAAGCAACAGTAGCAAGGACTTTGTGTATTTCATCTATTTGTGCTGCAAAAGCAAATTCAGTATATCTTATCGAGTGCAAATATACGACATTTAATTGAAAACAGGAAAAAGAAAAAAGAAAATTATCATGCTAAGGAAAATATTCCCTTTAGGGGCGTTTATAATTCCCCTATAGGGCGTTGCTCACTCCTCTATAGGGCGTTGGCCATCCCCCTATAGGGCGTTTGCCATGGTATTATTATTCCTTGAAATCCTTGTCTGCAAGGGCTTGTTTTCTTACAATGTGTTACAAAAGGGCGGAAAAGTATGAGAATTTTTCTTCAAAACAATAAGTAATTAAACAAAACTTCCTATTTTTGCCAACAACAAACGCTTATACATTATATATATTATATGAAAAAGGCCAAAATTCTCCTTAGCGTCGGCATGACCATCGTTATGCTCGCACTCTCAGCCGCAGAGTTCGACGGTTTTTACTTCTGGAAGAACGGTTCTTACACCAAGTTCGACCTCACCGAAATACTCTTCGCAGACGACAAGATAACCATCGGAGACAACACTTTCGACGTGAGTGAAGTGGACAGCATCACCTTCAAAAAACCCGATGAAACCGCCGAAATTGTGACAGACACCCTGTTTATCACCTACGACGGACAGCAGGCAACGGTCACTCCGGAGAACGTGGCTGGCATCACCAGCGAGGTGAATGGTGCTGCAGTCACTCTTACGAATGCCAACGAGGACCGCGAGATGTGTTTTATCCTCAGCGGAGAAAGCACGGAGGGCAGTTTCACATACAACGGCACATTCAAGGCTTGCATCCGACTGGCTGGCCTGAGCCTGAAGAGCACTACAGGTGCGGCACTCGACATCAAGTGCGGCAAACGCATCGCCCTCGAGCTGCTCGAAGGGACGGAGAACTATCTGGAGGACGCTCCCGACAGCCTCGGACAGAAAGCAGCCCTGTATTGTAAGGGACATCTCGAGGTCAGCAAAGGCGGCTCTCTGACCGTGAAAGGCAACTACACGCACGCTATCAAGACGAAGGAATATATGCTCGTGAAAAGCACGACTGGCAGCATCAACGTCGTCGGTGCAGAAGGCGACGGCATCCATGCTGGCCAGTACTTCAAGATGAACGGCGGCTCGGTCACAGTTAGCGGTGTGAAGGGCGACGGCATTCAGGGCGAGGCAACTCAGGAAGGCGATGACTTCGACGGACAAGTCATCCTGCGTGGAGGCACGCTCAACGTTTCTGTCACCGAAAGAGATGTGGCCGCTATCAAATGCGACAGCCTGATAAACATCTCCGGCGGTAACATCACACTCACCACGACTGGCGACGGCAACAAAGGCCTCAAGAGTAAGGACGAAATCCTCATCAAAGGGGGAGAAATCTCTATTACCCAGAGCGGTAAGTACATCGTGGAGAACAACGACCCGGGCTACGTGGTCGGCATCAAGGCAAGCGGCAACCTCGACATCAGCGGCGGCACAATCGTCATCAACAATACTGCCGAAGCAGGCAAAGGCATCAGTGCCGATGGCGACCTCAACATCATTGAAGATGAAGCTTCGCCCACCATCAACATCAAGGCAAACGGCTCTGGCGCTGCCCTCGACCTGTCGAGAAACGTGGAGGTCGATGATGATGAAGGTGGCGACGGCGGCGGCGACGACCCCGATAACCCGGAGACCGTCTATCGCATCTGTGTCGCGCTCAGCAGCACAACCAGCCAGTACTGGAAAAACGTCGTATATCTCTACAACTCGACTGGTACCAGGATTGCCCAGCTGACCAACAGCATCACCGTTCAGGCTACAGGTCAGACCACAAGGACCTTCTATTATTATGACTTCGACGAAGCCCCCGACGGTCAGTTCTACTTTGCGAGCGACGATTATCAGCGTCAAGGTGGCGGCGGTCCTGGCGGTGGCGGCGGCGGACAACTCTATACAATTCGCACCTCGACAGTCGCCGGACCGACCGACACGAACCCCTCTGTCTATTACTACATTAATACTTCGAACCCCAGCAGAAGCGGCTCGGTCTATACGTTCACCGTTACCGACTACACAACTCGCTACAAAGACGGTACCATCACAGGAAGCGGCTCCGTAACACCCTCCAGCGGAAAGTTTGCAACTGCCGCAGGTATCAAGGGCGACGGCAACATCACCATCGGTGGCGGAACCATTATCATCAACAACACGGGCGCTGCTGCGAAGGGTATCTCTTGCGACAAAGTGCTCACCACAACTGGCGGAAACCTGACCATCACCAATAGCGGAACAGGCACCGGAACCACCAGCAGCTACTCGACAGCCAAGGGGCTGACCTCCGACGGCAGTATTGACCTGCAAGGCGGAACCATCTCCATCACAATGACTGGCCAGGGAGGCAAGGGCATCAAGAGCGACGGGACGCTCGTCATCGGCAAGAGCGACACAGAAGGACCTACGCTGACCGTCAGCACGACGGGTGCCAAGTATCTCAGCACATCGTCGGCCAAAGCTATTAAAGCCACAAGTACCATCACGATAAACGGTGGCGAAATGGTCGTCACGACTGGTCAGAATGGTGCAGAAGGCCTGGAGAGCAAACTGAAGTCGAACGCCTCGATTGTCTTCAAAGGCGGCAAGCACTACTTCAAATGCTATGATGATTGCATCAACACGGCTGGAGCAATTAAATTCGAGGGCGGCATCGTCGTCTGCTACGGCACTGGAAACGATGCCATCGACAGTAACTACGGACAAAGCGGCGCCATCCAAATTGGCAATGGCACTGTGTTGAGTTACTCGGCAGCTGGTGGTCCGGAGGAAGGCTTCGACTGCGACAACAACTCCTACATCCAGATAACAGGCTACGGCATAGCTATTGGCGGCGGCGGTTCGCAAGGCGGTGGTGGCGGCGGCTGGGGAGGAGGTGGCTCCTCAAGCAGCATAGGAAGTGCCGTTCAGGGCTACAGTCTCAGCACATCCAGCATCAGTTATGCAGCAAACCGCTACTACACGTTGGCCGATGCAAGCGGCAACAACCTCGTCACCTACTCGGTGGAAGGCAGCTTCAGCAGCAGCCTGTCATTCTTCACGGCTACCGGCATGACGAAAGGCAGCACATATACCCTCAAATATAATACCTCAAAGCCTGCTGATACCACGACCGAATGGCATGGCATCTACCTGGGAAGTTCAGCCACGGGTACTACCCAAGTGTTGAGCTTCACAGCACAGTAATTTATTTCCGACGGTATAGCCGATAAGTTATGAACGCGTGCTCCGGCGTATAAACACGTTCGATGAGACTGTTCATGTAGCCCAAGCTCCACAGGAATTGCAACGGGTGTAGGATGAATTCATATCGGCGTGCATCCGAGGCCTCTTGTATCAGTTCATAGTCTCGCGTCAGGTCAGGGTGGAATGAGCCATAGTAGATGGGCTCTTCCGTCTTCATAATGAGATACTTTGCCTGACGCGACTCCAGATAAGCTGTTTGCTCTGTGACAAGTTCCTCTACATAAGCATTTGGCGTAACGAAGAACTTGATGGGAGGCAAGCAGTCGGTGAGCGTATAGATACCCGTATCGTATGACCTAATCGTCAGCACTTGTTTGTTGGGATCTTTGTCGGCATTCACCGTTTCAGCCAAAGGCAAAACGGCATGAGGCAGGTTGCCCGTGAGCAAGGTCATGAGGTTGAAGTTCGTAGCAACTGCAAGCAACGTAAGCACAACTGCTCCGAAAGCGATTACGGCACGCGATTGGATTCTGCGGACAAAGTATATCACGAGTGGAGCAAATACGAAGATGATGAGGAAGTAGTACAGATAGACCTTGAAGAGAACGAAGGTCAGCAGTTCTGCTCCCCAGCAGCATGCTATCGCCAACTTCACTTCGCGAGACGTCCGAACAAGTAAAACGACACTGACAAGCAATACCCAGCCAGCCAGTTTAAGTGGCATGAACCACCACGCTTCAGGCGAACCCACGCTGCCAGCATCGACGTATTTGAAGATGTTGAAGTAGAAGTAAGAATAGTAAAGGTCCTGAATATTGCCGTGCAGGATGAAGTACAGCAATACACCTATCGTTACTATTGCCAATCCCACTATGCCCCATGCCAGACATCGCAACAGAAGATTTATCTCTCGACGCTGCCATGCCAATATGCAAAGGGCAACGAGTGCTCCCATACACATAGCCAGCAGCGTGAACTTCGTCCAGAAGATGGCAGCCATGAGTGCACCAATGATAACCGACTCCTTGATGTTAGGCAACTCATTCAGCTTAGCATATCGCAATGTCTTGTACAGGATGTAAAGCAAGATAGGCAGTGACAATTCCTCGACCGTATCGCCATAACACATGAAGTCTGTGGTATAGGTCAGTATGCCAACGATGCAAGTTGTAATCAGGCTTATGCCATGTCCGGCAAACATACGCATCGTCTTGTAAGAGTAGACAAGGAACAAGAAGCAGCATAGTATCTCGAGCAGATAGATGCCAATAAATGTCTTGGATGACAATGCTGCAGCCCATTCATGGATAAAGAAGAGCAAAGGACCCTTCTGGTCGTGCACATCAGTGTACAGCAACTTGCCAGAGAGCATGCTCTTGCCTATTGCCATGAACCAATTGACATCGTCGTGGGGTTGAAGAGGGTAAATCCACGAACAGCAACTGAATAGTGTAATGAGGATTACTGCCAGCAGGCAAAGTAGCAGAGGTGTTTTACAGTCTTTCATCTTTTATATTGAAACGTGGACGACGCTTGACTTCCATGTATATCTTGCCGATGTACTCGCCCACAATACCAAGGCCGATAAGTACACAGCCGCTGCAGAACCAGATAGACAAGATAAGCGATGACCAGCCGGTTATTGCTTTATGTTGAATGATACAGACGATGACCCATATCGTGATACCCAATGCAATCAATAGGAAAATAAGTCCCAACCACAGCACCATATGAACAAGACTCATGGAAAAGCTTGTTATGCCGTCGAATGCAAGGTTGAGCATCTTGGTAAGGGGATATTTGCTTTCACCAGCCTGACGTTCCTTGCGAGCATACTCCACCTGAGCCGTTTTGTATCCCAGCAAAGGAACTAAGCCACGCAGGAAGAGGTTGCGCTCCTCGTAATGCAGCAAAGCTTCTACTGCTCTACGCGACATGAGACGATAGTCAGCATGATTATAGACAGTCTTCACGCCCATCTTGCCCATCAGCCGATAGAAAGCTTGTGCTGTGGTACGTTTGAACCATGTGTCAGTCGCACGAGAACTGCGAACGCCATACACGATGTCATTACCCTGCAAAGCCAGCTGCACCATCTCCTTGATGACAGTTTCATCGTCCTGCAAGTCAGCATCGATAGTAACAGTCAGGTCGGCAAAACGTATGGCAGTGGTAAGTCCGGCCATAAGGGCATTCTGATGTCCACTGTTGTGAGCAAGACTGATACCGGCAATGCGTCTGTCCTCTGCATGCAACTGCTCAATCATGCTCCATGTGGCATCATGACTTCCATCATCAACATAGAGTATTCGGCTATCATGACTGACAATCTCCTGCATTCCTTCAAGCACAGCGAGCAAATGCTGAGTGGTCTGCTCAAGAACGGGCTCTTCGTTATAACATGGTACAACGATTGCGAGGCAAGGTTTCTTCTCTGTTTCCATAGTCTTAGTATTTATTGAATCAGCAAGCAATCTTAAAGTTATTTGGCAATGCAGTAAGCCACATTATCTCAGAAGACTGCCCTTACGATTTGGCAGACATTGTCGGGTTTGGCCATAGTATAATAATGTATGGCAGGGACATCATGCTCAAGGAGTTCGCGACTCTGCTTGACAGCCCAGTCGATACCGGCCTGATATGCTTCTTCGGCTGTCTTTGTCTTACTCATCAGGCTGACAAGTTCCTGCGGAATGTCAATGTGGAAGGCACGCGGAAGCAGGTCAATCTGCTTCTTCGACGAGATGGGTTTGAGGCCGGGAATGATGGGAACGGTGATGCCAGCCTTTCGACATAGTTCGACAAACTGGAAGAACTTCTTGTTGTCGAAGAACATCTGAGTGACGATATAGTCGGCTCCTGCTTCCACCTTCTGTTTGAGATGCTGGATGTCGCTCTCCAGATTGGCTGCCTCGAAGTGCTTCTCGGGATAAGCTGCCACGCCGATGCAGAAGTCGGTGCTGAGGCCTTGCTTCACTGTCGGGTCGAGATATTGTCCGCGATTCAGGTTGCTTATCATTCCGACAAGTTCCGAACTGTGCGAGAAGCCATCGGGCTCGGGGATGAAGACCTTTTGGCCAGGGAGCGCATCGCCTCGTAAAGCCATGATGTTACTGATGCCCAGGAAGTGGAGGTCCAGCAGTTCCGATTCGACGCGGCTGCAAGACGAACCGCCGCAAATGACGTGAGGAACGATTTCCAACTCGGGATAACGACGCATGATGGCAGCCACGATGGCAACTGTGCCAGGTCGTTTGGCTAGTGTCATGCGGGTGTAAGTGCCGTCGGCATTGGGCACATATTCAATCTCGTCGCGGTGACAGGTTATATTGATGAAGGGAGGTTGGAACTCCATCAAGGGGTCGAGGCTCTGGTAGAGTCGGCTCGCATCACTTCCCTTCAAGGGAGGTACGAGTTCGAAACTGGCGAAAGGACGTCGTTTGCTGTTCAGTATGTCAATGACTTTCATGTTATGATGAGTGTGTTATGAACTTAGATAAGAGTTGTTCGCCTTCCTCGATGGTGATGCCGCGACGCTGGCAGTAGTCGCGGAGCTGTTCGCGGTCGATGCGGCCTACAGGGAAGTATTGAGCTTCGGGGTGGTGGATGAACAGGCCACAAACGGAGGTCGAGGGCTGAATGCTGTAGTGGTCGGTCAGCGTGACGTCCAGTTTCTGTTCAGCCTGCAGTCTGTCGAAGACGATGCGCTTAAGCGAATGGTCTGGGCAGGTGGCGTAGCCGAAGGCAACTCGCAAGGTATTATTATCTTTGTGGTGTTGCGTCTGAAGCCATTCGGCAGCAGCTTCGGCCAGACGAGCACAGAGGGCATGTGTCATCAGCCGTTCTTCTTCGTTGGTCGATTCTTGCAGCGGTCTGGCTGTCACCAGGAAGAGTCCGATGGGGGAGGGTTGTTGCTCGTCGAAGTAATCTGCGAGACAGCGGTAATGATATGCAGCAGATTGACTGCGAAGCATGGGCAGGAGTTGTCCGTCTTCACAAAGAACGATATCATTCCCCCTTCTTGTCGCCGCCTCTTCCTTATATAAAGCTTTCACCTCGAGCAAACCTTTCTGCAAGAGTGACTCAAGGAATTGCTTACCTTTCTTTAATGTCTTTTCCGCCTCGGGGTTGACCAAGAGCTGAGGCAGTGTCTCGCCTTTGAAACCCCAGAACAGCAGGAACATCCGCCAGTCGATGAGGGAAAGGAGATCTTCGCATTGAACATTGAACATTGAACATTGAACATTAACGGATTCGCTGTTCTGCCAATGGTATTGTGGACGTAATAGGTTGGCTTCCTCGTAGGGTGTGAGGGGTGCATGATGCTCGTTATATGCATCACGTATCTGCCCCTGTTCGTCCTTTATTTGCTCGATGAAATCGGTCTTTTTTGAAGTTAATCGCTTTGCCAGCACTGATGTTTGCGAGGCATCTCCACCATAAATGACCAGACCATCATAGAGGGGTGCTAACTTCACTGCAGTATGAACAGCCGATGTTGTTGCTCCGCCCACCAGAATAGGTACGTCGAGATGCTTTTCTTGGAATGTTTGGCAGAGTTTCTCCATCTCCTTCAATGACGGTGTAATCAAGCCGCTGATGCCGACAAGGACTGGTTTATGTTCTTTTGTGGCTTCCAGAATTGTCTCGCACGGCACCATGACACCGAGGTCAACCACTTCGAAACCATTGCACGCAAGCACGATGCCGACGATGTTCTTGCCGATATCATGCACATCGCCGTTGGCTGTGGCGAGCACTACACAAGGCTTCAGGCTGCCTCCCGTTGCTTTGTCCGAGGCATCTATGTATGGTTGCAGAATAGCCACAGCGTCCTTCATGACCTGAGCCGAGCGGACGACTTGTGGCAGGAACATCTTTCCTTCGCCAAACAAGACACCGATGTGCTCCATGGCCTGCATGAGTGGTCCCTCGATGACCTTGATGGGCTGACCATATTTAGCAAGTGCCTCGGGCACATCCTCCACGAGATGACTGCTGTCGCCCTTTGTCAAAGCGAGTTGAAGACGCTGTTCAATGGGGAGATCCGGGGCAAGGGGCATGGAGTCAGGGACAAGAGTTTTGTCTGTTGAGGCCTCATTCTTTAGTTCTTCACTCAAGGCGAGCAGCCTGTCGGTGGCTTCGTCGTCGGTGTTCATGATGACGTCCTCAACTGCGCGACGCAGGTTTGGGTAGATTTCATCGTATATTTGGAGCATCGACGGATTGACGATGGCCATATCGAGACCTGCGCGAATGGCGTGGTAGAGGAACACCGAGTGCATCGCTTCCCTTACCTTATTATTACCACGGAAAGCGAAGGAGAGGTTGCTCACACCGCCACTTGTCTTTGCGAAGGGCAGGTTCTGCTTGATCCATTCTACGGCACGGATGAAATCGACGGCATAGGCCTGATGCTCTTTAATGCCCGTTCCAACTGAAAGAATATTGACGTCGAAGATGATGTCCTGTGGCGGGAAACCGATGGAAGTCAAGAGGTTGTAGGCACGACGAGCGATGGCAATCTTGCGTTCGTATGTCGTGGCTTGTCCTTCTTCGTCGAAAGCCATCACGACAACTGCGGCACCCAAGCGTCTCAGTTCAAGGGCTTTACCAAGGAAATCCTGCTCTCCGGCCTTGAGACTTATGGAGTTGACGATGCATTTGCCTTGCGCGTTTTTCAGTCCGGCCAGAACCGTCGGCCAGTCACTGCTGTCGATCATCAGGACGGCCTTGCCCACGGCAGGTTCTCCGCTGATGTGTCGGCAGAAAGTCTGCATTTCGAGTTGGCTGTCGAGCATGGCATCGTCCATGTTGATATCGATGACTGTTGCCCCGCCCTCTATTTGATTTCGTGCCACAGAGAGTGCTTCACCGTATTGCTTTTCAGCGATGAGACGTGCGAATTTGCGTGAGCCGGCGACGTTTGTACGCTCCCCGACGTTCGTGAAGTTCTGTGTTTCTCGGTCGATGAGCAATGGCTCGAGACCTGAGACACGCAGTTTGTTGTCAGCAGCAGGAATGGTTCTAGGCTTGATGTCGCGCAATGCGTCAGCAATCGCCCTGATGTGTTGTTCGTCAGTTCCGCAGCAGCCACCGGCGATATTGATGAGTCCGGCTTCTGCCATCTTGCGGAGATGCGAGGCGGTGAAGTCGGGAAGTTCCTCATATTCACCCATTTGGTTGGGCAATCCAGCGTTCGGATAGATGGAAATCGGCAGCGGAACATTGGCCGAGAGCTGTTCCATGAAGGGTCGCAAATCAGTGACGCCGAAGGAACAGTTCAGTCCGAAGCTGAGCAAGTAGGGATAGTGGCTGACGCTTGTATAGAAGGCCCAGAGCGTTTGTCCCGTAAGGGTTCGGCCGCTTCGGTCGTTGATTGTGACCGACACCATGACCGGAATTTCCCGATGAAACCGTCGGTTTATGTCGCTTATGGCATAGAGAGCGGCCTTCGTATTGAGGGCATCATAGCAAGTTTCCAAGAGGAGAAAATCGGCGCCGCCTTCGAGGAGTGCTTCTGCTTGCTCGCGATAAGAATCGGCCATTTCATCGAAAGAAACGGCTCTTTTGGCGGGCTGACTCATGTCGGAAGGGAGTGTCAGCGATTTCGACGTGGGACCCATGGAACCGGCAACATAAATCCTGCGGTCTAAAGCATCCGCCACTTGTCGGGCCAGCCTTGCACCTTCGCGAGCCATTTCTGCCGCGATGTCCGAGCAACCATATTCATGCTGGCTGATGCGGTTGGAGGAGAAAGTGTTTGTGGCAATGATGTCGGCTCCGGCCTCGATGTAGAGTCGGTGAATCTGCTTGATGACATCGGGTTCCGTCAGGCAAAGGACATCGTTGTTGCCCACCAAAGAGACTGGCCACGAGGCGAATCGTCCCCTGTGGAAACTCTCTGGGGAAAGCCCGAAAGCCTGTATCCTGGTGCCCATCGCACCGTCGAGAATGAGGATGCGCTGGGCCAGTTGTTCCCTTATTTCCTTAAACGTCTGCTCCATTTCTGAGTGCAAAGATACGACAAAAAGTTGAAAAGTTGAAAAGTTGTAAGGTTAAAAAGCAGAATGGAAAATGAAAAATGTTGGAATGCCGCCAGGAGGGTGTGTAATTCCCCTATAGGGCGTTGCTCATTCCCCTATAGGGCGTTTGCTCTTCCCCTATAGGGCGTTTGCTCTTCCTCCATAGGGCGTTTGCTCTTCCTCCATAGGGCGTTTGCCAACGAATACTAATGCCTTTTTCAAAGACCTATACCTCTTTGAAGCGACACCTGTGTGGAATAGTAAAAGAAAAAATGCTTTTTCTTTTGTTGTTCGCTGCTTAATTCGTAAATTTGCAGCCGAAAACATGTCATTTAAGACAGAAATAAGTCATGATTAAGAAGAGTGAATTCCTGATTATAGGCAGTGGCGTGGCTGGTATGAGCTATGCGCTGAAGGTGGCGAACGCAGGCAAGGGCAAGGTGACGCTTATCTGCAAGACAACCCTCGAAGAAGCCAACACGGCAAAGGCTCAGGGCGGCATCGCTTCGGTAACGAACCTCCTGGTCGATAACTTCGAGAAGCACATCGAGGACACCATGATTGCGGGCGACTACATCAGCGACCCCGCAGCCGTGGAACAAGTGGTGCGTAATGCGCCGCAGGGTATCCGGGACCTCGTCAAATGGGGCGTCAACTTCGACAAGAAAGAGGATGGCGAGTTCGACCTGCATCGCGAAGGCGGTCACTCGGAGTTCCGCATCCTGCATCATGCCGACGATACCGGTGCCGAGATACAGCGCGGACTGATGGCTGCCGTTCGTCAGAATCCAAACATCGAAGTGCTGGAGCATCACTTTGCCGTCGAGATTATCACCCAGCACCACTTGGGCATCCGCGTCACTCGCCGTACGCCCGACATCGAGTGCTACGGTGCTTACGTCCTGAACCCCAAGACCGGCAAGGTGGACACCTACCTGAGCAAGGTCACGCTCATGGCGACAGGCGGCACAGGAGCCATCTATGCCACCACATCCAACCCGAATATCGCTACCGGTGACGGCATTGCCATGGTCTATCGTGCCAAGGGAAAAGTGCAGGATATGGAGTTCGTGCAGTTCCATCCGACTGTTCTCTACAACCCTCAAGAGACGCATCCCGCCTACCTCATCACAGAGGCGATGCGTGGCTATGGCGGCATTCTCAGGCTTCCCAACGGCGAGGAGTTCATGCAGAAATACGACGAGCGGCTCTCGCTGGCTCCCCGCGACATCGTGGCTCGTGCTATTGACCGTGAGATGAAGATTCACGGATTGGACCACGTCTGCCTCGACGTCACCCACAAAGACCCGGAGGAGACCAAGCATCACTTCCCCAACATCTACGCCAAGTGCCTCAGCATCGGCATCGATATCACGAAGCAGTACATCCCGGTGGCGCCCAGTGCTCACTATATGTGCGGCGGCATCAAGGTAGATCTCGATGGGCAGAGCAGCATCCGCAGGCTTTATGCTGTCGGCGAATGCTCCTGCACAGGACTGCACGGCGGCAATCGTCTGGCCAGCAATTCGCTCATCGAAGCCGTCGTCTATGCCGATGCAGCAGCCAAGCACTCGCTGGAAGTCATCGACAAGTACGACTTCAACGACCGCGTGCCCGAATGGAACGACGAAGGCACCATGACGAACGAGGAGAAAGTCCTCATCGCCCAGGACGTCAAGGAAGTGAATCAGATCATGAGCACCTATGTCGGCATCGTCCGCAGCGACCTTCGCCTGCACCGTGCTTGGGAGCGTCTCGACCTCCTCTACGAGGAGACGGAACACCTCTTCAAGCGCGTCAAGCCCACGAAAGACATCTGTGAACTGCGAAACATGATAAACGTAGGCTATCTCATCACACGCCAAGCCCTCGAACGCAAAGAGAGTCGTGGCCTGCACTACACTATCGACTACGCCAAGCACGCGCTGGACAAGAAGAACTGAGCCGAATGGTAAGTAAATGATTAAATGGTAAAAGTGAGGTGAAAAAGGGAATCCTCGGCATGCTCATCATTATGGAGAGCTTCTTCCTGTTGCTCTCCATGCTAATAGCCCTCCTCAATAATGAGGAAGACTGGCTTTGCTTCCTGCTCACGGCACTCGGAACGATAGCCGTCGGCTCGTTCTGTATCTTCCTGAGCCGTAGGGAAGAGAACAAACGCATGCGTCGAGCCGACAACTTCCTCATCGTTTCCCTCTCCTGGATTATCTTCTCCATCATCGGCATGATGCCGTTCCTCTATCTTACCGACATGGATGTGGCGAGTGCTTTCTTCGAGACCATGAGCGGCTTCACCACGACGGGCGCCACTTGCATCAACGAGATAGACACTCTGCCGAAAGGTTTGCTCTTCTGGCGCGCCATAACACAATGGATAGGCGGCCTTGGCATCGTGGTCTTCTCGTTTGCTCTCATTCCCGTTTATGAGATGAAGAACAGCAACATCTATTCGGCCGAGGTGACAGGCTTGGGGCTCGACAAGTTGCGACCCAAGATAGGTGCTACGGCCCGACGGGTGCTCTTGATTTATCTTGTGCTGACCAGCGCTTGTGCTTTCTGCTACTGGCTCGGCCCGATGAACCTCTATGATGCCGTCTGCCACGCCTTTACCACGATTGCGACCGGCGGCTTCAGTACGCACTCCGAGAGCATGGCTTACTTCCACAGCAGCTATATAGAATATGTTGCCAGCCTGTTTATGGTGGTCAGCAGCGTCAATTTCTCGCTCTATTACTACATGACCATTCGCCGCAGCCGCGTGCTCTTCCAGAACGAAGAGGTGCGTGTCTTCCTTTCTTATATAGGCATCGCAGTCGTCATCTTCATACTGCTCTTCTACTTTGCTCCTGTTCCAGAGAGTGCCGACAAGGTGTTGCCGAAGGGTTTCGAAGAGTCGTTCCGCTCGGCCCTCTTCCATGTGAGCAGTGTAGCGACCAGCACCGGCTTCTCGGCACAGAAGTTCGATTATGTGGCGTGGGGAGCCTCGTTCTGGATGCCGACAGTCGTCATCATGGCAATCGGCTCGTGTGCCGGCAGCACGGCAGGTGGCATCAAGGTCATTCGCATCATCATCTGTGCCAAGAGCGCCTTCAATGAACTCATCCAGATGTTGCATCCCAGAGCCGTCCTGGGCGTTCGTGTCAACAAGCAAATCGTGCCTGACCATAAAGTGCGACAGGCTTTGATCTTCGTCTTCATCTATTTCCTGTTGGTAGTCATCGCTATGTCCTGTTACTCCCTGCTCGGTGCAGATGTCGATACAGCGCTTGGCAGCAGCATCAGCATGCTGAGCAATGTCGGTCCCGCCACAGGTGCCACAGGTCCAGCCAGCACCTTTGCCAACGTTCCAGCCTCGGGCAAATGGCTCATGAGCGCTTATATGTTGATAGGCCGTCTCGAGATATTTACCGTCCTCTTCCTCTTCATGCCAGGCTATTGGAAGGATAGGAAATAGCGAGCCGATATGTCGCAATTGTACTTTTAATGTAGAACCTATGTCACAGAAACGTACGACACCGGAGTTTATTACTGAGCTTCAGCAAGGAGAGATATTCGTGTTCGGCAGTAATTTAAGTGGTATGCATGGTGGCGGGGCAGCACTTGTTGCCTACCGCAAGTTTGGGGCTGTCTGGGGACAGGGTGTCGGCTTGCAAGGCCAAAGCTACGGAATTCCCACAATGCAAGGTGGGGTGGAGACGATTCGACCTTATGTAGACGAGTTCATCCAGTTTGCTGGGGAACATCCCGAGCTGACATTTCTTGTTACTCGAATCGGTTGTGGCATAGCAGGCTTTATGGATGACGAGATATCTCCGCTATTCGAAAAGGCGCACAGCATAGAGAATATTGTTCTGCCAGAAGGGTGGTAAAACCCAATAAAAACGGGGCATTTGTAAAGACCTCTCGTCGAGTTGTTAAAGACGGCACGTCGAGTTGATGAACTTAGCACGCCGAATTGATGAACTCAACACGTCGAATTGATGAACTCAGCATGTTGAGTTTTTTGTTATCTTAGCAGCTGACGCTTACTTCGATACCGAGCTGTCGGATGCGAGCTGCTATGGATTGCATCACTTGAAGGTCTGCTTTCTCGAGTCCGGCGACGGGCGTCTCGCGATCCAAAGTGTAGAGCATGACTGAGCGAGGTTTGATGCGGGCCAATGCCTCGAGGTAGGGAACAATGTATTCCTCGCCGGTATTATCGACGGAACAGCCTTCGTACTCGCCCCGCATGAGCATTGTCTGGATGATGCAATGGCCGCGGAAGAGCTCAAGGCACGCGATTTGCTCTTCCACATCGTAGTGTCCTTGCGGACGATCTACATTATTTATATATATAGGGCTGACGGTGTCGAGCTTCAAGATGTTGTTGTCGAAGTGGAGGAGTGCTTCGCGAATCTCGGGCCGGCGTATTTGTGTGGCGTTCGAGAGGATGCTCATCTTGGCCGACGGGCAATAGATGTCCCTGACCTGACGCACCCTATCGACTATTTCAGGGAAATTGGGGTGCAAGGTTGGCTCGCCGTTTCCGGCGAAGGTCAGTACGTCGGGCACTATGCCTTCTGCCTTCAGTTCTTGAAGTTTGCTTTCGAGGCCATCGACCACCTCGTCGGCCGTTGGCAATGGATTCTTAGTCCTACGTTCACTGTTCAAGCCGCACTCGCAATAGATACAGTCGAAACTGCACACTTTTCCACCCTTCGGCAGCAGATTGATGCCGAGAGAGATGCCCAACCGACGGCTGTGGATGGGTCCGAAAACAGGGGAATCGTAGATGATTGTGCTCATAACTTGTGCAAAGGTACGCAATAAAATTAAAAAATAAAAATGAAAAATTAAAAATTGAATGCTATGGGCAAAGAATTAAAAAAACATAATTATGAACGATGAACTATGTATTATGAGCTAAAAAGTCGTACTTTTGCAGCGGAAATGGTACGGAAGGCGATTATAATGAGCATGTTGGTGCTCCTGAGCCCTTGTGCTTTTGCTCAGGGAGAGGACGACGGACTGCTGCCGCAAGAGCCGGTGAACTACAAGCTCAAGCTGCAGAGATTTCGCTATGTGAAGCCTATCGTAGAGAATGGCGACACGATGTGGTGCTACCTCTTGCCCGAGTTGTGGGTCTATCCGCCAATGGTCTTCAAGAACGAAAAGCAGCGACGGGCCTACAACCGACTCGTCTATAATGTGAAGAAGGTGCTGCCCATCGCCCAACAGGCTAATGCTCTTATTGCCGAGACTTACCTGGCACTGGAAGCCCTGCCTACCAAGAAGGAGAAGAGCGCCCATATCAGTGCGGTGGAAAAGGAGATTAAGGAGATGTACACGCCGCAGATGAAGAAGCTCACCTATTCGCAGGGCAAGCTCCTCATCAAGCTTGTGGACCGCGAATGCAACCAGTCCTCCTACGAAATCGTGCAGGCGTTTCTGGGGCCAGCCCGTGCCGCTTTCTATCAGGTCTTTGCCTGGACGTTCCGAGCCAGTCTGAAGAAAGAGTACCGTCCGGAGGAAGAAGACAGGCTCATCGAACGCGTCGTCCGTCAGGTCGAAACAGGGCAGATATAAATGCGACGTGTGGCGATAAAAAATGCGACGCGTCGCATTTGAAGACGCAATAGTTGCGTCTGTTTTTTTTACTTGTTCAGGGTCCAGGAGAAGCCGTCCTTCGTGTCCTTCACCTCAAAGCCGAGGGCAGCGAGGTCGTCGCGAATCTTGTCGCTCAAGGCCCAGTTCTTCTCTGCTTTTGCTGCCTGACGTTGTTCCAAGAGCATGTTCACGACGGCTCCGAAAGCCTCTTCGCGTGCCTTATTGCTTACGCCAGTGTCCTGCTTGAGACCGAGGATGTCGGTTGTGAACGTCTCCATGAGTTGGAGCAATGCCTGTGCCACTTCGGCAGTGATGCTGGCCTTCTTGTCCGTCAGCGTGTTGATGACGCGGCAAGCATCGAACAGGTGGCTGATGACGATGGGCGAGTTCAGGTCGTCGTTCATCGCGTCGTAGAGCTTCGTGCGAAGTTCGTCGACGTACTTCATCTCGACCTGCGGCTGACCCTTCACCTTTTGTCCCTCCTGGAGGCGGCGCAGGTTCTTCAGTCCGTCCATCAGTCGGGCCAGTCCCTTCTCTGCAGCCTGAAGTGCCTCGTTGCCGAAGTCCACCGTCGAACGATAGTGTGCCTGTAGGATGAAGAAGCGGATGGTCATCGGCGTGTAGGCCTGGGAGAGCAGCGGATGGTCGCCAGTGAAGAACTGCGGCAGGGTGATGAAGTTGTTGTAGGACTTGCCCATCTTCTTGCCGTCGATGGTGATCATGTTGTTGTGCATCCAATAGTGGACCATCTGGTCACCCTGACTGGCGACGGCTTGAGCTATTTCGCATTCGTGGTGCGGGAAGATGAGGTCCATGCCTCCGCCGTGTATGTCGAAGTGATCCCCCAGGTACTTACGTCCCATTGCCGTGCACTCGCAGTGCCATCCGGGGAACCCATCGCTCCAAGGCGACGGCCAGCGCATGATATGTTCGGGTTGTGCAGCTTTCCAAAGGGCGAAGTCCGCCTGGTTGTGCTTCTCGCCGACTCCGGCCAGCTCGCGGCTCGCATCCTTGATGTTCTCAAGGTCACGGCCCGAGAGAATGCCCCATCGGTGGTCCTTGTTGTACTTCTCGATGTCGAAATAGATGCTGCCGTTGCTCTCGTAAGCGTAGCCGTTGTCGAGGATCTGTTGCACCAGAGCCTGTTGCTCGATGATGTGGCCCGTGGCGTGCGGCTCGATGCTTGGTGGCAAGCAACCCAGCGCGTCCATCGCCTCGTGGAAGCGATTCGTGTAGTATTGCGCTACCTCCATCGGCTCCAGTTGTTCCAAGCGAGCCTTCTTTGCAATCTTGTCCTCACCCTCATCAGCATCGTGCTCCAAGTGGCCTACGTCCGTAATGTTGCGAACATAGCGCACCTTGTAGCCAATATGCTGCAGGTAGCGGAAAAGGAGGTCGAACGTGATGGCCGGTCTGGCGTGTCCGAGGTGGGCATCACCATAGACAGTCGGACCGCAGACATACATCCCGACGCGCCCCGGATTGAGCGGCTTGAAGAGTTCCTTCTGCCGGCTCAGGGTATTATAAATAAGGAGTGGTTGTTCCATGTTGTAGTGTTTAGTGGTTAGAGGTTAGTGGTTAGAGGTTTGTTTTGGGGTGTAGATTAGAAGCCAAAGGTATTCTCTAACCTCTAACCCCTAACCCCTAACCTTTCTTTAACTTTCAATTGACTCTCCGTACTCCAGTTCGCCGTCCACAACCCAACGGAGGTCTTCAGGGTCGAACTCGCCCATCTTGTCCTTCTTGGCTTGCTTTGCGACATACTTTGCCACTTCCTCCACGTCGATGTCAATGTCTTCGTCGCCATTATGCTTGTCGAGTAAATCGACATAATACTCGCCGATGACATCGATGAAGTAGTAGAGTTCTTCCTCCGTGAACTTGTCCTTGAGTTCCTGCGGCAGGTAGTTCTGGATGTACTCGACCGTCAAACGGTCGTCCTCAGCATCTTTGAGGAGGTCTTCTTCAAAGGTACTCATATGGGTTTAGGATTAAAGATTAAAGATTAAGGAATAAGGGGTGGGAATCAGAGCATAGCCTTGATTTTCTCTTCGAGAGCGGGCTTGGGTACAAGACCTACGCTGCGGTCCACTTCCTTGCCGTCCTTGATGAAGACAACGGTAGGGATATTGCGCACGCCAAAGCGCATTGGCAGGTCCTCGTCCTCTTCTACATCGCACTTGCCAATGATGGCCATGCCGTCATAATCCTTTGCCAGTTCCTCGATGACGGGAGCAAGGCGTTTGCAAGGGCCACACCAAGTTGCCCAAAAATCCAATACGATAGGCTTGCCGGTTGCTACCAGAGCCTCAAAGTTACCTGTGTTAATTACTTGTGCCATAATACTTATATATTAAATTTATTAGTTAATGCTATATGATAGTGCATCGCTGTTCTCGATGTCGTTCAGGAACTGTCGCGTCACCTTGATTCGAGTGTTGCGAGAGTTCATGCGAAGTTGGTTGTGAGGATTGGTGGCATCAACGAAGACCATGTGCAATGCTGTGTTGCCAGGATTCTCTTCTGCATACGATGTCAGCATCTCCACGTCGTCTTTGTTCAGTTCATTCGTGTTGACAACAACCGTAATGCGCTCGATGACCTTATCGCTGACGTCGGCAAGCCAGTCGATATGACCGATGCGAAGCTCGTACTCGCCCTCCTTGAAGCGATGCTTCTCGACGGTTCCGCTTATGAGCACAGAGCGATCTACACTCAAGAAAGCCCCCCACTTTACCCAATTATCGCCGAAGAGGGCAATCTCGCCAGTGCCGCTGAAGTCTTCGATAGTAGCTACGCCATAAGGTTTACCGTTCTTTGTTGTACCGGAACGAACGGCAGTCACGATGCCACCCAGTCGGACGTTCTGTCCGGCAAAAGCAGTGAGGTAGTCCATCTCTGCCATCTTCAGGTTGCAGACATTTTGCAGGATGACGTAATACTCGTCGAGAGGATGTGCTGACAGATAGATGCCGACCAGCGAACGCTCCTTGTTTAGGCGTTCCAAAGCAGTCCATTCCTCTGCTTCGGGCACAGCAGGCTTGTTCAGTTCAATGGAATCCATGCCGAAGAGCGAGAACTGTGCCTCCATCTGTGCTTGTTGGAACTGTGTGCCATAACGAATGAGCAGGTCAAGGAAGATGTCGCCCTTCTGGTTCTCCGCAACGAACTGTTCTCGGCGAATATTGCCGGCGATGTTGTCGAGGGCACCGCTCAGGGCAAGGCATTCCAAACCGTTTCGCTTGATGGAAGACATGTTTACACGCTCTGCAAAGTCGAAGATGTCCTTGAAGACACCGTTCTTTTCCCTTTCATCCACGATGGCTTGAACGGCAGCCTCGCCAAGTCCCTTGATAGCCATCAAGCCATAACGTATCTGCTGACGGTCGTTGACACCGAAGTCGCGATGTGATTCGTTGACGTCAGGACCAAGCACCTCAATCTTCATGGCATGACATTCCTCAAGCAACTTGGTTACTTCCTTCACATCATCCTTGCCTCGCGTCAGCAAGGCCGCCATGAACTCTGCAGGATAATGGGCTTTCATGTATGCCGTCTGATATGCCACCCACGAATAGCAAGCAGCATGGGACTTGTTGAAAGCATACTCTGCAAACTTCTCCCATTCTCCCCAAATCTTTTCAAGTATCTTTTTGTCGTGTCCGTTCTCAATGCCTCCATTGATGAACTTTGGCCTCATCTGTGTGATGACATCCTTCATCTTCTTGCCCATCGCCTTTCGTAGCGTGTCACTCTCGCCTCGGGTAAAGCCTGCAAGTTTGCGGGCCAGCAACATGACCTGCTCCTGATAAACCGTGATGCCATAAGTGTCGCGAAGGTATTCCTCGCAGGCATCGAGGTCGTATGTGATGGGCTCCTGTCCGTTCTTACGCTTGATGAACTGCGGAATCTTGCCCATTGGCCCTGGACGATAGAGGGCATTCATGGCGATAAGGTCCTCAAAGACAGTCGGATGCAGTTCCTTTAGGTATTTCCTCATGCCAGCAGACTCGAACTGGAATGTGCCGACGGTTCGCCCTTCCTGATACAACTTATAGGTAAGCGGGTCGTCGATTGGAATGTTGTCCAAGTCAACGTCTATGCCATGAGCTTCTTTTACGATACGGCATGCTTCCTTCAGCTGAGAGAGGGTCTTCAGGCCAAGGAAGTCCATCTTGATGAGGCCGGTGCTCTCGATGACGTGTCCATCGTATTGTGTGACAGCAGTCTTGCGGTCGGGGAAGTCGGGGTCGTCTGCCGTTGATACAGGAACATGGTCGCTGATAGGGTCACGGCAAATAATGAAGCCACAAGCATGAATGCCTGTATTGCGGACTGTGCCCTCAAGTTTGAGAGCGTATTTGATGGTGTCGGCTTCTTTTTGGTCTCTTGAGAACTTTGCCTCTTTCAGTTCAGGAGTGAACTCAATGAAGTTCTCGAGCGTCTCTTTCCTCTTTTTCCCATCGGGCAAGTCAGGCAATCGTTCGGGCATAGCCTTGCACCAAGCATTGACTACGGACAGAGGAACCTTCTCCACCCTTCCGACATCTTTGATGCTATTCTTTGCTGCCATCTTTCCATAGGTAATGATATGGGCACAGTTCTCTGCTCCATACTTATCCATTACCCATTGCAAGACTTTTCCTCTGCCATCGTCGTCGAAGTCGGTATCGATATCGGGCAGAGAGATGCGGTCAGGATTGAGGAAACGCTCGAACAGGAGGTCGTACTTGAGCGGGTCGAGGCGCGTGATGCCGAGGCAATAAGCGACGACAGAGCCTGCTGCCGAACCTCGACCAGGACCTACCCAGACATCCAAATTGTTACGAGCGCTGTTGATGAAGTCTTGCACGATGAGGAAGTAACCAGGGAAGCCCATGGTCTTCATGATGTGCAGTTCGAAGCGAATACGGTCGTCTATCTCTTTGGAAAGTGGGGTGGGATAGAGGCGCTCGGCACCCTCGTAGGCAAGTTTGGCAAGGTAGTCTGCCTCGAACTTTATCCTGTATAGTTTGTCAATGCCGCCAAGTTTCTTTATCTTCTTCTCGCCTTCTTCTCGAGGCATGGGGTTCTCTCCATTCTCATCGCTGGTAAACTCCTTGAAGAGATCCTCATCTGTATATTTCTGCCTCCATAGTTCTTCTGTACCAAACTCCTCAGGAATGGGGAAGAAAGGCATGATGGCGTTCGACTCGAGGTCGTATATCTCGACTTTATCTAATATCTCTTGGGTGTTGGCAAGTGCCTCGGGAATGTCTTTGAAGAGGAGATTCATCTCGGCTCGTGTCTTGAACCATTCCTGCTTGCTATAGCGCATGCGATTGGGGTCGTCCAGGTCTTTGCCGGTCGAGAGGCAGAGGAGCAAGTCGTGAGCCTCCGCATCATCTTCGTTGAGGAAGTGCGAGTCGTTGGAGCAGATGAGCTTTATGCCGTGCTTTTTTGCCAAATCGATGAGGACGGGATTGACGCGTTTCTGTACTTCGTAAGTGTCACGATTGGCAACCTGTGTCGGGTTGATTACCTCGTGCCGCTGCAGCTCGATGTAATAGTCGTCGCCCCAAATGTCATGGAACCACTTGACGGCTTCTTCTGCGCCCTTGATGTCGCCGTTCTGGATCTTCTTGGGGACTTCGCCACCAATACAAGCGGAGCAGATGATGAGGCCTTCGTGGAACTTCTCCAAATCCTTATGGTCGGTACGAGGTCGCATATAGAAGCCATCGACCCAGGAGCGCGAGACGAGTTTGATGAGGTTGTGATAGCCCGTCAGATTCTTGGCGAGAACAATGAGGTGCCAGCCGGACTGGTTCTCTTTGCCTTCTTTGACGCTTTTGTCTCCACCTCTGGCAACATACATCTCGCAGCCGAAGATGGGCTTGAAGGGCTCCAGGTCATTCTTCGCTCTCTCCTTGTTGACCTTCTTGCAATAGTCATAAAGCTCTTTGACACCATACATGTTGCCGTGATCGGTGAGTGCCATTCCGCGCATTCCATCGGCAACAGCTTTATCGACCATGCCTTTGATGGACGATTGCCCGTCGAGCAGAGAGTATTGCGAGTGAACGTGTAAGTGAACGAAGTCCTCCATGTGTTACATTATTATAATAAGAGAAGGCAAAGATACAAAAAAGTTTAGAGTTTGGAGATAAGAGGAAAGAGATTTTTCGTTATTTAGCAAATTTTCAGTCAACATTGCTCGATGTTCAATTTATTTTTTGTAACTTTGAGGCGCACTATGTAAAAAAACTATGGGCAAAAGGCTAAGAAAACTGAAAAAGATACGTCTTCATCACGAGGGAAAGAGCACGCTTCTATGGAGCGCCATTGTGCTTGGAGTACTGAACTTTACTATCCTACATATCTTCGAATCGAGGCTTCCCTTCGATATCTGCATAACGGTGAGTGCCATCCTGTATGCCATTCTGCTGAACTTCTTCCAATGTCCCATCCGCACCTTCGAGGGCGAGACGGAGGGATTGGTTCTGGCACCTGCCGATGGCAAGGTCGTGGTGGTGGAAGAAACGGAGGAGAACGAGTATTTCCACGATCGTCGCATCATGGTGAGCATCTTCATGAGTCTCTTTAATGTGCATGCCAACTGGATTCCTGTGGATGGAACGGTTAAGGAGGTACGGCATTACGACGGCAATTTCCATAAGGCTTGGCTGCCGAAAGCAAGCGAAGAGAATGAGAGGAGCACCGTCGTCATCGAGACCCCCGACGGAACCGAGATTCTGCTTCGTCAGGTAGCGGGTGCTATGGCTCGACGCATCGTCACTTATCCCAGCGTTGGCGAGGATTGCTATGTGGATGAGCATCTTGGTTTCATCAAATTCGGTTCACGTGTTGACCTATACCTTCCCCTTGGAACTGAGGTTTTGGTGAAGCTTGGCCAGAAGACCGTTGGCAACGAGACTATTGTTGCAAAACTAAAGACCAAGGAAGAGTGAATGAATGAAATATGGAGTAAAAGGAGTTAATGGAGTAAAAGGAGTTAAGGACGATACTTTTGGCAACTCCCCAATCTATTGTCTTTAACTTCCTAGCGAGCAATGCGAGCGATAACTTCTTTAACTTCTTGAACTCCCCCAATTAATATTATATGATTAAACGACACATTCCGAACTCCATTACTTGCTGCAATCTCATCAGCGGTTGTGTGGCAACTGGCTGTGCCTTCTACGGTCAGTACCAGTATGCTGTATTGATGATAGTCATAGGAGCCGTGTTTGACTTCTTCGATGGCTTGGTGGCAAGGGCTCTCGGCGTATCGTCGCCCATAGGAAAGGAACTCGATTCGCTGGCCGATGTGGTTACCTTTGGCGTGGCACCCAGCGCGATTATCTTCTATCTTTTCCACGAGGTGCATTGCCCAGAGCTGTTGATGCCGATAAAGCACCTGCTGCCATATACGGCTTTCCTGATGGCGGCATTCTCTGCCTTAAGGTTGGCGAAGTTCAATCTCGACGAGCGTCAGCACTATGGCTTCATCGGTTTGCCCACGCCTGCCAATGCCCTCTTTTGGGGAAGCCTTGTGCTGAGCGAGCATGCGTTCCTGGTTTCGCTAAAGTTCAACGCCGTCTTCCTCTTCCTCTTCATGCTGCTGTTCTGCTTCTTGCTGGTCTCGGAAGTGCCGATGCTGGCGTTGAAGTTCAAGAACTTCAGCTGGCAGGATAACAAGCAGCGCTACATTTTCCTCATCGGTTGCTTGCCCCTCTTGCTTCTTGCCCCTTGCCCCCTGCACCTCATCATATTGTGGTACGTAGCCATCTCTATTGCTTTCCCGAGGTTCGTAAAAAGTGAATGATTATGAGATACAATAAGAAATGGCCGGTGCTGTTGGTGGCTCTGTTCACGTTCGTGACGTTCGGATGCGCCTCGCTTCCAAGCGGCGACATCAATGTCTCGGGCGAAGCGGTTGTCAAGGCAGCGATGAAGTACATCGGTCGCCCTTACCGTCATGGTATGGCGGGCCCCAACGTGTTCGACTGCTCTGGCTTTACGAGTTTCATCTACAAGCAGTTCGACATTTCCCTGAGCCGTGATTCGCGTGCCCAGTACAGGCAGGGCGTTTCCGTGGGCCGTAAGGACCTTCGCGTGGGCGACCTCGTTTTCTTCACCAGCCCACGCTCGGGGCGTTCCGTGGGTCACGTTGGAATCGTGTCGAAGGTGGAGAGTGACGGGAACTTCTACTTCGTTCATGCTGCAAGGCGTGGCGTGATAGAGGACAGCTACCGCGCCTCTTCCTACTACTATAACCGCTACGTCGGGGCCCGTCGCGTCATTAGCGACAAGGACACCCTCACCATTGCCATGTGTGGCGACATCATGATGGGCACGACCTACCCCAGCGTGCAGCTGCCCGACAACGACGGCAGGGACATTTTCCTCGACACCAAGGAGCTGACGACGGCTGCCGACATTGCTCTGGGCAACCTTGAGGGAGCCATCACCGACGGCGGCCACTGCACGAAGGGTAACGGCCCCAACACCTACGCCTTCCGCATGCCAACGAGCTACGGGCACCTTCTAGGCGAAGCAGGATACGACTACCTGAGCCTCGCCAACAACCATGCCAACGACTTCGATACCGAGGGCATTGCCTCCACAGAACAGGTGCTCGAGGAGCAGGGAATAAAGTTCTCGGGCATCGAGGGCAGGACGGAATCGGCTGTCGTGGAACGAGACGGCATCCGCTATGGCCTCTGCGCCTTCGGCCACAACAGTTACACGCTGAAGCACAAGGACCTCGCGACCGTGAAGCGCATTCTGGATGACCTGAAGAAGAAGTCGGACGTCGTGGTTGTCTCCTTCCACGGCGGTGCAGAAGGCAGGGACAAGCGCCATCTGCCTATCGGTACGGAGATATTCCTTGGCGAGGACAGAGGCAACCTCCGCGAGTTTACTCATTTCTGCATCGATAATGGAGCAGACGTCGTCTTCGGCCATGGTCCGCACGTCTGCCGTGCGATGGAGGTATATAAAGGCAAGTTCATCGCCTATAGCCTCGGCAACTTCTGCACCCCCTACGGCATGAGCCTGACCAGCATCTCGGCCTATGCTCCTGTTGTTACGATAAAGATTGACCGGAAGGGGCGTTTCCTCGAGGGCAAGATACATTCCTTCATCCAGCAGAAAGGCGTAGGTCCGCGCAAGGACAACAGCGATGCCGTGGCTCGTGAGATAAAGGAACTCACCGAGAGCGACATCCAGGGTTCGCCCATCCGCATCGACGGCGCAGGCAACATCACACTGGCCGACGAATAACGCCGAACATCGCATAATTTCACCCCCTATAGGGGAATGACCAACGCCCTATAGGGGAATGACCAACGCCCTATAGGGGATGAAAAGATGCCTTGGTGGGGCAGGGAAATCCCTTACTTTTTCGTATTCTCCTTGATGATGCCGTGGCGGTAGGCGTGGAGCAGGCTGCGCAGTTCTTTTATCTGTTCCTGAATCTGGCGGCCCTTGTCGGTGTCGCGCACGCGAATGCGTCGGCCCATCATCTCCACGATTTGTTTGCTGCTCTTGATGTCAGTGCCGCTGGCTACGGCCTCTGCGGTGCTGGTGAACGGCTCGTGCTGGATGAGTTCGAAGCCGCGGCTGTGATAGACGAGGGTGTAGCCTGCGATGCCCGTCGTATGGTGGTAGGACTTCGAGAAACCTCCGTCGATGACCATGAGCATGCCGTCGGCCTTGACGGGGTTCTCGCCTTGGCTGGCATGGACAGGCACGTGGCCGTTGATGATGTGAGGGCAGACCCCCTCTAACTCCCCCGTAAGGGGGAGAACTCCGAAGTGCTGAAGGATGCGGCTGCAAACGGCAGGGTTTTCTCTGAGCTGATAGTAAGCGCCCTTTTCTTCGTGGTGCGTAGCGGGTTCGGCAAGGAAGTAACGCTCGAACGTCGCCATGCGGTTCTTGTCGAAGAGTGGGCTGTCGGGACCGCACCACAGGTACCAGAAGAAATCCCGTACGGCTCCCTTCCGGCTTCCCCCGAGGGAGGAGGGATAAGCGGTGCGCATCTTGAACTCGATTTGCTGCATGAGTTCGCGTCCCTGGTATGTCTTGCCGTCAATCTCGACCTGCCGCAAACTGCCGTCAGCATTGAGGGGAACGGAGGCGTGGAAGAGGAGGTTGCTGTTGCAGACCAGGTACATCGAGCCATGACTGAAGAGGCAGCGGATATGCTTCTGCAGCTTCTCGCTGATGCGGAAGGAATGGTGGAGCCGTTTCATCAGGTCCTGCTCCTCGGCCGTCAGCCTGTATGGGTCGCTCGGGTCGAGGGTAGGGAAGTGGGTGTCGAGCAGCGGATAGTCTTTCCCTTCGAAGCGATAGGTGCCGCGGCTCAGGTCGATGTTCTCCAAAGTGCCTCGGCGGTCGATGTTCCACTCGGGATGTGCATTGATTAACTGTCCCTCGAGTTTGAACTGAATGACGGAAATGGCCTTGTGCATCTGTGCGATGAGTCTCAGCCGCTTCTCGTCGCCTTTCACCTCGGCCAGCGTTCCAATGGGCTGGAACTGCAGGCAGGGGTCGTCGGCATACGTGTCCATGGCAAAGGTGGCCAGCGGCAGGAGGTTGATGCCGTAGCCCTCCTCGAGTGTTGCCAGGTTGGCGAAGCGCAAGGAGAGGCGCAAGACGATGGCGATGCAGGCGTCCTGACCGGCTGCCGCACCCATCCAAAGGGCGTCATGATTGCCCCATTGCAGGTCGAAATTGTCGCGCGTAAGCAGGTAATCCATGATGATATGCGCTCCTGGCCCGCGGTCGAAGATGTCGCCAAGGATGTGAAGCTGGTCGATGCTCAGCTTGTGGATGACGTTACAGATAGCGACGATGAAGTTTCGGGCTTGTCCTATCTGCACGATTGTCTCGACAATCCTTTGCACATAAGCATCTTTATCTTCGTCGTTCGGACTCTCGTGGAGGAGTTCCTCGATGATGTAGGCGAACTGTTTCGGCAGGGCTTTGCGGACCTTGCTGCGGGTGTATTTGCTGCTCACGGACTGGCAGACCTGTATGAGTTGCAGCAGGGTTCGGGCGTAGAAGCCGGAGAGGTCTTCGTCCGTGCCCTCCTCAATCATCTCGAGCCGCTTCTCGGGATAGTAGATGAGGGTGCAGAGGTCGCGCATCTCTTGCTCCGGGAGCGATTCGTCGAACAGGTCGTGGACCTTTCTCTTGATGTTTCCGCTGGCATTCCTGAGGATATGCAGGAAGGCTTCATGCTCGCCATGAATGTCGGCGACGAAGTGTTCGGTACCTTTCGGAAGGCTGAGAATCGCCTCAAGGTTTATGATTTCTGTGCTTGCGCTCTCGCTATTGGGGAACGTTCTGGCAAGCAGCTGGAGCAGACGCATATCGGTGTTTTCCACAATTAAGAGTTAAGAATTAAGAGTTAAGAAATAATGTCTTCTATTCGTTTGGTCAGTTGGATGAAGTCCTGAACGCTGAGCTGTTCGGGTCGCTTCTGCATGATGGGGTCGGAGAGGAGTGCCGTGAAGTCGGGCCCCGCGGGTCGTTCCGCTTCGAGTGCCGTGAGGAGTGGCTTGATGTTGTTGCGCAGGGTCTTTCTCCTCTGGTTGAACGTCGTCTTGACCAGCCGCTTGAAGAGCCTCTCGTCGCAGCCCAAATCGGTCGTCTTGTTGCGGGTCAGGCGTATGACAGCGCTGCGAACCTTTGGCGGGGGATTGAAGACGTGGGGTTCTACCGTGAAGAGATATTCCACATCATACCAGGCCTGTACGAGGACGCTCAGTATGCCGTAGGTCTTGCTGCCAGGTCCCGCTGCCATTCGCTCCGCAACTTCCTTCTGAATCATGCCTGTGCAGCAGGGAATCAAGTCCTTGTTGTCGAGCATCTTAAAGAAGATTTGCGAGGAGATGTTATAGGGGTAGTTGCCCGTCAGGACGAATGGCGAGCCCCCGAAAGTGCGGTCGAGGTGCATCTTCAGGAAGTCGTCTTCGATGATGTTGTCCTCCAGGTCTGGGTAGGTTTTGCGGAGATATTCCACACTTTCATAGTCTATCTCGACCACCTTGACCAGTCGCGGCTTCTGGACCAGGTACTGAGTCATGACGCCCATGCCAGGTCCAACTTCCAGAATCGGCAGTTCTGGACACGCATCAACCGTGTCGGCAATACGCGAAGCTATGCTCAAATCGGTCAAAAAGTGCTGTCCGAGGAACTTTTTTGGCTTAACTGCTCTCATTCTCCTTAATTCTTTGTACATTTGCACTGCAAAGATAAGAAAAAAAGTTCATTTAGGACGTGCAAAGAGTAAGAAAGTTTATAAAGATTGGTGTTCCTTTAGCTTTGGCTGTTGGCATACTTTGGTGGATGTATCGCGGCATAGGTTGGGAAGAACTGACGGACGCTTTGGAGCACAAGATGTCGTGGACGTGGATGCTCCTTAGCATGCCGTTTGGCATTCTGGCGCAGGTGTTTCGAGCCATGAGATGGCGTCAGGTTCTGGCTCCAACCGGTGAGAAGCCGCGGCTTTCGACTTGCACCCATGCCGTTTTCCTCAGCTACGCCAGCAGTCTCGTCGTGCCGAGAGTTGGCGAGGTCCTGCGTTGTGGTGTCTTGAAGCGCTACGAGGGAACCAATTTCACCATGAGTGTCGGCACGGTCGTTACGGAGAGAATCATCGACACCTTGCTCATCCTGCTGCTTTCCCTGCTGACGTTCCTGACGCAAATCCCAGTCTTCCTGAATTTTTTCCGCGAGACGGGCGTCTCTTTGGGCAGCCTGCTGAGCCGATTCACTGTGGCGGGTTGGCTGGTGACGGCAGTTTGCGGACTGCTGGCCCTCGTTTGCGTTTGTTTAGTTGCTCTTAGGTTCCGACTCTTATCGAGGACGAAATCCGTTCTTTCCGACTTGAAGAACGGCCTGCTTTCCGTCAGGAAGGTGGAGCATCCCCTGCTTTTCTGGTTCTATTCGATAGGCATCTGGGTGAGTTATTACCTGCATTTCTACCTGACGTTCTATTGCTTCGACTTCACGGCAGGGCTTGGGCCTTTGGCAGCCCTCGTGGCTTTCGTGGTCGGCACGTTCGCCGTGCTGGTTCCCACACCTAATGGAGCTGGCTCATGGCACTTTGCTGTCAAGACCGTTCTGGTGCTTTATGGTGTCGGACAAACAGAGGCCGCCTTGTTCGTCCTCATTGTTCACACCCTGCAGACCCTGCTCGTAGCGCTCCTCGGCGTCTGGTCTTCCGTGGCCCTTGCCATGAGAAGAAACAAAGCGAGCTAGACAATGAACAAAGAAAGCCCCCGCAGGAGCTTTCTTTGTCGTTTACCATTTGTTGTTTTCTGCGACCACTTCTAAGCTTTTAAGCTTCTAAGCAGTAAGCCATTCAGAGCGGTCCTTCCCTCCGTCGAGAGTGGGGACTCTCCTTGCCCTCCGTCGCTAACGCTCCCCAATTGCACCGCTATCAACGGGCAATTGCCCTCTGTTGGGCCGTAGTGACATTCAGTCACTACTCAAAAAGACCCAATTCGCCCATACAACTTGTGGTTGTAATGGCGGTCAGGGCTGCCGTTACGGCTGCCACAATGACTTTCAGGATGATTTCCCAGACGTTGTTCTTTTTCATGCTTTTGTGTTTTTGTAGAGTTTGTAACCTTGTTCTATTATCTCTTCTGAAAGGATTGCTCCGCATTCTATACGAGCCATTGCTTTGACGAGCTGCGGCCAGTCTTTTTCTGTGAGCCTTTCTTTGCCGCCGAAGCCTGTGAGCCTGCAGCAGTCGCAGATGTACCTTCGGGTGTCGTTTTCCGTGGGCGGTGCCCAGCGCGTGATGATGTCTTCTATGCATACGGCTTTGTATTTGTTTCGATAAGTGCGGAGGATGCAATAGGCGGCTCTCAGTCCCCATTCGATGGTTTCAAATTGGACGAAGGCTTTGTCCGTCTGTGTTGCTCTTTGCCCTTTCCAGGGAGTACCTGCAACCCGCCTAATATTAAGCGGGTTGCAGTTTCTCATTCCTCGTGTCATTACTCGAGACCTTGAATGGTATCTTCGTTGCGGATGACTTCGATGGCGTCGCCCTGAGCCTTGCGGCTGGGGACGAGCTGGAAGGTGGCTTCGCTGCGGAGGTTCGCGAACTCCTTGCCTGGTGTCCAGCGGACGTTGACGCCCTCGATGTAGTCGGCGGTGAAGTCGTCGGTGGTCTTGGCTCCCTTGGTGGCGAGTTCTACATGGAAGTCTCCGAGGTCGCCCAGCTTCACCTTGTTGCCTGCGAGGAGCTGTTCCTTCAGACAGGCGACGGCGTCGGTCAGGATGCCCTTGACGGTACCCTTGGAGAAGGGAGAGTTGTGGTCTGCGATGTGCTTACAGAACTGGTCGAAGCTGAGGATTTCGTGAACCTGCGCGGTTCCATAGGCCTTGGTCTCGGTAATGTCAGCCTTCTTCGTTCCGGGCTTGGTGCCCATAATGCAAATAGAGTAGTTAATCATAAAGCAAAAAGTGTTTTTTTTGTGGAGTTAAGGGAGTTAATGGAGTTATCGCTCACTTTGTTCGCTGGGGAGTTAAGGACAATAGTTTTGGGCCCTTGTGGTATCGTCTTTAACTCCTTTAACTCCTTTTACTCCTTTTACTCCTTTTACTCCAAGTTAATTAATTTTGTTTGTTATCCCTAGTTACGTTTGCAAACATAGCATGTTACGATTACGAACTTAACGTGTTACGTGGCCACTTTTAACACGTCGCGTTTCGCTCTCAAACACAGTGCAAATTTACGACAATGCGCGTGCGCGTGCAAATAAATCCTCAAAATAAGCACACAAAAAAGCACGCACCCAGATTTTCTTACATTCTTACATTCTTACATTCTTACACACACTGTGTCCCAATGGTGCAAACGATGGCTAATAATAATATAATAATATAATATATTATATTATTATATTATTATTAGAGCATCTTGTCCAAAAATATGTACACGACCTTTGTAAGATTGTAAGATTGTAAGATTGTAAGGTTTTTGATATTTTATATTTGTTGTTTGCTTACTTATTCGTAACTTTGTCGGCAGAAACATAGTATAATAAAAAAGAAAGAAGAAACTCAGCAGTAAAACAAATGACGTAACTGTTTATGAAACAAACTATAGCTTTATCAATCGCACTATCAGCCTTCTTCGTGTTTTTTACACCGATGTACGGCCAGCATGGAACAGGAAAAAAAACTGTTACTACCACGCAGCAAAGGGGATATTCAGACCTTCAGCGGGTGCAGAAAGTATTAGATAAACAGCTGAAGGGCTACACCAACGTACAGTCATTTAACAATTATGGTCGTGAAGAGATAAACCTGCCACCAGGACTCATTGAAAGATACGTGCTTGAGTATTACCATCTTCATGACAAATACGACAGTCCGCTGAAACGAAAAATGTTCAAGCAGAGCAGCGAATACGAATCTTTGTTGAGGAAAATGGAAACAGAACGTAATAAACTGCTTGCTGACACTTTCTATATTGTGGAAAAAGTTCACAAGACGAATTTTAACCTAAACACGTGGTCTTTCTGCTTTGATGTGCCTCAGACCAACATCATATATTCTACGACCCATTATATTGACTACGGCTATGTTGGCATCGTATCGCCATTACTCAAAAATAATGGACTAGAGGTGAGAATTTTAGATGATAATGATGCTTTGGAGATAGAGAATGAGTATAATGACTGTCGTCTGGTGTACGTCTTTACTGTCAATGAAGAGCTCTCGAAACAGACTGAAAATACCGGGCTGGGCTGTCACCTTATTTGCGACATGCAGACATTGTATTTCATCAATCTAAAGAAATCGAAAGTATACTATGCCGCAGCAACTGGCTATGTCCTCAAAAAGTATGTACAGTACGACAAAGACGTATATGCAAGCTACGAGCTCACAAACGGTTATGTGGTGCCCAGAAATTATTATTTGAAGTCTGGCAACAATTATATAGAAATAGAAATGGCCGGTTTAGATGAATATGGTTACGATTATGAAGAGTCTGACGGACATTATTATGTACATGGTACAGACGGGAAACGATATCTTCTTAACTTCAAGCCAGAAATTGCATTTGAAGTAGAAAAGACGGAAGCGTATTTTGCCAAATGCGACGAAATAGCTAAAGATTACAAACTACACCCAGAAAACTATCAAGATGTTACTATTGTAAAAGAGGACGAGAATTGGAATATGCATTATTATATAGACAAAACAGGATGCGCATGGTATCATCAATCTGAACATCTTGGTTGTTATGTCCTTGAAGAAGAAGGTGTATACATGATTTTTGATGAGTTGAAATTTATAAAAAAGAAAAAATAGAAATAGTCTCCCCAAAATCTATATGCGTTTGATGTTCAGACGCATATATTTTTATCAACAAAAAGCCACAAAATTGTTGAAAACTTTCTGCCTTTTTTCTTGCAGGATTTTGAAAGTTGACGTAACTTCGCAGCCGCTTTTGCTTCCATGTTTCATGGCTGCTTGGAGGTGAAAAACACTGTATTTATTAACGAAAAACACTATTAAACAATGAAAGAAAACATTATCAATCTTGAGGGCGGAGACCCTCTGAAAATCGTGGAGGCTTTGGCAAATTACATCAAGGACCTGAACGATAAAATAAAGGCACAAGACGATAAGATTCAAGAACTTACCAAGGAGCTGGAAGTGCTCAGGAACGATCCGTGGTCGAGCCGTGTGACTTACGAAAATGTGGTGGAACTGATTGCACAAAACGAGGACTCTGCTGTGAGAGACGAGACTCGAAAAGTGTTCGAACCGCTCTTGAAGAAGGAGCAGGTGAGGCAACTCAGGCGCGACATCCGGCTGAAGGTGAAGGAACTGGAGTCGGCTGACGGCATCGAGCCGCGGACGCTCAACAACTACGGTACTGTGGTGCAGGCTGGCGGAATCAATGTGGGATATGCTAATATGGTGGGGAAATGAAAAAGGATTTTTCAAACGTCACGCACTTCACGCAAGTGGATGTGCAGCCAGGCGGCATCAACATCCAGCATGTTGAGAACCTCTATCAGGCCGACCTTCTGAAGGAGTTGGGCATCGAGTTGGAGGTGAAGCAGAAAGGGGCAGCCAAGCCCGCAGAAAGGACTCTTAGCGACGAACGGCTGGCAAAGGCCATCGAGCAGAGTCAGGCCTTCTTCTGGGGCAACAGTGCATATGCTGTGGTCTTCTGCCTGCTTCGCGATGAATATGGGATAGCCGACAATATGTCGCTGTTCGAGACTAAGGTCGAGGCTCTGCCCTACAGCGGGGAGAGAAGCTACACCTGCCCCAAGGGCACGATTATAAACGCTTTCAGCAACAACCCTATCTACAGGCAGCACATCGGCAAGTGGAAAGACAAGGCAAACATTCGCATCATGAAACTCTTGGAAGAGCTGAAGCTGCAGCTCGAGTTATAGAAAAACTTCTATAGTTCTATAAAAACTTCTATAGGTGTCTAAAGGTTCTTTGGACACCTTTTTTTATGCCGTAACTTTGCATCAGAATTTAAAACGAAACGCGAAATGAAAACGACAAACAAATACGGCATCGTGGTGAAGATGTGTTGCGCCAGTTGCGCTTATAAGAAATTGACGCGTGCATTTTCACAAAGATGGTGCAAAGAGCATAAGAAAACTGTGAGTCCTCTGGATGTCTGCCCTCAATGGAAGATGAACCAGACGCTCCAAAAAATAAAAAAATATTAACCCAGAGTTGAAGTGAGGAGGATGTCCTCGAGTAAATGGCCAAAGAATCCGACCTTCTTCTCACAAAACTCAACTAAAATGAAAAAGATTATCATTAAAAACGAACAAGAGATTATGAACGTGCTCACAGGTGGGCGCATAGTGGAAGGCCGCTTGGCCTTGGTGACATTGGCAGACGGCACAAAGGTGGTCGAATTCAAGGCCTACAACCGCAAGCCATACATTCGCAAGAAGGACCGCTTGATTTGCTACTTGGAGCATGGCTGGGTGAAGGAGAGTCCTGAGCGCATCAAGGTCTTCGAGAGCCTGCCAAAACGACTGGGTGCAGCACGCATGATTGTCACTCTGGAACGAGAGACAAAAGAGGTCGTTAACGAAATTGTTGAACAAGAATTCTTCGGAAGAGTATGAGTGCACACGTAATCTACTATCAGGACAGGGCGAAAATGATGCGCCCTGTCCACTCCAGAGACGAGTACCTCGCCCTGAGAAATTCTCGCAGGCAGGTCTCTCTTGTCTCCTCTGTGAGAAAGGGCAAAACACCCCTGAAGATGATGCTCCTGCAGATGAACTACTCGTGCATTCCAGGCGAGGACGGGAGGCTGGCAGGCTGCAAGACGCCATCTATGTCTGTGGGAATGGATATTGACCACATCTCTCCCTCCGACCTCGAACAGGTGAAGGAGCGCATCCTCGCGAAGAAAGAGGAACTTGGACTGCTGATGCTGGAACTCTCAGCACGAGGCGAGGGCTATCACCTCGTCTTCAAGCGCAAGCCCGAACTGAGCCAGGAAGACAATCTTCGCTGGGCAAGCGACCTGCTGGGCGTAGCCTACGACGAAGGAGCCAAGGACATTACCAGAGTATTCTTCACGACGACAGCAAGTCCTGAAGACCTCATCTATCTCTCAGACTCCCTCTTCGATATAGAAGAGGTCGAGGGAGTTAAAGAGGGAGTTAAAGGGGAAGTTAAGACCGCAAGCGGTCTGGAAGTTAAAGAGGACGATAGTCAAGCCAAATCTAAACTCTTACCTCTTACATCTTCCATCTTAACTCCAAGCTTACAGAGCTTCGCTGCTTTCGATGAGACGCTGAAGATGACAGAACTCGACCTGCAAACCCTGAACAGGGAAGGCGTGCGCCACAACACCCTGAAGCTCCTCCTTCCCACACTCTGCCAGATGATGCCCAAAGAGGAACTGCTGGCCGTCCTCGCGCAGAAGATGCCAGAATACTCGAAGGAAAAGGACTGCCAAGATTTGGTCGCAAACTTCTACGACAAATATGTGGATCAGAACCGCCCCATGAACCTGAAGCAGAAGGAAATCTTCCTGCGCTCGCTGAAGGCCTCAGAACAGACCTCTGCCGCAGAAGGCTCATTGGGCGCCCGTCCTACGATTACCTTTAACTGGGATTGCTTGCCAATAGGTCTGAAAGAAAGCCTGAAACCTTATCCTGAGAACATGTGGCCAGCCTTGCTCGTGGGGCAGATGCCTGCCTTGATGGCGTTGGCCGATGGCGTGAAGTTCCGCTACTGCAATGGGAGAACGGGTCAGTTGGGCAGCATGGCCATCATCATGGGCGAGCAGGCTTCCAACAAATCGGCAGTGGAAGAATCTGTGGAACGATGGCTTGTTGAACTTCGCAGAGAGGACGAAGCGGTCAAGACAAGAGAAGACAAGGTGCGCGAGGCAAACAAACGCAGGAAGGCCAACGAACGCGCTCAAGAGGCTCCGGCGGGCGTGGTAAGAGTGGTACCCATCACCATCTCCTGTTCCAAGCTACTGAAGCGTCTGAAGCAGTCGGCAGGACATTGTCTGTACTCCATCTCCACAGAAGCAGAAACCCTGCTCAAATCGAATGGCAGCGGGGCTTGGGCACAGAAATGGGACATCTATCGCAACTCCTTCGACCGTGAGCGTTGGGGCGTGGACTACAACTCAGACCAGTCGGAAAGCGGCGATGTGAATGTGGCCTACAACTGGACCATCCTTGGCACACCAAGAACGGTGATGAAGATGTTCAAGGGCAAGAACGAATCGAATGCGGAGAACGGATTGTCGAGCCGTTGTATGCTCTCCGAAATGCCCGACAGTATGTTCTCGAAGATTACCGTCTTCAAGGAACTGAGCGAGGCAGACTTGAACCGCATCAGTCAGGCCACAAACCTCCTGCGCTCTGCCTCAGGCTTCTACGACACACCTCGCCTTCGTAAGGCCATCAACGACTGGCTGGAAGAGAAGCGCATAGAGTCCTCGCTCGATATGGATGTGGTGAAAGACCGCTTCCGCCGTCGTGCAGGCGTGATAGGCTTCCGCTGCGGAGTGGTCTTCATGTTGCTGGCGGGAAAGGAGTCGGACGATTGCCTGGACTTTGCCCTCAAGATGGCAGATTATACGCTGGAGATGCAGATCAGGACGTTTGGTCCTCTGCTCCAGAAGCAATATGCAGGCGACTCCGACACAAGCACAGGAGGCTATATAAACGGCAGCATCTTCGACCACCTGCCCTCTCCATTCACCCTGCAAGACCTGCGTCAGTTAAAAGGCAACGAGTTCAGCGATAGCGCCCTCTACACCATCATCAGTCGATGGAAAAGCGAAGGCTGGGTGGAGAAGGCAGGCAAAAGTTGGACAAAGAAGAAGTAAATCTTACAATCTTACAATCTTACATTCTTGCAAAGTATGTGTACACTTTGTGTATTGGGAGCCCTCTTTCCTCTCGGATTGGGGGCTCCTTTCATTCTTATTCTCTCATTTTTCATTTTTCATTCTTTATTTCCCTCTCATTCCTCGTTAACTTTTCAGGCAAGGCTAACCTTTTTTGCCGAAAACCTTGCAGGGAAACGGATTATTTGCTAACTTTGCTCCCCGATACTATACATAATAAGGAAAGTATTAACCAAAATAAACTGTCTTATGAAACGCTTTTACTTCAAGCACTTATTTCTGTGCTTTTGTCTGGTGGCAAGCATTAACTGTTTCGCTTACGATGCTTTGATTAACGGCATCTATTACAACCTCTCGGGAACTAACGCAGAGGTGACTTATCTCGACAAGTCCTATAATTCCTATTCTGGCTCCATTAACATCCCTGCCTCTGTCACCTATGGCGGCACAACCTATAATGTGACAAGCATCGGCAATAATGCTTTCTATAATTGCAAAAACCTGACCTCTGTGGTTTTTCCCGCTTGTTTGACAAACATCGGAAATTATGCTTTCCAGAGTTGTGTCAACTTATCATCTATAAGCTTCCCCGATGGTTTGACAAGCATCGGGACTGATGCTTTCTACAAATGCAGCAGTTTGACTTCCTTGACTATCCCAAGTAGCGTGACAAGCATCAATCACTTTACATTCCGGGGTTGTACAAGCGTAACTTCCATTAAAGTTGCTTCAGGGAACCCTAAATACGATTCACGCAATAATTGTAATGCTATCATAGAAACGGCGACAAACACTCTGATTACAGGTTGTCAGGCCACTGTTATTCCTGCGAGTGTGACAAAAATTGACGGATGGTCCTTCTGTTTTTGCTCCACTCTGACCTCCATCACAATTCCTAACAGTGTGACAACTATTGGTGACTGGGCCTTCTGTGATTGTAGTAGCCTGACTTCTGTTACTATCCCCAACAGTGTGACAACCATTGCGAGCAATGCATTTAATGGCTGCAAAAGCCTGACCTCTATTACTCTTCCTAATAGTGTGACAAGCATGGGCACGTATATGTTCATGAATTGCAGCAAGTTGTCCTCCATCACTATGCCAAACAATATCACAAAGATTGCCGATTGGACGTTCTACGGTTGCTCCAGCCTGACATCCTTTGATATCGCAGAAAGTGTGACAAGTATTGGCAGTGGCGCATTCTATAACTGTTCCAACCTAGCATCCTTGAATATCCCAGAAGGTGTGACAAGTATTGGCAGTAGCGCATTCTCTAACTGTTCCAGTCTGGCTTCCATCAATATCCCAGAGAATATTACAACCATAAACAACTCTACATTCTATGGTTGTTCCGGCTTAACATCCATTAATATCCCAGAAGGTGTCACGACTATTGGCAAAAGTGCATTCGAACGTTGCACCGGACTAAGCACTATCACAATTCCTGAGAATGTTACGAGCATTGGCTCTGAAGTTTTTTCCTACAATGGCTTAACCTCCATCTCAGTTGCATCAGGAAATACCCATTACGATTCACGTAACAATTGTAATGCCATCATAGAAACAGCAACTAACACGATGATTGCAGCTTGTCAGAACACCGTGATTCCCACGACTGTGACAAAACTGGACTACGCCTTCTCCGGTTGCACTGGTTTGACTTCTATAACCATTCCAGAAAGTGTGACATGTATCGGGGACTATGCCTTCAATGACTGCGAAAACCTGACCTCCGTCAATATCCCTGACGACGTGACAAGCATCGGAGAATATGCCTTTTATGGTTGTAATGGCCTGACATCTATAACCATACCCGACAAAATAACCACTATAAGTAAAAGGTCTTTTGCTCATTGTCGTGGGCTCACATCTGTCACCATTCCCAATAGTGTGACGAGCATCGGTGAAGGTGCGTTTATGGTTACCGTCAAGATGAGAGATATCTATTGTTATGCAGAAAATGTTCCAATCACAGGTTCTGATGTGTTTTATTACACCCCCATCTCGTCTGCCACACTCCATGTGCCTGCAGCATCTCTGGAACAATACCAGACGACAGCGCCCTGGAGCGGCTTCGGCACGATAATTGGTCTTGAAGACGATGTGCCACCACAGCCACAACGACAATATCGCTACTATAATCTTGTCATCACTGGTGTGCAAGAAAGCGATAGGATGTTACAGTTCTCGGAGTTCGATATTCTGGACAACACGTTTAACGAGGTGGAAGACCTGACCGTATATGCTGGCACAGAAGGCGGTGAAGAGGACGAGAGTTGGCCAAATGTTGCCGACAATGATGTCCATACAAAATTCTGTGGTGATTTAAACGGCTATGCCTATTTTATGTTTGACGCCCAAAACAGCATCGAACCCTATGGCTATCGTTTCTACACTGCTGACGATTCCTCGCTTTACCCCGGCCGCAACCCCAGTTCCTGGAAACTCTATGGCAGCAATACTAAACTGACTGATCCCAATAGCACAGATTGGGTGCTCATAGATGAACGCAATAATGATATGACATTGCCATCCATCAACTATGCACCAAGTGAATTCTACTTTAAAGATACTCCAAACCAACTTAACCTGAGCCAACATTCCGCCACGCTTGTCTCCGGTGAGGAGTTGCAGTTGCAAGTTAGAGACAAATTAAACGCCATACAGGATATGACGCTGCAGTGGACTTCCACCAATCGCACCGTCGCTATCGTCAATAATCAAGGGCTCGTCGTTGCAAGGGGCATAGGCACGGCAGACATCATCGTGTCTTTTGTCGAAGACAGTTCGGTGAGAGACACTTGCACTGTTACTGTCGTGGCATCCCTTCCCGGATACCGTTACTACCAGTTCGCCATCGAAGCAATAGGAGGGGGAGACATTGTTCAGTTATCAGAATTTGACCTTATTGACGAGAATGGCAACGAAGTGTCACCACTTATCACATACGCATATACTGGCTCAAGTTTCGATGGAGAATCGCAGGAAAACCTCTTTGATAATGATATAGAAACAAAATACTGCGGGGGGTTCTCCAGTGAAACTCCAGTTTATATATTCATAGACGCTGGCAGACACATAATCCCCTCAGGCTACCGCATGGTTACAGGTGGTGACGCAAACCACTACCCAGAACGTAATCCTGTATCATGGTCGTTGCTAGGCAGTAATTCGAAGAGCAGTCAGCCAAATGATGCTGTATGGACATTGCTTGACCATCGCGAGAACGACAAGTCCCTCGGCGCAGAAGCTTTGGCAACATATGATTTTGTTATAACACCAGGTGAGGAACCTGACCAACAATGTGCAAAGCCAACGATTGGTTATTCAAATGGTAAGTTGACATTCAAATGCGATACAGAAGATGTAACATTCTTATCTACCATTACAGATGCTGACATCTCATCATATAACAGTAGCGAGGTACAACTTGGCGTAACCTACAACATAATGGTATATGCAAAGAAAACTGGTTACAAGGATTCCGAGGTAACAACTGCTACACTATGCTGGATTGACGTGGCACCTCAAACAGAAGGTATCACGGACGAAGATGCCGTAACGGAAATAAAGGCCGTGCCTGTGCTGATACAGACGCAGGGCAATACCATTACAGTTCAAGGCCCTAAAGATGGAACAGAGGTGTCACTTTATAGTGTTACCGGCATGAAGCTTGATTCTGTTATCGCATGCAAAGGATTTGCTTCCCTTAGCTCCTCTCTTCTGCCTGGATCTGTGGCAATTGTCAAGATAGGCGATAAGACGGTTAAGGTCTTGATTAAGTGAGAGTAGCTTACTGCTTACTGCTTAAAAAGCTTAGAATAAGCCCTCTTTCCTCTCGGATTGGGGGCTCCTTTCATTCTTATTCTCTCATTTTTCATTTTTCATTCTTTTATTTCCCTCTCGTTCCTCGTTAACTTTTCAGGCAAAGCTAACCTTTTTTGCCGAAAACCTTGCAGGGAAACGGATTATTTGCTAACTTTGCTCCCCAATACTATATATAATTAAGGAAAGTATTAACCCAAATAAACTGTTTTATGAAAGAGTTTTTCAAGTACGTGCTGGCTACTATCGTAGGTATTATTCTTACCAGCATCATCTTCACAGTCATTACAATTGTCTCAGTTGCGGGTATGGTTGCCAGCGAAGGAGCTACCAGTTCCGTTCCTAAGAACGCAGTCCTCCGCTTCAAGCTCCAAGGCGAAGTTGTGGACAGAGCTGGCGAAGGCAGTCCTTTTGACATCATCAGTCAGGAAGAGGACTTCACTATCGGCCTTGATCAGGCACTCGACGCCCTGAAGAAAGCCGCAAAGAACGACAAAGTGAAGGGCATCTATCTCGAAGCAGGCTCGTTTGCCGCTTATCCTGCCGACCTGCAGGAATTGCGTAGAGCACTTGTCGAGTTCAAGGAGTCAGGCAAGTGGATCGTGGCTTACGGCGATAATTATTCTCGCGCAGCCTACTATTTGTGCTCTGTTGCAGATGAGATCTACCTCAATCCTATCGGGTCAATCGACTGGAGTGGAATGTCGAGCCAGCCCATCTTCTTTACCGGTCTGATGAAGAAGGTCGGCGTAAAGATGCAAGTTTTCAAGGTTGGAACCTACAAGAGTGCAGTCGAGCCCTTCATCAATACCGAGATGAGTGATGCAAATCGCGAGCAAGTGATGAGCTACTTGAGCAGCATCTGGAACAATATGCTCAAGGATGTTGCGGAGAGTAGGAAGTTCGAAGTGGACGCTCTCAATGCCCTCGCAGATACTACAATTATGCTTTGTGAGGCAGAATCCTACATCGAGAACAAACTCGCAGACAAGCTCGCTTACCTGAGTGACGTGAAAGAAGCCCTCAAGAAGCGTCTCGAACTTGGCGAAGACGATGAGCTGAAGTTCACTTCTATCGCGGATGTTGCGGCTTCAGACGACCTCGGAAAGAAGGTCGACGATGAGGTTGCCGTCTATTATGCTTATGGAGAAATTAACGATAGCAAGGGCTTTGGGTTCAGTCAAGAACACCAAATCACCACGAAAGCCACAATAACCGACCTCCAGAAACTGCGTAAAGATAAGGATGTGAAAGCTGTCGTTATCCGCGTTAACAGCCCTGGCGGCTCAGCTTTTGCAAGCGAACAAATCTGGCACGAAGTTCAACTTCTTCGCGCAGAAAAGCCTGTCGTTATCAGTATGGGTGGTGTGGCAGCAAGCGGAGGCTATTACATTAGTTGCGGAGCCAATAAGATCTTTGCCGAACCAATGACCTTGACTGGCAGTATAGGCATCTTCGGCATGATTCCTGACGCAAGTGAATTGCTCACTCAAAAGCTCGGCCTTAGCTTCGACGTAGTGAAAACTAACGCTATGAGCGACTTTGGATCGCTGACTCGTCCATTTAATGCAAACGAAGCAGCCAAGATGCAGAACTACATCAACAACGGATACGAACTCTTCACAGGCAGAGTCGCTGGTGGTCGTGGCATGGCTCAAGATAGCGTGAAGGCAATCGCAGAAGGTCGTGTATGGACAGGTGAACAGGCTCTGAAGATAGGTCTTGTTGATAAGTTGGGCAACCTCGAGGACGCTATCAAAGCAGCTTCCGAACTCGCAGAACTGAAGGACTATACTGTAGGACGCTATCCCGCTCCCGAACCTTGGTACATGAGTTTGCTCGACAAGGGTAGCAACGACTACATGGAAGGACAGATTCGTGCCGCTCTCGGCGAGTACTATCCCGCCTTTGCCCTTGTTCGCCGTATCGGCAAGATGAATCCCGTTCAGGCTCGCATGCCGTTCGATCCGAACATCAAGTAAACAGGAATTCACAATTCACAATTCATAATTCATAATTAGGCTACGCCAAGAGACAGAGCGCAAGGAACTATGAATTATGAATTAACAATTATGAATTGAAGAAAGTGGAAGGTGATATGACACAGATACGCAGGTGGCTGATGCCGCTCAGCTGGCTTTATGGGCTGGGAGTGGACATCAGGAACGCCCTCTTCGACATGGGCGTGCTGCCTTCTGTGTCGTATGACATACCGATCATCAACGTCGGAAACATCACCGTTGGCGGGACAGGCAAGACGCCCACCGTGGAATATCTCATCCGGCTCCTTGCCGGAAGATATCGGGTGGCTGTGCTCAGCAGGGGATACAAACGCAAGACGAAGGGCTACATCCTCTCTACGACGGCTTCTTCTATTGAGGAAATCGGCGACGAACCCTGGCAGATAAAGCAAAAGTTCCCTGACGTCATTGTTGCCGTAGATGCCAACAGACGTCGAGGCATCGAGCGGCTTATGACGGATGAGGCTACCAAGGACGTTGAGGTGATACTCCTCGACGACGCTTTCCAGCACCGATATGTGAAGGCAGGGCATAATATTATGCTCGTCGATTACCACCGCATCATTTCCGACGACTGCCTTCTTCCTGCAGGAAGACTGCGTGAACGCCCCTCTTCGAGCACCCGAGCCTCGACGATCATCGTGACGAAATGCCCGCAGCACATCAATGCGATGGGCTTCCGAGTCATCCTCTCTTCCCTGAACGTCAGGCCGTATCAGCAGCTCTTCTTCAGTACGTTCACCTATGAAACCATGCATCAGCTCTGGGGCGACGGCACGCTCGAACCCGAGACGCTGAGGAAAGACAACACCCACGTACTCCTCCTGACCGGCATCGGCAACCCTCGTCAGATGGAGCAGGACGTCAGGAAGTTCGTTCAACACGTGAACACGCTCACATTCCCCGACCATCATTACTTCACGAAGCGTGATGTTGATACCATCAACAAGGCATTGCAAGACCTGCCTCAGCCGCATATCATCATCACCACGGAGAAGGATGCTGCACGGCTCCTGCACCTTGAAGGACTCACGGAGGAGGTGAAGCAGTGCACTTATGTACTCCCCATCGGGATAAGTATTATGCGAGACGAAAAGGAAAAGTTCGATAAAACGATTAACGACTATGTACAAGAAAATAAAAGAAACAGCTGAATGGATCCAACAAAGGATGCCAAACGCACCGACGATTGCTATTGTCCTGGGTTCAGGCCTTGGGGAACTGGCAAAGCGCATAGAGAGACTTAAGACATTTCCTTATAAAGAGATTCCCAATTTCCCAGTTTCCACCGTCGAAGGTCATGCGGGAGAGCTCATCTTCGGCAAGCTCGGAGGGGTGGATTTATTGGCCATGGAGGGCCGTTTCCATTACTATGAAGGCTGGACGATGCAGCAGGTGACGTTCCCCGTCCGCGTGATGTACGAGTTGGGCATCAAGACGCTTTTCGTCAGCAATGCAGCCGGAGGAACCAATCCGGACTTCCAGATTGGCGACCTCATGATAATAACCGACCACATCAACTACATGCCCGAGAATCCTCTTCACGGCCCCAACGTCCCGACCGGGCCGCGTTTCCCGGACATGGGCGAGGCTTACTCCAAGAAACTCATTGCCAAGGCCGATGCGATTGCCGCTAAGCATGGCATCAAGGTCCAGCATGGTGTGTATCTCGCCACACAAGGCCCCACCTACGAAACGCCGGCTGAGTACCGCATGTTTGCGCGCTGGGGAGCCGATGCAGTAGGCATGAGCACTGTTCCCGAAGTGATTGTTGCTCACCATTGCGGTATTGAGTGTTTCGGTATGAGCATCATCACCGACCTGGGCGGCATGGAGAATCCGATGAAGATTACGCACGAAGAGGTGCTCAGAGCTGCCGAAGCAGCCCAACCCTTCATGGCGACCATCATCGAGGAAATGATTAAGGTATAAAAAATGAAAGAATGAAAGAATGAGGAAATTAAAGTGACATCTCCTTGGGAGCGCTTTTTCTTCATTATTTCATGGTTTCATGGTTTCATTTTTAAGAAGTTTATGGAGATTTCCGAACTGGGTGAGTTTGGTCTGATAGACCGTCTCGCGAAAGACATAACGACAAAGAACGAGTCCACCATCAAGGGCATCGGCGACGACTGTGCCATCCTTGCGCCTACGGAAGGAATGCGAACCGTGGTCACGACCGACCTTTTGATGGAGGGCGTACACTTCGACCTCACATACGTTCCCTTGCGACACCTTGGTTATAAGGCGGTTATGGTGAACCTGAGCGATGTGTTCGCCATGAATGCCAGGCCGCAGCAGGTGACCGTGAGCCTCGCCATCTCGAGCAAGTTCAAGGTCGAGGACATCGAGGACCTCTATGCCGGTATGCGTCTGGCTTGCGAGAAGTGGGGCGTCGATATTGTGGGCGGCGACACGACTGCCAGCCTGACCGGTCTGGCCATCAGCATTACGGCCATCGGCGAGGCACGGAGCGAGGACCTGGTCCTGCGTAGTGGTGCCCAGCCGACCGACCTCATCTGCGTCAGCGGAAACCTCGGCGCCGCCTATATGGGGCTGCAACTCTTGGAGCGGGAAAAGGCCATCTACAACGATCAGGTTGAGGAGGCTCGGCGCAGCGGCAGCAAGGAGCAGATGGAGGCTTTGCGCGAGGCTCAGCCCGACTTCAGCGGCCGCGAGTACATCCTCGAGCGACAACTCAAGCCCGAGGCGCGTGGAGACATCATTGAGGCGCTCCAAAAGGCCGGAATTCACCCGACGAGTATGATGGACATCAGCGACGGATTGAGCAGCGAACTCATGCACATCTGCCGGCAGAGCCAGACGGGTTGCCGCATCTACGAGGAGCGTCTGCCCCTCGACTATCAGACCGCCGCAATGGCCGAAGAGCTGAACCTGAACGTCAGCACCTGTGCCCTGAACGGCGGCGAAGACTACGAACTGCTCTTCACCGTGCCGCTCTCGATGAACGACACCGTTTCGGCCCTCGAGGACATACACGTCATCGGCTACATCACCGAGCAGGACAAGGGCATGGCCCTCATTTCGCGCGACGGCGGAGAGCACCAACTCAAGGCACAAGGCTGGAATCCCCTAAAGGAGTAAAACACCGACCTTACTGGCGCGGCACGCCGCGTTTTTTTATCCCCTATAGAGGAATGACCAACGCCCTATAGGGGAATGCTCAACGCCCTATAGGGGAATGACCAACGCCCTATAGGGGAATGAGTAACGCCCTATAGGGGAATTTTTTGCCCCCTCTGTTGGGGGTTTTATAGTACCTATATTCTATAGTTACTATAGTTGCCCGAAAAACTCGACCGATTATTTGTCTTTTTGCTAGGAAATGTGTAATTTTGTCGCTTGATAGTGGAAAAGTTTTCATGAGAGTAACTTCGAGATTGCAAATATGTCTGTTCGTGCTGGCTGCCCTGCTGTGCTTGCCGGCCGATGGTGCCGTGCGCAAACGCAAGGTCAAGGCGCGTCGCAATCCCGATACACTCGTGGTGGCAATGCCATCACCCGAAATGCCACAGTCCAGGCGGATGAGCACCTCGGCCTATCCCGTACAGATAAGCGTCACGGGTCGCGTCGTGCAGATACAAAGCGACCATAATCAGCTGCTGCCCATCTACAACCAGAACGGCGTACTCTACCTGACGGCTCGCCTCAACAAGGGCACCAACTGGCTCGGCGGACTGCCCCGAGGACGCTACTTCATCAATAACCGACCAATAACAATCAACTGATGATAAACGAAATCAACATAGATAAAATAGTCCGCGAACGTGCAGGAAAGAAAGCCAAATACATCCCGAAATGGCTGACAGGCCTGCTGGCTCGCATCATCCATCAGGAGTTCATCAACGTATATCTGCGCCGAGGCAGGGTAGGCGTTGACTTTTGCAAAGGCGTCGTAGAGTACGTCGGTGCCGAAGTCAGCGTGGAGGGCAAGGAGAATCTCCCCGACGACGGACGTCTCTACACCTTCGTCTCGAATCATCCCCTCGGTGCAGTAGATGGCGTAACCCTCGGCTGGATTATCGGCGAACACTATGGCGGCAAGATAAAATACCTGGTGAACGACCTGCTGATGAACCTCGAGGGACTCGCTCCCCTGTGCGTCCCCATCAACAAGATTGGCAAGAACGCCCGCTCCTTCCCAGCTCTGGTGGAAGGAACCTTCGCCAGCGACTGCCACGTCATCATGTTCCCCGCAGGACTCTGCAGTCGTAAACAAGACGACGGAACCATCCGCGACATCCCATGGAACAAGGCGTTCGTCGTAAAGAGCGTGCAGCATGAGCGCGACATCGTGCCCATCCACTTCGAGGGAAGGAACTCGAACCGCTTCTACAACGTGGCGCGATGGTGCAAGCGGCTGCATCTGCCAAACTTCGCAATGGCCCTCCTGCCCGACGAAATGTACCGGAGCCGAGGCAAGCACTACGTCGTACGCATTGGCAAACCCATCCCCTGGCAGACATTCGACAAGACAAAAACACCCACCGACTGGGGAAGATGGGTGCAGGATAAAGTTTATAGTTTATAGTTGAGAGTAAAGAGAATTATGGAAGACAACAAGATAATGGAACCCATCGCAGAACCCATCCCAGTAGAAGTACTAAAGGCAGAACTCACGCCCGACAAGAAGTTGCGAATGACAAACAAGAGCGACAACGAAGTTTACGTTGTCACTTGGCACGACTCGCCGCATGTCGTACGCGAGATAGGACGCCTCCGCGAGATAGCCTTCCGTGCTGCCGGCGGCGGAACGGGTAAGAGCATTGACCTCGACGAGTTCGACACTTGCGAGAACTGCTATAAGCAAATCCTCGTCTGGGACCCTGAGACGGAAGAGATTGTAGGCGGCTACCGCTACATCCTCGGTAAGGACTGGCAGATAGCCCCCGACGGACAACCCGTCCTGGCCACCAGCCACATGTTCCGCTTCTCGGAGAAATTCATGAAGGAATACGCTCCATGGACCATCGAACTGGGACGAAGCTTCGTCACCCTCGAGTATCAGAGCACGCTCCGGGGCAGGAAAGGCATCTTCGCACTCGACAACCTTTGGGACGGCCTCGGGGCAATCGTGGTCATCGAACCTACCATCCGATACCTCTTCGGCAAGTTCACAATGTATCCCAGCTATGATCGTATGGCAAGGGACATGATTCTCTATTTCCTTAACAAACACTTCCCCGACCCGGATAACCTCATTTATCCCATGAAGCCCCTCAAGTTCTGGCACGATCCGGAACAGTTCAAGACGCTCTTCACCGAGGATGATTTCAAGGCGGACTATCGTATCCTCAATCACGAGGTACGTGCCTTGGGTTACAACATACCGCCGCTCGTCAACGCCTATATGGGCTTGAGCCCGACGATGAAACTGTTCGGCACCGCAATCAACGATGGTTTTGGCGACGTGGAGGAGACGGGAATACTCATCGCCGTTGATGAAATCCTGCAGGAAAAGCGTATGCGTCACATCGACACCTTCGCTGCAGAGCATCCCGAACTGGTGCAGATTACCAGCGGAGCCAATAGGATCTTCTATAAACCCGACGATAAGTAGAGGCGTTCATAGTGATGGAAGAGATGATGAAATGGGAGCAGTTGCTCTCCAACAAACGCCTCGGGCAGGAGGGAATGCAGCAGCGGAGCGACGACCGGACAGAGTTCCAGCGCGACTACGACCGCTTGATCTTCTCTGCCCCCTTCCGGCGTTTGCAGAACAAGACGCAAGTCTTTCCCCTGCCTGGCAGCATCTTCGTGCACAACAGGCTGACGCATAGCCTCGAGGTCAGCAGTGTGGGACGTAGTCTGGGCAACGACATCAGCCGACTCATCCTGAAGAATCACCCGGAGCTCTACAGTACGCATTTCACGGAACTGGGCAACATCGTCTCGGCCGCCTGCCTTGCCCACGACATGGGCAACCCTCCCTTCGGTCATAGTGGCGAGACGGCTATAGGAACCTACTTTAGTGAAGGCGACGGGCTGTTCCTGAAGGATTACATTTGCCCTGAGACGGGCGACGGCATCTCGCCGCAGCAGTGGGAGGACATCATACACTTCGAGGGTAATGCCAATGCTTTCCGTCTGCTCACGCACCACTTCAAGGGGCGTCGCAAGGGCGGTTTCGTCATGACGTACAGCACGCTGGCGAGCATCGTGAAGTACCCTTTCACGTCCGACTTGGCAGGCGACAAGCGTAAGTTCGGCTTCTTCCGTAGCGAGGTGAAGGACTATGAGTCTATTGCCAAAGAACTTGGCATCATCAAACTTCCTGCCCCAAAGGGGTCGATTTGCTACGCCCGTTATCCGCTTGTTTACCTCGTTGAGGCTGCGGACGACATTTGCTATGAGATCATGGACATCGAGGATGCCCATAAGTTGAAGCTCCTGACGACGGAAGAGACCAAGCGGCTTTTCCTCGCTTACTTCACTGCGGAGCAGCAGCAACACATCAAGAAACGCATGAGCCAGCTGGTGGACGACGTCAACGAGCAGATAGTCTATCTCCGTTCATGCGTCATCAACTGTCTGGAACAGCAGTGTGTTCAGGTCTTTGTGAAGCATGAGAAGGCCATCTTGAGCGGCACTTTCGAGGGTTCCCTCATAGAGCACATCGACGAGCTTCCGCGTAAGGCATACGAGCAATGCGAGCGCGTGGCCTACAGAAAGATATATCATTGCAAGGATGTGGTCGATATAGAGATAGCGGGCTACAAGGTCATCACGACCTTGACCGACCTGATGGTGCAGGCGGCCACGCATTCCGACCGTGCTTTCTCGCGCTTGCTCATCAGCCGCGTCAGCACGCAGTACGACATCTTGGCGCCCACCCTCTACGAGCGAATCATGGCCGTCCTGGACTACATCTCGGGGATGACCGATGTCTTTGCGCTCGACCTTTACCGCAAAATAAATGGCATGAGCCTACCTGACGTATAATAATATATAATCCAATGAAAGTACAGATAATCAATCGCAGCCATCATCCGCTGCCACAGTATGCCACGCCGCAGTCAGCAGGCGTCGATCTTCGTGCGAATATAGAGTCGCCCATCGAGTTGAGGCCAATGGAACGACGCCTTGTTCCTACAGGGCTCTTCATGGCTTTGCCTCCAGGTTTCGAGGCACAGGTGCGTCCTCGCAGCGGCTTGGCCATCAAGCATGGCATCACCGTGCTGAATACTCCGGGCACCATCGATGCCGACTATCGTGGCGAAGTCTGTGTCATCCTGGTCAACCTCTCGGACGAACCATTCCTCATTGCCGACGGCGAACGCATCGCACAAATGGTGATAGCGCGTCATGAACAGGCTGAGTGGGAACCCGTGGAGGTGTTGTCGGAAACGGAACGCGGTGCTGGTGGCTTCGGCCATAGCGGTACGAAATAAACGCCCTATAGGGGCGACTGGGGTCCGGAGTATGCTCCGGAGAAGCCACTGAATGTGGCTTCGGCCCCACAAAGGGGAGCGAGTTACCACTCGCGACGGAGGAAGAGCCAACGCCCTATAGGGGAATGCTCAACGCCCTATAGGGGAATGCTTAACGCCCTATAGGGGAGTGACCAACGCCCTATAGGGGAGTGAATGGCGTCGGCTGGAGCATATTCAACTTCCCTTGCAAGGAAACAATAACCAACTGATATTGAAAAGAATACTCATCATAACAAACTTGTTGCTCACGCTGTTTGCAACAGACGTTAGTGCCCAGACCAACTTCGACTACTTCTATCTGGAAGCCGAGAAGTGCCGCCTTGCAGAGGATTTCTCGTCGGCGATGGACCTCTACCGCCATTGTCTCGACATCAATCCCGAGGCGCCCGAGGCGCTATACAATATCGGATTGCTCTATCTGTACCTGCGCTCGGACAGCATCGGCACGGCATACATCCGTCAGGCTTGCCAGCGCGATGCCAACAATCCCTACTACCTGGAGACGCTCGCCGCGCTCTATCTGAACAAGCGCGACGCTGAGTCGTCCATCCCTGTCCTGGAGAAGATGGCGTCGCTACAGCCCAGGCGAAGCGACATCCTGTCGCAACTGGCACAACTCTACAGCACAGTCGGCGACACGGACAAGGCTATCGGAGTGCTCGACCGCATCGAGTTGCTCGAAGGATTCAGCCCGCAGGTGAGCGTCGAGAAGTTCAGGCTGTACAAGGAGAAAGGGCAGTTGGACTCAGCCTTCGTGCAGCTGCAGACACTTTGCGACGACGCTCCGCACGACATGAACCTGCGTGTAGTGGTAGGCAGCCAATACATGCTGGCCGGAGATACCGTAAGGGCACTCCAGATATACGACGAGGTGCGACAGAAGGAGCCGACAAACACGAACCTTCAGCTTGCCACGCTGGACTACCTGCGCGACAGCCGGCAGGACAGCCGCTACAATGCGATGCGCGACTCTCTGCTCTTCCTCGCCGATTCCCCCACACAACTCCGTGTGCTGATGTTGCGGTCGTACATCGCCGACGTACAGAGCGACTCGACGTATGCACCACGGCTCGAGGCCGCCTTCGACACTCTGCTCGCCCGTCCGCAGCAGGATGCTCAGGTGCTCATCATGAAGGCCGCCTATCAGGTCTATAGAAAGCAATCCCAAGAGGCTATCTGCGAGACCATGCGAAAAGTGCTCGAAGTGGAGCCGGGCAACGAGACAGCACTCCGCGAACTGCTGCAATACTATGCAGAGAAGAACGATGAAAAGGGCGTGGAAGACATCAGCCGTCGCGGACTTAACTACCATCCCGAGGAGATAGCCTATGCCTACTATCTCGGTATGGCACTGGCCGAGCAGAAGAAATATACCGATGCTACGGACGTCCTGCAGCAAGGACTTCGCGTCCGGACAGAGTTCGTCTCGCCACGCCTCGTGTCGAATGTGTTCGGAGTGCTGGGTGACATCTACTATCAGCAACAGAAAGAGACCGAAGCTTTCGCGGCTTACGACTCGGCGCTGGTCTATATGGGGGACAACATCATGTGCCTCAACAACTATGCCTACTACCTTAGTCTCAAGGAGGAACAGCTCGACCGGGCCGAGGAAATGAGCTATCGCACCATCCGACAAGAGCCGGAAAACATCACCTACCTCGATACCTATGCCTGGATACTATTCAAGAAGGGAGACTATTCTCATGCCCGTTCCTACATGGACAAAGTCGTCAATCCCAACAAGACTGACGAAGAACTCCTGGCCGACGAGCGGCTCATGGGCAACCTCATCGAGCATGCAGGCGACATCTATGCCAACCTCGGCGAACTCGAAACGGCGCTCCGCTTCTGGAAACTTGCCAAACAGAAAGGCGACGACACCTGCACGCCTCTACTCAAAAAGAAGATTAAACGTAAGAAATATATTAAATAGGTAAACAAGATGAAAGCAATCACACGACTCTCCATAATGATGCTTTGCCTGCTGCTCGCCGCTTGTGGCAGCAAGAAGCATGCCGTCTCCTCGTCCACCACAGTTCCAGGCGAGACGACCATCACCACATCTCCCACCGCGGCAGACAATCAACCCGCAGATGCCAGTAAGCAGGAAGAAACTTGCATCACAGCCAAGGTCCGCATGGAACTCTCCTCGGGCGGAAGAGGCACTACTGTCGGAGGCACGCTGCGTATGAAGCGGAACGATGTCATACAGCTCTCCCTCGTCACCTTTGGCGTTCTCGAGGTGGCTCGCATCGAGATGACACCCGATTACTTCATGGTCGTCGACAAGATGGGGCGGCAATATGTCAAGGCATCCTATGGCGATGTGTCGTTCCTAAGGAATAGCGACGTCGATTTCTACACTATCCAGACCTTCTTCTGGGACGAGCAAACATACAACTACTCAGGCTGGGAACGTACGGACTTCGTAAGCCTTGCAGGAAGAAACCTCCCCACCAAGCATCACATAACAATCCCCAACGGCAGCAAACCTATTAAGGCAGACCTCACGCTCTCTAACCTGAGGATCGATTCAGAGTGGGAGAAGCGTACACAACTCTCGGCGCGTTATACGGAAGTCTCAGTAGATGAACTCCTCTCACGCATAATGGAACTGACCAGATAATACTCTTAGCAGATATGACGAATAAGCTTCTTGCTCTCCTCCTTTGTGCTATCTTTGCACTTCCTCTTGCCGCCCAAAACAGCAAGAAAGTGAAGGATTTGCAGCAACAGCAGTCTAAGTTGAAGACTGAGCTGCAGAAATCCAAGTCACAACTTGACCAGACAAGGAAGCAGGTGAAGACAGGACAGCAGAATGTGGACTTCCTGGGACTGCAGATGAACAATAGGCTCTCGCGCATCCATCAGCTTGAAAAGGAACTCGACGACCTCGAAGCCGACATCATCCGCCTGCAGAAGAACATCACGGAGCTGGATAGTGAGGTTCGTACACGACGCCAACGCCTCAAAGCTGCCGTGCGGTATGCCAGGACGCAGCGCTCTAATAATGATCCTATAGTGTTCGTCCTTTCAGCAAAGACCATTAGTCAGATGTACAGGAGGGCGCGTTTCGCTCATGAATATGCCAGCTATCAGCAGAACCTCGGCGAGCAGATCTTGCAGAAGCAGGCAGAGTTGCTCGATGCTCAAAACCTCTTGCTTTCGGCGAAAAGCCAGAAGAACGGTGTCCTGCACGAGGTGATGTTGCAACGCAAAGACTTGAACGTGCAACAAGTTCAAGAGCGGCAGAAGGTGGCGGGCCTTAAGAAGAAGGAGAGCGGACTGCAGGGCAAGGTGGCAGAACAGCAGAAGCAGATAGCGGCCCTCGATAAGAAGATTGAGCAAGTCATTGCCTACGAGATAGAACAAGCACGAAAGAAAGCCGAAGAAGAGGCTCGTAAGAAGGCTGCTGCGGAAGCGGCCCGTAAGGCAAAAGAAGCAGAGAAAGCGGGCAAGAAACCTGCTGCGACGTCTGCTCCAAAGCAGCAGACGAAGCCTTCCACGCCAGCGAAGTCGGGCACGTGGCTTACTGCGGAGGACCGTCAACTCAATGGAACTTTCGAACAAAACAAGGGGCGTTTGCCTGTGCCTATTACCGGACAATATATGTTGGGCAGTCGCTTCGGCATTTATAATGTGCCGGGAATGAAGAATGTCCAGCTTGACAATAAGGGCACAAACTATATCGGCCGTCCTGGAGCCCGTGCTCGTGCGGTCTTCGATGGTGTTGTGTCGAGTGTTTTCCAGTTCGGCGGCACCCGAAACGTCTTGGTTCGTCACGGCAGTTATATCTCTGTCTATTGCAACCTCTCCAGCACCATCGTCACGAAAGGGCAGAAGGTTCGTGCGAAGGACATCTTGGGAACGGTTGCCGACGATGGCAGCGGCAACTGCACCTTGCATTTCCAGTTGCGCAAGGAGACAGCCAAACTCAATCCTGAAGCCTGGATAGGCAAGTAGTTTCTGCTATGACACAGTATCAGGAGATACTTCAAAAGTACTGGGGCTATGATGATTTCCGAGGCATCCAGCGTGATGTCATAGAGAGCATAGCTGAGGGGCGCGACACACTTTGCCTTATGCCGACGGGCGGGGGAAAGAGTATAACGTTCCAAGTGCCTGCCCTTGCGATGAAGGGCGTCTGCATTGTCTTCACGCCGCTTATCTCCTTGATGAAGGACCAGGTTGAGGCTTTGCGCAAACGCAACATAAGGGCTGCCTACATCACCGGTTATATGTCGCGCGAAGAGGTGTTGGGAATCTTGGACAGTGCCATATTCGATGCCTACAAGTTCCTGTATGTCTCTCCCGAAAGGCTTGAGAGCAAGATGTTTGTCAATAAGCTGAGTCGCATGAAGGTCAGCTTTATCACGGTCGATGAGGCACACTGCATCTGCCAATGGGGCTATGATTTCCGCCCGTCTTATCTGGAGATATCGAAGATTCGAGAGTTCTTCCCCGACCGTCCCATCCTTGCGCTTACGGCTACGGCCACTCCTAAGGTGGTAAGGGACATACAGCAGAGGTTGCAGTTCCGCCAGGAGAATGTCCTGCAGATGAGTTTTGCACGAAGCAACCTGGCATATATCGTCAGTAGGGAAGACGATATGCTGCAGGGCATCGTGCGTGCTTTGGAGCGCATTCCCGGCAGTTGCATCGTCTATACCCGCAGCCGGAGGAAGTGTAAGGAACTGGCCGAACAACTCAACGCATTAGGCTTCTCTGCCACATTCTACCATGCGGGTTTGAATGCCGCACAGAAGAACGAGCGTCAAGAGCGCTGGCGGCGTGACGAGTTCCGCATTATGGTGGCTACCAACGCCTTTGGTATGGGCATCGACAAGCCCGATGTGCGTCTGGTGCTTCATGCAGATATACCGGATTCCATAGAAGCCTACTTTCAGGAGGCCGGCCGTGCGGGTCGAGACGGGAAGAAGGCTTATGCTATTCTGCTGACGTTGGGGAAGGAGCGACAGATAGTGTCGCGTCGGTTGTCGCACCAGTTTCCTGAGCTCGATTATGTGCGTAATGCTTACGAGTTGCTGTGCTGCTTTCTGGGCATCGCCGAGGGGGAGGGCATGAATGTCATGCGTGAGTTCAACCTCGAGAAGTTCTGCAGCACCTTTGGCTATTACCCGACTACGCTCGTCAGTGCGCTCGACTTGCTGGACAAGGCTGGCTACATCGAGTATCGCGACGAGGAGGAAGCGTCCAGCCGACTGCGTATAGACGTCACTCGAGGCGAGCTTTTCGGTGCACTCTTTCCGTCGGAGGAGCGGCTTGTCCTCTCTGTGTTGCGTCATTATGGCGGCATCTTCGTCGATTATGTCTATATAGATGAGGGCTTGCTGAGCAGCGATACGGGTCTTTCTGTTGACGACATTTACCAGACCTTCATTCGTTTGTCGAAGCTTCACCTCATTTCGTTTATTCCCCGAAAGCATTTGCCTTGCGTCACCTTCCGCACTCGTCGTGTCGATAAGGAGAAGGTGTATCTTCCCCGACTTGTTTATGAGGAGCGACGGAGGCATTATGAGGAGCGCATGGGTGCAATGTTGAAGTATGCCGAGGAGGAAAGCAATTGTTGTCGCAGCCGCACGCTGTTGCGCTATTTCGGTGAGGAAGCGGACCACGATTGCGGCATCTGCGATGTTTGTATCCGCAAGAATGAGGGTTCGTCGCAGCCGGCAGAAGGTAAGGAGGCTCTGAGAAATCACATCCTCAGCCAGCTTCGGGAGGGTCCTCGCAATGCTTATGACCTAGACCTTGGCGGCTTCAATCCTGCACTCCTTGAGGAGGTCATCGACGGGATGCGTGCCAGTGGTGAGATTGCCTTCAATGGGCCTTTGCTGGTCATCGCCAAGCCTTCCTGATGTCCAGGTGCATGTTCCAGTTTGATTCGGTGGCTGTGTAGATGCCTGCTTCGTGGAGGATGGTCCAGAGCGGGCGGTGGCAGTTAGCGGCGCAGATGCGTTTATCCCTGACCCATAGTGTGACGAGTGTTGTGATGTCCGACGGTTTCTGTCCTCTTGCAAGCAGTAGGAATTCGCGGGCATCGTCGGTGTTTCCGTAGAAGATGGGTGCGAGCTGCAGAGCCAGGTCGCGTTCCCTTTTGTCGAGAAGGCTTGCGGAGTCGTCGTCGGACAGTCCCAGTTGACGGCGCAGACACTGTTGCAGGACAAGGGCCGACTGCAGCATCTGGAGTTTGCGGCGTGGTATGTTCAGGTAGATGAGGCGGTGCATGAGTTCGCCGAACTGGTCTTTTTGGTAGCAGAGGTCGGCCGGAAGTTTGAGGAGGCATGCTTCGATGGTTTCCAGTTGCTGCATGATGGTCTGTTGCCAAAGTTTGATGCTTGTCAGCTCGGCTTTGTGGAGGGAGCACCACTGGCGGTGCATCTGTGCGGCCTCTGTGCTTCGGCAGAGTTCGGGAAAGTGTATCTCCTGAAATTCTACGGTGCGTTTCTTGCTGCCCAGGGCGGAGAGCCTGTGCCGGAATTGTGGTGCGAGGGCTCGGACGTCCTGGTCGGCGTGGCTGCTTACCAGTTGTCGTGTCTGTTCGAGCTGTTTCTGAGTTTCTCGGCTGACGTCCCATCTGGCGAGCAGCAGGATGCGGTTCAGGTGCTCCAGGAGTGTCTGCTTGCTGATGCTTCCGTTGTGCGTGAGTTCGGTCATCGCTACTTTGAGGCTGACGTCGAGTCGCCGGTCGTCGTCGGAACTGTTCAGCATCGGAGCACCCGTCCATTTCCAGTCGGCCCAGATGTCTGGAGCATCGGCGGAAGTGCTGTCGGGGGTAGGGTAGTTTCCTCTGACGCGAACGGTGTAGCAGCGTCCTTCCAGGTCGGTCTCCGTCACCTGTGTCACGAGGACCGAAGAGCTATCGTGCCTCATCATGGCGAGCACCCGTTCCAGGTCGAAACGGCTCACGACGCCGCGATATGTGGTGCCCCTGAGGGCGCGGACGATGATGCCGAAGTCTTGTGTCTGTTCCGTGACGAGCAGCATCTCGGGTTTCTGCTGCTCCAGTTCTGTCATCACGACAGCGATGTCTGCATCCGTGCAGTCGTACTGCAGGCCGGTGATTTGAATAAGCGTTTCCATAGTTCGATGTAAATGCAAGAGTGTTTCTTAAAGAAGTAGTGTTTTTTGAATAAAGAGGTATAGGGCGTTGTTTACTCCCCTATAGGGCGTTGTTTACTCCCCTATAGGGCGTTGCTCACTCCCCTATAGGGCGTTGGCCATTCCCCTATAGGGCGCCAGTCATTCCCCTATAGGGCGTTGGCTCTTCCTCCGTCGCGAGTGGAAACTCGCTCCCCTTTGTGGGGCCGAAGCCACATTCAGTGGCTTCTCCGGAGCATACTCCGGACCCCAGTCGCCCCTATAGGGCGTTGAGAGTCGTCCCAATAGGGGTGTGTGAAAGGCAAGTGCAGGAGGACCTCAGATATCCCTCATCACCATCAGGACTCGGTAGGCGGCTCGGAACTCGCTCTTGGCCAGTCGGCCTCCGTCGGCCAGTTGATAGTTGGGATTCTCCGTGCTGAGGAACAAGTAGGGCGATTGAGCCCCGGGGTCTTCCACCATCTTCACCATCAGGCGTCCGTCGGTGGTCTGCACCAGGTAGGGCACGTCCTTGCGGAAGGCTTCGTAGCGACCCAGCGGCTCGCCTACGCCAACGTAGTCGCCATCCTGTATGCGAGGCAGCATGCTGTCACCGTGGCATTGGAAGACATACTTGACATCCTTGCGCGGCATCTGCAGCGGCACGAGCCCCTCCTTGCTGTCGGGTTGCTGAACATCGCCCAGTGAAGGCTGCACGCCTGTGACGAAATGTGCCGGAGCATACGGCATGGGTTCGTAGTCGTCCTCTTCTTCCTCGTCGGGCAAAGGCAAGGCTCCACCGGAAGTCGGCAGGCTTCCGCCACGCAGCCATTCAATGTCCACCTGCGGGAAGCGCGCTATGATGGCATCGATACCCTTGCGGGGAATGCGGTCGCGATAGACCCAGTTGTTCAACGCTTGCGGCGAGACACCAATCATGTCTGCCAAGTGCGAGCGGTTGCGACAGAATCGCTCCACCAATGCTCCAATCTTTTCTTCTACAGTCATAAGCAAAAACAATTGTTTAAATTACGAGTACAAAGTTAAAACATTATGTCGAAACTTGCAAGAAAAACACGCAGAAAATTAAACAAAAGGTGCGAAAGCTTATAAATTAAAACAAAAAGGTGCAGAAATCGGCCAATAAGTTTGCTTCGGACGGCATTTTTCACTAACTTTGTGCACTGAAAGGAACAACCCATGGAAAACCAGAGAAAAATCATCGGAGTAGGCGAGTCCATCCTCGACATCCTGTTCCGCGACGGACAGCCGGTAGCCGCAGTGCCTGGTGGAAGCAGTTTCAACAGCATCATCAGCGTGGGACGAGCCGGTGTCCCCTGTACCTTCGTAGGCTACAGCGGCGCAGACATCGTGGGGCAGAACACAGTTAAATTCCTCAACGCCAACGGTGTAGGCACCGAACATTTCCAGCTGCGAAAGGGCGAGAAGAGTGCCGTGAGCCTGGCTTTCATCGGCGAAAACAAGGATGCCTCCTACCTTTTCTACAAGGAGCCGCCGCATGTGTCGGCCGATTTCACCTTGCCCCAGATGTCACGAGGCGATGTGATGCTCTTCGGCTCCTACTATGCGGCTTGCAACGGAATGCGGCCCCTCATCTCCGAAATGCTGGAGCGGGCGGCAAAGCAGAACGCCATCGTCTATTACGACCTCAACTTCCGCAGCAATCACAGCAGCGAACTCGAGGAACTTCGGCCAGTCATCTTGCAGAACTTCCGCCAGAGCACCATCGTGCGTGGCAGTGCCGACGACTTCGAGGTCCTGTTCTCCTCGCGCGACGCGCGCGTAATATATAATATGTATATCAGCCAGTACTGTCCGTTCTTCATCTGTACGGCAGGTGCCAAGGCTGTCTTCGTCTGCACGCCCGGCGGCATATATGAGTTCCAGGCCCCGCCCGTGGAAGACGTCGTAAGCACCGTCGGCGCCGGAGACAGCTTTAATGCCGGCTTCGCTTGCGCGCTTATCTGGGAAAACATCATGCCCGAAGACTTACCAAGCCTCAGCAGAGACGACTGGCAGCGGCTCGTTGCAACAGCCTGCGACTTCGCCGGACAGACCTGCCGAAGCACAGAAAACTATATCAAGCACTATGAAAAACATCCTGACAACCCTCATCATCTCAGCTCTCGCACTTAACCTGAGTGCCCAGGATAACCTCCAAGGTTTCCTCTATAAACCAGCTTCGTCGCCCGACGGAACAGAGTGGCAAAGCCCGGAAAAGCTGTCGCTGGGTAAGTTGCAGCCGCGTGCCCATATCTTTCCATTTGCCGATGCCAATGCTGCCCGCAGCGTTCTGCCAGAAGGGAGCAAGTATTTCCAGAGTCTCGACGGCACCTGGAAGTTCCATTGGAGCGCTAATCCCGACCAAAGGCCCAAGGGTTTTGCTGACGCTTCATACGACGTCTCGGGCTGGGACGACATAAAGGTGCCGGGATGCTGGAACGTTCAGGGACTCGGCAAGCACGGCGAGATGAAGTATGGCGTCCCTATTTATGTCAATCAGCCCGTTATTTTCTATCATGAGGTAAAGAAGGACGATTGGCGGGAAGGCGTGATGCGTGAACCGAAAGACCAGCGATGGACGACCTACAAATACCGCAACGAGGTGGGCAGCTACCGCCGGAACTTCACTGTTCCTGCTGACTGGAAAGGTCGTCAGGTCATCCTCAACTTCGATGGCGTCGATAGTTTCTTCTATCTTTGGGTTAATGGACAATACGTCGGATTCAGCAAGAACAGCCGAAACACTGCTCGATTCGACATCACGAACTACTTGAAAGAGGACGGCGAAAACAGCCTCGCTGTCGAAGTCTATCGCAATAGTGATGGCTCTTTCCTCGAGGCACAGGATATGTTCCGCTTGCCCGGCATCTTCCGCAGCACATATCTCACGGCGTTCCCGCAAGTTCAGATTGCCGATTTAGCAGTGAGAACCACACAACTCGGCAAGGAAGAAGCCGTCATTCAGGTCGATAGAAAGGTCAACAACCTCAGCCAAAAGACGCAGAAAAGGCTGACGATGACCTACACCATCTACCCTGTCTTGCTCTATTCCGACAAGACCTCGGAGGCAGTCGGGCAGTTGAGCGTTGACGTGGAGGCTATGAAAGGAGGAGAAACGGCAGCATCGCAGACCTCTCTCAACATAGCGAATCCATTGCCTTGGAGTGCTGAGAGCCCCAACAGATATGTCCTCGTGGCCGAACTCAAAGATAAGAAAGGCCACCTTCTGGACTGCACATCGACCTACTTCGGCATCCGAACCGTCGAGATTCGCGAGACGAAAGCAGAGGAGGACGAGTTTAAGTTGGCCGGCAGATACTTCTACGTCAACGGCAAACCAGTAAAGCTGAAGGGCGTGAACCGTCATGAGACGAATCCTTCTACTGGCCACGCCATCACTCGCGACCAGATGCTCGAGGAAGTGAAGCTGATGAAACGAGGCAACATAAACCACGTCCGTCTGTCGCACTACAGCAATGATCCGTACTTCTATTACCTTGCGGACAAGTACGGATTGTATCTCGAGGATGAAGCCAACATAGAGAGTCACGAATATTACTATGGTGAGGCGAGTCTTTCGCATCCCCAGGAGTGGCGAGCCGCCCATGTGGCAAGGAACATGGAGATGGTTCGGTCGCATGTCAACTACCCCAGCATCGTCATCTGGAGCCTGGGAAACGAAGCCGGCCCGGGTGAGAACTTCGTAGCCGCCTACAACGCCATCAAGGCATTCGACACGTCGCGTCCGGTTCAGTACGAGCGTAACAACGACATCGTGGACATGGGCTCGAACCAATATCCCTCGGTGGATTGGGTCCGCCAGGCAGTCAAAGGCACCAGCCAAGGCATCAAGTATCCCTATCACATCTCGGAGTATGCCCACTCGATGGGTAACTCCATGGGCAATCTCATTGACTATTGGGAGGCGATAGAGAGTACTAACTTCTTCTGCGGGGCTGCCATCTGGGACTGGGTTGACCAGGCGATTGACACATACAAGGCAGACGACGGAACCAAGTACTTCGGCTACGGCGGCGATCATGGCGATTGGCCCAACGACGGCATGTTCTGTATGAATGGCATCATGCTGCCCGACCTGACTCCAAAGCCTCAATATTATGAGGTGAAGAAGGTGTATCAGAATGTCGATGTGAAGCTCGACTCGATATCGGGCGAAGGTAATGATGCTGTGGCGCACATCACCATCTTCAACAAGAACTACTTCGAGCCGATTACTCCCGACACGTATGATGTGATGGCGTTCCTTCTTCAAGATGGTGATACAATCTTCGAAACGCCTGTGGAATTATCGGAGGATATCCTGCCGCGCATGGGTGAGCAGTGCGTCTGTCCAGTCTATGTGCAATATCCCGGCGAGTATTTCCTCAACATCGAGTTCCGTTTGAAGCACGATATGCCGTGGGCCGAGAAGGGCTTTGTGCAGATGGCAGAGCAACTTTTCCTGCGCGATAACTCCAATGAGAACTGGAGCTACGAATTTCAACGCGGCACGCAGCAGGTGACGAACAAGGGTGGAAAGGTCATCGTCGAAGGCGAGAACCACTGCATCACCATTGATAATGCTACCGGCAGCCTCTGTGGAATGCAGTATGAGGGCAGGACTATCTTTGAGGATTCTCCGCTGCAGTTGTCTGCCTTCCGTGCTCCGGTTGATAATGACAACTGGGCTCGCGACCAATGGTTCCAGCAGGGATTGTACACCTTGCAGCATAGAGCGGTGGGCGAGCCAAGCATCGTCAAGTTGCCCGACGGAGAGGTTTGCATCACCTACACTGTTGTGAGCCAGGCTCCAGGCAGGGGCGCAGCCAAACACCGTCCGGGCAAAGCGGGTCAGCCTTACGAGAGCGTGAGCGATGCTACGGGCGTGGGCGAGACGGTTTCCTTTACTGCGACGCAAACTTACAAGGTCTATCCCGACGGTGATGTCGTGCTGGCAAGCAGTATCATTACGAGTGATCCGGACCTGCCACTGCCAAGACTGGGTTACGAGATTAAGTTGCCCAGCCAGTTTGACCAGTATTCTTACTACGGGCGGGGTCCCTTGAATAACTACAACGACCGCAAGACGGGCTCCTTTGTCGGTATTTATGAGAGCACCGTACAGGAGCAATTCGTACCTTTCCCCAAGCCGCAGAGCATGGGGAACCGCGAGGATGTGCGCTGGTGTGCGTTGAGGAATGATGAGGGCTGCGGCCTGCTTTTCGTCAGCGAACTTGGCACGATGAGCACCTCGGCACTGCCCTGGAGCGCGCTCCAAATGACGAAGGCACAGCATCCCCACGAGCTTCCGCCGAGCGACGGCACCTATCTCCACTTGGATTGCAAGGTGAACGGTCTGGGCGGCAACAGTTGCGGACAAGGCGGACCGTTGAAGTCCGACAGAGTTCTTGGGGCGCTCCACCAGATGAAGATACTGATTGTGCCTCTTTCTTTGAGCGACGAAATGTTGTCTCCTGTTATTGTAAGGCGGCAGTTGCTCTGTCCGCTGGCCGTCCTGCGCGACAAAGCCGGCAAGGTTAGTATCGTAGGCGACTCCGAGCCGTATATAAAGGAGCGCGCCATCTGCTTCCGCATCGGCAAAGGCAAGGCGCAGAAATACACAGGGTCCTTCGATTTGCGCGACGGCGGAACAGTCTATGCTTGGTATGAAGGCGACGAGAAGAATCCGACTTCGCAGGCCTTCGAGCGCATCGAGAATGTGCCCGTCGAGGTGGTCTATGTAAGTAGCGAGGAAGGTCCGGGTGGCGACTATGGCAAGAACCTTGTCGATGGCGACCCGAGCACCATTTGGCACACGATGTACAGCATCACCGTGCCGAAGTATCCGCACTGGGTCGATTTCGATTGCGGCGAGGAGAAACTCATCAAGGGCTTCACCTATCTGCCCCGTCAGGATGGCGGCAACAACGGCAACATCAAGGCGTACAAGGTGCAGCTCAGTAAGGATGGGCAGAACTGGGCAGAGCCCGTCAGCGAAGGCGACTTCGATGGTTCGTCGAAGGAGAAGAAAGTCTTGTTCGACAAACCACAGCGCGCCCGCTATCTCCGCTTCACGGCACTCAGCAGCCAGAATGGTGCGGACTTCGCTTCAGGAGCCGAGTTCAACGTGCTCGCCGAGTAGCATCTATAGAAGTCTTGTAGAGGAGTGTTCCAAGAGCACTGCCTCTTTGAGCAAGGCATTGAGATGTGTTATCTAACGCCCTATAGGGGAACACCAACTCCCCTATAGGGGAATGCTCACTCCCCTATAGGGGAATTGCAATCCCCCTGTAGGGCATTTTTTGTCAAGGGCAGAGAGGTCTTTAAAGCCTTTATCGCACGTTATTTCTTAAATAATGTTGTTTTTTGCAGTTTTTTATGGTGAAAAGGTCGGAAATCTCCGCAGATAATAGTATATTTGCACGATAAATCTTGCCATTAAGGAAGATAAAAGAGCAATGTCAACAGTAATCGTCAGCCAAGTAAGTTCAAAAAAGGAGATGCGGGCCTTCGTTCGCTTCAACTACGAACTGTATAAAGACTGTCCGTATGCTGTGCCTGATTTGCTCGAAGACACGCTCGTGACGCTCGATGCCAACAGCAATCCGGCCTTCCGCTTCTGTCAGGTAGCATTCTTCCTGGCTCGCAAAGAAGGTCGCATCGTAGGCCGTGTGGCAGCCATCATCAATGCGCGTGCCAACGAGCGGTGGGGCAGGCAGGAAGTCCGCTTTGGCTGGATTGACTTCATCGACGACCTGGAAGTGAGCAAGGCCCTTCTCGAAGCAGTGGAAGCGTGGGGCAGAGAGCGGGGAATGATGCAGATGGTAGGCCCTCTTGGCTTCACCGACCTCGACCCCGAAGGCATGCTCACCGACGGCTACGACCAGCTCTCCACACTCAACACCATCTATAACTATCCCTACTACCCGCAGCATCTCTTGGAACTCGGCTTCGAGAAAGAGACCGGATGGGTGGAGAGGAAGGTGTTCTTCCCCAAGGGTGAACACGAAGCGAACAACACCAAGTACTTCCGCATAGCACGCATGACCGAGGAACGCTACGGCTTCCGTCTGCGTCATTTCCGCAGCAAGAGCGAGATACGCAAAGGCGGTTATGTGGAGACCATGCTGGGTGTCATCAACAAAGCCTATGCCGACCTCTACGGATACAACGAGCTGGACGACCAGCAGATGCAGTGGTATGCAAAGCGCTTCCTGCAGATGCTCGACCGCAACTACATATCGGTCGTAGAGACTCAGGAGGGCGAAATCATCGGTGTCAGCGTGTGCATGCCCAGCCTCAGCCGTGCGGTGCAGAAAGCAAAGGCTAAGCTCTTCCCCTTCGGATGGTGGCACATCGTCCGAGAACTCTTCCTGAAACAACGACACCAGATACTCGACATGCTGCTGATTGGCGTGCTGCCCGAGTATCAGGACAAGGGCGCAAACGCACTCTTCTTTGCCGACATGATTCCGTTCGGCATAAACCATGGCTTCGAGTGGGCAGAGACACATCCTCAGCTCGAGGATAACCTGGCCGGACAAATGCAGTGGAAGAACCTCGACTGCAGTATTCACAAACGCCGCGCAGTCTTCTGCAAGAAGCTTTCCTAGGCTCTCCTAGGCATTCCTAGGACTTCCTAGATAATAAGAGCAACTATGATCTCAGCACAATACGACGAAGGTAATATACGACACCTCTCCGATATGGAGCACATCCGAACGCGTCCCGGTATGTACATCGGACGCCTCGGTGACGGCTCGCAGGCAGAGGACGGCATCTATGTCCTGCTCAAGGAAGTCATCGACAACAGCATCGACGAGTTCAAGATGGGTGCCGGAAAACGCATCGAAGTAGATATCGACGACAATCTCCGTGTGTCGGTTCGCGACTACGGACGTGGCATTCCACTCGGCAAAATAGTGGAAGCCGTGTCGATGCTCAATACGGGTGGCAAGTACGACAGTAAGGCGTTCCAAAAGAGCGTAGGACTGAACGGTGTGGGCCTTAAGGCAGTCAATGCCTTGAGCAACCGTTTCGAGGTGCAGAGCTACCGCGACGGACAGACACGCAAGGTAATGTTCAGCAAAGGCAACCTCGAAAGCGACGTCACCGAAGAGACTCAGGACGAGAACGGCACAGCAATCTTCTTTGAGCCGGACGCTTCTCTCTTCAAGCACTATGCCTTCCGTGGTGAGTTCGTCGAACTGATGCTTCGCAACTACACCTACCTCAACACGGGCCTTACCATCATGTTCAACGGCCGACGCATCCTGTCGCGCGACGGACTCTCCGACCTTCTGTCGGACCGCATGGACTATGAGCCGCTCTATCCCATCGTGCATCTTCGTGGCGAGGACATCGAGATAGCGTTCACTCATACTAAGCAAAACGGTGAAGAGTACTACTCGTTCGTCAACGGCCAGAACACCACATTGGGCGGCACACACCAGGCCGCTTTCAAGAAGTATATAGCGGAAGTCATCAAGGACTACAGCGGAAAGAACTACGAGTACACCGACATCCGCAATGGCATGGTGGCAGCCATCAGCATCAACATCCAGGAGCCGATGTTCGAGAGCCAGACAAAGGTCAAACTCGGCAGCACGACGACGGAACCGAACGGCGGTATGTCCATCGACAAATTCATAGGCGACTTCGTCAAAGAGCAGGTGGACAACTATCTGCACAAGAATACAGAGGTGGCCGACATCATCCTCCAGAAGGTGGCCGAAAGCGAGAAGCTGCGCAAGGAAATGGCCGGCGTGGCCAAGAAGGCGCGCGAGATGTCGAAGAAGGCAAGCCTGCACAACCGCAAGCTCCGCGACTGCCGAATCCATTTGACCGACACCAAGGGCGAACTCCAAGAGGAGAGCAGCATCTTCATCACTGAGGGTGACTCTGCCAGCGGCAGCATCACAAAGAGCCGCGACGTAAATACTCAGGCCGTCTTCAGCCTTAGAGGTAAGCCCCTGAACTGCTACAAGCTCACGAAGAAAGTGGTGTACGAGAACGAGGAGTTCAATCTCCTGCAAGCCGCACTCAATATCGAGGACGGTCTCGACGGCCTGCGCTACAATAAGGTCATCGTTGCAACCGATGCCGACGACGACGGCATGCACATCCGCCTGCTGATGCTCACCTTCTTCCTCAAGTTCTTCCCCGAACTCATAAAGAAGGGGCACGTCTTCATTCTGCAGACACCTTTGTTCCGCGTCCGTGGCAGGAAGACAAAGATAGGCAAGGCCAAAGTCAGTGCCATCGAGGCAGAACTTGCAGCCCGCGACAATGCAGAGGAAACTGCCGACTTCAGCGACGGCAAGCGCCCACGCCATCTCAGCCTCTCGAAGGACTTCGTGACGCAGTATTGTTACTCGGACGAGGAGCGTCAGCAAGCTATCGACGACCTCGGACCGGAGCCCGAGATAACCCGTTTCAAAGGTCTCGGAGAGATAAGCCCCGAGGAGTTCCACAACTTTATCGGTCCCGACATGCGCCTCGACCAAGTGATGCTTCACAAGTCCGATCAGGTGGCCGAACTCCTGAACTTCTATATGGGCGACAACACAATGGAGCGCCAGAACTTCATCATCGATAATCTTGTCATCGAGGAAGATTTGGCAGAAGAAGAGGTGGTAGAGGAATGAATGTGATGAGGCTGGCACTTTTTCCCGGTTCTTTTGACCCCTTTACCCTTGGCCACGCAGATATCGTGAAGCGGGCATTGGGGCTCTTCGACGAGGTCATCATCGGCGTCGGCTATAACGAACAGAAGAGCGGCTGGATGCCGGTCGATGAACGTCTGGCAGCCATCAGCAGGCTCTATGCAGATGAGCCGAGGGTCAAGGTCGTGAGCTACACAGGCTTGACTGCCGACTTCGCCAAGGAGAACGGCGTCACCGCTATTGTTCGCGGCGTCCGCACGATGGCCGACTACGATTATGAGATGCAGATGGCCGACGTCAACCGCCAGCTCACAGGCATCGAGACCGTTTTACTTCCTGCTTCGCCACAGTTGGCAAGCCTCAGCAGCTCCCTTCTGCGCGAGCTTTCACACTTCGGTCACGACATCTCAGCTTTCCTCCCTAAGTATTAGCATTCTCCAGCCAAAGTATTGGCATACCCGAGGATTTGCCCAAATCCTGCAGTGGATTTGATGAAATCCTCACGTGGATTTTGCAAATTCGACGCGTCCTTCTTGTCATAGGGACGCGTCCTTCTTGTCATAGGGACGTGTCCTTCTTGTCATAGGGACGTGTCCTTCTTGCCATAGGTTTAGTCCCTTCTTCATGAAGCCTCGTTCAGAGATGATAAAATCTTATAAACTCTTCAAATTTTACTTGCGCAATGATACTTTATTATCACCTTATGAGTTAATCTTTGCAGCAAAATGAGTTAAATATTTCATTTGCTCAAAAAAAACTTTGAAGGGTAGCGAAAAAAATATATCTTTGTTAGGCGATAACCACAATTTTAAACGATAATTATATACAATTAACTTTTTTATTAACTAAAAATTACGTTCTATGAGTAGAAAACTACTAAATCTGTGTCTGATGATGCTGTTTAGCGTTGTCTCCACAGCTGCGTGGGCACTCTCGGAAGTGGGAGGAGTCTACCAGATCGGTACGGCGAATGATTTCCAGGAATTCGCACAACTCGTGAATGGTGGCCAGAACAAAATCAATGCCGTCCTGACGGATGACATCGATTTGGGTACCGACGTCATCATGGTTGGTACAAGTGCCTATCGGTACAGAGGTACATTCGACGGTGCCGGCCACAGCATCACAATCGCCTTTGTTGTTCAAGAAGAGCGAGCTGCAGTCTTCCGCTACATCGGAGCTGGTGGCTTCATTAAGGACCTCAAAGTGCAAGGTACCATCACAACCAACAAGAAGTTTGCCGGTGGTATCGCAGCAGAAAGTCATGGTACCGTCTTCCGTGGTTGTTATGCGGATGTGACTGTCAACAGCTCATTAGGTGGTGACAATACATCAGCCGGTATAACGGCACTCGCATATCCCGGAACTATCATCGAGAACTGCTTAGCCAAGTTCACCGTGGTAGCCGTTGATGGCGCTAATCCCAACAGCTGCGGTGGTCTCGTCGGCTGGGTAGAAGGCGGCGGTGCCTCCAACTTCGTGAACTGTCTTGTCATTAATGATGGCAGCAGCCAAGGTGTTTCCAGCGGCAGTAATAACATTGCACGTAACAATGGTCAGATAGGTGTCATCGATGTGGCTAAGTACAATGCAGACAGCTATGCTAACCGTCCTAATGGTGCTTCTTACAACAACTATGTTACTACCAATTGGGGAACCAATAAGGCTACGACCGTTGTTCCTTACGCTCAACTCGCCGATGGTAGGATTTGCTATCAGCTGAACAACGACCAGAGCCGTATCGGTTGGGTACAAACCATAGGTACTGATTCCTTCCCCGTTCCAGCAGCATTCGGCAGCGGACAGGTTTATGTATCTGCCTCCACTGGTTGTGACGGTAAGGTGCCTGAAGGTACTACAGAAGTCACTTATTCCAATAGCGGCAGTGCACAGGCAACAGCACATAACTTCGACAGCCATGGCGTATGTCTCAATTGCGGTTGCTTCGACTACCATATGTTCGATGCCAATCTTGAAGATGCATCCAAAACAGTCGTCTGGTCCAGTGCCGAAGATATTGACAAGGCTGAGGATTGGCTTCGTGGTGCGGGCTCATTCGCTTTCAATATGAAGATGGGTAGCAATATCAGCTATAAAGCAGAAGAGGGTCACTACATTTTCAGTAACATTGGCGGTGACTATACTTTCCAGGGCGACTTTGATGGCGACGGTCACGAAATTACCATTGAGATGGAAGGAGTAGGGGAGAATGCCTCTCTGTTCCCACAGTTCCGTGGTACATTCGAGAATGTCATCATGCATGGCTCTATCAGTGCAACAGGAAAGTTTGCTAGCTCTGTCACATCCCATACACGTGGCCCTTCGTCTGTGATTAGGAATGTCTTCTCAGACATAGAAATCAATTCAAACCTCATGGGCGACAATACCAATGGCGGTATCATTGGTGTAGCAGATGCAACCACCAATCTTGTTGAGAATGTTATCTATGCAGGTAGCATTAATGGCATAGAGGGGTGTGAGTCTATCGCAGGCCTCTGTGGCTGGGCAACCAATTCAACTAATTTCAAGAACTGTGCTTTCCTCGGAACACTCAACAATGCTGGTGGCGACTCCCAAACTCTCTCCCGCCATGCTAACAATATTAGTTGCACGAATGTATATAGCCTCAATAGCTATTCAAGAGCCAGCGGTAATGGGTCCGACGAAGGCAAGTTCACATTATATGAGAATTTAGATGGTGTAGAAAACGGTGAGCTTGCTTTCTTCCTGAATGAAAGACAAAGCGGCTTAGAACGTTTCTATCAGAAACTTGGAGATGGCGGCGACCTCTTCCCAATGCCTATAGCTAAGGAAGGTGCACTCGTCTATGCCGTTGCCGGCCAATACAAGTGCGATGGAACGCCTGATGATAGCGGTGAAATTACTTATACCAACGATCCTTCCGGCGCAAGTGAAATACCTCCTCACCAGTTTGAGGGCGGCATATGCTCCGTTTGTGGAAGTTTGGACGAGGAATACATGACACCCGTCGATGGATGGTACGAGATTAGCAACGGTGAACAACTTCTTTGGTGGAGCCATTATGCAGCAAAGTATCTGAATGCTAATGCACGCTTGACCGCCGACATTGATATGACGGACTATAGCGAGAACTGGGCTCACGTGGGTACAAGAAACGCACCATTCTATGGCAACTTCGACGGACAGTTCCACACTATCAGTAACCTGGTAATTGAAAGACCTGAGGATGAAGGTGTAGGTCTGATTGGTGTCATGAACAGTTTGCCTACTGCTGGTTTTGGCGGTATCAGTGATGAAGCTGCACGTAATGCAGAAGGCGTATTTATTAAGAATGTAGTGCTCGACGAAAGCTGTTCTATTTTAGGTAAGGGTTATGTTGCTCTGGTTGGTATGACAGCAGCATGGGCTGGTCATGTCAATATCAAGGGCGTTATGATGTGTGGTGATGTGACGGCTAACGGAGGCCCCAATGCTGCCGGTGTATTCGGTTGCGTCATGGGTTCTGCTTGTCATGTCACCATTGATAACTGCGGCATGGTCGGCAATGTTTATGGCCCGAAAGAGAATGGCTCATTCTCCGGTTGGCTGGGCGACTGGGCAGAGGTAACCAACTGCTTCGCTGTAGGTGAAGTGGAAGGTATTGAAAGTGATGCCCGTTACTTCGCTCGCTATGGCAACAGTCGCGTCAACGACAACATCAAGAACTGCTATGCTCTCCATGGAACTCAGGAACATGTAGGCATCGTTAATTACGAAGACTTCGAGAGTGGTGCTCTTGCTTGGAAGGCTAACGGCGAACAGTTCCGCACAGCTTACTGGTATCAGAACATCGGTGAGGATTTATATCCTTATCCTTATCCCACTCATGGTTTTGTTATCTATGCTGCAGAGCAATACTTCTCTGTTGTAGATGATGACGATGTTCCTGATGTGGCTACCATAATTCGTACTTATGAGTTGAACAAGCTCGATGATATAATAGCTACACAGAGCGTACTTGATGATTACGAGGTTGTGGTTGATGAATTGGATGAAGTATCCACAATCCTTGGTCTTGCCGATGCTCTTGATGCAGTGAGTGAGGCTAAGGAAGGAGTCGAAGCCAATGCTGCTATTTACCAGGCTTACATTGCCAAGTGTGAAGAGGTGAAAGGCGTTCTTGATAGTGATCACAGCTTCTCTGGCACAATTCGTGAGGCTCTGGAGTACTATCTCACAGAGAATGACGATCCTGATGATGAGAACACGCTTGGCACTTATGCCCATATCATAGAGCAGCACACTGCTACTGCTGAGGAAATCGAGGCAGAGACAGCTCGTGTTGAAGAATGGTTGAAGCATGCAATTGGTGAGGACTATGTTGCCGGTACTGATATCAGCTGGTTGATTCCTAATGGCGACTTCAGTAAGCGTACAGAAGGCAAGCCCAACAACTGGGAAGAAGCATGGTGCACAGGTTACGGCCAGGTTAAGGACGAAAACAAGCGTGATGTAGTAGGCGTTGAAGCTTGGAATGTAACAGGCGATATGTTCCAGACAGTAGAGGACATGAAGCCCGGTTACTACCTCGTAGGCGTCAACGGCGCTTTCCGTCCCAGCAACAACCGCTACAGCCTCAACTATGCAGCCGGCATCTATGCTAACGGTATCTTCAACTACTTCCCCACTGTAGTCGAAGATTATATTGCGGTGAACGATACCATCGACCAGGTGAACTGTAATCTGCATGGCGCAGGTGCTCGTGACCTTGCTATCTACGATGACTTCGAAACAACAGACGGTGAAGAGGGTATCATTGGTTATGCTGTTCATGGTCCTTATGGTATGGCAGCTGCTGCAAACGTAGGTCGTTATCCCGTTTACACGCTCGCTTATGTTGGCGAAGACGGTAAGCTGACTATTGGCATTAAGAACCCAGGCACTAAGTACGGCAATGACTGGACTGGTTGGGGTGCTCTCAAGGTGAAGTATTGTGGTGAGGAAGGAGATGACGTAGAGGATGCTCTGAAGCTTGTGCTTAAGAACATGAAGGCTCGTGCCAACACCCTCCTTACATACGAATTCGATGATACAAATGCTCCTGCAGCTCCAAATTATCCTGCAGAAATGAGAGAAGCTCTCGATGAAGCAGCTAGTATGGTAGAACTTGATGAAAATGGAAATCTCGTAAGTGTTCCCGAGTCTTTGGAAGACCAGGAGAACCTCATCAAGGACTTCTCTGAACTCTTTGAAAGTATCTATGAAGGCAAGCAGGCTTACGTAAGTCTCTTCAATACATACGAAGGTCTCGGGTTTATCGATATGGGTAATCTGCCATTGATTAAATATATCGAGGAAGATTCTGAGTGGTATGAGACAGGGGAGACACTCTTCACAGAAGATGATATGGAAGTTATTTGGAGTATTCATGACGAATTGCAAGGGGCATACGCTGAAGGTTCTTACAGTATAGAGGAAGCCTTGAATCCTCCTTTGATGGAAGCAGAAGATATTAAGGCATTGGTTCCTGAAAAGGATGAGGAAGGCTACTATCTCATTTCTAATCCAAAGCAGTTCGCTGCTTTCCGTGTGATTTCCAATAATATGAGCAACACGTCGAAAGCGAAACTTACTGAGGACATTGACATGGAAGGTATCGGATGGTTACCCATCAATACATCTGATAATAGTTACCGTGGCGAGTTTGACGGTCAGGGTCACGCTCTTACCAATGTCGTTATCATGGATCGTGCAGAAGAACGTACAGGTCTGTTCAATACGATAGACAATGCCACAGTCAAGAACTTGAAACTGACTGGTGAGTACTATAGCAGCAAAAAGTTCATCGGTGGTATCGCGGGCTTCACATACAGTTCAACTATCGAGAACTGTGACGTGGCAGTGAAGATGTACTCTACGGTAAACGGTGACGGCACTCACGGCGGTCTCATTGGTGTACAGGATGGCGGCACAACTAATGTGAACAACTGTCTTGTAAACTGCCCGATATTTGGTGAGAGCACTAACTCTTGTGGTGGTGTCTGCGGTTGGACAACTGCTGACATGACTCTCAATGTCAAGAACACCTTGATTATCTCTCAAGGTAGTACCATTAATACAGATGGCTGCAACACCATCAGCCGTAACGATAGCAGATGCAATCCTTCCAATGTTTACTTCTTGGAGCCCTTGGGAGATGAAAACGGTGAAAAGGTTACTGTAGAGCAGTTGGCAAGCGGTGAGGTTACTTACAAACTCAACGGCGAACAGAGCGATGATCCGGTTTGGTTCCAGACTCTTGGTACTGATGCAACACCTCATCTGTTCAAAGGCTTGACTGTTTACTTCGTTAACGGAGAGTATACGAACGAACCTCCAATACCACTTGGTGATGTTGATGGTGATGGTAAGATCAACTTCACTGATGCTCAGAGTGTTTTGACTATTATGGCAACCGAAGAGTATGAACCTTCTGCTGACGTTGATCATAATGGTAAGGTTGACTTTACCGACTATCAGTCCATTTTGCTCATCATGGCAGGTCAGTAAACTCTCAAACCTTCTTCCTTGAGTGAGGAAGGAAACAATAGCCCCCTGCGGTTCAGTTCCGCAGGGGGCTTTTTTATGTGTTGGTGCTTTCTATCTCAAGAGCACTGTCTTTTTGCTTCAATAGGCATACCTTTTCGCCTCATGAGGTATAGGATATTGATGATGCTAAGGATTTTTTGCCAGATATTCATCGAAGGTGATGCCCTCAGCCTTTAGGAAGCAAGCGCGGACGGTCTGTGTCGTTCCGAAGCCTGCAGCCAAAGTGTCGTTCAAGGTCTTCACTTCGCCTCGGGCTATCATGCGTTTCAGCTCTGCCACTCGGAAACTGCCGATGTAGTCATGAACATTGTTGAAGCCTTGGCTGCGTACACTTTGCAGGACGAGATGACGGTTCAAGCCTACTTCCTGACAGAGGCGGTCGCGGCCGAAGGTGCTGTCCTTCCACTCCTCTTTATGGTTCTGCATCCAGAAGTTAATGCGTTGGAAGCGATGGAGGTTTGCTTCGTTGAAGTCCTCTTCGTCGTGTTCCTTAGCCCTTTCTCCTTGCTCTTCGCTCACTTCGCTGATGACAGGTCGTGGCAACTGCAAGGCCAGCGTTTCCAACGTGCGGAACATGAGATAGAGGTTCAGTATGGTGAAGAGTAAGATATAGATGGCCAGTAGCCTCAGGTCATAGAAGATGGCGACGTAAGTATAAAAGACAACCGACAGACCCATCACGATGCAATAGCCAATCAGATAGCGCGGTACATTGGCATGACGGGCAATGCGATGGGGCAGCAGGAAGATGTTCACAATGTAGTAGATGCTTAGACCCAAAGCACACAGGCGCATCAGGATGTCGCTGCTCAAGATATTGCCAGCCAGTTCCTTCGCCGAATAGATGTACACGATACGGCTTCCCATCAAGGCCGCACCGATGTATATGGCAAGCACCACCAGAATAGGGCGGGCATAGAGCCACATACGCTCCCATTGCAGGAAGCCTGGCATCGAGATGTTAAGCGGATAGATGCTCTGCAAATAGCAGGCGCACATCAGTGCCAGCAACATGCCTGGATGCAGGATGCCGGGCTGAGCTGTAGCAATTGTATGGCTGAAGAAAGAAGATACAAGCGTCGTCGCGCAGAAGATGCCGTTCACCCATGCCAGACTTAGATACTGTACCCTATGTCTTGCAAAGAGTCCCATCACACAAGTTATCACGAAATGAACAACGGCAGAACCGCCAAGCGTTATGAAAAGAATGTTTTCACTCATAGTTGTCAGTAGATTACGGGTGCAAAGTTAAGCCTTTTCATTCAAACAGCCATCCTTTTGCAATATTTTTTTCAAGGAAACTCGCGCGCGTATTATAAATAATAGTATATTTGTGCAAATATATATCACAAACAAACCTAAAACAAAATCATTATGAAGAAAACTACCTTATTTTCCATGCTCACCATGCTTCTGCTTTTCGTCAGCAGCAATGTGTGGGCAGACGACGAGCCGTTCTACACGCTCGAAACCGTGCCCTTCACTGAAGGTACTAACCACACGGACTACAACAAGTATTTCGATGATGAGCATGATGGTATGATATGGAATGCTCCCGGCAATCAAAGCATGGATGGCAAGTGGCGCATCGGTGGCAAGAGCACCAGCGAGGTTCCCTTCGACAAGGTGGACCGTACTATCACAGCCAAGACACCTATGGGCAGCGCCATTAACCGCGTCGTTGTTAACCACCTCGGCGTCAGCAAGTCATCATTTGTGGTTAACAGCATGAAGCTCACCATCGCAAGCGATGTGGAGTATAAGACTGTTCTCGACGAAGTGACGCTCACTCCCGACGTCAGTGCAGCAGGCAGCGTAGAGTTCTTGCCATCGACAGGAACAGAATGGGCTACAGAGGCTTACTACAAGTTGACTATTAATGTCACTAACCCTACTACAAGTAACGCTGGCATCGACCTGACTTCCATCGAGTTCTTTGCTCCTGGTGGTGGCGGTGGCGTAACTGTTGCAAAGCCTGTCATCACTCCTGATGGCGGCACATTTGCTGAGGCACAGACCGTGACCATTACTGCTGGCGAAGGCTGCACAGTCTTCTACACCACCGATGGTACTGACCCAACAAGTGAAAGCACAGAGTACACAGCTGCCTTTACCGTCAGCGAGAACTGCACAGTCAAGGCTATTGCTTATGATGCAGACGACAATGCCAGCAGCATAGCTTCTGCTGAGTTCTCTTTCACAACTGGCATCACAAGCATTGCCGAGCTTTGTGCACTAACACCTGCCAGTGGTACAATATCTGTTACGGTCGTATTCAACAACTGGGTTGTTACTGGCGTTAAAGGTAAGAATGCCTATTTCACCGACGGCACAAATGGTGTGCTCCTCTATCAGGATGGTCATGGATTCGAGGTGGGAGATCAGCTTTCGGGCACAGCATCGTTCAACCTAACCACCTATAATGATGCTCCTGAAATTACAGGTCTCAAGTCAAGCACAGAAGGTGTTACTGTTGCAGCCAAGAACGTTGCCGTAAGCCCAATTTCAACAACGATTGGTCAGCTTGAGAGGAATATGCAGGGATGCGTCGTCCAGTTAGGGGAACTGACCTATGACGGCAGTGTCTTCAAGGATGAAGCAGGCGCTTCCATCACTCCCTACAACACATTCATAACACTTCCAACGCTCGAGAAGGGAAAGACGTACAATGTGAAAGGTGTCTTCTTATGGTTCAAAGGCACTAAGGAAATTGCTCCCCGTACGGCAGACGACTTCCAGGAGGTTAATGTCTTAGTGGCAGCTCCCACCATCACTCCTGCTGGCGGCACATATGCTGAGCCACAGGAGGTAACGATAACTGCCGAAGAAGGTTGCACCATCTACTATACCCTCGATGGTACTGCTCCATCGGATGCAAGCACACAGTACACCGCTCCCTTCACCATTAGCGAGAGCTGCACAGTGAAGGCCATTGCTTACAATGATGATGACAACGCCAGCAAAGTTACCAGCGCCGAGTTCACCTTCATCGTGACAACAGCTATTCCCAACATTGCTGAGCTTTGTGCTGCTGCTCCTGCCGAAGGCGAGAAAGAAGTGTTTGTCGAGTTTAACAATTGGATTGTTACTGGCGTCAAGGGCGGCCAAGTCTTCTTCACCGATGGTGCCAACGGTATTGTCTCCTATAAGAGCGGACATGGCTTCGAGGTTGGTGACGTCCTGACTGGCTCAGCTGTTGTTACCCTGACCACCTTCAACGAGTGTGCAGAGATAACGAGTCTCACCTCCACTACTACGGGCCTCACTGTTACGAAGGGCGAGGGTGCTACTCCGATGAATGTTGCCATTGCCGACCTTACGAAAGACATGCAGGGATGCCTCCTCAGCTTCGAAGGCCTGACTTATGACGGCTCTGCCTTCGTGGATGACGACGACAACACTATCGTTCCCAACAACAAGTTCATTGCTGTGCCTGAACTTATGAAGGACAAGACCTACAACGTTACTGGCGTAGCCGTGTGGTACGTTTCAGATGCAGGCGGACATTGGGAGATTGCTCCTCGCACAGCAGAAGAGTATGTGCTTGTCACCTCTCTGCTTACGCCTGTTTCCTCTTGGAGTGTGGAGACGGAGAAGGTTGACGTCAATGGTGAGGTTACAGCTGTCTTCACGACCGACTCTGATGGTGAAGTGACTTATACCAGCTCCGACGAGGATGTTGCTACTGTAGATAGCGAGGGCAATATTACTCCTGTAGGCCGAGGCACGACTACCATCACAGCCAATGTGGCCGAGAGTAACACTTATCTGCCCGACAGCAAGAGCTTCACACTTGTTGTTACGGAGGCCGGTTACGAGGATGCTCTCTTCGTTTACAATGATGAGGATATCGTTGGCCAAGGTGCACCAGATACAGGTGCAGAGCTTACGGCAACGCGCAACGATGTGCTTACACTCTATGCCAACAAGGCTTATGCTAAGCCTGGTGACACCCACATCAAGTTCTATGGCAGCAAGTACGAGGGCGAAGGCGAGGAAAAGACGCTCTCAGACCCCAGCTACATCAAGTTGTCTGTGCCTGACAATTACTTGATCACTGATATTGTACTGACTGCTACAGGCGAGAACTATAACAGAGAGTGGAAGGATCAGAATGGCAACGCTACTGTCATCGAAACAAATACTGCTACATGGAAGGGCGAGCTGCAGGAGGTTATCCTGACGAACCAGGCTACAAGTCAGGCTCGCATCAAGACCATCAGCGTGACATACATGAACGTCGATGAGATTGGCATTACCAGTGTTTCTGCCGATGTCAAGGCCGGTGTCATCTACAACCTTGCGGGCCAGCGCCTCAGCAAGATGCAGAAGGGCATCAACATCGTGGGCGGCAAGAAGATTCTGAAGTAAGGCAACGCTACAATAACGCAGAAGTCCCATCCGGGTTCGGGTGGGACTTCTTTTGTTGTTATATAGAAGAGTTAATAGAGGCTGATGAATTCGTAGGTGTTGCCCAGTTGCTTGAGGTATCGCTCGAAGTCTTCGAGGGCGATGACTACTGTGCCTCGGCAATCGTTGGGGTGGAAGGAGAGTGTCTTCCTGTCGGGCTGTGGATAGCTCTTGTCGTCGAGCAGTGCTGCGTCGAGGAAGAGATGGACGTGATGCTCCTGGTCGTTGATGAGTCCGAAGGGTGAGACGCTGCCGGGTTCGAGGCCGAGATACTTCATCATACGCTCGGGCGATGCAAAGGACAACTTGCCGCACGAAGGCTTTCCCTGTGCTTGCAGGGCAGCCTTGAGGCGTGCCTCGAGGTCGTGGATGTCGAGGTCGTGGTCGCAGTGGAAGCAGATGAGGTAGTGCTGGTTGCCCTTGTGGTTGCGCATGAAGATGTTCTTGCAGTGCACGGAACCGTCGTCCTTCCACCAGCGCTTTGCTTCCTCGATGGTCTTGCCCTCGGGATGCTCGTAACAGGAGAATGGGATGTCGTGTGCCTTGAGGTATTCAAGGACTTTCTGTTGTCTGTCGGACATCAGTCGTTGTAGTCAGTGATGCCCTTTGACCTCAAGTTGGCAATGGCGCCTTCATCACCTTGTTTGGCGCTCTTCTTGTACCACTTGATGGCCTCTTCCATGTTTTTCTCCACGCCTGTACCGTATTCGTAGCAGTAGGCGAGGTTGTTCTGAGCGGTGGCATTGCCTTGTTCGGCAGAGAGGCGATACAGGTTGACGGCTTCGCTTGGCGATTTCTCCACGCCAATACCTTCGTCGAAGCAGTAGCCCAGATTGCATTGGGCATCGGCATTTCCCTGTTCGGCAGAGAGACGATACCACTTGACGGCCTCCGTGGCAGAAGCTTCTACGCCCTTGCCTTCCTCGAAGCATGCACCGAGGGCGCACTGTGCCTCGGCATGGCCTTGGTCGGCTGCCTGGCGATACCACTTGACGGCTTCGGAAAAGGACTGAGCCACGCCGGTGCCTTCTTCGTAGCAAACGCCCAGAGTATATTGTGCTTTGGCATCACCTTGCTCGGCTGCTTCGCGATACCACTTCACGGCTGCAGCCTTGTCCTTCGTGACATATTTGCCCAGGGAGTACATCTTGCCCAGGTAGAGCATGGCCTCCTTGTCGCCTTTCTCAGCGCGGGCCTTGAACTCCAGGAAGCTCTGCTTGTAGTATTCCATTGCCTTCGTCAGGCTGGCCTCCAGTCCGCGACCTTCATCGTGGCAGATGCCCATGTAGTACTGAGCATAGGGATTTCCCTTCTCCGAGAGCACTCTGTACCACTTGATGGCCTCGGTGTAGTCCTGTATTACGCCTTCGCCGTTGTAGTACATCTGCGCCATCTTCAGTCCTGCCTGCTCGTCGCCCTTCAAAGCCTTCTCAACGAGTTCCTTGTCACTGGGGCAGTTGTTGTCGGGAACAGTGATGTCGACTGACTTTCCACCACAGGCGGAAAGGATGAGGCTGAACACGGAAATGGTAATGATATTAAGCTTCTTCATAGCGGATATTGTTATAATTATGGCGCAAAGATACGAAAAATAATTCAATATATGCAAGACATGATGCATTATTTTATAATAAAAGCCTCATCCCCCTATAGGGGAGTTGCCATTCCCCTATAGGGCGTTGTTCATTCCCCTATAGGGCGTTTATCATTCCCCTATAGGGCGTTGGTTATTTCTCTATAGGGCGTTGGCCATTCCTTTTCAGAGTGTCTCCCAGTATAACTCAGAACCTCCAGCCAAGCTTAGCGTAGTGGGCGATGCCGAAGCGGCCCTTGTCGATGACCGAAGTACTGTATTCCAGGTCGTAACCCACGAAGAGATGCTCGCCCAACTGAAGGCCGGCACCGCTCGAGAAAGCAAACCCGTGTCCAGTCCGCTCAGCAATCGGACTCATCTTCGATTTGCTAATCGTGATGATGCCACAGTCGTAACCCACCGCCACGCTGGCATATACGCGCATCCGGTTCTCCCAGAAGCAAGGCGTGAAACCTTTGACACCAGTCTTGATGCCGATATTAACGAGGTCGCAGTTCCAGGGAGCAGAGAAATCGACACTCGCAATGTCCCACGCCAGATACTTACACAACTCGCGCTCCACAACGAAATTCATGCCGAAGCCGCCCCTGTTGTAGTGGTAACGCCCCACCTTCGCCTCCAACAGGAAATGGCAACGAGGGTCGAAAGACTTCTCAGCCTGCTCCGACTGAGCACTTGCCCCCATGCATGCCATCAAGGCACATAAGAGAAACAGGAACTTAGGATATTTCATATAGTCATAAAGAAGGGCACTCCAACCGAAGTGCCCTTCCAGAATATTGAATAAATTAGAATCTGTAGCCTATCTTTGCAAAGTGAATGCATGACTTGCTAATGGTATTCCACTCAAGTTCATAGCCGACATACAGATGATTGAACATCTGCACACCAGCACCCGAAGCTAAACCAAAGCCATGAGACACATCTGTAGTTTCTTCTCCTGTTGGCCAGCCAAACTCATCAAGTTCAGGCATATTGGGCGTTATCTGGCAGGCATAACCCAAAGCAAGGCTTGCATAACCACGCATCTTGCAGGCGTTCCAGAAGACAGGCGAGAAGCCTTTGACGCCAGACTTAAGGCCAAGGATGTGAGAATCGAAGCCGAAGTTAGTGGTGTAGCCAATGTTAAAGAGGTCCCAAGCAATGTACTTGTTGAACTCATGCTCTAAGGCAATGTTAGCACCCCATGCGCCACTACCGCTGGCACCACCAACCTTCGTTTCAATCAACATGTGATAGCCACGATCATAGTCGGCAGCAGCATAGGATGTGGTTTCCTTTGCAGGCTTGGCAGCAGCCTTAGTTGTGGTTGTAGTCTTAGTAGTTGTGGCAGGCTTAGCAGCAGCCTTAGGAGCAGCAGCGGCAGGCTTAGCAGTTGTTGTCTTGGCGGTTGTGGTAGCCTTCTTGGCAGGAGCCGCTGTGGTTGTCTTAGCAGTTGAGGTAGCGGTCTTGGACTTTGCAGTAGTCTTAGACTGAGCACTTGCGCTGATGGCAACGGCCATTGCACACACGGTAAGGAATAACTTGAAATACTTCATAAATAATTACAATTATAGGTTAATGATAAGTTAATGTCGGTCCAAAGTTAGGGAATTATTATATACGAAACAAGAAAAAATGGTAAAAAGTGTAAAAATACCTTAATTATTGCATGCTTTTACAGGTCATTCGTGCTTTCCAACCACTTCAAGAGGCATTGGCAACCCTCCGAAACGTCCCTCCATGTCGCTTCGAAGTCACCCGTGTACCATGGGTCGGCAACATCGCCAGGCCTGTTGGTGAAATCGAGCAACATGCGAATCTTGCCATCGGGGTCGCCTCCGCAGATGACTTTCATGTTCCTGATGTTCCACGAGTCCATGCCTACAAGCAGGTCGAAACGCTGGTAGTCGTGCCTGGTCATCTGCCTTGCTGTCTTGCCCAGGCACGATATGCCGTGCTCCGCAAGCTTCCTGCGGGCAGGGGGATACACGTCGTTCCCAATCTCTTCGGTCGATGTGGCAGCCGACTCGATGTGGAACGCTTCCTCTCTTCCTGCTTTGCGGACAAGATCTTTCATCACGAACTCAGCCATCGGACTGCGGCAAATGTTGCCGTGACACACGAAAAGTATGCTTACCATATTATATATATAATGACTTTAAGTGCAAAGATACGAAAAAGTTCACAGTCTATAGCTTATAGTTCATAGTTTTTTCGTACTTTTGCAGCAGAACAGAAAGAAATACTTTACACAATGAAACATTCTCTTACACTTGCTTTGCTTTTGCTTCTCACCATGTCGCTTCATGCCGAGAACTGGATGAAACGTCTTCCCGACGATGCCTACGTGGCCAATCTCTCCATTCCTGGTAGTCACGATACGGGCACCGGCAACGGTTTCCCAGGCATAACGGTTTCCATCTATGGGCCTTTTGGAGATAAGTATGCACGCACCCAGGAGAAGAGTTTTCAAGACCAGTGGGAGTTGGGCGTCCGTGCTTTCGACATGCGTCCTGCTGTGAAAGATGGCTATCTCAACGACAATCATGGCATCATGCCCACTAAGTTGCGCTTCGACGACGCACTTTATTTCCTGAGAGACAAGCTGATAGAGAACCCGTCGGAGTTCGCCATCATACACGTCCTCCATGCTTCTGCTGGCGACGACAACGCAAGCAATTACGGCGAGAAACTGCTCGAACTGGTTAATCGCGACGACCTGAAGGACTTCTTCATCGACTTCAAACCGACGCTCACAGTGCGCGAGATGCGTGGAAAGATACTGATGATCAGCCGCGACCAGTATGCCGACACCCCTGTCGGAGGCTTCTTCCGCAACTGGACAGGGCAGCTGGATTGGAACGCTCAGCGAAATGGACAGATTGTGGGAGCCAGCGGAGCGACTGCATCACTCTATATGCAGGACTTCGCCGAGACACACAGGGATGGCGACCTCGACCGCAAGGTGGCTGGTGTCAGGCAGTTGCTCGACTTCAGCACGAAGCACAAGACCAACTCTGCATCCGACATTGTCTGGGTATATAACTTTGCTTCTGCCTACTCGAAGACTTCCAGACTCTACATTCCTTTCATCGTCGATGAGGAAATCTCCTCGAGTGACGGTTACAGGGACAACGCTGCTCACACCAACGCTGCCATCATCGACTACCTGAACGACACGTCGAATCCTGCCGGACCTACTGGCATCATCCTGGCCGACTATGTGGGCGTGAACTCCAGTAACGGCTATAACACGCGTGGGCAGGAGCTCGTGGATGTCCTCATCGCCAACAACTTCCGCTATCTCAAGGATATGTATCAGGTCGTGGAGAGTGATGCAACCTATCGCAAACCGCTTGATATGAGTGCGCGCATCGTGTCTCCTTGCTTCAACAGCAACTTGCGTCAGGGTTGGGAAGGCGACCAGTTTGGGGCTGTCAACCCTAATGAGAATGCCGAACACTTCAACCGCAACTTCAATACCTACCAGACGATAACCGACCTGCCCAATGGCGTATATGCCGTCGGATGCAAGGCTTTCTACCGTGCTGGCGAGGCGCAGGAGTCGAACGACCACTTCCGTGCGAAGGACAGAGCATTGCGCAACGCCTGCCTCTTCACGACTGTCGGCTCCGAGACACTCACGTTCCCCATCGTTTCGCCATTCTCCAAGAGCGTGACAAGGGCAAAGGGCGTGGGCCGCGAGATTTCCGCAAAGCAAGGCTCGGCCAACTATTTCATCCCAGACGACATGATTGCTGCCGAGTATTACATGCATGTGGTGGACGCTTACGACAATGTCATCTTTGCCGGCGTCAATAATAATACGCTCACATTCGGCGTCAAGAAGGATAAGTCGGCCGGCATGGACTGGTGCGTCTTCGATGATTTCACACTCACTTATTACGGCGACCAGCCAACCGCATACCGCCAATGGCTCACGGAAATGAAGAAAAAGAAGGTCAGCTACCTCTCCGTAACGGTCAGCAAGAGCTACCTCAACACCTACAACGGCGCTTTCAGTGCAACCGCCTCCAACAGAGATGAAGCCATCGCAGCCATGCGAGCCATCGATGTCGCTTGGGAGGAAATAGCCCTTAATGCAGAACTCTGGGCCGAATACAAACAGGTGGGCAAGGAGGCAGAAGCGATGCTCAACAGCGATCAGTACAGCGAAGACGCCAAAGCATTCCTCCAAAGTTACTATTTGTCCGTATATGTCAAGAACTTAGAGACACTGGCTCTCACCAACGAAGAGCTGCCGGACGCCATTGCCGAACTGCGCGAATATATGAATCTGGTGAGTACCGGCGAATGGACTGGCGTATCGGAGATGCCAGCAGACAACGGGCAACGGGCCACAGATAACAGACTTTGGACTCTGGACGGCAAGCTTGTCAACACAACACAGCAGCCTGGCCTCTACATCATCCGCAGTCGCGACGGCAAAGTTCACAAGGTGCTTCGCTAAACTCGACGCGTTATCTTTGCCAATTCGACGTGCTGAGTTTGCCAATTCGACGTGCCATGTTTTTTGATTAGGTGAATCGAGTCGGATGAAGAGGGCAACAGATCAGACTCCTCTTTCTGCCCAATCGCCGCGATCCAGGCTGCGATAACCGATGGCTTCGGCAATGTGCTGGCTCTGCACGGCTTCGCTCCCCGCTAAATCAGCAATGGTTCTTGCTACTTTCAGAATGCGTGAGTAGGCACGGGCACTGAGTTTCAGGCGCTCCATCGCCATTCTGAGCATGTCGAGCGAGGCATTGTCGGGCTCCGCAAACTTGTGGAGCATCTTCTCGCTCATCTGCGCGTTGCAGTGGATGCCCTTGTACTCCTTGAACCGCTCTTCCTGTATCTTCCTGGCCTTAATCACCCTTTCCCGAATGACGGAACTCGGCTCGCCGGGCTGCATCTGACTGAGTTGGGCAAAGGGCACCGGCTGGATTTCACAATGGATGTCTATTCGGTCAAGAAGCGGACCGCTGATCTTGTTCAGGTACTTCATGATTTGTCCGGGTGTGCAGCAGCAATGCTTGTCCGGATGATTGTAGTAACCGCACGGACATGGGTTCATGCTAGCGATGAACATGAACGAACAAGGATAAGTGATGGTGTACTTCGCTCGCGAGATATTTATGACGCGATCCTCGAGGGGCTGTCGCAAAACTTCGAGCACAGAACGCTGAAATTCCGGCAATTCATCGCAAAAAAGGACCCCATTATGGGCCAAACTGATTTCCCCAGGCTGCGGATTCGTGCCGCCTCCCACAAGTGCCACTTGCGAGATGGTGTGGTGGGGCGAACGGAAGGGACGTTGGGCAATGAGGGAACAGTCGCCTTTCAGCTTGCCTGCAACAGAATGAATCTGCGTCGTCTCCAGACTTTCTCGTAGCGACAACGGTGGCAAGATGCTCGGCAAACGCTTTGCCAACATGCTCTTACCACTTCCCGGAGGACCGACCATGATTAGGTTGTGTGAGCCAGCGGCTGCTATCTCGAGGGCTCGCTTCACTTGTTCCTGACCTTTGACGTCTGCGAAATCGAACTCAAACTCACTCTGCTTTGCAAAAAACTCTGCTCTGGTATCGATGACGGTCGGTTGCATGAACTCCAGACCATTCAGGTGTCCGATGACTTGATTGATGTGGCGGGCACCATAGACATTGAGGTTGTTCACCACAGCAGCCTCCCGTACGTTAGCCTCTGGCACGATAAGTCCTTCGAATCCCAACTCTCGAGCCTTGATGGAGATGGGCAGCGCGCCTTTGATGGGCTGCAGGGAGCCATCAAGACTCAACTCGCCAACCATCATGTAACGGTTCAGCACGTGTGTGTCCACCTGCCCGCTCGTGGCAAGAATGCCTATCGCCATCGGCAAGTCGAAGCCCGAACCTTCCTTCCTGACATCGGCTGGCGCCATGTTGATGGTAATGGAATGACCCGGAAAGGTGTAGCCGCTGTTCTCTATCGCTGCAAGAATGCGCTCGTAACTCTCTTTGACAGCGCTGTCGGGCAAGCCCACTAGAGCAAACCTGGCACCGCGAGTCGAATTGACTTCAACAGTAACTTCTGCGGCTTGAAGGCCTTGAACGCTGGCACTGAATGTCTTAACTAACATGATCGATACGGGAATGTTATATATATAATAATGTATATGTTACAAACGTTTGCAGCGAATCAGGGCGTGTGAACCGTCGGCAAGGGTCGTTGCAAACAGGTAGATGTCGCCACCCTCGCGCAGCTTGAGCCGCTTTCGCAACTCCGCAACGGTAGCAGGAAAGTTGCGAACGGTCAGGTTACATTGCGTGATGTCTGCCAGCATCCGCTTCAAGTCCTTCTTCGCAAAACTGCAAGCGTCCTCAATCTCAAAGCTGCGACCAGGAAAATCCTCGATGAAATGGGCAGAAATGAACAGATGACTGAAGGAATGCAACTTCCTGACGTCGTACTTTTGGCAGAGCGAATTTTGCACGCCAGCCTTCAGAATGGATGCGTTTGGCTCGTAGAGATAGCGCTCCAAATGTGTGGCGATGACTGGTTCGGCATTCTGAATTGTCGTACTGAACGTTTGTTCTTGTGCTGAGAGGTTCACACAATGAACCGTCGCAACCTGTTTCTCTCGGCAAAACACCAGCAGGACTTCCTTGCATTCGCCGTCAACACTTACCACATGCACCTCGCCGACATTGGGCAGACGGCGCAGTGTGTCTTGTATGTCGAGCATGGGCGAGAGTTTTACCAGCACGATGGGTGCATGAGCGAGCAACTCGTCGTGAATCGCCTCAACATTCGGCGAGCAGTCATTCAAAGCAACAACCTTCCTCCCGACCGCATCTCTTCGACTGGGATCAAGGTAAATGATGTCAAAATACCCCATTCCATCGAGATAATTCTCACTTGTTGAGCAATGTACTTTAGCCTGTTGTAAGCCAAGAAGAGGGAAGTTGTGTCGGGCGATTTCGCAGAGGTGTTCGTCTCGTTCCACATAGTCTGCCTCGTCGAACAACTTGGCTAAATAAGAGAAATCTATGCCGAAGCCACCTGTTAAATCTGCCATTTTCGCCCGTTTCATCGGTAAGAGTAGCTCCACCAATTGTTGCTTGTAGAGTGCCGTTTGCTCGCTGCTGCATTGTTCCAACGAGACTTTTGGTGGGAAGAGGATGCATTCGGTCTTTGCCCAGGCTGGTAGCTTCTTCTGTGCAATCTGCAGTCCTTCAATCTGTTGCAGGCAGAAGTGAAGGTCTATTCCAGCGGGAATCTTGCTTAATGCCAAGTTACGAATGTCGGCATCCTTGTTATGTTCTATGAAGGCTTCGTTGGTCATGTTGAATGACAAATCGCTGCTTGTGCAGCTATTGCATCGAGGGTCAGTTGCTTTTGCAGGTCTTCTAAGGAATCGAAGTGTTGTTCGTCGCGTAATTTCTCGATGAAATCGATAGAAATAGACTCGTTATACAAGTTCCCTTCGAACTGGAAGATGTGGACTTCAATACTGATTTCTCCGTTTTGTTCTACTGTTGGACGATGTCCGATGCAAAGCATTCCACCTCGTCTTGTGTTGTCTGGTAGCGTTACCCAAACGGCATAGGCTCCGCAGGCCGGCAGTAACTTCTGTTGTGGCAAAGTGAGATTTGCAGTGGGGAACCCGATTCGTCGGCCTATTTGCTTGCCTTCGGTCACTTTTCCATTCAGGAAATAAGGATATCCGAGCATGGCGTTTGCCTTCTCTACCTCGCCCAAACCAATCAGATTCCTTATCCGGCTGCTGCTCACCTTCTCGCCAGGAAGGGCTTCGGCCAAGCAGACCTCAATGCCCGTTTCGTGTCCCCAAGCAACATATTCCTCGTGAGTTCCGCCTCCGTGACCGAAATGGTGGTTGTATCCCATTAGCAGAAGTTCCGCATTCAACTTGTCGCGAAGAATGTTTTGCATGAAGTCCTTAGCCGTCATGACACTTAGTTCCTGAGTAAACGGTAGCACAAAGATTTCGCCCTTGAACGCTTCAGAGAGCAACTTCAGTTTTTCCTCTTGTGTCGTCAGCAGCGATGGGACATAATCTTCCTGCACTACAGTCCTCGGATGACAGTCGAAAGTCACCGCTGCAGGTTGCAAATCCTTTGCTTCAGCCAACTCCTGAAGTTGCCTAAGCAAGTAGCGGTGACCCTGATGAACGCCGTCGAAGAACCCGATAGTAACAGCAAATCCCTTCTTCATAACAAGATGCAAAAGTAGTCAAAACTCTTTGCGAAACCAAATTTTTCCTGCTTTCATTTGCATAATTCGCAGGAAATGTCTAATTTTGCACTCGATTAATGGCATAAGCCAGTATCGTCGGACTTGTAGCTCAGTTGGTTAGAGCAACAGACTCATAATCTGGAGGTCCTAGGTTCAAGCCCTAGCTGGTCCACGAGAGACAGGGAGCACTTGCAAAGATTTTGCAGGTGCTTTATTTGTTTATTATAGGTATTTGGTGAACTTAACGTGTCGAGTTGGTGAACTTGACGTGTCGAGTTGACGAACTTAACATGTCGCGTTGGTGAACTTAACGTGTTAACTTTTGCAACTTGGCACGTCGTGTATGATGGGTTGACGTGAGGACAACAAAAAAGGGCCTCGCGTTGCGAAGTCCTTTTGTAGCGCCTACGGGAATCGAACCCGTGTTCCATGCGTGAGAGGCATGTGTCCTAGCCGCTAGACGAAAGCGCCATCATTTTGTTTTTGCGGAAGCTGGGGGATTCGAACCCCCGGTACGGTAACCCGCACGTCAGTTTAGCAAACTGGTGGTTTCAGCCACTCACCCAAACTTCCTTCCAGTAATTAAGAGTCAGAATTAGTGCTAAAAACCGCCTTCTTTCTCTTGTTGCGGATGCAAAGGTAGAGTTTTTTTGTGAACTGAGCAAGCATTTAAGGATTTTTTTGTAACTTTGTGCAGAAAATCATAGAGAATGAGTCATAATTCTTCAACTTTGCTGCCGAAAGGTTGCTTCTTTGTGCAACTTCCTAACATCTCTGACGAACGCGGAAGTTTGGCTTTCGGAGAGGCGGAACATCACATTCCGTTCCCCATCAAGCGTGTCTTTTGGACGTACGACATTAAGGGCGAGGGCATGCGAGGCGACCATGCTCATCGGTCTTGCCAGATGGTGTTGTTTCCCATCGGAGGCAGTTTCGATATTGAAATAGACGATGGTGAGAGGCAGACGCTCCTGCATATGGACGACCCCAGCCAAGGTGTCTTCATACCGCCTTTGGTGTGGTGCAGGCTGATGAACTTCACGAAAGATGCGGCTTGCATCAGTCTTGCTTCGGAGGAGTACCGTGCTGAGGACTACATTCACGACTATGAGGAATTTATGAAGCTGACAACGGACAACAGACAACAGACAATCGATAGTTGACGCTCTGTTGCATGTTGTCAAAAACAGAAGATATGACGATTATACCTTATTCTATAAACCGGAAGGAGACGTGGGATGCGTTTGTCGAGATGTCGAAGAACGGCACTTTCCTACTCAAGCGCAACTTCATGGACTATCATTCCGACCGCTTCTTCGATTGTTCTCTGCTCATCTATGCTGGCATTTCGCCAGATGAGGAGTTCAAGGAGAAGAGCCTTACCACGAAGGATCTTGTGGCAGTCTTCCCTGCGAATTGGGACAAGGAGCAGCGTACGGTCTATTCCCATCAGGGGCTGACCTACGGCGGACTGGTTGTCTTGCCCGAGGTGACACAGAAGGAGGTGCTGGACATGATGCAGGCCATCGTGCAGTACTACCGCGATATGATGCAGGCAGAACGTCTCGTCTATAAGCCTATACCTTATATATATAGTAGTGTCCCTTCTGGCGAAGACCTTTATGCACTGTTCCGTGCTGGAGCCAGACTGACCAGACGACTTGTGAGCACTTGTGTCTCGATGCAGAACCCGATGAAGATGTCCACGCTTCGCATACGTCAGGCACGCAAGGCGGTGGATAATGGCTTCTACATAGACCGCATGACGGAAGGCGACACGCAGACGCTGCAGGAGTATTGGACGCTCTTGGAAGAGGTCTTGGAGAAGTATCACAACGCCCGACCCACGCATACTTTGCAGGAGATGCAGCTCTTGATGAGTCAGTTCCCCAAGAACATCCGTCTCTACATCGTGAGACACGAGAAGCGCATCGTGGCCGGAGTGGTCATCTTCGAATGCCGCAAGGTGGCACATGTGCAGTATATCGCCAGCGGAGAAGAGGGTAGGGCACATGGTGCGCTCGACCTCTTGTTCCGACATCTCATCAATGAGCGCTACAAGCAGTACGACTACCTTGACCTCGGAACGTCCAACGAGAACGACGGCCGCTACCTGAACGAGGGACTTATCCACCAGAAGGAAGGCTTCGGAGGCAGAGCCGTCTGCTATGATACCTATGAAATAAACTGCCTCATTCCAACCTTCTCCAATGACGAAGCCTCCCCCGTCCCATCAAATGGAGGGGTGAACGGCAGCGACAAGGCTCCTGCGCATGTTCCCTACCTTGACCTTCAGCGCGTTAGCAACTCCTTCGAGCCGGAACTGACTAGGGAAGTCTCGCGTGTGGTGCAGGGCGGATGGTATCTGCTGGGCGAAGAGAACAAGCGTTTCAGCAAGGCGTTTGCAGAGTTCTGTGGCAGCAAGTATTGTGTGCCGACGGGAAATTGTCTGGATGCCTTGACGATGATCCTGACCGCCTACAAGCGGATGCTTGGCTGGGCCGACGATGCCGAAGTGATTGTTCCCTCCAATACCTACATTGCCAGCATCTTAGCCGTGAGCCGAGCCTGCCTGCAACCCGTGCTTTGCGAGCCTCGCATGGAGGATTACCTCATCAATCCCGACGGCATAGAGGCTCTTATCACCGAGCGGACTAAGGCCATCATGGTGGTTCATCTCTATGGTCGCGTGTGCGATATGCAGCCCATCTTGGAGGTGGCTAAGCGACATAACCTGAAGGTCATCGAGGATGTGGCACAGGCTCAGGGTGCGGTTTACAAAGGTGTACGAGCTGGTCATCTTGGCGATGCTGCCGGTTTCAGTTTCTATCCCGGCAAGAACATCGGTGCTCTTGGCGACGCGGGCTGTATTACGACGGATGATGCGGCACTGGCCGACTACGTGCGGGCCATGTCGAACTACGGCAGCAAGGAGAAATACCTCAACGAGATGAAAGGCCTGAACAGCCGCATGGACGAGATTCAGGCAGCCGTGTTGTGTCTGAAACTGAAGCGTTTGGATGCCGATAACGAGGCACGCCGAAAGGTTGCGCTGGCTTATAGCGAAGGCATCAGGAACCCACTTATCACGCTGCCACAGATGCCTTCCGAAGCAGGAGAGAACGTCTGGCACATCTATCCCATACGAACTCCCGAGCGCGACCATCTGCGCGAATACCTTTCGCGGGCAGGCATCGAGACGATGGTGCACTATCCTATCCCTCCACATCGGCAGCAGGCCTACAGCGAATGGAACAACCTCTCGTTCCCCATCAGCGAGCGTATCCACCATGAAATCCTATCGCTCCCGATGTCGCCCGTAATGACAGAAGCCGAAGTGCAACGCATCATCGAAGTCCTGAACGCATACAACATTGAGGCCTCATATAGTGCCCTATAGAGGATTTAGATGAGGAGTTGAGCCACCAGGCGTTGAAGCTGCTGTGAAAACAGGTGAATGGTGCTGTGAAGAAAGGAGGGATGTGCAGAGTAAAAGGGTAGGACGTGCTGTGGATTCCGTTCCAATCCACCCGCCCTCATATGTTGGGGCGGCCGCCCCAATATCTTGGAGCGCTCGACCTTATCTGTGCGAGCGCCCGCTCAAAACCGTTTTTCATACTGCCCAGGCATGGGGGGAACTTCCTTTGTGCCAACAGGAGATTGTCTCCTAAAAATATTGAGGGGCATTGCCTCACGGCAACGCCCCTCGTTTTGGTTGGTTGGAAAAAGTCTAATTGAAATAATGGTTTGTGATTGATTTTAAGCCTCTGCGGGAGTTTCAGTTGCCTGTTCCTCAGCGGCTGGTGCAGCTTCTGCTTCTGCTTCGGGAGCGGCTGCAGCTTCTTCTGCTGCTTCCTCAGCCTTAGCTTCTGCCTCTGCTTCTGCCTTTGCGACAGCTTCAGCAGCCTTCTTGTCTGCTACCTTCTTAGCGATCTCTGCGTTGGCTTTCTTCTCAGCCTCAAGCTTAGCAGCAGCAGCTGCCTTCTTGTCGGCCTCGTTCTTAGCCGTCACCTGACTCAAGCCCTTCTGCTTGTCAGCCTTCCAAGCGTCAAACTTTGCCTGGCATGCTGCTTCGTCAAAAGCGCCCTTCTTAACACCACCACGCAGGTGTTTCATGAGATAAACACCTTCGCCGGACAGGATGTTGCGAACCGTGTCGGTGGGCTGTGCGCCACACTCTACCCAGTACAGGGCACGATCGAATTTCAAATCTACAGTGGCAGGATTGGTGTTCGGGTTGTACGTACCAATCTTCTCTGTAAACTTACCGTCACGCGGTGCTCTTACATCAGCGATCACGATGCTGTAGAAAGCATAGCCTTTACGGCCGTGACGCTGCAATCTGATTTTTGTTGCCATAATTTAAATTAGAACTTTTAATAGGTTTGAAATGTGCCGCTAACTCGTAACGGCGGCGCAAAGGTACAACTTTCTTTTGAATTACAATGCACTAAGCACACTTTTTTTATTCTTACCTCTGGATATTATATGTAGTTTTGCTGGTTTTGTCCCCTATTTTGGGCCGTCATCTGCTTCAGTTTTTCCTTTCCCTTGAAGGCAAAGAACCAGATGAGGAGGGCGGCGACGGCAAGGATGGCGATGCCGATGAGCGGCCTGTAGAACAGCCACGCCAAGCCGATGATGATGAGCGACCACACCAGGCCGACTACCGTGCACACCAGGCCTACGCCCCAGCCTATGATGTTGGCAACGAAGGGAACGACCTTCAGCAGCGTTTCCAGGATAGCGAAGATGCCCTTCAGGCCTATGATGATCAGCAATACACCTACAAAGCGGAGTATCCACATCAGCATGTGGTTCGACCTGTGGGCGCCTTCATAGATCTCTGCGGCGTCGCGCGTTCCCATCACAAGGGTGGAGAAGGTCTTGCCGTTCTTGGCCTTGAAGTTGGTGAAGGTGTTGTCCTTCTGCTTGGCAATAATGGTGACTTTGGCGGGCAAGACTTTTGTCCAGGTGATGCGAACGTCGCCCACAGCCGGACTGCTTGGGCTGATGCCGTAGTAGAGCTGATTGTTGTTGACGTGGACAAGCTGCGCCGCATCAACACCATTGCCGCCATGACGGCCGAGCACCTGTCGTACCTCCTTGTTCCAACCGTCCAGCGTCAACGAATCCAGGCTGAGGCTCACGGGCTCGTCGCCTCTTATGCTGCAAATCTGGTGCTCATTCAGGAGGAAAGCACCAAAGGTGACTTTCTCTGCCTGCCAGCTCTCGGAGTCGGCTGTGGTGAGGACAAAGTTCTTCTGCTGGTAGGCAGGATCGTGGAAGCGGGACGATTGCACAGGTTCGGAGGTCCACTCTTTCGTATAAGTATATGTGGTGACTATCTCCTCCGAGCCGCCCAACTTATCCTTGTGCTGCTCCTGCGAGTGCTCCACCCACTGGTAGTATTCCACGTCGCGAACCAGTCTGATGGCCGTCGCACCGATGCCGAACTGCGCATCCACCAGCGAGTCCTCGGTGTTGGCAAAGCCTGTGGCATAGACCAACTTGCCGTCCATCTCCGGATTTATGCGGTCGATGGTCTCCAGTTCCACTGTGACGCCTTCTGCTTCGTTCAGCATCTTGTCTGTCTTCACAACTCTGCCTTCGTTCCACCAAAGCAGAGCGGTGCCTGCTATGAAGAGCAAAAAGCCTGTTCCTATGCTGCGGAATGAATTGCCTACGCGAGAGCCGTAGCCAATCGTTGTAGTCTCTGTATAAGCCATAATCGTTGTTGGGTTGTTTCTTTATGCTTTCGCGCGCATAGACGCACGTACCATATATATAATAAGGATGCAGTACATGCCGAGGCTGAGGAGTTCCGAATTGGGGTTCTGCCACCAGTCGGCATAGTCGAAGCTTACGTTTTGCCACTTCAACGCTGCACTGAGTACGCCCATCAAAGCGCCGCCGGCGATGAAGCCGCTGGCAAGCAAAGTGCCTTTTTCACCTCGGGCATTGTTGAGGGCTTGGTCGCTGCTGCGGGTTGTGACGAACCAGTTGATGGCGCCGCCAACGAGCAGCGGCAGGTTGAGCTCCAAGGGAATGAACATGCCGAGGGCAAAGGCGAGGGCCGACACGCCGAAGGCATTCAGCACGAGCGCAATGATGGCACCGATGCCGTAGAGCAGCCAAGGTGCTCCGTTACCACTCATCAGCGGTTCAATCACTGCAGCCATCGCGTTGGCCTGCGGAGCAGAGAGCGTGCCGTCGGTGAAGCCATAGGTCTTGTTGAGTATCATGATGACGCCTGCGACGGTAGCGGCGCTAACCAATGTGCCGAGGAACTTCCATGTCTCCTGCTTGCGAGGAGTGCTGCCGAGCCAATAGCCTATCTTCAAGTCAGTGACGAAGCCGCCTGCCATGCTCAGGGCTGTGCAGACCACGCCGCCCATAATGAGTGCGGCCACCATACCGCTCGTGCCGCTCAGACCTACGGCTACCATGATGACGGAGGCCACGATGAGTGTCATCAAAGTCATGCCGCTCACGGGATTTGTGCCGACGATGGCGATGGCGTTGGCTGCCACGGTGGTGAAGAGGAAAGTGATGACGCTCACGACAAGAATGGCTACAACGCTGAAGACCCAGTTCCCGCCCATCACATCAAGGTGGAAGAAGAGGAAAGTAAGCACTAGAGCCAGGATGATGCCGAAGGTGATGAACCGCATCGGAAGGTCCTTCTGCGTGCGAGGAGCCTCGATTTGTTCGACGTCTTTCTTGCCTTTGAGCTCTCTTCCGGCCAGCGAAACGGCCTCAACAATAATGCGCCAACTCTTCACAATGCCGATGATGCCGGCCATCGCGATGCCGCCAATGCCGATGCTCTTCGCGTATTTGAAGATGACTTCGGGCGAAGCAAGCGCTGCCGTAACACCCTCTTGCACCTCGAGCGACGGGAAGAAGAGGGCGATGCAGGGCACGATGACCCACCACACAAGCGCGGAGCCGCAGCAGATGATGAAGGCGTACTTGAGTCCCACGATGTATCCCATGCCCAGGATTGCTGCGCCTGTATTGCACTTCAGGACAAGTTTGGCCTTCTCCGCAACTGTGTCGCCCCACAGAAGAGCGCGGCTGGTGAAGTTCTCGTGCCACAGTCCGAAGGTTGCCACAACGAAGTCGTAGAGTCCGCCCAGCAGGCCTGCAATCATCAGAGGCTTGGCTTGGGCACCACCTTTCTCGCCGCTCACCAGCACTTGCGTGCCGGCTGTTGCCTCGGGGAAGGGATACTTGCCGTGCATTTCCTTAACGAAATACTTACGGAAAGGAATGAGGAAAAGGATGCCGAGGATGCCTCCGAGCAGACTTGCAAAGAAGACTTCGAGGAAGTTCACCGTCATTTCCGGGTACTTGGCCTGCAGGATGTAGAGAGCAGGCAGAGTGAAGATGGCTCCTGCCACAATGACGCCGCTGCAAGCGCCTATGCTCTGGATAATGACATTCTCGCCGAGTGCATTCTTCCTTCGGGTAGCGCTGCTGACGCCCACGGCAATAATGGTGATGGGGATAGCTGCTTCGAAGACCTGGCCGACCTTAAGTCCCAGGTATGCTGCGGCTGCGCTGAAGATGACAGCCATCAGGATGCCCCAGCAGACCGACCACAGGTTGACCTCTCGCGGATTGCCCTCTGCAGCCATCATCGGTTCGTACTCTTCGCCTTCACGCAACTCTCGGAAAGCGTTCTCGGGCAGTGAAGTTTTGTATTCCATAATATATAAGATTTAGAGTTATTGCGTACAAAGATATAAAAAAGTTTAGAGTTTAGGGTTTAGAGTTTAGAGAAATTTTGTACTTTTGCACACAAAAGGACGAAGATATGAAGGTTGCGTTGGTACAGATGGACATCGTCTGGGAGAACTCCAAGACGAATCGTGAGGTGGCGGAGCGCTTGATGCTCGCTGCCGAGAAGTGCGACATTTACGTACTTCCCGAGATGTGGAGCACGGGCGTCACTACCGAACCGATGGGTGTAGCAGAGCCCGAGAACGGCGAGACCCTGCAGTGGATGCAACGGATGGCAGACAAACTCGATGCCGCAGTTGCAGGAAGCATCGCCGTCAAAGCACAGGACGGCTCTTACAGGAACAGGCTGTACTTTGTAAAACCTAGTGAAACTGTTCAATCTTCAATCTTCAATTTTCAATTTTACGACAAGCATCACCTCTTCTCTTATGGCGGCGAGACGAAGAACTACACGCCTGGCAGCGAGTATGTTACGGTCGAGTGGCGAGGCTTGCGCTTCCACCTCTCTGTCTGCTACGACCTGCGTTTCCCGATTTGGCTGCGGAACCGCGACGACTACGATGTCCTCATCTGCGTAGCCTCCTGGCCTTCTGTGCGGATGCAGGCTTGGAGAGTCCTGCTTGCGGCTCGTGCCATTGAGAATCAATGCTTTGTGCTTGGGGTGAATCGCATCGGCAAAGACCCTGCCTGCGAGTACAGCGGCGGCTCGGCAGTCGTCGATCCCTTCGGCTTTTCAACCGTCGCTCCAGATGGTGAAGCCAGCGTCCTGACCAAAGAGCTCGACCTGAAACGCCTCAAGTCCTTCCGCGAAAAGTTCCCCGTACTGAAGGAAATGGACTGATTCCTTACGTCAAATCACCCATTAATGCCTGCTGCGTTGTTCAACGCGGCACGTTAAAATAAAAAAGCCAGGCTGTCGAGTCTGGCTTTTTATCGCGTTAAGTTCCCTCGGGAATGCAGGGGAAGTTGGTCTCCCGTCGGGGGAAGTTTGTTGTCGGGGTTGCTTTAGAAGCGTCGTACGTCCTCGACCTCTTCGATTTTCTTCAAGTCGCGGCAGATGTTTTGGAGGTCCTTGGCATCGTGCACACCGAGTCGGAGTTCGGCGGTGAACAGGCCGTCGCTGGTGTCGATGTGTATGCTGTGGATGTTCATGTTGAGCTGCTGCGAGAGGATTCCCGTGATTTGATGCAGGACGCCCACGCGGTCGAAGCCCACGATGTGGAGTGTGGCGGGGAAGGAGAGCGTGCCGTGTGTGTCCCAAGTGGCAGCCAGGATGCCGTTTCCGCCAGTTGCCTTGAGGCGTTTTGCAATGTCGCACTGGCGTTTGTGGATGACGATTTTACCGTTTTCATCGAGATATCCGAGCACATCATCGCCGGGAATCGGGTGACATTCATCGCACAAAGTGTATCGGCCGATAGTCTCCTCGCTGAGAACCAGCGTTTTCTTCTTGTCGATTCGGGGTGTCTTGTCCTCTCCCTCTGAAGCGGGCTTTGTCTCCTCTTCCTCGGTGGAAATGGGGGAATGGTTCTTTTTCTTGAAGATGGTGAAGTACTTGCTCCACTTCTTCTCCTTGTGAATCTTCTCGTTGAGGGCGTTCAAGTCGCCTTCTCCGAGCGTGATGGTCTGCGAACCAATCATGGAGAGCAGTTCCTCGCGGCTGCTCAATTCGTGGTAGTGACAGAGTTTCGCGATGTTGAGGCTTGTGGCTTCTTTCTCGTTTTTCTGCAGGAAGTCGTTCAGGATGTCCTCGCCAATCTTCTGCTTCTCCCTTTCCATTCGGCGCAGGATGGCAACGATTTTGCCCTTCGCCTTAGCCGTCGTGACGAAGTCTATCCAGCCTTTCTCGACCTTTTGGTTCTTCGAGGTGAGGATTTCGACTTGGTCTCCGCTCTGCAGCACCTGGCTGATGCCGACGAGTTTGTGGTTCACCTTTGCTCCGATGCAGTGTGTGCCGAGGAAGGTATGCACGCTGAAAGCGAAGTCGAGCACAGTACAACCGGCCGGCATGGTCTTGAACTCGCCCTTAGGCGTCACGACGAAAATCTCGTTGGCAAACAGGTTGAGCTTGATGGTGTCGAGGAAGTCGATGGCATTCGGCTGTGGGTCGTCCAGGATTTCCTTGATTTGGTAGAGCCATTTGTCGAGCCCGTCGTCAGTGCCCTCCGTGTTGATGTCGCCGTCCTTGTACTTCCAGTGAGCCGCAAAGCCATGCTCCGCGATGTCGTCCATGCGGCGGCTTCGTATCTGCACCTCAACCCATCTGCCCGACTTGCTCATGAGCGTCGAGTGGAGCGCCTGGTATCCGTTGGCCTTTTTGTTGTGCACCCAGTCTCGCAAGCGGTCGGGGTGCGGCTTGTATATCGTGCTGGCGATGTTGTAGATCTTGAAGCACTCGTCCGTTTCGTTCATGCCCTCCGTCACTTCAAATATGATGCGGACGGCCAGGATGTCATAGACCTCTTCGAATGAGACGTGCTTCGTCTGCATCTTCGACCAGATGCTGTAGGGTTTTTTGAAGCGCGCCTTGATCTCGTACTTGAGTCCCGCCTTGTCGAGCTCCTGCCTGATGGGGGCGGTGAACTGTTCGAAGATGGTCGTCAAGTGCTCGCGAATGCCCTCGAGCTGCTCTTGGAGAGCCTTGTATTCCTCAGGGTGCTCATAGCTGAAACTGAGGTCCTCGAGTTCTTCCTTCACTTTGTTCAAGCCGAGTCGGTGTGCCAAAGGAGCATAGATATAGAGGGTCTCGCCTGCAATCTTATACTGTTTTCCAGGCAGTTGGCTGCCCAAGGTACGCATGTTATGCAGTCGGTCGGAAATCTTAATCAGGATGACTCGTATGTCCTCGCTCATCGTGAGCAGCAACTTCTTGAAGGATTCCGCCTGGACCGACGCTTTGTCGCCGAAGATGCCGCCAGATATCTTGGTCAGTCCATCGACGATCTGCGCTATCTTCGGCCCGAAGATGTTGGCGATGTCCTCAACCGTGTAGTCTGTATCCTCTACCACATCGTGCAGGAGCGCCGAGCAGATGCCGGTGCTGCCCAAGCCGATGTCTTCGCACGCAATCTGTGCTACGGCAATGGGATGCATGATGTATGGCTCACCGGAAAGTCGTCGGACGCCCTTGTGAGCCTCCTTGGCGAAGTTGAACGCCTTGTCGATGATTTCGGTGTGCTTGCGGTGATGCGATGCCAGATAAGTGTCTATCAGGTGCTGATACGCTTCGGCAACCATCCGCTCGTCTTCCATCTCACGAAGGTTATTGTCTTCCATAGTCGGTTTTATTTCACTCTAATCTTTCGTCCGGCATAGACCGTGTTGCCACGAATGCCGTTAAGCCGCTTGAGTTTGGCAACAGTTGTGCCGTTTCTCCTTGCAATTGCGCCAAGTGTATCGCCTTTGCGGACAGTCACAGACTTGCCTCCTCGACTGCTTTTACCCTTCTTCCCTCGCGGTTGGTCCACGACGGGAATCTCAATCTGGGCTGCTACTTCTGTGGGCGGAACGTAGATGGAGTCGCCAGCCTCAATGAAGGAATTGATGGCGGCGGCAGGCATGCGAAGCGTGCAAGCGTGGGAATCGCCTGGAATCAACGTGGTGCGATACTGCGGATTGAACTTCCGAAGTTCCTCCTGACTAATGCCGCAAAGCTCGGCGATGCGTTCCATGCGGACATTTCTGTTGACCTGTATCGTGTCAGTTCCCTGCGGAAGTCTGGTGTTGATGGGGCAGATATTGTGGTCGCAATAGTAGTTCATGATGTAGTTCGCCGCGATGAAAGCAGGCACGTAGCCGCGTGTCTCGGCCGGCAAGTAAGGATAAATCGTCCAATAATCCTTGACGCCTCCTGCTCTCTTTATGGCTTTGAGGATATTGTTGGGACCGCAATTATAGCTGGCAATAGCGAGGGTCCAGTCGCCGAAGATGCCATAAAGGTCGTGCAAATAACGGGCTGCGGCATAACTTGCCTTGATGGGGTCGCGACGTTCGTCAATCAAACTGGTCACCTCGAGACCGTATTGTTTGCCGGTACCTATCATGAATTGCCACAAGCCAACTGCTCCGGCACGACTTACAGCAGTGGGATTGAGTGCGCTCTCAATGATGGGCAGGTACTTTAGCTCAAGTGGCATCTGATAGCTCTCGAGTGCCTCCTCGAAGATTGGGTTGTAGAAGTTGCTCGCACCCAGCAGTACGGCAACCGAGTTGCGCAGCCGTCCGCTGTAGAGATCTATGTATCTCTGCACAGCGCTGTTGTATGGCATATCGATTACATTAGGCAGCCTGCTCAATCGATAAGCGTAGGTCTGTGCGTCGAACACAGGGTTGTCGCCTGTCGATTCACAGTTCTCGTCGAAGAAGAGGTAGTTGCGTGTCTGCCAGTCGGCAAGCAAACTGTCAATTTCCCTGTTCTGCAAACCTTCGGGCAACTCTTCGATGACTTCTGGCAGAGACAGGATGTCGTCTTGTTCTTCGTCGTCTTCTTCGTATTGCGCCAGGGCGAGATTGCAGGGGAAGAATAGGAAAAGGAGTAGGGCGGAACAGTATGTTGTGAACTTTTTCATTGTAAGATATGTAGTTTAGAAGTTTATGACGCATTGCACACCTGGAGTTGTGGTGCGATGATGCATGTCGAATCGTCCTGTTTCAATCATAGTGGGGTGTATCTCAAGGCTGAGGTCGTGGGAGATGTCGAACGTCGAGAGTTCTGCATCGACGTAGGCATCGATGACGGACAGCAGGTAAACTCCTCCGAAGGCGAAGATGCTAAGGTCTCGGAACCTGCGGTAGGTGTCCTTCTTGCTCTTGAAGATTCCCTTGAAGCGCTCTTCTTTGCCAACGATGCTATAGTTGGGCGGCAGCATCTTCTCGTAGCTTTTCGTGTTGGGGTCGCTGTCCATGATATCGAGGTAGGCCTGCGAGTAGTCGGAGAGCATCTGCCCGTTCCAGGTGAGGGCGTACACGCAACCGAGGAAGCCTCCGTAGATGATGGGCAGTTTCCAGTACTTGCGATTGTAGATTTGGCCTGCTCCAGGCAGTACCAAGCCCAGCCACATTGCCCGAATCGGGTCGGGTTTGAAGTTCTTGAGGTTGCGATGAGGCCGTACATTCTTCAGTATGTTGTCGCTGATGGTAAGCAGTGCGGCGGTATCGACGGCGTTTTCTGTGAGCACACTATCCACTTCCTGTGCCTGAAGTACAGGTGCGAAGCCGAGCCAGAAGGGCAGGGCCATGAGGATGAGGAGAGTGTGCCGGAGTTTCATTTAGCTGCGTAACTTGTCGAACATTTCGATGATGCGTTCCAGTTCTGCCTCGTTGGCGAAGGGGATGCTTATCTTTCCTTTGCCTTTCTCGGAGCAGGTCATTTCCACACGCGTCTTGAAGAGGCTCCTCAAGCCTTCGCGCAGCAGGTTGTAGTCGGCACTTAGGTTCGAGCCTTTCTGGCGGATGCGTTTGCCTGTCTTGGTCTTTACGGAAGCGCCTTCGCTGAGGAGCTTCACCATGTTCTCTATTTGGCGGACGCTCATGCGACCTTTCTTCATTTCCGAGAAGACCTTGAGCTGTGCCTTGGGATCTGAGATGGAGAGGAGGGCGCGGGCGTGTCCCATGTCGATTTCCTTGTTGCGAAGTGCCATCTGTACGCTGGCGGGGAGCTTCAGCAGACGCAGGTAGTTGGCGATGGTGGCGCGGTTCTTGCCCACTTTCTCGCTGAGTTGGTCCTGCGTGAGGCTGTGCTTCTCGATGAGGTTCTGGTAGGCCAGCGCCACTTCTATTGCGGTGAGGTCTTCGCGTTGGATGTTCTCGACGAGTGCCATTTCGAGCATATTCTCGTCATCGACCGTGCGGATGTAGGCGGGTATGGTGGTGAGGCCGACGCGTTGGCTTGCCCGCCAGCGGCGTTCACCTGCGATGATTGTATAGGTTCCGTCGCCCATGTCGCGCAGGGTGATGGGCTGCACGAGTCCGATCTGGCGGATGCTGTTGGCGAGTTCCTGCAGCGCGTCGTCGTCGAACTCACGTCGCGGCTGGTCGGGATTCGGCCTGATGTCGTCCATCCTCACTTCCGAGAGGTTCGACGAGCCGTTGGTCTGAATGACTTCTGTCTGCAGAAGAGCGTCGAGTCCTCTGCCCAGAGCTTGTCCTTGATACTTCTTTTTGATGGCCATATTCTTAGTTCTTTATTGAACATTGACCATTGACCATTGAACATTTTTCCTTCGCCAGGGCTTTGGGCGCAGCCTAATGTTCAATGGTCAATGTTCAATGGTCAATGTTTTTCCTTTGCTATTATCTCCTGCGCCAGTGCCAGGTGAGCCTTCGAGCCTGTGGCGTCGGCATCGTAGAGGATGGCGGGAACGCCGTGGCTGGGTGCTTCGCTGAGCTTGACGTTACGCTGGATGACTGTCTTGAACACGAGTTCGCGGAAATGTCGCTTCACCTCTTCGTAGATTTGATTAGCGAGGCGGAGGCGACTGTCATACATGGTCAGGAGGAAGCCCTCTATCTCGAGACGCGGATTCATGCGTGTCTTGACTATCTTTATCGTGTTGAGCAGCTTGCTGATGCCTTCCAGAGCGAAGTACTCGCACTGCACGGGGATGATGACACTATCGGCGGCTGTGAGGGCGTTCACTGTGATGAGGCCCAGGCTGGGACTGCAATCGATGAGGATATAGTCGTAGTCCTGAACGATGGGCTGTATTGTGTCCTTCAGCACGCGCTCCTGGTTCTTGAAGTTCAGCAGTTCGATTTCTGCGCCGACGAGGTTGATGTGCGACGGCACGATGTCGAGTCCCTCGATGTCTGTCGTGTAGATGATGTCCTTGATGTCAACCTGTCCGAGCAGGGCGTTGTAGATGGATGCCTCCAGCTTGCTGACGTCCACGCCCATACCGCTCGATGCGTTGGCCTGCGGGTCAGCGTCGATGAGGAGGACTTTCTTTTCGAGTGTGGCGAGAGAGGCAGCCAGGTTCATGCTTGTGGTAGTCTTTCCCACGCCACCTTTCTGGTTTACTATTGCGATTGTTTTGCTCATGTTTTCTTTCTTTTTATTTGACAACGGACAACAGTCTGCAGACAACGGACTGATGCTGGCAGTCTTCAGAGTGAATATCTGTTGTCTGTTGTCTGTAGTCAGTTGTCATATTTATGTCTGCAAATATACATCAAAAGTCCGAAAAACACACTATTTTTCTTAAGCAGATTGCCTAAAGTGTTGATAACTGCCTGTTTTTGTTGATAACTAAGGCTGTTTATCAACATGTTTCGCCACGTTTTGTCGCTTCGTTCCGAGTGTTACCTTTCCCGACACAGCATGTCGAGTTGATTGCATATACATGTACATGCAATTGCACGTACATGTATATGCAATTGCACGTACATGTAGTTGCAACGAATTATCCGTGCGAAATTGAGCGTCGGGGAGTGCTGACTGACCCAACTTGACACGTTAACTTGCCCAACTTGGCACGCTGAATCTGTTCGCGCAGGCAGTCGGGTTTTTGTCTGCGCCACAATAATTTTCAATTTTCAATCTTCAATATTCAATAATAATTTGTATCTTTGACTTCGTCGAAGCTACTCTCGCTCGAAAGCAAAAGAGCAAATCTTTTTGATTTTCTCTTTGTGTTTTGCTCGCTTATTCGTATCTTTGCAAAGGAATTAACTTACAAACATGTCAAACAGACCCTTAATACTTATCTCGAACGACGATGGTGTCGCGGCGCAGGGACTGGGGGTGCTGACCGATTTGATGTGCCAGCTTGGCGACGTCATCGTGGTGGCTCCCGACGGGCCACGCAGCGCGGCATCCTGCAGCATATCGCCTCTCAGCACGATTACCATTAAGTTCGTGCGGGAGCAGCCTGGCTTGAAGGTCTATCAATGCAGCGGAACGCCCACAGATTGCGTGAAGCTGGCGCTGGATGGACTGCTCGAGAGGCGGCCCGACCTGGTGGTGAGCGGCATCAATCACGGCGATAATGCGTCGGTTTCGGTGCACTACAGCGGTACTGTCGGCGCGGCTTTCGAGGCTTGCATGAAGGCTGTTCCGGCCATCGCTTACAGCCTCAAGACCCGAAGCCTGCAATGTGACTTCCGACCTTACGAGGCTGAAGTGGTCAGGATAGCCCGCTACGTCCTCGAAAACGGCTTGCCGGAGGATGTGCTGCTCAACGTCAACTTCCCCGAAGTGCCTGAGCTGAAGGGCACTCGCGTCTGCCGAACCGGTCGCGGACGCTGGATGAAAGAGATGATGCAGGTGGGCGAAGGCGAGTACCGGCTCACGGGTTATTTCCAGAACCTCGAGCCTGAGGCAGAAGACACGGACTATTGGGCGCTCGATCACGGCTATGCGTCCATCACGCCCATACAGCTCGATATGACCGCCCACGATTACCTCAATTCACAATTCACAATTCATAATTCATAATTAGGCTACGCCATAAGCCCAAAGTTATAAGCAGGAGTGATGAATTATGAATTGAGAAATATGAATTATGAATTAATATAATGAAGTACTATCTCATAGCAGGCGAGGCAAGCGGCGACGTTCATGCGAGCCACTTGATAGCGTCCATCAGGCAGCAGGATGCGGCGGCTCAGTTCCGTTGCTACGGCGGAGACATGATGGCGGCACAGGGCGCTGAGCTCGTTCAGCACTATCGTGACCTCGCTTATATGGGCTTCATCCCCGTCCTCATGCACCTGAGGACCATCCTTCGCGGCATGAAACGCTGTCAGCAGGACATCCTCGCTTGGCAGCCCGACGTGCTGATTCTGGTCGATTACCCAGGCTTCAACCTCAAGATAGCACGCTTCGTCAAGCAGCACAGCACGATTCCCGTGGTCTATTACATCGCTCCGAAGATCTGGGCATGGAAGGAACATCGCATCCGTAACATTAAGCGCGACGTCGATCTGCTGCTCTCCATCCTGCCTTTCGAAGTGCCGTTCTACGAGGAGAAGCACGGTTACCATATTAATTATGTAGGCAATCCGACGGTGGATGAAGTGAAGGCTTACAAGCGGGAGCACGATACAAAAGCCTCCCCTCTACGGGGAGATATGGAGGGGTCTGCACTTCCCATCATCGCTCTGCTGCCCGGAAGCCGTAAGCAGGAAGTGCGCGACAATCTACGTCGCATGCTGGAAGCGGCAGCGCCCTATGCCAAAGACTATCAGTTGGTGCTCGCCGCCGCCCCAGGACTCGAGGATGAGTTCTACGCTGAACAGATAAAATCTTCAATCTTCAATCTTCAATCTTCAACAATAAAAGTGGTTCGCGACCAGACTTATCAGCTCCTGCAGCACAGCACGGCAGCCCTCGTCACCAGCGGCACCGCGACGCTCGAGACAGCTCTGCTGCGTGTGCCGCAAGTCGTCTGCTACTACATGAGGGCTGGCTGGCTGGCTTCTCTCGCAAAACGGCTGTTCATAAAGGTTCCCTATATATCCCTCGTCAACCTCATCTGCGGGGAGGAAGTGGTGCCGGAACTCGTCGCAGAGCAGATGAACGTCCGCAGCGTTCGCCATCACCTCGCATCAATTCTGCCCGGGGGCTCAGCCAGAGAAGCTCAGTTGAAAGGCTACGAACGCATGGCTGCCATACTGGGCGAACCCGGAGCACCAGAGAGAGCGGCTAAGATAATACTCGACTTTACAAAGAGATAAATAGTAAATAGTAAATCATTAAATACTAAATTAGACTATGATCCGTCTTAATTGTTTCTTCCAAGCCAAGAAGGGTAAGTACAACGAAGCCCTTGAGGCAGCCATTCTGCTCACTGCAAAGACTCAGAAGCACGAGGGAATGGTCAGCTACGACGTTTTTGAAAGTGCTACACGCAAGGACATCTTCATGTTCTGCGAGACATGGGAAAGCGAAGAAGCCCTGGCAAAACATGCCGCTACACCAGAGTTCAAGGAACTCGTGGGCATCATCGAGAACTGCGGCGACATGAAGATCGAGAAGCTGACGCTATAGTCGTCTGCACGAAACCTGTAAGGCCAGACTAAAAGAGGGCTACCTATTTCACATATAGGTAGCCCTCTTTGTGCAAAGCAATATGCAGGCTTTGCAATTATCTCACAATAACGACGCGCGTCACGATAGCCTTGTTGCCCTCCGGAGTGTTGGCTACGACGTGATAGATGCCGCTGGCAACGCGCAATCCATTGTTGGCACAACCGTTCCAAAGGCAGGTTCCGCCAGCAGATGTGCCGTTCCATACAAGCTGACCGCCAGTAGAGATGATCTTTACCTCTGTGTTGTTCACCAATCCTCGGATGGCAATCGGACCGTTGTAGTCAGGTGTAACTGGGTTGGGAAATACGACGACGTTGCTCTTCTCCAACTCTGCTTCGGGCGACGTGGCATCGCTCATGAAGCTGCACAGGCCTTTGTCCGTACCGAAGACCACTTCTCCAGTGCCCGGATGAACAGCAATGCTTTGCACGTTATTGCTAAGGAGAGGACTATCGTCGGTAGTGAAGTGGTGTATCATCTCCTGCCCGTCGGCACTGATCAGGTAGGCTCCATTGTTTTGCGTGCCTATCCATTTACGGTTCGCCGCATCGATGGAGATGCAGGCAATAGAGACATTGTTGAGCAGATAGTCAGCAAGTCCGCTGCCATCATTGCGGTTTATCTTAACCTGCGTGAACTGGTAATCCGTATTGAAGACATTGGATAAGTCCTCCATAACGAATAGGCCGGAGGATGTTCCTACCCAGACTAAGCCATCAAGGTCCTCGCAAACACAGAAGAACTCCTCGGGCTGATAAATTGTTCCGTCCTGATTGACGATGTTCTGATGCATGATGCTTCTGTCGTCGGCATTGCGTTCCGTTCCCTTCGTGTCGAGGCAGAAGATGCCACGCATGTCCAGGCGTCGGCTGGTCACTATCTTAATGCCGCTGCTGTGATGCAGGATGTTGTCCACCAGAGAGCAGCCATCCAACTCCTTATAGTATAGTTTGTACCATTTTCCGTTAGGCTTGAATACAATCAAGACAGAGTCTCTCATCGAAGATGCCATCCATAGGCTGCCGTCCGCATCATAGCTCAACGCGGCGCACATAACGTAATTGTAGTTTTGCGACGATGAAGGCATTAAGCTTGTCAGCGCGGAGTTCTTGTGATTATATAGCTTGACAAACTTGCCGTTCTTGTATTCGCATAGGCCTCCACGATAGAGGCTGGCGAAGTGATGCGTGTCGTCTGTAGGATCTTGAACGAGGTCGGTTGTGTTGACAAGCTTAAATCTCGGGTACTCAGCGGGAATGTCCATCTCCTTGAAGTTAGTCCATTCTTCGTTTTCATAGTACATGGCGGTGGCGGGATTGGAGAAGCCGCTTACTGTATTGATGCCTCCTGCCACGAGGAGACGGTCGCCCACCCAACTGAGCCTATATCCGAGATCTCGGATAGGACTGCTTGGCTGTATGATTTCTCCTGTGGGCGTGAATGCGTTGTCCGTAATCTTATAGCCACGCAAGCCGTTCTCGTTCTCACTCAGCCAGTATTTGCCACCGAGATAAGACACGTCGCTCCATTTGGCTGGAGTTGTGAGGATGGTGGGGCTGCTCGTGAGGTCGGTGGTCATACCGAGTTGGGTATTGTTGCCCCAAAAGAGGCGGTCTCCATTGTGTTTCAGGAAGGTATAGCTTCCTTTGTCGTAGGCCGTATTGGTAGTGCTGGCAGGGTCCATTTCGTAGAGTGTGGCGTTTGTCAATGCCATGACTTTGTCCTGAAAGCAGCACATGTTCATCACGGTGGTCCATGTAGCCCTCCTATTCCAGTTCTTCTCCAGCTGCATGTTGCTGTTCTTTGGGCATTGGTACACGCCGTCGCTTGTAGCAAAGAACACCTCATCGTCGGTTGCTGTGATGCACTGTATGGTCTTGCTCAGTTTGTAAGTGTTGCGGAACACACCTTCCTTCATGTCCACTTCAATAAATCCAAAGCCGGTAGCAAGGTAAGCCATAGATTTGTTGATGGAAACATAGGAGACCTCCTTGCCCAAGATGCTTTTGTCCTTCAGGGCAGAGAGGTTCTGTACATTACCCTCCTTGTCGAGCAGGTCAATGTTACTATTGCTGTAAACGATGAGCAGCTTGCCAGCCTCTTTGCTATATGCAATGTGAGCGATATTGACATCACTGAGCTCGTTCAGATGGTCGTATGTGCGAACTTCGCCATCTTCAGTATCGTAGGAAAGCAGATTACCGTTCATCAGCGAATAGATGATGCTGCCACTAACGTCACTCTTCGTGGCGATTTGGTAACTAAGATACATGCGCCATGTTCCCAATTGCTGGGCTGAGGCTGTGAGGCAAAGCACACAAAGGAGTAGTGCCAGGGAAGAGAGTTTCTTTATCATCGTCGTTCTGTTATGGTATGACAGGAAGTTTTCTATGCGATATGTAGGGGTTTTTCATTCCCCTATAGGGCGTTTTTCATTCCCCTATAGGGCGTTGCTTATTCCCCTATAGGGCGTTGAAGATTCCCCTACGGAGGGTTTAGAAGGCTTCCTTGTCTAATACATCTTTTATATATTCAATAACGAAAAAGTCGGGTCAATTATTGCTTTTGGCCGCAAGATATTCTGCCAGTTTCTTCGTGGCTCGCCCACGATGGCTGATGCTGTTCTTTGCTTCGGCACTCATTTGGGCAAAGGCGAGGCCGCCTGCTTCAGTGGGAGCGAAGACTGGGTCGTATCCGAATCCACCTTCGCCGGCACGCTGCGGCAATATCTCGCCTTCCACGATGCCTTCGAAGAGTCTTTCCTTTCCATCCTGAACGAGGGCTATGACTGTGCGGAAGCGAGCCTTGCGTGTCTCTGCCTTTTCTATCTTGTCGAGCAGGCATCGTATGTTGGCGTCGGCATCATGGCTTTCGCCATATCCGTTCATGGCACCGAAACGAGCCGTATAGACTCCTGGCGCTCCGCCGAGTGCATCTACCTCCAAGCCAGTGTCGTCGGCAAAACAATCTACGCCGTAGTGCTCATGGACATATCGTGCCTTCTGCAAGGCATTGCCCTCCAGCGTGTCGGCCGTCTCGGGGATGTCCTCGGTGCAGCCGATGTCGCTCAGCCCTTTCACTGTGAAGGCACTGCTCAGTATCTGCCGGATCTCCTCCAGCTTGTGGGCATTGTTGGTTGCCATGATGATGGACCCCCTAACCCCCTTCAGGGGGAACTCTTTATTACCTTCTTCTCCTGTCATATCATAGTTTGTGTTTAATTCCCACTAAAGAGGGTTAGGGGGTCTTACTTCTTTATGGGGTCGAAGCCTTCGCCAAAGACGCCTTCTACGTTGCTCATAGAGACGAATGCCTGCGGGTCGATGCGCTTGATGAGCTGGAAGATGCTGCGACTCTCATAGCGCTTGGCCAGGATGAGCAGTACCTGCCGCTTCTCTTTGCTATAGAATCCTTCGCCCGAAAGAACGGTCACGCCTCGCTCGAGTCTTGTATTGACCTCCTCTGCTATTTTCTCGTACTGTTCGCTGATGATGATGAACTGCACGCTTCGCCTTGCCGAGTTGATGACATAGTCAAGGAAGTTGAGGCTGATGAACATTGCTAGGTAGCCCACCACCATCGTCTCGATGTCATGCGAGATAAAGTAGCTGCCGCCGATGATGACGATGTCGAGCATCAGGAGCAGTCGGCCGAGGGAGATGTTCCAATACTTGTTGATAGAGCTGGCAATGATGTCTGTGCCACCCGTACTGCCTCCTGCCAAGAAGATGGTTGCCAAGCCAAGACCTTCAAGGAAGGCACCAATGACGCAGGCCATGAACTTCTGTTCGCCTATGATGTGCATAAGTGTATGGTGACCATCTGCTCCAACGACGGTGAGCTGGGTCTGCATGATGCCGATAGCACTCGAGATGAGTAGCGTCACAATGATTGTGCGCACCAGATAACGCCAGCCCAGTATGCGCATAGCCATCAGGAGTAAGCCTACATTTATAATTAAGTAGGTGTTGCCTGCAGGAAACCCTGTCAAGTAGTACAGGATGGTGGAGATACCCGTAACGCCTCCACTGACTATCTTATAAGGCAATAGGAAGCAGGCATAGCCAACCGTGTAGATGACTGTTCCCAGCAACATCTGCAGATAGTCGCGCAGCAGTTGCCAAGGTGAAGGTCCTATGATGTCCTTTATCGTCATGGCTTTATGACATTAAACCCGTTCCCATAGACACCCTCTGCTCTGCTTTGCGAGACGAAGGCAGCAGGGTCGGTCTCCTGAATCAGACGAAGTATCTTGACGGACTCTCTCTTGTGTACAATGGTGATGAGGACCTTAATGTCTTGATGACTGTAATAGCCCTCGCCATTCATCGAGGTCACGCTGTGGCAGGTCTCTGATATGATGCGTTGGCAGATTTCGTTGGGCTTGTTGGTGAAGATGATGAACTGGATGTCCTGCCTTGCGCTGTTGATGAGCATGTCCAAGGCATAAGTATAGACAACCAAAGTGACGTAGCCAAACACAACCATCCTGACATCGTGGAAGATGGGCCAGCACGAAGCAATGACCACGAAGTCGAGAATCAGCAAGGCTCGGCCGAAGGAGATGTTGCGATACTTGTTCACGAGGGCCGCTATGATGTCCCATCCGCCCGTACTTCCTCCTGTGAGGAACACGATGCCGATGCCCAAACCGTTCAGTATGGCACCAAGCACGCAGGCCATCGAGTCTTGGCCTTCGCCAAGGATCTGCATCAAGTGTCCACTCTCGTCTGTCATCATCTGTTGCCCCAGCTCGAGGAAAGAGGAGAGGGCAATGGTTGCGTATGCCGTCTTGCCGACAAACTTCCAACCAAGTGGCTTGAGGGCAATGATGAGTAGGATGGAGTTGGCAATGAGCACGGCAGCCGAGATGGGGAACTTCGTCAAGTAGTAAAGGATGGCGAACATACCCGTCATGCCGCCCGTCGTGATGTGATAGGGCAACAGGAACGCGGCCCAACCCAAGGCATAGATAGCCATGCCTAGGTTGATGGCCAGGAAGTCCAGCGTGAACTCCCATATTCTGCGATAGTTTACCTTTGGCATTATGCTTTTGGCTTTACTACGATGTTGACGATGCGCTTAGGGATAGCGATGGTCTTCACTATGTCCATTCCCTCAAGATGCTTAGCTGCCTCGGGTGCTGAGGTAGCAAGCTCTATCATCTGCTCCGGTGTTGCATCGGCAGGGAAGAGCATGTCGAAACGCACCTTACCATTGAACTGCACACCGAGCTTCACGCTTGTCTCAACGAGATACTTCTCTTCGTACTGCGGCCACCTTGCGTCGCAAACACTTCCATCGCCGCCGAGTGCTTCCCAAAGCTCTTCTGCGATGTGCGGTGCAAAGGGAGCGATGAGGACGGGGAGCGTCTGGAGTACGGTGCGGCTGCTGCATTTCTGCTGGCTCAACTCGTTGACTGCGACCATGAATGCCGAGATGCTCGTGTTGTAGGAGAACGCCTCGATGTCGCCTGTCACCTTCTTGATGAGTTTATGCAACGTCTTGAGACTGTCGGCAGAGGGTTCGTCGTCGGTCAACGCGAGGTTGCCGTCTTTGTCCCAATACAGCGCCCACAACTTCTTGAGAAAGCGGAAGCAACCGTCTATGCCGTTGGTGTCCCAAGGCTTCGACTGCTCGACCGGACCGAGGAACATCTCGTAAAGGCGCAATGTATCTGCCCCATAGTTCTCGACAATCATGTCGGGATTGACGACGTTGTACATCGACTTAGACATCTTCTCGATGGCCCAGCCACAAACGTACTTGCCATCTTCGAGGACGAAGTCTGCCGTAGCGTACTCCGGACTCCAGGCCTTGAAGGCTTCCAGGTCGAGGATGTCGTTCTTCACGATGTTTACATCCACATGGATAGGCGTGACGTCGTACTTGTCTTTCAAGCCTAAAGAGACAAACGTGTTAGTCTCCTTGATTCGATACACGAAGTTGGAGCGCCCTTGTATCATGCCTTGGTTGACGAGTTTCTTGAAGGGCTCTTCCTTCTTACTTACGCCGAGGTCGAAGAGGAACTTGTTCCAGAAGCGTGAGTAAATAAGGTGACCTGTGGCATGCTCCGAGCCGCCGACGTAAAGATCGACGTTCTGCCAATATGATGCGGCACGGTCGCTGACCAGAGCCTGATCGTTGTGCGGGTCCATATAGCGCAGATAGTAGGCACTCGAACCTGCAAAGCCAGGCATGGTATATAGTTCGATGGGATAGATGCCGGCAGCTTCGTCGATGAGTTTCTTATCGACAATCTTGCGATTCTTCTCGTCCCAAGCCCAAATCTGAGCATTTCCGAGAGGCGGTTCGCCTGTTTCCGTCGGCAAGAACTTCTCGACTTGTGGCAACTCGATGGGTAGGCACTCTTCCGGTATCATTGTGGGGATGCCCTTCTTGTAATAAACGGGGAAGGGCTCGCCCCAGTAGCGCTGACGGCTGAAGATAGCGTCGCGAAGGCGATAGTTTACTTTGACGCGACCCAGATTGTGTGCCTTGACGAATCGCTTGGTCTCGGCAATTGCCTCCTTAATAGTGAGGCCATTCAGGCAGAGACGCTCTCCGTCGTACTCGACACTCTTGTCCGGCGTGATGGGCGAATTGATGACAATGCCTTCCTTGGCATCGTAGCTTTCCTCCGAAATGTCGGCGCCTTCCACGAGCGGAATGATGGGCAGGTCGAAGTGCTTGGCAAAGGCATAGTCTCTGCTGTCGTGAGCAGGCACAGCCATAATGGCACCTGTGCCGTAGCCGGCAAGCACGTATTCTGCGATATAGATGGGGCACTTGTCACCCGTAATGGGGTTGATGCCATAGGCACCGCTGAAGACGCCCGTCACGGTGTGGTCTATCATGCGTTCCCTCTCGGTGCGGCTCTTGACGTACTTCAGGTACTCATCTACTGCGGCACGCTGTTCGGGTGTAGTAACCTTATCGACGAGTTCGCTCTCGGGAGCCAAGACGAAGAAGGTAACGCCGAACATCGTGTCGGCTCGCGTGGTGAAGATGGTGAAGGAACCTGCCTCGTCTCCATCTTTGGAGAGGGTATAGGGAATCTCTATCTCAGCGCCTTCGCTACGGCCTATCCAGTTGCGTTGTGTTTCCTTGATGCTCTCGCTCCAGTCAATGGTGTCGAGTCCGTCGAGGAGACGCTGGCTGTAGGCACTGACACGCAGGCACCATTGCCGCATCTTCTTCTGTTCGACGGGATAGCCGCCACGGACGCTGACGCCTTCCACCACTTCATCGTTGGCGAGCACGGTGCCGAGCTTTGGACACCAGTTCACCATCGTCTCGCCCAGGAAAGCGATGCGATAGTTCATCAGCAGGTCGCTCTGAGCCTTCTCGTCGGCTGGCCAAGTTCCTTCCTGCTTGAACTTCTCGATGAGCTTCTCGATGGGCTGAGCCTTCTGGAGTTCCTCGTCGAAATATGAGTTGAACATCTTCTGGAAGGCCCATTGCGTCCAATGATAGTAGTCGGGTGTGCAAGTGCGCACTTCTCTGTCCCAGTCGAACGAGAAACCTATCTTATCGAGCTGCTCGCGATAGCGGTCGATGTTGGCGAAGGTAGTCTTCTCGGGGTGCTGACCTGTCTTGATGGCGTACTGCTCGGCAGGCAAACCGTAGGCATCATAACCCATGGGGTTCAAGACATTGAAGCCTTGTTGACGCTTGTAGCGTGCATAGATGTCGCTTGCGATGTAGCCGAGCGGATGGCCTACGTGGAGGCCTGCACCGCTGGGGTAGGGGAACATGTTGAGGACATAGAACTTCTCTCGACGTTCATCCTCTGTTACCTTGTATGTCTGGCGTTCCGTCCAAAGGCGGTGCCACTTCTGTTCTATCTCGCGAAAGTTATATTCTTTTGCCATGAGCTTAGAGGCGATAACCGAAGGTAATGCTGAAGTTGAAGTTACGAACCTTAGGGAGGACTCTGCCGGCATTGGCTGCGTCGTCCTTGAAGGCATCGCGATAGCTAACGCGATAGATGTCTGCCAGACCCCAGTCGCAGCCAATCAGCAGGTTGTAGTGGTGATTGTATTCTGCACCGATGCGGAAGCCGATGCCTGCATCCCAGCGTTGGAACGATTCGGTTGGGTATCCGTAGTTCTTGAAAGCCATGTAGGATGCATTGTCTTCAATGTCCCTGAAGGCGCTGCCATCTTCGTCGATGCTTATTTTATGACGTCCTGCGAAGCCCACAGCAAAGTAGGGGCCGACTTCTCCGTACAGGCCGATGGACTCTGTGGGGTTGTAACGGAAGCCGACTCGAATAGGAACTTCGAAATAATGGAGGGCATACTTGCCTGTTACATCGTAGTCCTTGCCATCAATCGTTATGTCGGGTTCCTCACCTTTACCACCCTTCATGGTCCAGTCCAGACCGGCAGTCAGGTATGTTCCATGAGCCTTTGGGAGAACAAAGTCCACTCTTGCTCCCAAGACCGCACCGGCTTTAGCGCCGAAGTTATGGTTCTGGAGTTTAGATACGTTCATGCCGAAGATTCCCATCCACGAGAAGCCTTGTTCGGGTTCGTACTCAAAAGCCTTTGCGTTGCCGGCACACATTACCATAGCAACGATAACGAATAAAATCTTTTTCATAACTGTGTTTATTAAGTTTGTATTTCAATTTGGGTGCAAAGGTACGAATAAGCGAGCGAAAAACAAAAGGAAAACGAAAGTTTTTCTTTATTTTTCCGAGCGAGAGTACTTTCGGGGCTTGCCTCAAAGGTACGACATTTAATTGAAAATTAAAAGGTGAAACATGAAAAATGTTGTTTCTCGCGCGGAGAGGCATTTCGTCAAAACTATTTGAAAAGCAGGAAAAAACTTTACATTCTTTTGCCTGGGTGATGTCGTCCGGCAGGTCGGATTGGTCGATGAAGGCAGGGGCGTTTCTCAACGCAGGCAGTAGAATTAGCAATTCCCCTATAGGGCGTTTGTAATTCCCCTACGTTGATTTCATCGAGAAAAAAGCCCGAATTTTATCCTAAAACACTCGGAACTTGTTCGTTTTCTCGCTTGATTCCGAAAATGCCGTTTTGTAACAACCTGAATGCCATCGTGTTGCAAAATAAGCCTCAAATTCGATTTCGGGGGTCTCTGGCTATGGCAAAAGGAAAAAATGCGCTTAAAACGCGTCTGTCTGGGAAAAATATTTACAAAAAAGAAGGGGCGCACCGAAGCGCGCCCCCAAAAGGTTTATGTCTTGCTCAGAACAGCCTTTGTGCGAACATCGAGAGGTAGATGCGCCAGTTGCGCCAGATATGACCGCCTTCGTTCTCGTAGTATTCATAGGGATACTGCATCTTGTCGAGGTAGTGGCGCAGTTCAACGTTTTGCTGAAAGAGGAAGTCTTCCTTGCCTATCGCAATCCAATAGAGATGGGGCTTGGCTGCGAAGAGCGCTTTCATCTGGGCTGTTGCCTCAGGATTCTCTTCGAACTGCTGCTCCAGGCTCTTTTGCTGACCGCGTCCCAAACGCACCGCTGCCGAGTAAAGTCCGATGTAACCGAAGGTTCCGGGGTTCAGCATGCTGATTCTGAAAGTGTGGTAGCCACCCATCGACAGGCCGCAGAGAGCTGTGTTGTCGGCACCTTTCTTAATCTTATAGTGCTTCGCCACATAGTTCATGATGTCCTTGAAGCTCTCCTCGTAGGAAGCCTTAGGCCAGCTCTTGTTCTGGATGCCCGTCTCCAGCGGTCCGGCATCGTCGGAGGCGTTGCCGTTGGGAGTCACCACAATCATGGGCTTCGCCTTACCCAGAGCGATGAGGTTGTCCATGATCTGTGCCATGCGGCCCAAGGTGAGCCAAGCCTCTTCGTCACCACCTGCGCCGTGCAGCAGATAGAGCACGGGATAAGCCTTTCCCTTGTCGTAGCCTGGCGGTGTGTAGATGCTCATGCGGCGCTTCATGCCCAGCGTGGGGCTGTCGTACCAGACGTGACTGACGTCGCCGTGCTCCACGTTGTGGTTCTGATAGAGATAGCCCAAGTCGCCCTCTTCCTTGCTCACGATGAACGTGCTCATGAAGGAGCGTACGTCGCGGCTGCGCTCAATGTTGCCGGCATCCTGCGTCTCCACACCATCGACATAGAAACGGTAGCTGTAGAGTTCTGCCGGCAGAGCTTTCGTCGTATAAGTCCAGACGCCGTCCTGCTGCGTCATTTCGCCGCGACCGTTCTCTATGCAGTCGCCGATGATGCCCACCTTCTTAGCCTCGGGAGCCTTGATGCGAAGGGTCACCGTGCCGTCGGCATTGAACTCCGGAGAACGGGTGTCGTGTCTCTCGAAAATGGCTTGCTGTGCCTGAACCGCAGAAGCCATAAGCAGCGTGGCTGCCAAAAGTTGCAATTTTTTCATAATAACTAATACGCTTTATGTTGTTAAACTATCGTTCCTGCCACAAAATTAAGTATTTTTTTGGCAAAGGCTTTCATATTTGAAGAAAAAAGTGTTACTTTGTGTCGCATATCATATAATATAATGTATTATGAGACGATTTGTATTGCCCTTGGTGGCGTTATTCATGATGATACAGAGTGCAGTCGCAAGCGACCTGACAGGTTTCCGTGTTTGCCGTATGGCAGAACCCGCCGGAATAACCCGAACAGCACAGTTCTCCTGGCAGACAGTCAGCGAGAAACCCAATGTGAAGCAGATGGCCTACCGCATTCTCGTGGCAACATCGAAGGCCGACATCAAAGCCGAACGCAACCTCCTTTGGGACAGCGGCCGCACAAGTAACGACGAAAGCATTGCTGTGCCTTATCAGGGACGACGCTTGCCCTACCAGAGCCGCGTGTTCTGGCAGGTCGAGGTCTGGCTTAGCACAGGCGAGCACATCGTCAGCCCCGTACAATGCTTCCTGACGGGACTCAAGGCGTTCGACGACAAAGCACAATGGATAGGCATCGACGATGCCGATCGCATCGTGACGGGCGACAACCAGAGCCGTGATCTGCCGGCACGTTACTTGCGCCGCGCCTTCTATCTCGACAAGAAGCCCCGCCGCGCCACCCTGTATATAAGTGGTATGGGATACGGCCAGACGTACATCAACGGCAAGCCGGTCAGCAAGGATGTCTTCGGTACGTTGCAGACGGACTACACCAAGACCGTCTATTACAACACATACGATGTGACGAAGCTCTTGCGTCGAGGCAACAACGCCATTGGCTCCATCTTGGGCAACGGCTATGTGCTTGGCTTCAACCCGAGTTGCACGTCATACGGTTTGCCTCGCCTGAAGGCACAACTCGTCATAGAGAACGACAAAGACACGCTGACTATCGTGAGTGGTCCAGACTGGAAAGCTACGGCAGAAGGCCCGATACAACGCAATCATCTCTATGATGGCGAACGCTACGAAGCAGCCCGCGAGATGAAAGGCTGGCTGACGGCTTTCTTCGACGACAGTGCTTGGGGACAAGCCCAGACACTGAAGGCGCCTACGGGCATCATGCAGCCACAGCCCTGTCCCAGCATGAGAGTACAGAAGGAACTGAAGCCAAAGAGCATCCGCCGCACGGATGATGGCCGCTTCCTCGTCGATATGGGACAGAACATGGTAGGCCAGCTTCGTGTACGCCTTGCAGGAAAGAAGGATGTGCCCGTCGTTATCCGTCATGCCGAGATACTCGACCCGAGCAATCCCGACAAGCTTTCCGTTGCCAACCTCCGCTCTGCAAAGTGTACCGACACATACATCCCCGCTTCAGACGGCACGTTTACTTACCAGCCGCAGCTCACCTATCAGGGCTTCCGATATGTGGAAATCAGCGGCATCAGCGTAGAGCCCAAGCTGACGGACGTCACTGGCCTGGTCATCTACGACCAGATGGCCGACCAAGGCACCTTCTGGTGTGACAACGAGCTCCTGAATAAGTTGCACGAGAATGCCTATTGGGGCATCATCGGCAACTATCATGGTATGCCCACGGACTGCCCTCAGCGTGACGAAAGAATGGGCTGGCTGGGCGATCACGCCATGGGATGTTATGGCGAGAACCTTGTTGTCGATAACGGCGAACTCTATTACAAGTGGCTGCAAGACGTTTGGGATACGCAGGACGACGACGGCATGATTGCCAACGTGGCACCCGGCTATTGGGTGGTTCGCGGCAATGATGTGGCTTGGGGGGCGCTTTCGGTATATGCTACCTTCATGCTCTATCGTCGTTACAACGATGTGAATGCCGTGCAGAAGTACTATCCGTTCCTGCAGAACTACATGAACTTCTTGGAGCGCACCCTGCAGGATGGCATCGTGACGGGCAATAACTATGGCGACTGGTGCATGCCTCCCGAACGACCCGACCTGATTCATAGCGAAGATCCGGCTCGCAAGACGGACGGCAAACTCATCTCCACAGCCATGTATTACAGCATGCTTACGATGATGGGACAGATGGCGATGCAGCTCGGACGCGAGGGAGATATGTTGGATTACGACCGTCGTCAGCAGAAGCTGAAGGAGGCATACAACCGTCACTTCTACCATCCCGAGTCGGGCAGCTATGCGAACAATACCGTGACGGCAAACCTCTTGTCGCTCGAGTTCGGCCTCGTTCCCTATGGCGACGAGGAGAAAGTCCTGCAGAACGTCGTCGATGTGACCGAGAAGACCTATAACAACCACATCAGCTGCGGCGTGATTGGCATGCAGCACCTCTTGACGTGCCTGACACGAAGCGGCCACCTCGACCAAGCCATGCAGTTGATGCTGCAGAAGGACTATCCCAGCTTTGGCTATATGATAGAGAATGGCGCTACGACCATCTGGGAGCTTTGGAACGGCAACACTGCCGACCCGGGCATGAACAGCGGCAATCATGTGATGCTCCTCGGTGATGTTCTGCCCTGGATGTATGGCAGTCTGGCTGGCATAAGGCAGTCGCCAAGGAGTCGTGCCTTCAAGGAACTGGACATGTACCTCAGTATGCCTGACGAGTTGAACCATGTCCGTGCCACTCACAACACGCCTTATGGCAAGATAAGCAGTGAATGGTGGCGTACGGAGGAAGGCATCACTTGGGAGGTCGATATACCTGCCAACACGTCTGCCCGTATTCATCTTCCCACCGGCTACACCATCCAGGGCATGCACAGTCTGCGTTGGGCCAGCGCGGAGATAGAGGGCGACGACATTTGCCTGTGTGTCGGTTCAGGCATCTACACGATTGATGCTCACAAGACCTTCACCGAAACGCAGCCCACAATATTCCGCAAGGTGACAAACACCATAAAGAACATCCCCGAATTCCTCAAAAACTTATAATACGAACCATGATACAGAACGATTTGCAACGCCTTCGTTGGATGATTCTCGACGAGGCTCTTCGCGACCCTGAAATGGAGTATTTCATGGGCGAACGTACTAAAACAAACGAGACAGGCAACACGCGCAGCCTGATTCATTATGTGAACCAGCGCCTCAAGGCTGTCAACCGAGACTTCAAGTGCAGCAAGCGTATGTTGCAGAACGATGTGGCTTACTTCGTGCAGAAGGGCGCAAAGCTCGAGCCACGCTTTCGTCGCGGCCACAAACGCATCCTGCGTTACATCAACCTCGACTGGAAGAATCCTCTCCTGAAAGCCGCTTCGTTCCTTCGCTATGAGGCTGGTCCGGTCGAGGCTCCTGCTTTGCCCGACGGACCGCTGACGCCCGTCACCCTTCGCATCACGGCTGGCGAGGAAGCCATCCGTGCCAAGCTCGGCAACCCTGAAGTGCTCCAGCGCAGCAGCGACAGCCAGACAAACTCTGTCACCCTGCAGGTGGAGCTTCCCCAGAGCAGCCAACTGCAGTACTTCCTCCTGGGTCTTGGCCCCGACATCGAGGTCTTGGCCCCCGAAAACCTGCGCGACGACATCCGTCAGACCGTGGCAAATCTGCAGAAGCTCTATAAGAAAGAAACCGCTTCAGCCAAGAAAACCGTGCAGGGCGACTTGTTCGAAGGACTGTTCTAACGAGGCGAGTTGATTGCATGTACATGTATGTGCAATTGCAGATACATGTACATGCAATTGCACATACATGTATCTGCAACGAACATGACTCGTTAAGGTGACCAAGACTATACATTATATAATATAATAAAGACAGAAGAAATGAAAAACTTCAGCAAGCTGCTCATGGCAGCAACCCTGTTGCTCGGATTGGCGGGCACAGTTAAGGCTGCAGACCTCCCTCGCAGCGAGTACCCACGTCCGCAGTTCGAACGTGCCGATTGGGTCAACCTGAACGGTACTTGGAGCTATAGTTTCGACTTCGGACAGACTGGTGCGGAGAGAGACTTCCGCAATAGCAAGGGCTTCGACGGCAAGATAACCGTCCCCTTCTGCCCTGAAAGCAAACTCTCCGGCGTGCAGCACACCGACTTCATCCCCTGCATTTGGTACCAGCGCAACATCGATGTTCCGGCTGCTTGGGCAGGCAAGAACATCCTCCTCAACTTCGGTGCCGTCGATTACGACGCAATCATCTTCATCGACGGAAAGAAGGTCGGTCGCCATTGCGGCGCGGGCTCTTCTTTCTCCCTCGACATCACGAAGTTCGTGAAGGCTGGCGGAAGCGCCAACCTCGTCGTGATGGTCAAGGACGCTCTGCGCAACCACAAACAGCCCGGCGGCAAGCAGAGCATAGGCTTCTATAGCGCAGGCTGCAACTATACCCGCGTTACAGGCATCTGGCAAACGGTTTGGATGGAAGCTGTCAACCCGCAGGCTTTGAAGCGCGTCTTCGCAACTCCCGACATCGACCAGCAGCAACTCGTCATCCGTCCTGAGTTCTATGAAGAGGGTAATGGCAATATGCTTACTGTTCAGGTGTTTGATGAGAAGAAAAAGCTCGTTTCGAGCCGTCAGGCTCCTGCCACCAACAATACCATTATCGTGCTTCCCATCAAGAACCCCAAGCTTTGGACTCCCGAAACGCCCAACCTTTATGATGTCGTTTATACGCTTCGCGACGCTAAAGGTAATGTCTTGGACGAGGTTAAGTCCTACGCCGGTATGCGCAAGATACATCTTGCAAATGGCTACTTCTATCTTAATAATAAGCCTTATTTCCAGCGCCTTGTGCTCGACCAAGGCTTCTATCCCGAAGGCATTTGGACGGCTCCTACTGATGAGGCACTCAAAAGAGACATTGAGATGAGCAAGGAAGTGGGCTTCAACGGTGCCCGTCTGCACCAGAAGGTCTTCGAGGAGCGTTACTTCTATTGGGCCGACAAGCTGGGCTACATCTGTTGGGGCGAGCAGGCAAGTTGGGGCTTGGATGTCAACAACGAAGAGGCTGTCCGCAACTTCCTGACCGAATGGGCAGACGAAGTGGTGCGCGACCGCAACCATCCGAGCATCGTCACCTGGACACCCCTCAACGAGACTTGGGGCGCTCGCGACGGCGTTTATGTTCGTTTCGTGA
>JAEEGK010000124.1_pt1 | contig 184034 bp, 161 predicted proteins | sample 8958771 | NCBI WGS metagenome assembly JAEEGK01 (sample SAMN16246547, study PRJNA631951) | gut metagenome | biome: gut microbiome; feature: rumen; material: SC-attached | host: Bos | place: Iran: Karaj | collected 2018-10 | reverse complement strand
CACTTTATGAACATTGTGAAGCGGCACGGAGCACTTCTTGCAAAGAGCAGACTTGCTGGTATTCAATTCGATGCGCTCTTTACGGAAAACCTTTACTTTAACATAGCAGGACATGCCATCAACATGGCTATGAAGATGCGAAAACTGTTTGCGGATGCAGGCATTCCTCTTCGCGACTCCAGCACCAACCAGCAGTTCGTCGAGCTCACTAACGAGCAAATGAAGCACATCCTGCAGGACGTCCTCTTCGAGACTTGGGAGCCAATTGATGCAGATCGCACTCTTTGCCGCTTCGTCACAAGCTGGGCCACGACCGACCGCGACCTCGAAGCCCTAAAGAATGCCTTAGAAACACTTTAGCCATGAAACAAGATACCATTTGCGCCCTTGCCACCCCCCCAGGTGGAGCCATTGCCGTTGTTCGTGTCAGCGGTCCTGATGCCGTAGCAATTACTGGTAGCATCTTCTCGAAACCACTCGAGAAGGCTTTGGGCTACACTTTGCACTTCGGACAAATCAAGGATATGGACGGCAAAGAACTCGATGATGTCCTTGTTTCCGTCTTTCGTGCACCCCATTCCTATACAGGCGAAGACAGTACTGAGATAAGCCTGCACGGCAGTTCCTATATCGTCAAGAACCTGCTGGAGTCGCTCATCTGGGCTGGTGCACGTCAAGCCGAGCCTGGCGAATTCACCATGCGAGCCTTCATGAACGGCAAGCTCGATCTCAGTCAGGCAGAAGCCGTGGCCGACCTGATTTCCTCCTCCACACAGGCAACTCATCAGATGGCAATGAGCCAGATGCGCGGCCAGTTCAGCCAGGAGCTCAAAGACCTGCAAGGACAACTCCTGCATCTCACTTCTCTGCTCGAGCTCGAACTTGACTTCAACGACCAGGATGTCGAGTTTGCGAACAGAAAAGAGCTTGCCGAACTGATGGAAAAGATAGAGAAACACATCAAAGACCTGGCAGACTCCTTCCATATGGGTAATGCCATCAAGAACGGCGTTCCTGTTGCCATCATAGGCGCTCCAAACGTCGGCAAATCCACCCTCCTGAACGCCCTTGTAGGCGAAGAAAGAGCCATCGTCTCGAACATACAAGGCACGACACGCGACCTCATTGAGGAAACCATACAAATAGGCGGCATCACATTCCGTTTCATCGACACAGCAGGCATCCGCAGCACACAGAGCAAGTTGGAACGGATGGGCATAGAACGCTCCATTCAAGCCGCCGAAAGGGCAAAAATCATCCTTCTCCTGACCGAAAGCAACCAGCCATTCCCCGATATCGACTTCAGGGACGACCAGATTGTCATGCAAGTCATCAACAAGTGCGACATGACCCTGCCCAGCAGTTCCTACCTCTATCATCGCCAGCCGGACAGCCGTTTGTTTCATATTTCTGCGGCCAATGGCGACGGTCTGGACCTCCTGCGGAATGCTTTGGTAAAGGAAGTCTCCTTGCCCACCAACCTCGACGACACGCATGCCATCGTGACAAACGTCCGCCACTACAACGCCCTCAAGCAAGCCCTTAAAGCCCTTCGTCGAGCCAAGAAAGCCTTCACCAACCAAATCCCGACAGACCTGGTTGCAGAAGACCTTCGCCAGTGCCTTCATCACCTCGGCGAAATCACCGGCAGCGAAGTCACCTCCGAAGACGTCCTCCACAACATCTTCGCCCACTTCTGCGTGGGAAAGTAAATCCCGATTAGCATCGATTACAATCAATCACAAAATATCACGTAAGGCGTTCATTATGAGCGCCTTTTCTTTTTGCGTGCTTTTTTAGTAAAGATGGCGATTAATGCCATCCAGGTTCACGTGCTTACCACTTCTCTCCATCTGGTCGATCCATTCCTGCAACTGGCGGGTAATTCCATTCTTATCTATCATATGCCAAATTTGTTTTATCACTTAACAGGATCATCACCATCTGAATCTTCATTAAGATTTTTCAACCGCTTCACAGCCTTGTCGAAGTCGCTCTCCAGCATACGCATCTCCCGCTCACGATATATCTCGAACTCACGTTCTGCCTTCTCAATAGCCTCTTGATGCGACACGGTGCCATTCCCTTCCAAGATGTTCTTTCGTAGTCGCAATATCTGGTCATCAAGGGCGGCTATCCAATCGGCCATAGTCATTGGATTTTGCTCCAGTGCTTGAAACTCGGCATAGTCGAGGAATTGGGAGGTAAGCAGATTCAACCGCTGTAGTTCCAACTCCGACAGGTAGTTCTTAGCTATTTTCACATCATCGCGCGTCACATAGTTGCCCTTGAAGTTGGTCATACCCACAAAAGGCTTCTCATTATCCACACGCTCATAAATCAGCTCTGCCGCCGTATGCTCATGCACGGCATAATGCATCTTATTCTGAACGGTAGCGAAAAACAGTTTGGTCATCTCGGCCCTTGGGTCATAGTCGGTCGATGTGGCATAGATGTCTGTCACCTGCTGATAAAAATTGCGCTCGCTACTGCGGATATCACGGATGCGCTGCAAGAGTTCCTTAAAATATCGGTTGCCACCTTGCTTCAGTCGCTCATCGTCCATCGTAAAACCTTTTTGGATATATTCATGCAACCGCTGAGTGGCCCAACGGCGGAAGCGTACGGCAATAGGCGACTGAACACGATAACCCAAAGCGATAATCATGTCAAGGTTATAATGAGCAACGTCACGCGATTGAGTTTTCCCTTCTATAGCTCCATGCTGAGTGGTAGTTCGGAATTTCCGAACAACCACTGCTTCATCTAACTCCTTATCCTCAAAAATATGTTTGATGTGTTCGCTGATATTTGACTTGCTCGATTGATATATCTCCACCAATTGCGCCTGCGTCAGCCAAACATCCTCATCAGCAAAGCGAGTATTCACACTCACCCTGCCTTCCTCATCCTTATACAGTATCAGTTTATTCTCTTTATCCATATAATTATAACGTTTTTATTCCGTCCTTATTTCGTGCCTCCGTAATACTATCAGCCTTCATACATCAAACATCAGCCCTCTTACCTCAGCCATCTTCAGCGGATCAAAGAACCGTCCCGTGATTCTATATGTGTATGCCATTATATATTATAACCGAAAAACCTCATTCCACAATCTGAATTACCATTCATCAATGGATACCTATCAGGATAGTACCATCCAATCAGTTCGTATATACTAGAAAATTTGAAATTCTTTAATTTGCTTATAACATATTTTATCTTGTAACTATCGATTTTGCCTGTATGTAATAACTGATTCCAACAATCCCTAATATCGTCAATATTGTTGTTCTGAGGATTCAAGAACTTAGTTCTGTTTATAGAATAGCTGGCCAGACAATGTAGGCACATCGCAACTTCCTTAGCTTCTTTCCATCCCAAATTATTTATTGCTTTTGGATTTAAAAGTTTTTGAATGATTTTTGTTCTTTTTAACCTCCAGTGTTGTGGATCATTTTTATAATAATCGCACATTCCTTTATAGTACTTCCTAATTGTATTCTCTTTCTGAACGGCTGATAATGTTCTTGCCAATGTCTGTCCTTTAGATGGAGTCTGCGGATGATAGTGATATAGATAGTTAAAGAGATAGTCAACCTCTTGAAGTAATGTAAATCCGTCTGCCACCATCTGTGGATTGCGTCCAGTTACCTTTTCATACAGCTTGGCAAAGTCGATATATTTTTCACATACAGCATCATATTTGTCTTGTTTTCCACTAACATATGGCTTTGCCTTGAATTTCTTTTTAAAGGAATTACCATCCTGATAATCAACAAGAGCCTTTTTATTTTTTTTGTTAAGCTTAGTAATGACGGATGCCATTCCCCACCAACGCTGATATGTTTTTTCAACCTCTGTAACATCCATAGAAGATATACCCATCTCATATCTACAGAAGAAAGCTGTACCAGTGAGGTTGGCCGAGGTCACAAGACACCAATCATCTACAATGTAGATTTTGGCATGTAAACTATCAAGGCTCCTCACTTCGACTTGACTATTCATGAATTCATCAAAAGTGTCATTGCGAATAAATCCGGAATCTATGTCGGTGAGAATTCGGCAATCAATAGAAGGAAACTGCCATTTCCCTCCGATAATCTTTTGCACATCCTTCAATCCACCGATATAAGGAGATGCAATCCATATCCTATTAGTAACATTTTCGCATTTGTCGCGAAGAACGTCTATTTGTTGTTGTTCTGTTAGTAGATCCATGTTTTAGGTATTTTAAAAAAGTTAAACTTTCAGATTTAACTTTTGAAGAGGTAAATTGATGACAATTAATCTAAAGTAATGTCACCATCTCGGACTTTGTCAATCAAAGCTTTCCGATGATACCCATGTTTGACGAATTCATTAATGTAAATCAGTTTGCGACTGCCATCTCCGTACCGCTGAAGTCTGAAATGGCCACTAACATTAAAATCATTGTTATTACATACCTCTGTATACCACTTACTATCAAACGTAAAATAACTTAACCCATCCTCTGTGATAACAATGGATTTCTTTCCTTTCTTAACCTCTTTCTTAACCTTTGTCTTTATTTCTGCAATCTCCACCTCTGCCCATTTACGTAAACAGAGATAAGTAAGTATTGTGAAGGCATGAGTGTACAATGGTATAGGGGGTTCAAAGCATCCCTGAATCAATGGGATATAATCAATGACAAGCTGATGGCCTGCACCTTTAGTTTTATCTTTAGGAAAGACGGAAATATAGGTAGATGGTGCTATTATGTTCTGTTCACCTTGTTTTTGATTCAAAACTACCCAGACGGACAATTTGCCACCATCGACTGAATAAAGAAGAATGGCCCCTTTCATTAGATACGGAGCATGAACAACTCCAGATTCTCCATCACACTCTTCTAATATATCATTGTGAAAAGGAGTAAAAGCGTCCTCCGATTTCTCCATAACTGAGAAAAATGATTTTGAGATAACCACGGGCTTCCTGCAGTTATTCTTCATCTTATATAGAATATCAAGCACATCATATGGCTTTCTTGTGTCTTTGGATTCTTCTTCCACCCATGAGATATCTTTTTTCTCATACGAGAAAACTAATCTAGAGAAATCATACTCAGGGTTGCAGAATCTCCTTACGCTTAAAGGATAATCCCGATTATCGAGACTATACAAGAATTTTATCGCTGGTAAACTATTGAAATCCATATATTTTAATATATCCTATTATTGTTTGATTAACGCATATTTATCTATGTCTATGCCCTTCATAAATATTGGAGAACCCTTCCAACTCTCTTCCCAATCACCATTTAGAGCAGCTGGATTATTCCTACGTAAAATTTCCATTTCCTCGATACGCCCCCAATCTATCATCCTATCCAACAAAGCAGGCTCAAATTTTTCTTCCTTTATAATATCATATACAAGTTACTTGTCCTTTATATTGGCCTTCCCCTTTTACTGCCTTCGGGATCTGGATGAACATCAATCTTTGTATAGGTCTCATATTCTCTCCAAGTATCCCTTATTCTATGTTTCTCTTCATAATACTCATCTAAGAGTTTATCAACCTCTTCCATACTGATTTCACCCTCTATATTTCTTTGGGCAAGTTCCAACAAGTAGTCGGATACCTTCAGCCCATCCACCGCCTGAAGTCCAATAGCAGTACTCCAGGCGTATGCAGCTTCACGCTGCGACGGCTCACCTTGACGAATATACTCGTCAAAGTTTATGTATAGCTCCTTATCGTTTTTCTCGCTCATATTTCGTCTTACTATATTTCTATAACGTTTTTATTCCGTCCTTATTTCCGTGAATCCTTAGATTCGTGAATCCGTTGTTCCATCTTCCATCTTACTTCAGACTTCAGACATAGTATCACCTGTCCCTGTGGCATTATTTCTTACAATATTTCTCTTGCTATCCACGCACAAGTTTCTCGTATTTAGTTTCTAGGAGTCTCTTTTCATATTCATGAATGATGGCCCAAGTTTTATTACCTAATGCGGTGTAGCATTGAACTAATCCATTCAAAGTATAGTATCGTTGCCAAACGAAATCTGGATCTAAAAATTCCTCCTGCATTCTATACAATATCAAAGCTCTTTCCAAAATCAGTGCTGCCTTTGCATACTCTTTACGTTCCATATATATAAAAGCCAAGTTATGCATTGAGCCAGTATAAAGATCAACATCGGAACACATAACGTTCAAATCCTCAAACAGGCCCTCTCCATCCTGTGCACACAGATTCTCCTCGCCTATTTCAACCAACCTTTGATAAATTTCTATTTTCTCTTCAGTATTCTTACAACACCCCAACATGTCATGTACTTCCTCAAAATCTAACCCTTTGAATTTTTCTTCCATAATAATGTTTGTTCTGTTGTTATTAAATTAATCCAAGTTCTCTTATATGGTTTAAATGAGTCCAGATAACTTCAGCCATTTGTTTGACTAAATCTTTTGAAATTCCATTACTAAATTGCCTTGTATGGATAACAAGTTTCCTAGGGTCTTTTTTATCAATATGAGTCCAAAAACGATTTCTGCTTTCTTTGGAACCATATTCTTTACAATATACCACATGGAATGTGTCATCTATTTCCCTTACTTTATAATTATTTTTTATATAACCTCCACATGCTAAGATAACAACAGGAAAGGACTTTATGAACTCCGACGCCTCAAAAAAACGCAATCTATCTTTTATATAAGGTTCTGCCTCTGTATAATTACTATTCTTACGAGGTATGCTACTTAATTCTGTTGTAAAAGCATATTTTTCAAAATCCCATTTATCAATAAATTCTGACTTGCGACAATATATATTATCAAATAGATTTTGGTAGTTAGCCCATGTTTTGTTATTGGGATCAATTGGTATTGGAGCATCTCGCTCCATTTTATTTCTGCATCGCTCAATATTTCGGTAAAGAGCATCCTCACTAGTATCTGTTGATTCTTTACCAATAATCAGAATATCAGCATTAGGATTACCTTGCCCACAGATTTGATTATTCTTCTCGCATTCATTAATAAACTCTTCAAATAATACTTCTCTATCCATAATTGTATATTGTATTTAGTTATTATAATATTTCTCTCGCAATCCACGCACAAGCTTCTGCATCAGCAAGTGCGTGATTATTCATTTCTCTGATTGATCAGATTGACGACAACCTTCACCATGACATCCTTTTCTTCAGTTCTGCTCTCGGCAATCATCAACGTAAGGGCAACGAGGGTGCTGTCTGCAATGCGCTTGCTGCCGTCAGGATAATAGAGAATGTGGTTATTGTTGAGGAACCAGAGGAACAGCGTAGCAGCAATGCGCTTATTGCCATCGCTGAAAGAGTGGTTCTTGGTGACGAGATAGAGCAGCATGGCGGCTTTTTCCTCCACACTGGGATAGAGTTCTTCTCCACCAAAGGTCTGGTAAATCTGTCCGATACTGCTTTTAAAGGAGTCATCCTTCTCGTTGCCAAAGAGAACTGAGCCACCGAATTTCTCTCGCAGCCCATTGATAGCCTCCATCGCATTCTCATAGGTAGCATGGAACGGTTCTTCTTTGGTGGTCTTATTGATAGTAAGCCGCTCGTAGTCGTAGTTGTCAAGGGTATCAAGGGCGTAAGTATAATCTGTCACCACCTCAAAGAGGGCATTGGTCTCGTCGTTAGACAGTAGCGGTTGGTTCTGAATGGTGCGTCCAAGCATACCTACCAACTGTCGCAACTCACCAATTTGCTCCTTGCGCATACGCTCGTTGACGGCATAACCCTTGATGAGATATTGTTTTAATACTTTGTTCGCCCATTGACGAAAACGAGTGGCATTCTTGCTGTTTACACGATAGCCAACTGAAAGAATAACATCGAGATTATAATACTTTGTACTATAAGTTTGTTTTCCTTCATTACCCATGTGTTCCAAAATGGAACATGTGCTATTTTCGTCAAGTTCTTCCGATGCATATATATTCTTCAAATGCTTCGTAATAGCAGGGCGTTTTGTTCCAAACAATTCTGCAATTTGCTTCTGTGTCAACCACACAGTCTCATTCTCCAAACGGACATCCACTTGTGTCTGTCCGTCTTCTGTCTGATATATGATGATTTGATTATTCGAGTCCATAAACAATACTCACTTACTATGCATATTCATCTCCGAGCCATCTTCGAAGGTATAAGCCTACTTCAATAATTTCCTACTTTCATTATCCTCCAGCACCTGCATCTGTTGGATGGCAATTTGATTGAGTTTGACGAGCCTTTCGCCCTGTGGCATTCCGTCGTTGATGAGTACGGCATTTATGTTCTCCATATTCGAGAGACAAATAAGCTCGTTTATGGTGGCATAGTCGCGGATATTGCCTTTGAGTTCCGGATTGGCCTCGCGCCACTCCTTTGCAGTCATGCCAAACATGGCCACGTTGACCTTGGGTCGAGCCTGCTTACGCTCGGCATACAGAAAGTAAACTTTCGTCTGCACTCGCTTACTCGCAGCCTTGAGCACATCAGCTTCCTCGGCATACTTCATCGCTGCTTGCTCGCGAGTTACTTCTGCGGGAATAAGGTTACTCTTGATGGCATCGGTATGAATACGATAGTTGATTTTCGAAAGTTCACGCTTGGCCGACCATGCAAGTTGCTTCTGTTCGTCAGTCTTAAGACGCTGGAACTCCTCAATGAGATATAACTTGAACGTCACGCTGATAGCAGTTCCAAACTCAAAGGCAATGTCCTTGAATGCGTAAGTGCCACCATAGCGACCCTTCTTCACGATGATGCCGATTGCATTGGTCTTTTCAATCCATTCGCTCACACTCAACACAAAGTTAGGAAGACCAGCCTGCATTCTAAAGTGGTCAAATTCGACCACTTTGAAATTAGGGTTATGAATCATCTCCCAAGTACCCAGAAACTCGATAGTGTATCTGGTACGAATCCAGTTCTTGATGATGTCGGCAGCACGGCTTTCGCTTTGCTTGCCATTAGCCATATCGGTTAGGGATATATAGTCCTTGTCATCGTGCGATAGGACTGTTATCTCTGTATTTTGCACTATTATCTTTGCCATTGTATCTTCGTATTACTTTTAGTTTTTGTAACCCTCCACGAACACCGTTTGCTGCTCTTCCTTTGGCGGCAGGGCTTTCAGTAGCGCACATGCAGATACTGGAATGGTCATTCCGTCGTTCAACAGCGACCAGTCCACTGTCTTCTGCATAATAAATCTGCCGTCGTGGTCCATCAGTTATTAGCTTATTTCATCAAATCATCTTTATCAATACTTTGCGCAAAAATACAAAATTATATTCAGTAATCTCAATTAAGCATGGCCTTTCTTCTGTTATTTATTGATATTTCACTAAAAAAAACAAAAAAACTATCTCCACAAGGCAAATTACTCTGCTTGAGGAATCTTGATATAAAAAGAATTCGTATCTTTGTAAACCGAACAATATACAATTCCACATACAACATACAAGGGAAGAACGCTGGCAGTATTCCGAAAGAATACCGAAAGAAGTTCGAAAGAATTCATAGAAAGCTCCGAAAAAACTCTCATGCAAGTCCCAAGTAACTCCCGAGTGATTCCCAAATATGTTCAGTAGATGTCCAGTAGATGTCCAGTAGTGGTTCAGTAGATGTTCAGTCAATGACTGAACAAGTAGTGAATAGACAGTGATGAAGTACTGAACATGAATAGGAGGCACTCAGGAGGCACTCAGGAGAATGGCCAGAATCTTGCTAAAGATGGTTCGGAGATTGGCTCAAGATGGTTCGGAGTTCTGCTTGAGACTGAATAGAGATAGTTTGAAATTATAAAAGAGTTTTTAAATAAAAGGAGAAAAGTAATATGAGTAAAAATGTAATTGGAAATTTAGGGTTACAGATACCCCGGAAGATGCGTTTAGGTGGATCTACTATTTATGTTCGTCAGGGTCAGGTGATAGCACGTCCTGCACGACAGCATGAGAAACGTAGCAACACACTTCCGCAGTTCAAGCAGCGTCAGAAGATGCGTCATACTATGGCGCTATGGAAGATGTTGAGATTCTGTGAGACGATATTTACAATGCGTCGTAATGCCTATCAGAATTTCGCATCGCTGGCGAATCAGTTGCCTGTGGTATATGTACCTAACGACGGAATCATGAACCAGTCGTCGTTCCTGATGCCCGGCATTCCAGTGAGCGACGGAATACTGCCGATAATAAAGCAGGAGTTGGGCGAGGTGGATGGCAGACCAGCGCTGATAACCGACCTCAAGGTAAGTGACCGGACACATCATGCCAATTTGTGGCTTTATAGCGCCGTACAGGAGATCGAGAATAATGTTCTGCCACGTGTACGGTTCAGTATGCGCAAAGTGTCGTGGTGGGATATGACCGTAGTAGAAGACCATCTGGCACTCGTAGGCGAAGAGTTTGCCGACGAGATGAAGGGTTGGGCTCTGGTAAAGGTGATGGACGACCGTTGTTCGCGTCAAACGATTGTCACTCGCTGTACTTTGTATCAACGATACATGACAGAGGATGCCTTGGAAGTAGCTTCTGACAGCTACGGCGGGCTGACCGATACGCCTTTCCTGTAACCAAGTTGATTGATCTAACCCAAATCGGTCATCAGACTGACAGTGCAAACTAATTAAAATAGTGAAGGTCGAGCACTCGAATTTGGTTATTTCCCTATAAACTCACTGGGCGTAAGGCCCGTAATGCGCTTGAAAAGGCGTGTGAAATGATGTGGGAAGTCGAAGCCGAGCAGACGCGAGGTCTCGCTGATGTTATGGCCTTGCATGAGCAGACTTTTGGCTTGGTTGATGACATAATTGTGGATGTAGCCAATGGCTGTTCCGCCGGTGGCTTTGTGGACGAGGTCGCCAAAGTAGCGAGGGGAATAAGCCAGTTCTGAGGCACAATAGGCGACGGTTGGCAGGCCGTTCGACAGCTGTCGGTTCTCGCGGAAATAGGTTTGCAGCAAGTCGTGGAAGCGCTTCAACAGGTCAACTTCTCCCCTATCCTCTTCGGAGAGTTGTCGCTGGTAAATGCGGTTACAATATTCCAGAATCAGGCGCAGATAGGACAACAGGATGCTTCTCAAGGAAGGAGAATCCTCTTTATGAACCAATTCCTCCCGCATCTGAGAAACCAATTGCGTGATGCTGAGCCACTCGTCGGGTTCCATCCGAAGCGAGTCTGTGAAGAAATACGAGAAGAACTGATAGCGGTCAATCTGACGTTCCAGTTCTGTTCCGTGCAGCAGTTCTGGTGACCAGAGAAGTGCCCATCCGCCAAGTGTGATGCGCTCGCCGTTGTCTTCCAAGCCGCCTATCTGTCCTGGCTCCACGGCAATAATCGAGGCATCGCTTGCATGCAATTTCCTCATGCCGTATGAGAGATTGAAGGGGAACTGACGCTGAATGAAAAGTCCATATACGCCATAGTTGTTCAGGCTGTGGCGGAAAGGCTCCAGCTCATCGTAATGGATGATGCTCACCAACGGATGCAGTTCTGGTGCATCAACAAATCTTGCATAGTCGTTGGGACTGTCAACTCTCAAAATCCTTTTCATAGCGACGGCAAAGATACATAAAATAGTACAATAATGGTATGTATTTCATCATTTTTATTCACTTTCTGCGAAATTGGTAAACATTCAGCCAATTTGTGTAATACCTATATTGTATAATGTCCGTACCTTTGCGGTCGAAATGAGATTTGACCGCGAAAACAATTCTAATACAAACGAAAATGAAACAATTGCTTTTGTTATTTGCAACGATGCTCTTCTTCTGTACAAAGAGCAGCAAGGTAATGGCTGAAGTTCCTGCGAATGCAGGTAAAACTCTGGTGGTCTATTACAGTTATACGGGCAACTGCCGCGAGATTGTAACGACTTTGACCAGCCAGATAGAGGCAGATGTGCTGGAGATTCAACCTGCCGAGAAGGGACTGCGGTACGAGGCTAACGGCTATGCGCTTGGCACAGAGTTGCTGAACGCCATCAACGACAATCCCAACGATGCCGACAGCTATCCTGCCATCGACCCCGTGACAACCTCGCTCAGCCAATACCAGAACATCATTATCGTCACTCCGCTCTGGTGGAGTCAAATGGCTGCAATCATGCAGACATACTTGTTCCAAAGCGCTTCGCAAATGGCAGGGAAGCATGTCGGACTGATTGTATCGAGCCACTCGAGCAGCATCAGCGGAGTAGTCAGAGATGCAAAACGACTATTACCCGACGTCACTTGGATGGGCGAAGCCTTATGGATAAACGCAAGCAACCACTCTAAGCGTGCTTCACTCATCGAGAACTGGCTCAAGACACAAGACTTCGCAATAGAACAAACAACTATGGATAAAATGTACATCACTATCGACGGACAGACTCAAAGCGTAACTCTCGAAAACAATACCGCCACAAAGGCTTTGGTAGAGAAGTTGCAGCAAGCACCTGTTACCGTTACGCTCAACAGCAGCGGCGGCTTTGAGATTTGGGGAGCACTTGGCTTCTCTTTGCCTACAAGCGACCAACAAATAACAGCTCAGCCTGGCGACGTCATCCTTTATAACGGCAGCAACATCTGCATCTTCTACGGCAGTAACCCATGGAGCTACACAAGATTGGGCAAGATTGATGGTCTGTCGGAAAGTGAATTGCGCTCGTTCCTGAAGGCTGGCGAGACTGGCATCAGGGTCACTTTGTCGCTTCAGTCAGACGCGACAGGCATCAATACCCTTTCCAGCTCTCGCATAAAGGACGAGGAACTCTACTCGCTGAACGGGCAAAGGGTCAGCAATACTTCGAAAGGAATTTACATTAAGAACGGCAAAAAAGTGATATTATGAAGAAGGTTATAGTTATTTCTACGAGCCTGCGTCGTGGCTCGAACAGCGACATGCTCGCTGACAAGTTTGCGGAAGGTGCTAAGGCTGCGGGGAACGATGTGGAGAAGATTTCCCTCGTCGGCAAAGACATTCAGTTCTGCAAGGGCTGCTTTGGTTGTCAAAAACTGGGGCGCTGTGTCATCAACGACGATGTGAACGACATCATGGCTAAGGTACTGAAAGCAGACGTCATTTGCTGGGCTACACCTATCTATTATTATGAGATGAGCGGGCAGATGAAGACACTCATTGACCGCATGAACGCTATGTACGAACAGGACTATCAGTTCCGCGATGTCTATCTGCTGACAACTGCTGCAGAGGATGAAACAGAGACGCCAAAGCGAGCAGAGATAGGCCTGACGGGCTGGATAGACTGTTATCCAAAGAGTCGAATAGCAGGCACGCTCTTCTGTGGAGGCGTGAATGATGCCCGAGAGATTGAAGGAAACCCCAAACTGCAAGAAGCATTTGAATTAGGAAAGAAGGTATGAAAAAAACCATATTAGCCGCAATCCTGCTGAGCGGGATGCTGTCAAGCTGCAACCAAAAACGAACTAATGACAACAACATGAAACAGGAATTGGAATTGACGCAGGAGTGGGACAAAGTGTTTCCGCTGAGCGACAAAGTAACTCATCAGAAGGTGACGTTCGAAACACAATATGGGTTGACGCTGGCCGCAGACCTTTATACTCCGAAAGAAGTTAGAGAAGTTAAAGAAGTTAAAGGAGTTAAAGGAGTTAAAAAACTTCCTGCCATCGCTGTCTCTGGTCCCTTCGGAGCCGTAAAAGAGCAATGCAGCGGACTCTATGCCATGAAGATGGCAGAACGCGGTTTCGTGGCACTGGCTTTCGACCCCTCCTATACTGGCGAGAGTAGCGGAGAACCTCGTCGCACAGCCTCTCCCGACATCAATACTGAGGACTTCATGGCTGCCGTCGATTTCCTGTCGAAGCTGGAGAATGTGGATGCCGAGAAGATTGGCATCATCGGCATTTGTGGCTGGGGAGGCATCGCCCTCAACGCAGCGGCAGCCGATACGCGCATCAAAGCTACCGTAGCCTCTACGATGTACGACATGACGCGCGTCAGCGGTAATGACTACAATGATGCCTTCGACGACGAACAATGGCGACACAGAAACCGTGAGAACCTCTCGAAGCAACGATTGGAAGACCCCAACGCAATGGCTGGAGGTGTGCTGGACACCGTTCCCCCACAGGCACCCAACTTCGTGCACGACTACTACGATTACTACAAGACCCCACGCGGCTACCACAAACGCAGCGGCAACTCGAACGACGGCTGGCGCGTCATCGGCACTCAGGCTTACGCCAACAGCCGCTTCCTCTACTACATCAACGAAATCCGCTCTGCCGTTCTCGTGATGCATGGAGCTGATGCCCACTCGCGCTACTTTGGCGAAGCAGCTTATCACTATATGGTAGATGGTAAGGCTGAGGGTTACAAGTTCGTAGGAGAGCCCAATCCCAACCCCGAGAACAAGCAGCTGCTCATCATCCCCGATGCCTCACATTGTGACCTCTACGATGGCGGCTACGAGGAAAAAGCTGGTAAAGGTCAACCCAAGAATATGATTCCATGGGACACGCTGGCAGATTTTTTTGCAAAACATTTGAAGTAACATGAGAAGATTATATCTTGCTATATTAATCATGATGATGACAATAGTAACAGCAAACAGTCAGACGCTGACGGAGCGTCAGCGGGGATTGGCAGCATGTGCCTGCCTGATGGCACAAGGTGATATGAATCGTTTGGAGCCAACCGTACGCATGGCGCTCGACAATGGTGTAACCGTCAACGAGCTGAAGGAGGCTTTCTCGCAGCTCTATGCCTATACAGGATTTCCACGAAGCCTGAATGCACTTGGAGTGCTGAACAAGGTTTTGGAAAGCAAGCAGCCTAACTGGCAGGAGGGCAAGCCCTGGACACGCCCCGCAGAGTGGGACGATGCCAAGAAGGCCTACGAACTGGGCACAAAGAATCAAACACAGCTCTCAGGCAAGCCCTTCAACTACACATTCTGCCCACAGGACGACTACTACCTGAAGTCGCACCTCTTTGGTGACATCTTCGCTGGCGACCAACTCTCTGCTGCCGATCGCGAGATAGTCACCGTAGCAGCCCTGAGCGGCCTCGAAGATGTAGCTCCACAACTCGCTGCCCACAAGCAGGGTGCGGTGAACATGGGTAACTCAAAACAGCTGGTGGATGAACTCAGCACATGGCTCTGCAACGAGGGCTACACCCTGAACACCAAGTGGCCCAAAGGCGAACGCAATCCTTACGGCAAGTATTTCATCGGTCAAAGCTATCTGGCAGACGTTGGCGGAGGCGTAATGAACGTAACCTTCGAGCCCGGTTGCCGCAACAACTGGCACATTCACCACAGGCAGGTGCAAGTATTGATCTGCGTTGCCGGTCGCGGATGGTATCAGGAATGGGGCAAGGAAGCCGTCGAAATGACTCCTGGCACCATCATCGCCATCCCTGCCGAAGTGAAGCACTGGCATGGGGCCCAGAAGGACTCGTGGTTCCAGCATCTCACCTATCATAAGGATGTTCAGGAAGATGCTTCTAATGAACTGACGGAGCAGCGAGTGCAGAGCGATGCCGGCATCAACTCTGCCGAGTCGCGACAGAAGTCGAGTGGAACTCAATGGTGTGAGCCTGTAGATGATGAAACTTATTATTCGCTTAAAGCAAAACAGTAAAGATGCAACGACTTAAAGCAACCTGCATTACCATGATATTTGCTACGGCATCATTCGCTCAGGCCGTAATAGATGTGCATAGCCACGTTATTACGACGGAATTTAAGTCTGCCCTGGAGAAGGAAGGCAGATTGATGGACGAGGGGTTCCCCTTGCCAAAATATGATGTAGAGACTCAGTTGAAGTGGATGGACGAGGCTGGCGTCGAGACATCTGTACTGACGTTAGCGGCTCCGCAACCGACCTCGCCAAAAGTGATTAGACAGGTCAACGAGGCTGCTGCCCGCATCAAGAAGGAGCATCCTGGCAGGTTCATGTTCTGTGCTGCCCTACCCCTCCCCGATGTAGATGCTGCCATCCGAGAGGCGAAGTATGCACTCGACACATTAGGAGCAGACGGCATCAAACTGGCGACTAATGTTAATGGACAGTATCTTGGTGCGCCCGAGCTCGACCCGCTCTTCGCTTTCCTGAATGAGCGCAAGGCTGTTGTCATTCTGCATCCCCATCGTCCTGAACCTGTGAATCGAGAAGTAATGACGCAGACGCCGCTTGCCATGCAGGAGTACCTTTCGGAGACCACTCGAGCTGTGACGAATATGATAAGCCGCAATGTGCTGGCTCGCTATAACAACATAAAGGTTGTTGTTCCCCATTGTGGAGCTTATCTGCCCTTAGCTATGCCACGCATGAAGTCGCTGACACCTGTGATGCAGGCAAACAAACTGGTGGGCGAGATTGACTACGAGGCCAACCTCCGTCCCCTATATTATGACCTCGCAGGTGCCCATTCGCCTGAAGTTATTCGCACGTTGCTCACTATCACAACGCCCGACCATCTGCTCTATGGCTCCGACTTCCCTTATGCAGCTCCGCAAGTACTCACGCAAAGCCTCAAGAGGATGAAACAGTACCTGACTGCAGAACCTGACCTCGCACCATTCAAGGAGATGATACTGTGGAAGAATGCAAAGTGGCTATTTGGTCAGACTGACGAAATACCGTCGGCAACGAAGTACAGTACAGACTCAATGATAGTCCGCATCGCAGAGATAGAAGTCTATCCGCAGTACTTGAAGGAATACTTAGCGATTGCCAAAGAGGTGGACCGTCTGAGCATAGAGCGCGAGCCAGGCGTCATCTGTCTCTACCCCATGCAAAGCAGCGAGGACTCGTGCCAGATTCGCATCCTCGAAATCTATGCCTCGGAAGAGGTATATCAGAATCATCTCAAGACCAAACACTTCCAGAAGTACAAGCAGAGCACGCTACACATGGTGAAGAGCCTGAGGTTGCCACTCATGCAGCCGCTCGACCCAGAGACGATGAAGCAGATATTCAGGAAGCAGAGATAGGCAACCATACTAACCAATATAAAAAAGCGAGGCATGAGAAATCATACCTCGCTTACCTTTTTATTTCAATAAGTCTTAATATTCGTCTTCGTTGAAGAGGAAGTCATCCTTGGTAGGATAGTCAGGCCAAATGTCCTCTATCGTTTCGTAAACTTCGCCTTCATCTTCCATTTCAGTCAGATTCTCTATAACTTCGAGGGGTGCACCACTGCGAGTTGCGTAGTCTATCAGTTCTTCTCTTGTTGCAGGCCAAGGTGCATCTTCCAGTCTTGAAGCTAATTCCAATGTCCAGTACATAGTATTCTCTTTAGTGTTTTTTTGTTTTTGGTTTGCAAAGATACAACATTTTTTGAAACTGCAATCATTTATGCCATAAAATTTCGTCTGTTCCTTGCAAAAAATTGAGGCGAAGTGCAAGAATATAGAAATAATCACTCAATCGGTTGACATATGCAAGGAGTTCCGGTGCAACTTCCTCCGATGAATTGAGGGCAAGGATGCGACGTTCTGCTCTGCGACAAATAGTACGGCAGACATGAGCCAGTGCTGCCGGTCTGCACCCTCCGGGAAGGGTGAAGCCTCGCCACTTTGGAAGGCCTTCAGAAGCCGCATCAATGCTTTGTTCCAACTTTGTTACGTCAATGGAAGTAATGATGACGGATGGCACTTGAGGAGCCTCTGTAGCGAGCTGAGCACCAATAACAAAAAGGTTGTTCTGGATGCCTATGAGCGTTTCTCTGTCCACAGGTTCGCTCACGTAAGTCAACAAGAGGCCGACTTGAGCATTCAGTTCGTCAATGGTTCCGTAGCTCTCTAGTCGAGCACAATCCTTGGGAACGCGCTTTCCGCCTACAAGGGATGTCGTTCCTGCGTCGCCAGTCTTAGTATATACCTTCATCAGAAATTCACTTTATAGTATTGTTTATTATATTGTTTATCGAAGAATGCTATTCCGAAGTCATAGAGGTCGAAGCTGACTACTGATGGGATGCTCTTGAACCAATCGCGATGGAGATGCAGGTTATCAAGGAGAAGCACAGAATGTTCTCCCAGATGCTCAAGAGCCTCATCGCAAGGTTCTCTCAGCAAGCACATGCTCACCTCTCCCTCTTGCCATCCACATTGTATGTTGGCATTCTTGCAACCGCACTTCAAATAACGTTTTTCCCACCAAGCATCCTTTGGAAGCACGATGGTAGATGGTTGAAGATGATTGGCAATGCGAAGCAAGAGATGCAACCCTCTTCGCACCCTCAGTCGCATCGAAAGAGGCAGCCCGCGGTCGAGCAACGCATAGCCATAATAGGGATGCGACTCGTATATGACATCCGTGATGAAGCGGAAGGCAAAAGGACTGTGCACGCCATAACCTTTGCGATGACGGAAACGAGCAAGCCAAATGAGAGGATTTGTGACTTTTTGCATAATTTGAGCACAAAAATAAGCATAATTTTCGTAACTTTCAAGCCTGAATGGCATTTTTCTTCTTAAAACTTTTGCGCATATCATATAATAAATGTAAATTCGCTGCGGAAAAGCTATTAAACTTGATAACCCAACAAGTAAACATGTTCTTGCGCTCTTTTAGTGCTCTGACGGCAAGTCAGAAGACAAGTAAGTTGCTTTTCTGCCTGTTACTTCTTGTCGGTCAGCTTCATGCCACGGTCTATGAGGCGTCCGATTTCTTTGTGGCTCCCCAGATGTGGGACAACTCCGAACGTTTGCAGTCACTTGTTGACAAAGTGCATTCCGAAGGCGGCGGCACTATTCAGCTCTCATCGGGCGAGTACATCTTCCGCAGCACAATCAGATGGCGCTCAAATGTTTCCCTGCAAGGTGTATCCGTTCAGAGCACTGTTCTCAAGATGATTGGCACGACGAACTGGTCGCTCTTCATAGGTGAAAGTACAAAGCAAGGGGAGTTTCCTGCCATCGAAGGCGTTCGCTTCAAGCATTTCACCGTAGATGGTTATGAGATGAAGCCTACCTCCTACTCCACCAATTGCAAGGCTTTCAACATCCGTCCCTTGACTGATGCAGTCTTCGACGACCTCGTCCTGCGCGGGACGCCAGCCACTGCCCTGGGAGTTGACTTCCTCAATCGCGTTTATATAAATAATGTACGCGTCATCGAAGGCGGCCGCCTATGGACGGAAGGAAAAGGTGGCGGTAGCGGCATCGGCATTGGACTGCGTGGCTACGATGACGAGAACTTCATCATAACAAACTGTATCTGCGTGAATTGTGGCAACAACGGCATCTTCGTAGAAGACCAGTCGCGCTTCGGAAACGGAGTAAACGGACGTAAGCCGATGACCGAAGGAAAAGGACAAATCATTCGAGGTAACATCGTCAGGAACGGCCGCAACCATGGCATAAGCATTCAAGGAGCCCGACACATCAGCATCCTTGACAACCTGTCCTACGGCAATGCTGGAGCCGGCTTCTATGGTAACTACTTCATGAGCGATGTCCTCATCAGCGGTAACCAACTGCTCGACAACCGCTGGGGCATCTACATCTGTCCGGCAAGCAACGTCAAGGGCTTCGACGTAACAGGCGAGTTCTGCGACATCACCATTCAGGGGAACGTCCTCAGACGCAATCAAGAAGACATGTACATCGACCCGTCAATATCCTATAACCGATAATAATTAAACCACAGTTAACTTATTTATTAACAATTAAATTAAACAAGTATGAAAAAGTTATTTGCAATGGCAGCAATTGCTGTAATGTGTCTGACTGGCTGTAACAAAGCTAACACAGCTGAAGAGGCTCTCGACTTCGAGAAGGCTACTCCCGAAGCAGTCGTAAGTGCACTCGCAGAAAAGGTACAGGCTGGTGATGCAACAGCTATCACAGCAGCTCTGGAGACTGTTCAGACTCAGCTGGCTGGTCTGATTGACGCCGGTAACGTTGAGAAGGTTACTGAGTATGCAGCTAAGATCAAGGCTTTCGTTGAAGAGAACGCCGAGGCTCTGAAGGGCTTCAACATCGACGTAACTCCTCTGACCGCTGTTATTGACAAGGTTGCTGCAATGCCAGGCGCTGCCCAAGAGGCTGCCGAGGATGCCGCTCAGGATGCTGCAGAAGCTGCTCAGGCTCAGGCAGAAGCTGCTGCCGATGCTGCTATCGACGAAGCTGAATCTAAGGTTGACGAAGCAGTGAAAGCTGCCGAAAAAGCTGTTGACGAAGCAATCGAAACTGGCAAGGCTAAGACAAACGATGCCATTCAGGGCGCAGCCGACAAGATTAAGCTCTAAATCTTAATTGGCCATAAACAATGAAGCCGAGGGCGTTTGCTCTCGGCTTCATTCATTTATTGTTTCCTTTATTCCATCGTAAGCTTGCCTTCTTTGGCATCGACCTTGATGGGACGATTGCGGTCAAGTCGACCTGCAAGGAGTTCCTTCGAGAGGTCATCGAGCAGGAGTCGCTGGATGGCTCGCTTGACGGGACGGGCTCCGAAGTCTGGATCGTAGCCCTCGTTAGCGAGCAAGTCGATGGCTTCGTCGCTTACCTCCAAAGTCAAGCCGTTCTCTTTAAGCATCCTTTGAACTCCCTCAACCTGCAGACGGACTATCTGCTTCACTTCACCCCAGTTCAAGGGATGGAAGACGATAATCTCGTCGATACGATTCAGGAACTCGGGACGTATGCCGCGCTGTACCAGCATGTCGCGCACATCTTGCTCTCCCTTGTCGAGGTCAGCGCCTGTCAGCAGGTTGCTCGTCATGATGATGATGGTGTTCTTGAAGTTGACGGTACGGCCCTTCGAATCCGTCAGACGGCCATCGTCGAGCACTTGCAGCAGGGTGTTGAAGACATCGGGATGCGCTTTCTCTATCTCATCGAAGAGCACGACCTGATAGGGTTTGCGGCGAACAGCCTCGGTGAGCTGACCACCCTCGTCATAGCCGACGTATCCTGGAGGCGCACCGATGAGTCGCGTCACGCTGAACTTCTCCTGATACTCACTCATATCGATACGCGTCATCATGGTTTCGTCGTCGAAGAGGTATTCAGCCAGTGCTTTTGCCAGTTCCGTCTTGCCGACACCAGTCGAGCCGAGGAAGATGAAGCTTCCGATAGGCCGTTTCGGGTCTTGCAAGCCTGCACGGCTACGGCGAACGGCATTACTTACGGCAGCGATGGCTTCCTCCTGACCGACAACGCGCTTGTGCAGTTCTTCCTCAAGATGAAGCAGCTTCTCGGTTTCACTGGTCTGCATCTTCGTGACGGGAATGCCTGTCCAACGACTCACGACATCAGCTATATCATCGGCAGTGACTTCGTCCCTCAATAACTTATTGCTGACGGAAGAACTGTCTTTGAGTTGCTTCTCGAGTTCTGGCAGCTTCGAGTAGCGAATCTCAGCAACCTTAGCGTAGTCGCCATCGCGTTCTGCTTGCTCTGCTTCTCTACGGAGCTGCCCGATGCTGTCCTTCAGGGTTTGAACCTGGTCGGCTTGATGCTTCTCGTTCTCCCACTGCTGACGCATCTCTTTCTCCTGCCCTCGCAGGTCAGCTATCTCCTTCTCGATACCCGCAAGCTTGGGGTCTTGTTTGCTCTCACGACGGATGGCTTCGCGTTCAATCTCAAGCTGAGCAAGACGACGGCTGATTTCATCGAGTTCCTCAGGCACGGAGTCGCGCTCCATACGAAGCTTTGCTGCGGCTTCGTCCATCAGATCGATGGCTTTGTCTGGCAGGAAGCGCTCGGTGATGTAACGTTGCGAGAGCTGTACGGCAGCAATGACGGCGTCGTCCTGGATGCGCACCTTGTGGTGGTTCTCGTAACGTTCCTTCAGACCACGCAGGATGCTGATGCTGGAAAGTGTGTCAGGCTCATCGACCATGACGGTCTGGAATCGGCGTTCCAGCGCCTTGTCTTTCTCGAAGTACTTCTGGTACTCGTCGAGCGTAGTGGCACCGATGCTTCGCATCTCACCGCGGGCCAGAGCAGGCTTCAGTATGTTCGCAGCATCCATCGCACCTTCGCCCTTACCGGCACCGACCAGAGTATGTATCTCGTCGATAAAGAGGATGATGCCGCCTTGACTTTCGGTCACTTCCTTGACGACACTCTTCAGCCTTTCCTCAAACTCGCCCTTGTACATAGCACCGGCTACGAGCGCGCCCATGTCGAGGCTGTAGAGTTGTTTGTTCTTCAGGTTCTCGGGCACATCTCCACGCAGGATTCTGTGGGCAAGACCTTCCACGATGGCCGTTTTACCCGTACCTGGTTCACCTATCAAGATAGGGTTATTCTTTGTCCTTCGCGAGAGGATCTGCAGCACGCGACGTATCTCGTCGTCTCGTCCGATGACGGGGTCGAGCTTCCCTGCCCTAGCCTCGTCCACGAGATTGCGAGCATACTTCTGCAGGCTCTTCTCTTCTTGTTGTTGATTTGGATTCTGTATCATAGCATTATTCTCCTTTCACCCATATTCAACAAATCCTGTGCAAAGCCATCGAAGCACGACAAAATGACTGAGAGCACGACAAAATGTCGGTACAAATCCCTATATTTTGTAATTAAAGTATCAGTATATTTATTATATAATGAACGAAGGGTGCATCCCTTTTATCGTAAATGATTGCAGGAGAAGACGTGTCGAATTTGTCTTTTCGACACAATGAATTGCATGACACGACACGTCGAGTTGATTGCAGGTACATGTATATGCAATTGCACGTACATGTATGTGCAATCAACTTCATGCGTGAAAATAAGAAAAAGGACGTGTCTGAATGACTACAGACACGCCCTTAATCGATTGTTTTCTCTGCTTAATCCGCTTATTCCATTGTCATATGAGTAAATCTCAATTGGCGAAATAAGTGTAATTCGTGATTTAGAACTCGGCGTTCCTCGGTGTGCGGGGGAAGGGAATGACGTCGCGGATGTTCTGCATACCTGTGACGAACAGGATGAGACGCTCGAAGCCAAGTCCGAAGCCTGCATGTGGGCAACTGCCGTACTTGCGGGTATCAAGGTACCACCACAGGTGCGTCAGGTCCATACCACGACGGTCCACCTCTGCCATCAACTTGTCGTAGCTCTCCTCACGAACGGAGCCGCCAATAATCTCGCCAATAGACGGGAAGAGGACATCCGTGCCTTGCATGGTGGGACCAGGTGCTACGGCGCCCTTGTAACCGATGCTACCGCCATCGGCAGTCTCTTGGTTCTGCTTCATGTAGAAGGACTTGAACGAACGGGGATAGTCGGTCATGATGACGGGCTTCTTGAAGTGTTCCTCCACGAGGTAGCGTTCGTGCTCGCTGGCAAGGTCGTCGCCCCACTCGCAGGGGAACTCGAACTTCTTGCCGTTCTGCTTTGCCTCCTGCAAGATCTTGATGCCTTCTGTGTAAGGCAGGCGAACGAAGGTTTCCTTCAGCACGCCTTCGAGACGCTCGATGAGCGTCTTGTCAATCATCTTGTTCAGGAACTCGAGGTCGTCCTTGCAGTTGTCGAGTGCCCACTTCACGCAGTACTTGATGAAGTCCTCTTCGAGGTCCATCAGCTCTTCCTGGTCGAGGAAAGCAACCTCTGGCTCTATCATCCAAAACTCGGCAAGGTGTCGGGGCGTGTTGGAGTTCTCGGCGCGGAACGTCGGACCGAAGGTGTAGATGGCTCCGAGGGCTGTTGCGCCAAGCTCACCCTCGAGCTGACCGCTGACAGTCAGGGACGTCTGTTCGCCGAAGAAGTCGTCGTCGTAGATAATCTTGCCCTGCTCGTCCTTCTTCAGGTCGTAGAGGTTCTTGGTCGTGACCTGAAACATGTTGCCGGCTCCCTCGCAGTCGCTTGCCGTGATGAGCGGTGTATGGAAATAGAAGTAGCCGTGCTCGTGGAAGTACGTATGGATAGCCATCGCCATGTTGTGACGGATGCGCAGGATGGCTCCGAAGGTGTTGGTGCGGGGACGCAGGTGTGCTACGCTACGCAGGAACTCCCAGCTGGCGCCCTTCTTCTGCAGAGGATAAGTGTTGTCGCAGTCGCCAAGAATCTCGATACCTGTGGCTTGAATCTCGCTTGCCTGACCTGCTGCAGGGCTCTCCACGAGTTTGCCAACTACACTCAGGCAGGCACCAGTCGTGATGCGCTTCAAGGTCTCCTCATCGAAGTTAGCCTCGTCGCCCACAATCTGCACGTTCTTAATGGTCGAACCATCGTTCAGGGCAATAAAGAAGATGCCTTTGCTTCCGCGTTTCGAGCGAACCCAGCCCTTCACATTGATGTCCGATCCGTATGCTGTGCTCTTCAGAGCATCAATAACTTTTGTTCTTTTCATATCATTAAGGTCTTTAAGGTCCTTAAGGTCTTTAAGGACATTGGTTCTTTATTCAAACGCTCCCATGTGAAGCATATCCACTTCCTTTTCCGTGAGGAAGCGCCAGTCACCACGACGGACGTTCTTCTTCGTCAAGCCAGCAAAGTAAACGCGGTCGAGGCGGATGACTTTGTAGCCAAGGTGCTCGAAGATGCGGCGAACGATACGGTTGCGGCCGCTGTGAATCTCGATGCCCACCTGCTTGCGGTCAGTCTCGCTTGCATATTCGATAGCATCTGCGTGGATTTCTCCGTCCTCGAGTTCGATGCCGTCGGCAATCTGCTTCATGTCAGCAACTGTGACGTTCTTGTCGAGATAGACGTGATAAATCTTCTTCTTCATGAAGCCTGGATGTGTCAGCTTAGTTGCCAACTCGCCATCATTCGTCAGGAGAAGCACGCCAGTCGTGTTGCGGTCGAGGCGGCCTACAGGATAGATGCGCTCGCGGCAAGCACCCTTCACGAGGTCCATCACGGTCTTGCGGTTCTGCGGGTCGTCGCTCGTGGTCACATAATCCTTAGGCTTGTTCAAGAGGATATAGACCTTCTTCTCGATGCTGACAAGTTGGTCGTGGAAGTGTACTTCGTCGGAACGCTTCACCTTTGTGCCGAGCTCCGTTACAATCTCACCATTGACCTTCACTACGCCAGCCTGAATGAACTCATCAGCTTCACGACGTGAGCAAACGCCAGCATTGGCGAGGTACTTGTTCAAGCGGATTGGTTCGTCTGGGTCAGTATGAAGCTCCTTATACTCAATCTGCTTCTTCATGCTGTACTTAGCATGAGGATTGTAACCAGCGGTACGAGGACGGCGATTGAAACCACCTTGACGCTGCTGATAGCCACCTTCTCTCTGCTGGTAGCCGCCTTCACGATTGTAGCGAGGACGGGGCTGATAGCCACCTTCTCTCTGTTGGTAGCCGCCTTCTCTGGACTGATAGCCTTCGCGAGGTTGATAGCCTCCTTCACGATTGTAACGGGGACGGGGCTGATAACCACCTTCTCTTTGCCCATAACCGCCTTCACGATTATAGCGAGGACGAGGCTGGTAGCCACCTTCCCTCTGCTGATAACCTTCGCGAGGCTGATAGCCTTCCTGGCCCTGATTGTTATTGTAAGAACGATTGATGCGAGGACGCATCGGACGCCCATAGCCGTTCTGTCTGTCGTTGTTGTAACTCTGCGGACGATAGCCATCGCGGCGACCGCCGTTGTCTGATTCGGAGTTCCGCGCATCAAAAGCGCGTCTTGGTGCTTCAGCATCCGAGAATTTGTCTCTCCAGTTTTCTTGTTCGTTAATCATTTGTTTAAGTGTTTGTGGATTAATGTGTTTTTCTTACATTCCAGTGTATGAATATGGAGTAATTGCACGCAGTTCTTCCTTCACGGATTCGCTGACGTTCAGTTCCTCTATAAAGTTCTTTATGGTTGCTTCGTCGATGCCTTTGCCCGTACGCGTCAGGGCTTTTAGGGCTTCGTAGGGATGCGGATAGGCTTCTCTGCGCAGGATGGTCTGAATGGCTTCTGCACAGACTGCCCAGCAGTTCTCAAGGTCGCGACGGATGGCCTCTTCGTTGAGGACAAGCTTCCGCAAGCCTTTCAGGGTGCTTTGTATCGAGATGAGCATATGCCCAACAGGAACACCAACATTACGGAGCACAGTCGAGTCCGTCAAGTCACGTTGCAGACGACTGATGGGGAGCTTCAGGCTGAGGTGCGAAAGGATGGCGTTGGCGATGCCGAGGTTGCCTTCCGAGTTCTCGAAGTCGATGGGATTGACCTTATGAGGCATTGCGCTTGAGCCTACTTCGCCAGCCTTAATCTTCTGACGGAAGTATTCCATCGAGACATACTGCCAGAAGTCGCGGTCGAGGTCGATGATGATGGTGTTGATGCGCTTCATGGCATCGAACACAGCGCCCAGGCAGTCGTAGTTACTTATCTGTGTGGTATATTCTTCTCGCTCCAGTCCAAGACTCTCGCTGGTGAACTTCCTGCCGAACTCGCGCCAGTCGTACATAGGGAAAGCCACATGATGGGCGTTGAAGTTGCCTGTCGCACCACCGAACTTGGCTGTAAGAGGGCAAGCACGAAGCATGTCGAGCTGACGCTTGAGACGATAGACAAACACCATCACTTCCTTGCCCAAGCGGGTTGGACTGGCAGGCTGTCCGTGCGTCTTGGCCAGCATGGGCACGTCTTTCCACTCTTCTGCATACTGCTGAAGCTGAGCAATCAGCTCCTCGAGGAGAGGGTAATAGACTTGGTCGAGTGCTTCCTTGATGCTGAGGGGCACGCTGGTGTTGTTGATGTCCTGACTGGTCAGACCGAAGTGGATGAATTCCTTGTATTGCTCCAGGCCACCAATCTTGTCGAACTGCTCCTTGATGTAATACTCGACAGCCTTCACATCGTGATTCGTGACGGCTTCGATGTCCTTCACGCGCTTGGCATCATCTTCCGTAAAGTTACGGTAGATATCGCGAAGCTGCTCGTCGCTGGCGGGAATGCCCTGCAATTGCGGCAGAGGCAAATGCTTGAGCGCGATGAAGTATTCCACTTCAACTCGCACGCGATAACGAATCAGAGCATACTCCGAAAAGTATGCTGCCAAAGCTTCAGTCTTGCCTCTGTATCTGCCGTCAATAGGCGAAACAGCCGTCAGCATATTTAGTTCCATATATCCGAAAAGTAATGTGTAATCTTTGAAAAACGCGTGCAAAGGTACGACTTTTAATTATAAATACAAAATTATTAAATTCAAAATTGAACAAAGAATGCGGAAAAGTGCAAAAAGAGGTAAGGACAAACGCCCTTCGGGGGAAAACAAAACGCCAGAACAAAAAGCGGGACAGCTTCTTGCAGCCGCCCCGCTTCTGTTAGGTAGAAGACCAGATGGATTACTTCACCATGAATTTCTTGCCGCTGCGAATGTAGATGCCCTGAGGCAATTTACCATTTGACCATTTGCCATTTACAATCTTCCTGCCGCTGAGGTCGTAAACGTTATCGTCCATCGTCCTTTCTCCGTTGATTTCCTTGATGCCGTCTTCCCAGTCTGCCAGGTCGCCTACGAAGGTGACGTTGAGGAAGCTGAACTTCTCCTCATACTTCGCCAGGTCAGCGGCATAGACATGCATCTTCGTGGCCTTGTTTTCCATGAATGACTTGTTCTCGTAGTTGGCTGACACCCAGGTCAGCGCCTCGGGATTGGCGAAGCAGAACACATCGGTGATGTTGTTGCTGACGTAGAAGGCATTGTTATCAATCTTTTTGAGACCCGAGCCAAGGACTACGGTCTTGAGATTCTTGCAGCCGTAGAAAGCATAATAGCCGATGTCGGTCACGCTGTTGGGGATGTAGAGCTTTTGGATGCTGGAATTTGCAAGGGCATATGTGCCGATGGAGACAACGTGCTGGGGGATGTCGACTTCCTCGATGGCGAGACAGAAGAAGGCACTGGAACCAATCTGTTCGATGTAGTCGGGAATGACGGTTTTGGTTGTTGCGGCTACGAGCCTGTTGTAGGCAATCTCGATGACTGCATGGTTGTCAATCTTGAAATAAGGATTGGCTTCATCGACGTAGTAGTTCTCCAAGCCGGAGATTCCGCCTATCGCAGCATCGCCGATAAAGCGCAGGTTGGCAGGCAGGTAGAGGTTCTTGATGCCACTGCAATAGCGGAATGCGCCGTAATCGATTGAGTAGAGGTCAGCAGGAAGATACAGGTCTTCAGGCCAATTGCTTAGACCCCAGAAGGCATACGCGCCGATTGTACGAATGGTGTTGGGCAGGTTGGAAAAATGGGCATTGAAGCAATTGTCGAATGCTTCATCGCCTATGCTGGTTATGCCGTCGGGCAACACGACCTCAACTATCTGTTCGCCATACTCTCCGCGCCACGGAGCCAGATTTTCCCAGTCATCGTAGTCATACATGTCGCCCGTGCCTGTGATGGTGAGCTTCAGGGCAGGCTTCTCAAGGGACTGTGAGAGAACATTGTCCCAGACCCAGACGGTGTAGGGAAGTTCCGTCAGGGCGTATTCCAGATTGTCGCCACACTTGCCATGAGGCAGGCCGGTATCGGCACCCTCGTCCTGCACAACAGTAATGCTCTGCAAGAAGTAGGGTTCGATGCCGCTAAAGAAGAGGATGATGCTGGCATCCGTATATTCTGTCTCACCGTCGAACTCCAGCACGGCATCGGTGAAGTCAGCATCTTGTTGGACATTCTTGCGCATCTCCTGCAACTTCTCATCGGTGGTGCCACGCTCGCAGATAATTCCGGCAATGGCCTCAAGATGTCCGGCAAACCTCACTACAATCTTCTTGATGCATCCCGTCACGCCAAACAAGTTCCGGAACTCGCATTCCACGCCCTTTGTGTTGGAATAGCCGCCAATGCCGAGGCATTCCACGCCAGTCGAGGAGTCGCCCCCGGTGGGGAGCGCGTCTGTCTCAGTCAGCATGAGTGTGGTCATCCCGACGGGAGTCTCGGGGTCGTGGAAGGCAGCAGACCAGGGTGTGCCCTCCTTGCTCGATGCAACTCCACACTTGTATGACTCCGTCACATCCGTTGTCTCCCAGTCGCAGAAGGTGGAGACGATGCCTGAGAAGTTCATCTCCCCGCCCTCCATCACGAGCGTGATGCTCTTCAGGAAAGTGTTTCTGCCCACATACATATCGAAAGAGAAGACGTCGTTCATCTCTATGCCGTCGCCAAAATCAAGTTCAAAGTTATCGTAATAAGGCAGATTGCTGGTTGAAAATTTGCTTTCATACGAGGCTCCGTACGGACTCGAATAATAGATGTGATGTATGTCGCCACCTGCCTTGACGATAAGCTTCTTCACCTTTCCCTCTACACGGAAGTCTGAGGTAAGTTTCAGCCTCGGGTACGTGCTGCTGCCGCCAGTGGCTCGCATATAAACGCACATTTCATCGTTCCATTGTGTGTTGTATTTTTCAAGCTCTGTACCATCGGCTGGCAACGATATGTACCAATTATGTTCTCCGTCATTGGCAGGCAAAGCATTATCGTACCCTTCATAGTCTCCGAATATCGAAATGATGTCGTTGCCGTCTGCTACAGTAACTTCTGTCGAGATGTTAATACGCTGGATATACATGGGTTGGTCGGAACTCTCGTCTTTGGGGTAGAACGTCATCTGCACGCATTGGTTGACATTTGTGGAGCTCAGGCTCAAGTCGCTGTATCCAAAAGCATAATAGTGCAACTTGCCGTCATCTGCGATATTAAGGTTATAGGAGAAAGTCCTTTCACCGAAATCGACTATGACCATCCCGACGTTGCCGCCAAAGGCACAGAATATCTCTTGGATGTTGCCGGGAACGCTGAAGTCAGTAACCATGGCGAAAATGGATGTCCTGGGCTTGACAGCAAGAACGTTCCAGCCGTCCACCTCAGCCATACTGATGACGGGCGACTTGGCCTCTCCGCCTTCCCGCCATGTCCAGGTGTTGCCCTCGGACGTGGTTAAAGTGCCTTCTGAATAAGTCTCATTGGCAATTCCATACTCATTCCCAGTAAAGGTTGAATTCAATTCCTTAATCACCGTGTTGCCCAATAACTCCATCGGAAGAACAGCGGCAAATAATGTCACGATAAAAAGTCTGATTTGTTTCATGTTGGTAAAGGTTTTTGTTAATATAGTGCTGCAAAGATACAAATTTTAACTATAAACGTTTGTTAATGAACAAGAAATTTCTCATTTAATAAAAGAAATGCTACCTTTGTTCCCTGAAACTAACAAACACTTAACTAAAAATCATATTATGGAGAAAATCATCGGACTTATCGACGCGCCGTTCACCCCTTTCCACGAGAATGGCGACGTGAACCTCGAACCCATCCCTGCTTATGCTAAAATGCTGCAGAAGAACGGATTGAAGGGTGTATTTATTAACGGAAGTAGTGGCGAAGGCTATATGCTGACGCCTGAAGAACGCATGCAACTGGCTGAGGCCTGGATAAAGGCAGCCCCCGAGGGCTTCAAGGTCATCGTGCATGTGGGAAGTTGTTGTGTTCGCGAGAGCCGTAAGCTTGCCGAGCACGCCCAGAAGATTGGTGCTTGGGGCATAGGAGCTATGGCGCCTCCGTTCCCGAAGATTGGCCGTATCGAAGAACTCGTGAAGTATTGCGAGGAGATTGCCGCAGGAGCACCCGCCCTACCCTTCTACTTCTATCACATCCCAGCCTTTAATGGTGCCTTCCTGCCGATGGTTGAGTTCCTCAAGGCAGTTGACGGTCGCATCCCGAACTTCGCAGGCATCAAGTACACCTTCGAGAGCCTCTATGAGTACAACCAATGCCGACTCTACGGTGGCGGCAAGTTCGACATGCTTCACGGACAGGACGAAACCATCCTTCCCTGCCTCGCTATGGGTGGAGCGAAAGGCGGAATCGGAGGCACCACGAACTACAATGGCAAGAATCTTGTCGGTATCATAGATGCCTGGAACCGAGGCGACTTAGAGGCTGCACGTCAACTACAGGATTACTCGCAGAAGGTCATCAATGTTATCTGTCATTTCCGCGGCAACATCGTGGGCGGCAAGCGCATCATGAAGCTGATTGGCCTCGACCTCGGACCTAATCGTACACCCTTCCAAAACATTACACCAGAGGAAGAGATTCAACTCAAGAAGGAACTCGACGAGATAGGTTTCTTCCAACATTGCAACGAGTTTTAAATGAAAAATAAAGGTATCATATTCATAGTCTTGTGCCTTTGCGTTTGTGCCTCACACGCAGCACAGAAGGTCAAGGTGGCTTGTGTGGGCAATAGCGTGACCTACGGCTACGGCCTGCAAGACCGCGAGCACGATTCCTACCCGGTTCGCCTGCAGCAGATGCTGGGCGAGGGCTACGAGGTGGGCAACTTCGGACACTCTGGTGCTACCTTATTATATAAGGGACATCGGCCCTACATCGGTCTGCCGGAGTTCCATCAAGCACTCGACTTCAAGCCCGATTGGGTGGTCATCCATCTTGGGCTGAACGACACAGACCCGCGCAACTGGCCCGACTGGAAGGAGGAGTTCATCCCGAACTATCGCGCCCTGATTGATTCCTTCCGAGTGGTGAACCCCGAGACCCGTATCCTCGTCTGCAAGATGACGCCCATCTTCGACCGTCACCCACGCTTCCAGAGCGGCACGCGTGACTGGCACGCTCAGGTTCAGAAGGCCATCGAGCAGGTGGCACATGGCGCCGGAGCGCAGCTCATCGACCTCTTCACGCCCTTGCACGATCGTCCCGACCTCTTCCCCGATGCTCTGCATCCCAATCCAGAAGGCGCGAAGATTCTGGCGAAGACCGTCTATTCTGCTCTCACGGGCGACTACGGCGGCCTGCATTTGCCGCCGGTCTATTCCAGCGGAATGGTCTTGCCGCGCGACGAGCCCATTTGGATTGAAGGCATTTCCGATGCCCGCCGCAACATCAAGGCGACCTTAACCCGCGACGGAAAGGTGGTACACGAGAGCAACAACTTCTCGAATGCCAGCGGCTTGTGGACCATTCAATTGCCCGACACGAAGGCTGGCGGTCCTTATACCCTTACGTTCACGGCTACGCCTCTCAACCCCGACCACTATCACTTCTACTATCCCGAGAAGTATCCCTATCTGCTCAAGAACCTGACGAAAGCCAAGCCGCAGACGCTCACGATAGACAGCCTCTACTTCGGCGACATTTGGCTTGCCAGCGGACAGTCGAACATGGAGCTTCGGGTTGACCAATGCAACACGCTCGAACAGGACCTTGCCGACGCCAAGCGCCTCACCAACCTACATATTTATAATATGCCCGCGCGTGCAAGGACGGATGCTGTGGAGTGGGACGATAGCGTGCTTGCCTACACGAACGAGCTGCGGCACATGAAGTTCCAGGGATGGAAGACGGCTTCGCCCGAATCGGTTCGGAGCTTCTCCGCCGTCGCCTTCAACTTCGGACGCGTGCTTTGCGACAGCCTGCCCGACGTGCCCATCGGCATCATCTGTAACGCCGTGGGAGGCTCCACGACGGAGTCTTGGATAGACCGCTCGACGCTCGAATGGGAGTTCCCCAACATCCTGCGCGACTGGCGGAATGGCGACTTCGGACAGGCTTGGGCACGCGGCCGCATGACGCAGAACATCGCCCACGCCCTCAACAAGGAATCGGCTGCATACAATCCCCTCCAGCGCCATCCCTACGAGCCTGCCTACCTCTTCGAAGCAGCCATCGCGCCGCTCGGACATCTGCCCATACGTGGCGTCATCTGGTACCAGGGAGAGAGTAACGCCCACAACATCGAGGTACACGAGCGGCTCTTCACGCTCCTTGAGCAATCGTGGCGTGGGTTCTTTGCCCAGCGCTGGAGGAGCGAGTTCCACAAGAAGCACCCCCTGCCCTTCTATGTCGTCCAGCTCAGCAGTCTGCCGCGACCTTCGTGGCCTGCCTTCCGCGACAGCCAGCGCCGCCTGGCTTCCGAGTTGTCACACACCGCGCTCGTAGTCACAAGCGACCTTGGCGACCCGAATGACGTCCACTACCGCACGAAGCGACCTGTAGGCGAGCGCCTTGCTTTGCAAGCCTTGAAACACACCTACGGCCATGAGTTGGAGAGCGAAGGTCCGACGCTTCGTTCTGCTGTCCGCGGAAAGGACAACAACATCTGCCTCAGGTTCGACCATGCAGACGGCCTCAGTTGCACGCGAGGCTTCGAGATTGCCGCTTACGATGGCATGTTCCATCCTGCCGACATCAAGATAGAGGGTGACAAGATACTCCTCTCCTCGCCTGCCGTCAAGAATCCGACGCTCGTCCGCTACGGCTGGAGCGGCTTCACGGATGCCGACCTCCGCAACAAGCAGGGCCTTCCTGCCTCGACCTTCAGTACTACGGTATGGTAATTTAAGCTTCGGGAGTTGATGAAGCAAAAGTTCCGCCTGCGCCGAAGGAGTTAAAGAAACGAATTATCGCAAGCAAATAATTAATAAAGACCACGAATTACTCGAATTACACGAATTCTTTAAGCCAACTGAGGGCGTAGCCAATTCGTGTAATTCGAGTAATTTGTGGTTAAAGGAGGACTACACGTCGAGCGAATATCCCTCTCTGTATTTGTAGTGCAGCAGCTTGGTGGCTTCTGGGTCGTCCATGAACTTCTGCACGATGGGGTTCCAGCGGACGGGTCGGCCGAGCTGGATGGCGATATTGCCGAGGTTGCAGACGGTACAAGAGGTGTGTCCTGTCTCGACGGGGCAGTTGGGGTCAACATGCGCCTTGACGGCATCTATCCAGATGCGACGGTGAGCCGATTGCGACTCGTAAGCGCCTTTTTCTACACCGAGATCCATCTTCTCGAACTTCGGGTCGGAAGCACGGAACGATCCGCGGCAGACCTTCAGCCAGCCGTTCTCTCCATAGATCTGCAGGCCTTGCTCGCCGCCATTGTAAGGCTCCTCTGTGATGATGATGCCATTATCGTACTCGAAGGTCAGTTGCTCAAACGGACCATAGCCCGCAGGACTGATCTTCACGGGGCCGCCGTTTCCGTCCTTGCCGATGCTCCATTGGGCGATGTCGAACATGTGAGCGCCCCAGTCGGTCATCAAGCCGCCGCCCGTCTCCTTGTACCAACGCCATGCGCCCCAGAAGCTCTCGTTGTGCTCCGCGTCGATGAAGGGGTCGAGCTCCTGATTGTACCAGATGGAAGCCGGCAGCGGACCGAGCCACTTGTCCCAATTCAGACCGGCGGGCACGTCCTGCTTCGGCAGGTTGTAGGGCACAGGAGCCGCACTCTTGGGGTTCGTCGCAGTACGTCCACAATGGACTTTTATCTTATCTATCTTGCCAAGGATGCCCTCACGGCAAAGCGTGGCAGCATGGATGAACTCGCCGCTGCTTCGCTGCTGACTGCCCACCTGCAGGATGCGCCCATACTTGCGGACGGCCTTCACGAGTTGCTGTCCCTCGAAGATGGTAAGTGTGAGGGGTTTCTCCAGATAGACATCCTTGCCAGCCTTACAAGCCGCGATGGCGATGATGGCGTGCTGGTGGTCGGGCGTAGCGATAACCACAGCGTCGATGTCCTTTCGGGCCAGCAAGTCCTGGTAGTCCTCATAGACATCCACCTTCACCTTCTTCTCGCCCTTCGACCCGTAGTACTCCTTCACACGACGCTCGAAGCGTTCGCGCTTGATGTCATAGACGTCGCAGCCAGCCAGCACACGCACGTCGTCGAACGCCATGAAGGTGCTCAGCAGATACATCGCCTGCTGCCCAAGCCCGATGAAGCCCAGATTGACTTTCCCGTTGGCCGCCGAGCCTTGCTTGACTTTCCCGTTGGCAGACTTGGCAGGAGCCGCAGTCTTAGCCTGTACAAAATTCACGGGCGCCGCCATAGCCACAGCACCCAAAGCACTTGCTCGCAGAAAACTTCTTCTTTCCATAGTATTATATTTGTGTCATTCCTTGGGCAAAGTTACAAAATAATTTTTAATTCTTATCTCTTAATTCTTAATTTCTTTGTATCTTTCCTCAATAAACAGAAAGACGAATTGCCTCGCCAAGCTATTATCTAGGCTGTCAGCAAATCCGCTTTCATCGGCAGAAGACAGAGGACAATACCATGGCTGGTAGCAAGGCAAAGCGCCAAAACCCAACGTCCTTTATCTTTTTATATTCAGTAGCAAAGCAGTCAGGCCGAATTCCCCGGACAGCATTTGTAGTTTTTTGTTTCGGAGGTTCCGTCATGTTGATACAGCGTGTTGAAAATAATGCTTAACCTTTATGGCAATAATGCTTAACCTTTATTGGTGTCCTTAGGTATCTGTCTGCACTTTGTTCTAAGCACGGACAACTGATATATGCTCATCGCAGAATAGTTACTGACGCCCTTATTTCTATTAATAAAGGTTAAAATCCTACCCAATTCCTCATTTTTGGGGCATTCTTCTCTGCTACTTTCTCTATTTCCCCATAATTTTGCAGCAGAAACAAGCAAAAAGATGAAAACGAACAACAGACGAGAGGCTATCCTCAGCAAGACGGAGTACGACATCATGTCCATCATTTGGGACATCAACCGCTCCGTCTCCGCACGCGAGATTTACGATCTGCTCGACCCGAAGCCCGCCTACACGACACTCGCCACAGAGATGCGTACGCTCTACGAGAAGGGCTTTGTCGATTATTTCAAGAAGGACGGCGAGGGCAAGACGCACTACTACATCGCCAAGATTGGCAAGGGCGAGTACGTTCGCAAGGCCATGCACGACGTGAAGAAAACCTTCTTCGGCGGCAACCTGCGCTCCATGCTCAGTTTCTTCATCCGCGAAGAGGAACTCTCCGAGGAGGAACTCATCAACTTCCTGCACGAACTGGAATCAGAACTCACAGAAAACTCGTAAAAAGTCATGTCTACTCTGCTCATCTACGCCATCAAGTCGGCCATTCTGTTGACCCTGCTTTTCGTGCCGGGCATCTTCCTGATGTTCAAGGAAAAGAATTTCCGCTTCAACAGGATGACGCTCCTCGCCATATTGGTGCTGAGCCTCGTGTTGCCGCTCTGCAACTTCTCCCGTCTCTCGATGGACCGTATGCCAGCCGTACAAGCCATCGAACGAGGACTGATACAAGCCGGCATTCCAGTAGAGATTCCAAATCATATTTCTACAGAAGACATCACAAGCCAGGAGAAGCCTTTCCCTTGGTTCTACGTCGTCAGCATTCTCTACGGCATAGGCGTGATGACGATTCTGTGCATCCGTCTGCGCGAGGTGCTTTCCATGGGGCTCATCATCCGTCGCGGAAGCATCTGGGCGAAGGAGGAGGACGGCATCCGCATCTATTGTCACGCAGAGAACGTGGCTCCCTTCTCCTGGCTGCGAAGTATCGTCATAAGCGAAGCCGACTACAAAGAGAACGGACGCGAGATTATCCTGCACGAGAAGGCTCACATCCTCTACCATCACTCCCTGGACATCCTTCTGCTCACGCTCGTCGAAGCCCTGCAGTGGTGGAATCCTTTCGTCTATCTCTTGGGCATTCATCTCCGCGATGTTCACGAGTACGAAGCAGACGACTATGTCCTCCAGCAGGGCATCTCCTGCCACGCCTATTCCGAATTAGTCATAAGGAAAGCTGTAGGCGCCAACAGCTACACCTTCGCTAATAATTTCAATCACAGTCTAACCAAAAAGCGAATCAACATGATGCACAAAACAGATTCCAAAAGAAGACGTAGCCGAGTGCTTTACGTCCTTCCCATGATTGCATTGGCGCTGAGTGCCTTTGCCACACCTAAGTTCCAAACGGCAACTGGCCTCATCGAACAGACAGTCAAGCCTTCCTCATCAACCTTCTCGCTGCAAGGCAAAGTGTCCAATGCCCTCAATGTTGACCATTACCTAATTTATATATGGAACTACGACATGAATGAAATGCCGCAACTCGTGGATAGTGTCAAGGTAATAAAAGGAAAGTTTAAGTTCAGCATCAATTTAGATCAACCCTATTCGGGCATGATCAAAACAGTAAAGAAGGACGGAACGACAGGACGGTTTTACCTTGAGTTCCTTTTTGTGCCTGGTGAAGACTGCAAGATAGACGTCAAAGGCGAAGGCTTGAATGAGTTCACTCTTAGCGGCAGCAAGTTCTATCGTGACTGGCAAGCATTTGGCGACTTCTACCAAAAAGCAAGGGACAGAGCTATCGCACTAAGAGGCGCAGGTGATGAAGAATACATAGCATCTCTGGCTGACTACAATCGTAGGCACAAAGGCGAAGAAGGTTCTCTCATGTATCAATGTATGTGGCTTGCACACTCCAACATGAACTTCTCCATTTACGACGACATACAAGGTGGTCGCTTCAAGCGTTACATCCAGCATCGCAAGATTCAGTATGGCAAGGAGACTGTCATCGACATCCACATCGACAGCGAGGACAAGCTCACGTGCGGCATCAATCATGCCAAGCCGGAACCCATCAATCCCAAAGACCTAATGGAACTGCTCAGCAAGTATAGCGGGGAGTCGACTGTCATCAACTTTTCGTCTGATAAAAAGCTCGACAACATGGAACACATTATAAGGGAAGCCTCACGTAAGAACGAACACCTGAGGATAAACTACGAAGTCAAGCCTAAGGGAAACTGAAAGATTCTTCAGACTTTAACAAGAATGCTCCTTCGTTTCATGCGTTGGAGCATTTTTTGTCACTTTCTTTCATGTAAAGTATTTGCGCTTTGCAAATAATTCACTATCTTTGTACTCGCAAAGTGAAATTCGAGCCTTACTAATCGCATGAAAAAACACATCACACTTTACCTTCTGTTCATCCTCTTTTGTGGACTTTCTTGGGGACAAAATCATATTGTAGTCACACCGGCAGGCAAGATGGGACGGGCCGTCTCGGGACACTTCGCAGGCCTTGTGGACGGCAAACTCACGACCTGGGGCGGCTGCAACTTCCCCGACGTACCTTGTGCCGACGGCGGACAGAAGGTCTTCTACCCGAAGGCTTATGGAGCAAGCGTGACTGTGCCGGGCGAAACAATATACATTGGAGGCATGGACGAGAATGGGTCTGATGCCTCTGTCAGCCCCTCTAACCTTCCTTCTCTACCCAAGCCTCTCGACAACTTTGCTGCCTGTTATGGCATGGACAGAATCTTCGTGGCAGGCGGTCAGACGGATGGCGTACTTAACAAGGATATTTTTGCCCTCGATTGGCCTGACGGAAAGGAATGGGTGAAGATAGCAACCCTTCCAGACGAAGGCCGCCTGCAACCCTGCATGGCCGTACAGAATGCGCCCGAAGGGAAGGCGTTGTATGTATTTGGAGGGTGGACCCCCCAACCCCCTTTAGGGGAAGTTGTAAATACCAAAGGCCTTAAGCTTAATCTAAAGACTTTTGAGTGGCAAGAAATAGCCTCCTCTACTATAAACGCGTCTCCCTACAAGGGAGAGGTCGGGAGAGGGTCTGGGTCTGTAGCTCTCGTCGGCTCCTGCTGCGCTCCCTGCGGCTACAGCCACATACTTTTCTTCGGTGGCGTGAACTACGACATCTTCCTCTCTGCCATTCAAGGCAAGCAGGACGACCAATACCTCAGGCACGAGCCGTCGTGGTACAAGTTCCGCTCTGACGTGCTGGCCTACCACACGATAACCGACTCGTGGATGATCATCCCGGGCGACACGGCTCTGGCTCGCGCTGGAGCAGCCCTCACGCCTTTCGACGGAGGCTGGTACTATAGCGGAGGCGAGACGATGCCCGGCATAAGGTCGGACAAGATTTCGCGCATCGAGACAAAGCGCGACACTTCCTTCGGCTGGCTCAACTGGACGGTGCTTATCCTCTACCTTGCAGCGATGCTGGGCATGGGCATCTACTTCATGAGACGCGAGAACGGCGCCGAGGACTTCTTCAAGGGCGGCGGTCGCATCCCCTGGTGGGCAGCAGGCATCAGCATCTACGCCACCATGCTCAGCGCCATTACCTACATGGCGATTCCAGCCAAAGCCTACGCCACGGACTGGACCTATTACCCGATGCTCTGGATGATTCCCGTGGTGGGCTTCCCCGTGATATGGTACTACCTACCCTACTTCCGCCGACTCAAAGCAGCATCTGCCTACGCAATACTCGAGGAGCGCTTCAACCTCGCCACCCGCATGATGGCCTCCACGCTGTTCTGCATCTTCATGGTGGCTCGCATGGCACTCGTGATGTACCTGCCTTCGTTGGCTCTGACCGCAGTCACGGGCATCGACATCTACCTTTGCATCGTGCTCATGGGTCTCGTCACCATCATCTATTGCACGATGGGCGGCGTGGAAGCTGTCATTTGGGGCGACGTCGTGCAAGGGTGCATCCTCGTGGGCGGAGCCATCTTTGCAGCCCTGTACCTGTGGGCTGGTACGGAGGGCGGCTTCTCGGGAGCCTGGCAGATAGCTATGGACAATGACAAACTGCAGCTCTTCGTCTGGAGCTGGGACTATCGTCGCGTCACCTTCTGGGTAGCCATCCTTGGTGGCGGCATAGCCAACAACCTCATTTCCTATACCAGCGACCAAACCGTCATTCAGCGTTACATGACCACCAAGGACGAGAAGAGTGCAGGCCGTAGCATCCTCGTGAACGGCTTTATGAGCGTCTTCATCTCCGTTGCCTTCTACTTCATCGGCACGGGTCTCTACACGTTCTACAAGACGCATCCGCAGAGCCTCGACATCACGATGCAGCAGGGCGACGCCATCTTCCCGTACTTCATGATGAGTCAGATGCCCGCAGGCATAGCCGGATTGCTGATTGCCGCCATCTTTGCCGCCACGATGAGCACGATTTCGAGCAATATCAACTCCGTCTCGACAGCCTTTAGCGTGGACTTCATCCAGCGGTTCCGTCCCTCAATCAAGGACGCGACACTGCTTCGTGTAGCCCGTTGGACGTGTATCGTCAGCGGACTGATGGGCCTCGGAATCGCTTTGCTGATGGCTACATGGGACATCGCGTCGCTGCTTGACTACTTCAACACCATCCTCGGACTGCTGACGAGCGGCCTCGGAGGCCTCTTCGTGATGGCAGTCTTCTTCCCGCGCATCAAGGGACGAGCCGCCCTGACTGGCTTCATAGCAGGCGAACTGGTCGTCTTCCTCATGTACCTCTACACAGACGTCAACTTCTTCCTCTTCGGAGCAACAGGAATTGTCATAAGTGTTATTGTGGCTTGGTTCACATCATTCGTAACGAAAAAATAATTAAAACTAAATAATATGGTTGATTTTAACTTACTTGCCGCTCAGTATAAGAGCGAGTTGCTGGACAGGGTGATGCCCTTCTGGATGGAGAACAGTATTGACAAAGAGTTCGGTGGGTACTTCACGTGCATCGAGCGAAACGGCGAGGTCTATGACACCGACAAGTTCATCTGGCTGCAAGGCCGTGAGGTGTGGATGCTCGCTACATTATATAATAAGGTAGAGAAAAAGCAGGAATGGCTGGATGCGGCTATTCAGGGCGCCGAGTTCCTCAAGAAGTACGGCCACGATGGCCAGCTGAACTGGTACTTCTCGCTCGACCGCGAGGGCCGTCCGCTCGTGGAGCCCTACAACATCTTCTCGTACACCTTCGCTGTGATTGCCTTCGGTCAGCTCTACAAGGCGACTGGCAATCAAGAATATGCCGACATCGCCAAGAAGACCTTCGACATCGTGCTCTCGAAGCGCAACAATCCAAAAGGCAAGTGGAGCAAAGCGGCACAGGGAGCTCGTGCTCTCAAGGACTTCGCCTTGCCCATGATTCTCTGTAATGTTGCCCTCGAGATTGAGGACTTGCTGGAGCCTAAGTTCCTGCAGGAGACCATCGACATCTGTCTGCACGAAGTACTTGACGTCTTCTATCGTCCTGAGTTGGACCTCGTCGTGGAGCACGTCAGCAAGGACGGCAAACTCGTCGATTGCCACGAGGGACGCCTCCTCAATCCCGGCCACGCCATCGAAGCCATGTGGTTCATCATGGACCTCGGCAAGCGGCTCGGTCGTCAGGACCTCATCGACAAAGCCGTTCACATCGCCCTTCGCGAGGCTGAGTACGGTTGGGACAAGCAGTACGGCGGCATCTTCTACTTCATGGACCGCCTCGGCCGACCTCTTCAGCAGCTCGAATGGGACCAAAAGCTCTGGTGGGTTCACATCGAGACGCTCATCACGATGATTAAAGGCTACGAGCTGACGGGCAAGCAGGAATGCCTCGATTGGTTCATGAAAGTCCACGAATACGTATGGAGCCACTTCATGGACCCAGAATATCCAGAGTGGTTCGGTTACCTGAATCGCAGAGGCGAAGTACTCTTGACGCTTAAAGGTGGCAAGTGGAAAGGCTGTTTCCACGTTCCGAGAGGCTTGATGCAAGTTTATCAGACGCTCGAAAGAATAGCAGAGAAAGAGAGCATCAAGAAATAGACACACGTGACGTATGCGAACATCACACGTGAAGTTTGCCAACGACACACGTGAAGTTTTTAAGAGCTACTTTACAGGAAATGAAATCCCCCTCCCGAAATCATCGAGAGGGGGACTTGTATTTTATGAAAGCTTCTATTGCAGTGGGATTGGAGATTATTTCTTTATGCCCTTATAGGCAAGATAAAGTACGACTGCAGCACCAAGGAAAAGCATTGCGATCTTAAGCTCGCCACTGTACTGTGCAACCTTCTCTTCGAGTTGACCGCTATAATAATGGCCGATGTACCAGCCCATGCCGGCAAGGATGGAGTTCCACAGGCCTGCGCCAAGCGTGGTGTATAGCACGAAACGGCCAAGGCTCATTCTGGCCAAACCTGCAGGAATGGAGATGAGCTGGCGGACTGCTGGCACCAGACGGCCAAAGAAGGTTCCTACTGCTCCGTGTTCGTCGAAGTAACGTTCCGCATTCTCCACTTTCTCTCTGTCAATCAAACACATATGCCCTACCCTGCTCTCGGCAAAACGATACACGAGCGGTCGGCCCAAATAGCGTGCCAAACCATAGTTCACCAAAGCTCCGATGATGGCTCCAAGCGTGGCACAAACGACCACGAGGAAGACATTCAACTCGCCTGTCGTAGCGGCTTTGTAGGCTGCTGGCGGTACTACCACTTCGCTTGGAAATGGAATGAAACTGCTCTCGATTGCCATCAGGAGTGTGATGACCCAGTAGTTCAAGTGCTCAAGACACCATGCTATGAAGGGAATGGACTGCATTAGATGTAAGAGGTAAGAGGTTAGAGGTTAGAGGTTAGAGGTTAAAGGTTAAAGGTTAGAGGTTAAAGTTTTATGATTTGCTGTTTTGTCAGTTTGATGGGCTTTCCTTGGATTAGGGTACTACGATGGCAGAGGATGATGCCTGGAATGCTACGATACAGGGAGAACCTGCGACGGAAAAGGTATGACTGGAACCAGCCCCAACGACGCTTGGCATCTGTGAGGCAAACCTGTATGTCGCTCTCTTTGCTAAGCTGAGGTGCGAGCTTCTGAAGCCAGCCCTCGCTCGGAAGATTCACATCGACAGGCAGGATGGCAAGCCACTCGAAGTTGGCAGCCTTGGCACCAAGTGTGAGTGCAAGTCGCTGAATATCAAGGCCTCTTGAACTTGCAGGACAGAAGGTGTGGCTGAGGTAGGAGTACTGAGCCTCCATGTCTTCGAGCCACTCCTCAAGGTCTTTGTCGTGCATCTTATCGACCACAATGACCTCGTAATCGCCTCCATATCGGAGGGAAAGAAGACCGGGCAGAAGCTGCCTGAGCTGTTGCTGCTGCTCCCCACAAGTGACAATGATGCTAACGCTTTGCGAGTTCATAGTTCATAGTCCATAGTTCATAGTTACATGTCCGCTGTTGTATAGGCTTTGGGCAACTCGCGACAGTTGTACTGACTGGCCATCGTTTCGCCATAAGCACCAGCTGAACGAATGGCAAGAAGGTCGCCTCGACGGGTCTCTGGAAGCAGGAAATTCTTTGCAAACGTGTCGCTGCTTTCGCAGATAGGACCAACGATATCGTACTTGATGGAAGATGGATGATGGAAGATGGAAGATGTTAGGTTCTGAATGTGATGCTTGGCGCCATAGAGTGCGGGGCGCATCAGGTCGGTCATTCCTGCATCTACGATAACGAACTGCTTCTGCTTGGCTTGTTTGATGTAGAGACATCGCGTGATGAGCGAGCCACACTGCCCTACCACAGCCCTTCCAAGTTCGAAGTGAAGACGTTGGCCAGGACGCAGTTTCAGGTACATGGCATAGGTCTCGAAGTAGGACTTGAAGTCAGGAATCGGGTTCTCATCCGGGTTGTCGTAGTCGATACCTAAACCGCCGCCAACATTGATGTTGTGGACTTCCGTAATGCCTGCCGCCTCGAGTTCATCCTGCAGCTCATTAATGCGATAGCAAAGTGCCTCGAAGTCGTCCATCTGAAGGATTTGGCTGCCAATATGGAAATGCAATCCAACGAAACGAACGCTTGGCAAACCCTCGGCAACTTGAATGACATGAAGCATGTCTTCCTTGGCAATGCCGAACTTGTTCTCTGCCAGACCCGTTGTGATATGCGAGTGCGTATGGGCTCCAACATCAGGATTGATGCGGAAGCTGACATTCGCAATCTTGTTCATTCGCGTGGCAATCTCTGCGATTACCTCAAGCTCTGGAATGCTTTCGACGTTGAAATACTGGATGCCAGCCTCAAGGGCCAGCTCTATTTCCCAGTCCGCTTTGCCCACTCCTGCGAAGACAATCTCGTCGGCAGGAAAGCCATTCTCAAGGCAAGTACGTATCTCGCCACCACTCACGCAATCAGCTCCAAAACCGGCTTGCTGTATCTGGCGGAGCACTTTGGGATTGGCACAAGCCTTCACAGCATAGTGGAGATGCCAACCCTCGTGCTTGTCTGTCTCGCATTTGATTGCTGAAAGCGTCTCGGCAAGCAAGTCGGTATCGTAATAATAGAAGGGCGTCTTGAGCTTCTCGAAGCGCTCCTTCTGATCCTGTAACAATCTTTTTGTCATGTTCTTATGAGAAGAGAGTGTCGCTTAGTGCTTGAAGCGTACGTTTCTTGTCGGCAGCCTTCACCACAAACGAAATGTTGTGAGGCGAACCACCATAGCTAATCATGCGGACAGGAATGTCCTTCAAGGCCTCACATGCAATTGTCTCGAAGCCAACATTGTCGGTAGCGAGGTCACCTACGACACAGATGATGCACATGTCTTCCTCGACGGCAACGGTGCCATACTTCTTCAGTTCGTTCACGATATCCTCGAGATGGTGGCGGTTGTCAATCGTCACGCTGACGCCCACCTCACTCGTGCAGACCATATCGATACTGGTCTTGTAAGTTTCGAATATCTCGAAGACCTTACGGAGGAAACCATAAGCAAGGAGCATTCGGCTGCTGTTTATCTGGATGCAGATGTTGCCATCGCGAGCCGCAACTGCCTTAATGACACCACGCTGGAAGTCATTGTTGATGATAGTACCAGGAGCTTGAGGGTCCATCGTGTTCTTCAGTCGAACTGGAACACGTGCGAACTTAGCTGGCTGAATGCAGGTAGGATGTAATATCTTTGCGCCAAAGTAAGCAAGCTCGGCAGCCTCTTCGAAGTACAACTGACGCACAGGCTCCGTATGTTCCACGAAGCGTGGGTCATTGTTGTGCATGCCGTCGATGTCCGTCCAAATCTGAATCTCCTCAGCCTGAACAGCAGCACCCACGAGGCAGGCAGTATAATCGCTACCACCACGCAGCAGATTGTCTATCTCGCCATAAGCGTTACGGCAGATGAAGCCTTGCGTCATGTAGATCTGATAATCGGGATGAGCCTCGAGCACCTTCATCACCTTATCCTTGATATAGTTCATGTCGGGCTCGCCATTCTTGTCTGTGCGGATGATGTCGAGTGCATTGATGAGCAAGGTCTTGACCCCACATTCCTCAAGATAGTTGGCTACCATGTTGGTGCTTATAATCTCGCCTTGAGCCAAGATGACCTTCTCCTCGAAACTTGTGAAGTGAACCTTCGTGAAGGAACGCAGATAATCGAACTCATCATGCAGGAACCTCATCGTCTTCTGCTTGACTTCGTCCGTACGATAGAGCTTATCAATATGCCCAGCATAAGTCTGCTCGAGCTGATTTATGATAGTGTTCGCACCTTCGGGATTCTTCTTGTAGAGGTAATCGGAGATTTCGACGAGGGTGTTTGTCGTGCCAGACATAGCAGAGAGGACAATGAACTTGGTCTGCCCGTCTTCTGTTACGAGCTTTGAAACGTCTTGCATTCTCTGTGGCGACCCAACGGAAGTGCCACCAAACTTCAGTACTTTCATATCTTATTCTTTATTATCAGTTACAAGTTTTTGGTCCTCACAACGATAGACGGTACCGGGGAAGTACTCAGGCCACTGCATATTGTGGGTTGAGAGGATGATTGCGGTATGATTCTGACGACGTATCTCGTCGAGAAGTGCCAAGATGAGTTCGCCATTCTCTGCATCGAGATTACCTGTCGGCTCGTCGGCAAGGATGACTTTAGGGTTGTTCAGGATGGCACGGGCAATACAGATACGCTGTTGTTCGCCACCGGAAAGCTCGTAGATGAACTTGTCCTTCTTGTCGGCAAGCTTCACCATCTCGAGCACTTCGACGATTCTTTGCTCGCGTTCGGCTTTCTTCTTCCAGCCTGTAGAGCGGAGTACGAAGTCGAGATTACGATGCACAGTACGGTCTCGAAGCAGTTGGAAGTCCTGGAAGACGATGCCCATCTGCTTCCTGAGGGCAGGCTGATGCTTTGTCTTGAAGCGTCCCATGTTGAAGCCAAGCACTTCTGCCTTGCCACCTTCGACGGGCAACTCGCCATAGATAGTCTTGAGGAGCGACGACTTGCCGCTGCCAACAGGACCTGTGAGGTACACCATCTCGCCTTCTTCGACGCTGAAGTTCACTTTCTCGAGGACAAGTTGGTCGTCCTGATAGATATCGACATCAGTATAATTCAGTATCACCTTGATTTATTTAACGATTTGACGATTTACTATTTACGATTTTGCTCTCCCCCAAAAGAGGAAGTTAGAGAGGGGCTTTAATGCTTCTTCCAGCCTGGATTGTGACGCTCCATCAGTTCCCGTGCCATGTCTTCTATGCGGAGGCCCTTGCTTGTCAGGAGCACGATGAGGTGGTAGAGCATGTCTGAACCTTCGTAAATGAGGCGCTCGTTGGTGCCGTTCGTGGCTTCGATGACGAGTTCCAGAGCTTCCTCTCCCACTTTCTGAGCCATGCGATTCAAGCCGTCCTTGAAGAGCGAAGTTGTGTAACTGCCTTCAGGCATCTCTTCGTGACGCTTCTCGATGAAGTCGCTGAGCTCGGACAGGAAGAGCAGCGGATTAGGCTTATTCTCTTCGCCCCAACAAGTATCGGTGCCTTTGTGGCAAGTCGGACCGTCGGGTGTGGCCTGAATGAGCAGAGTGTCGTTGTCGCAATCCACCTTTATATCGACCAGGTGCAAGTAGTTGCCGCTCGTCTCACCCTTAGTCCAAAGGCACTGACGTGAACGGCTAAAGAAAGTTACAAGCCCAGTTTCCTGAGTCTTCTTGAGTGCTTCCTCGTTCATATAGCCGAGCATGAGCACCACTTTTGTTGTGGCATCCTGTATGATGGCAGGTACTAAACCGCCACACTTATTGAAATCTATGTTCATATTCTGACGTTTATATTCTCTTTCCTAAGATATTCCTTCAGTTCCGGAATGCTTATCTGTCCGAAGTGGAACACGCTTGCTGCCAGAGCAGCATCGGCTTTCCCTTGGGCAAAGACATCACGGAAGTCTTCCATCTTACCTGCACCACCACTCGCAATGACGGGAATGGTGAGTTCCGAAGCGAGTCGTGCAAGTGCTTCACAAGCAAAGCCTTGCTTCACGCCATCGTGATTCATGCTGGTAAACAGGATTTCGCCTGCTCCCCTATCATTCACTTCCTTGGCCCACTCGAAGAGATTCCTGTCGGTTGGGATGCGTCCTCCATTCAGGAAGCAAGTCCATGTTCCGTCTTTTAGCTGAGCATCAATGGCAACAACGCAAACCTGACTGCCAAAGTGACGAACTATCTCGTCGATAAGCTCAGGCCTGCGAAGGGCAGCACTGTTGATGCTTATTTTGTCGGCACCGGCATTGAGCATGCGTTCTACGTCATGAAGCTCGCTGATTCCACCACCAACTGTAAACGGTATATCTATCTCGGCAGCCACTTTCTGCACCATATCCGTGAAGGTTTTGCGACCTTCGTGGCTGGCAGTTATGTCGAGGAAGACCAGTTCGTCGGCTCCTTGCTGACTATAGATCTTGCCAAGTTCCACAGGATCGCCTGCCTGACGAAGTTGCAGGAAGTTCGTGCCCTTAACGGTCTGGCCGTCTTTGACATCGAGACAGGGTATGATTCGCTTTGCTAACACCGATTTTATTTACGATTTGACAATTTACTATTTACGATTTATTTACGATTTATCTTTCCTTGAGCAGGGATTTCAGGTCAACCCTTCCTTCGTAGAAGGCTTTTCCGAAGACGACGGCAGGGATGCCTGCTTGGTCAAGCGCTACGATATCTTCTGTGCTTCCTACGCCTCCACTGGCAATCAGATGGCAGTTCGGATAGCGACGCATGATGCTCTGATAGAGCTCGATGGCTGGTCCTGCAAGCGTTCCGTCTCGGCTAATTTCCGTGCAGAGCACATTCTTCGTGCCTGCCGACATGTAGCGAGAGAGGAAGTCCTCGAGCAAGACGTCCGAATCTTCCTTCCATCCGTTAATGGAGACCTTGCCGTCTCGGACATCAGCACCAAGGATGATATGGTCTGCACCATATTTCTCGAGCCAACCCAAATAGCGGTCTGGGTCCGTTATGGCTATGCTTCCAGCCGTTACCATAGCTGCTCCAGCATCGAAAGCCTTCTCCAGGTCGTCATCGCTCTTCACGCCTCCACCAAAATCCACGATGAGGTTGGTATGAGTCGTGATGGCTTTAAGGGCAGCAAGGTTGACGACATGCTTGCTCTTGGCACCATCCAAATCGACGACATGCAGCCTTCTCATGCCAAGCTCCTCGAACTGTTGAGCCATCTCGAGCGGGTCGCCATAGACCTTCTTCGTGTCGTAGTCGCCTTTAGTCAAGCGTACGCACTTGCCTTCGATGATATCTATTGCTGGTATTAACTCTATCATCTCACATTTACCATTTAGCCATTTACCATTTACTGTTCAGGTCGATGTCCAAAAAGTTCTTTAATATCTGTTGCCCTACTCTGCCGCTCTTTTCCGGATGGAACTGTGTGGCGAAGAAGTTATCCTTCTGCATGGCAGCGCTGAAGGGATGGATATATTCTGTTATGGCAGCCGTTTCCTTGCAGACAGGCACATAGAAGCTGTGAACGAAATAGACAAACTCGCCATCTAGACCCTCAAAGAGGGTTGATTTTGAATCTTGAATTTTATAATTTTGAATTGAGTTCCACCCCATATGCGGTATCTTATCTTCGTGCTTGAGGGGCACAAAGCGCTTCACTTCCGCGTCGAAGATGCCCAGGCAATCCACATCGCCCTCTTCCGAGTGGCGGCACATCAGTTGCTGACCGATGCAGATGCCGAGGACGGGCTGCGTCAGGGAACGTATCACTTCGTCCAGCCCTCGCTCGCGAAGGTAGCGCATAGCGTTGCTGGCCTCGCCTTGGCCGGGGAAGATAACCTTGTCGGCATTCCTCAGTTCATCGGGGGAATCCGTCAGAAGGGGTTCCACACCCATTCGCTTCAAAGCATGAACGACGGAAAAGATATTTCCAGCATTGTATTTTACGACAGCAACATTCATAATGCGAGCCCGCGTATTTGTTTCGGGCGACAAAGATACGATTAAAAGTTGAAAGTTGAAAGTTTAGGGTTGAAAGTTTTTACTTTTGAATGAAAATACGCACATTATGCACGCTAAAGCATCCCATATTATAAGTCTTCAAGCGACTATCCATACAACAAGAGAGCCCATCCCCAATCGGATGAGCTCTCTTCTAATTCTCTAATTCTCTTACTATCTTATTACCTTGGCTTTGCCGAGATTGCTCACGCTCGATAAAGCATGAGCAAGCTCAGCTTTATTCTCACTTAACCGCCATCTTTTTCCCGCCAACGATGTTAATGCCACGTTGCATCTTCTGGAGGCGCTGGCCTGCGAGGCTGTAGATAGCACCATCTTCCATCTGACTTCTTCCTTCTTCCATCAGGCCTATGCCTGTTGCATCGTCGAAGTAATAGGCAAAGGGGCTTGAGGTTGTCTTGAGGTATGCTTTGTGGGCCAAGAGTTTGTTGCCTGGTATCTCAATGAAGGCAAGGTCGCCATTATACTCAGACAACGTGTAGTAATGGTAACCGACGGGTTTAGACGTATCTACATCCACGCCATCGAGAATGTTGTCGCTGTAGTCGGCAGCACTTTCCTCGGTTGTGGTTGCCATGGCGATGGTTTCGCCTTGGGACTTCAGGACAACGCCTTCGCCTGCCTTGATGATGCGGTCTTCCACTTCGGTAGCCGAGAGCTGCGAACCGTTCATGGTAACCTTGAAGACTTGCGTTCCTGCATCAACCTTCACATTGTCTGTGCCGTTGTAGTAGGTAGTGAGGTTTGTACCCAGCAATTCTGCTGTTTCTACTCGGGGCAGCAAGTCGCCTTGGAATGTGATACGAACCTCTTCACCATATTTTGTGTTGCAGAGTTCAACGTCGGAAGCGTTGACATGACAAACGGTTGCTGCCTCATTCATAAAATCGTCACGGTATGAATCAAACCATTCCAAGACATTGGGGTCGGCATAACAATAGACGTCGGTTATTGCAAAAGAATAATAAAAGGATTCTCCCTCTATCTTAGTTAAACCGGCGCCAAAGGTAACTGTAGTCAGGTTACTACAATCATTGAAAGCCCAGGCTTCAATAGTTGTAACGTTGTCGGGAATGGTAATGGCTGTCAAGTCAGTATTCTGGAAAGCATAAATTCCTATTGTTGTCACTTCGCCTGGAATGTTGACGGAAGTCCTTTTGTGCGGGAATTTTAAAAGTTTGGTTCCGTCCTTGCTGTAAAGGACGCCATCAATACTCTTATACTCTGGATTGTCGTTAGCAACGAAGATAGAAGTCAAATTATTGCAATATGAGAGTGCTGTCGGATTTATATAAGTAATCGAGGCAGGAAGGAAGATTGATGTTAAGCCGTCACATTTATCGAAGGCACAATCATTGATTTCTTCCACACCATTTGGGATCGTAATTGATGACATTTTCGTGCATCCATTGAAAGCACCACTGTCCACAGTTTTCACACCTTCTGCAAAAGTGAACGAGGACTTTCCTGCCGGGCACATGAAAAGTATCGAACCATCTTTACTGTAAACTGCGCCATCAATACTCTTACACTCTGGATTATCGTCGGCGATGTTAACAGTAGTCAGGCTACTGCAGCCACTGAAAGAATAACAATTGAAATCCCTCACAGAAGCAGGAATGTCAATAGACTGCAAACTAATACAGTCATAAAAGGCATTATAATCAATGCAAGTTACGGAGGAAGGGATGGTGACCGAAGTAAGGGAATAGCAAGAATTAAAAGCGTCAGATGCTATGTTTGGAACCCCCTGTTCAATAACGACAGTCGTAATTTCGCTTGCATAGTCCGACCATGGTCGGTTATTAGGCATTCGTTCGTTGCCGCTAATGGTTAGTGTGTGGGTAGATGCATCGTAAGACCAACTGAAAGGAACTGTGTTGGGGTCTCTGAACTTGATGCGGACATTTGAGAATTTATTTACCCATAAAGAGGCATCTTCAACGTGACATATGGTGCTTCCATCACTCTTGAAATCATCATAACCCGCATCCCACCAAGTCAAAACCTCAGGGTTCGCATACATATAGACATCCGTTATTGCTGTGGATTGGTAGAAAACATCGCCTCCAATATAGGTAACGCCGGTACCGATGGTAACGGTCACAAGGCTCTCACATTCTTGAAATGCATAATCATTAATTACTTCCACGCTATTGGGAATAACGACAGAGGTAATGGCATAGTTTTGATAGAAAGCATAAAAAGTTATCGATTTTACAGGATAATCAATTCCGCTAACTGTAATCTTGTCGAGGATGGTAATAGCGCCTGTAGCGTCAGGGCTAGAACCAACATAAGCTGCATCGCCTTCGATAAAGTAGTTCACGCCATCTTTTGTGTAATCCTGTGCCCAGGCCGTCAAAGAGCAGAGCACCACGAAGAGCATCATAGCTGCCCTTGAAATCATTGTTGAAAAGTAGTTTTGTTTCATAGCTTAAATATTTTTAAGTTTCTGAGGGCAAAGATACGTAAAAAAAATGAAAATTGAAAATTGAAAGCGGAAAAAGTGAAAAAAGCGCACACAGATGACTCGGGTAAAGGGTAACGGTTCTTTGATGCTTTTGCACAAAGGCGCGCTTTTTATGCGCGGAAAAAGTTTAACGGTTAAAGGATAATCCGTATCATCCGAGTCATCCGTGTTCGCTTAAACTCTTAAACTCTTAAACTTTTCACCTTTTTATAGGTACAGTCCCTATGAGGGGAAGGACGCGTCCCTATGAGGAGAGGGACACGTCCCTAAGGCGAGAGGGACGCGTCCCTAAAATCCACGTGAGGATTTCCGAGTTTTGCAAGTGGTTAGAAAACAAGGCTATAGAAAAACAAAAAGACTGACAACAGAGAGCAGTCGTAATTTAATAACCAGTCAACTATATCCAGTCGTCAGACAGAAAACTGACAACCCAAATCAGCGAACTACAACCTCTTACTTCTTACCTCTTACCTCTTACTTCTTACCTTAGGTTAGAGTTAAGTTAGAGTTAAGTATGACTTCAGTATGACTTCAGTATGACTTCGGTATGACTTCGGTATGACTTCGGTATGAGTTTAATATGAATTCAATATGAGTTTAATATGAGTTTAATATGAGTTTAATATGAATTTAATATGAGATCGACATGAACTTTCACTGACTCTGACTAGTTTGGGAAGTTGACTGGCGTCGAGCTAAAGCTTGACTGGCGTCGAGCTGTCGGTTGACTGGAAATAACATTCCTCTTTTCTTCGATGCTAAGAGTTATGTCGTTTTTTGCAAGCGGAGGTGGTGGGTGATGCAGTCGGGAAGTTCCTCCTGATAGTGCGTAACCATGACAAGCGTCTTGTGAGGCCGCTGGCAGAAGCACTTGATGATTTGGCGGACAAGCTGCCGGTTCATGTCGTCGAGGCCGTGAAGAGGTTCGTCGAGGATGAGCAACTCAGGGTCTTTCACAAAGGCTCGAGCCAAGAGACAGAGGCGCTGCTCGCCACTGCTGAGCTGCAGGAACGACCGGTCTGCCACTTCTTCTATGCCGAAGACACGCATCCAATCAAGGCACACTTGCTTCTGCTCTGGCTTAGGACGAACATAAAGCCCTACCGAGTCACTCAACCCACTCGCTACCACATCGATAGCAGGAATGTCTTTAAGGTAAGCTCGATGCATCTCAGGGCTGACATAACCGATGTGTTTCTTGATTTGCCAGATGCTTTCACCTGTGCCACGTCTGTGTCCGAAGAGTTCGATATTGCAGGCGTAGGCTTGGGGATTGTCGGCACAAACCAAGCTTAGCAGGGTGCTCTTGCCTGAGCCGTTTGGTCCGCTCAGCGCCCATCTCTCGCCTTCACGGACAGTCCAATTGAGGGGCTGGAGTATCGTTCGATTCCCATACCTGATGCTCACATCACGGAAACGCAGTATCTCTCCGCCGTCGTGGGGATAGAAGTCCGTCGCCTTGAGGTCTCGAACGGGCAGGCTGGCTATCCAAATCTTGATGTCGTCGCTCAGTTTGGGACGAGGAATCGCAGCATATTGCTTTCGATATTCCGCGAGAGTCATCTTCGGAAGCAAGCGCAAACCCTCAACAGGAAGGACATGCGTGATGAAATCAGGAATGTCGTCGCGCTTGCTCAGAATAAGGATAACAAGCATGTTCGCTTCCTTCGTCAGCACCTCGAGCAAGTCGCGGAAGTCTTTCCTTGCCTCAGCATCAAGTCCGATAAACGGGTTGTCGAGTATGAGTACGCGAGGGTTCGTGGCAAGTGCCTTAGCCATTTGGAACTTGCGTAACTCGCCAGAGCTGAGGGAGATAATGTACTTGTCAGCAAGCTCGTCAAGGTGGAATAACTGGGTGTAGGAATTACTTTTGAGCAGTTGGCCTACAGTCGGTGTATCGTCAGCAATGTCGTGCTGGTTCCAGCGCTGCTGATAGTAGTATGTTCCGTCTTGTTCGCCATAGGAATCTCGAAAGGAAATGTACTTCAGGTTGTCGCTGACGAGAGGCGATTGACTAGGCGAGAAGTCGTATTGCACTTCGTTCAGGAGCAAAGGATAATGGCCCGTCAAGACCTCTACAAGTCGCGATTTACCTGCAGCATTATCGCCAACAATGGCAATCTGCTCGCCTTTCTCGATGTGCAGGTTGATAGGCTCGGCCATTCTCCATAGCGGATGGCGAGCAACTCCGTTCGTTATCTTAATCATTGACTCTATCCTTATTCTTTCTCACGAAGTCTGCCCAACCTCGATACTTGTGGTCGCTCTCAGGCTTTCCCATTTGCAGGAAGTGGCAATAGGCAGCACCAAGGGCATCGGAGGCGTCGAGGAACTTGCCCATCTCTTCCTTATCGACATGAAGCATCCTGCGGAGCATATCGGCAACCTGCTCCTTGCTGGCATTTCCGTTGCCCGTAATCGCCATCTTAATCTTCGAAGGCGCATACTCCGTAATTGGCACTTGACGCTGGATGGCAGCAGCAATGGCTACGCCCTGAGCACGTCCCAACTTCAGCATACTCTGGATGTTCTTGCCAAAGAAAGGTGCCTCAATAGCCATACAGTCCGGCAGATAGCCCTCGATGATGCTGCAAACACGTTCGTAGATATGGCCGAGCTTCAGGTAGGGGTCGGCAAACTTGCGAAGGTCGATTACGCCCAAAGCAAGCATTTCTGCCTTCTTCCCGTCCACGCGAAGCACGCCATAACCCATAATGTTCGTGCCCGGGTCTATGCCAAGAATGATTTGCTCCATTTCCTTTCACTTGCCTTTCTGACCTGCAAAAGTACAAAAAAAATGTCAAAAAAGAGCAAATTCGTTAAATAATTATGAACTATGAACTATGAACTATGAACTTTTTCGTATCTTTGCAAAGCAAAATGTGAACAAAACAACAGAATGATGAAAAAGATTCTTCTTATCTTGCTCCTTGCCCCCTGCACCTTGCTCACGGCAAAAGCACAAACCCTGAAACAGAAAGTTAACGTCAGCGAAGTGAAGGCTGTTGCTACGACGAAGGCCGAGAACTATGCAGAAGTAACCTTCGACACCCTTCGCTATGACTTCGGTAAGTTCTCGAAGAGCGAGCCCGTTGTGCACTGCTCCTTCCCCTTCACCAATACAGGAACGGCTCCGCTCATTATTCATCAGGCTTTTGCCAGCTGCGGCTGCACCATTCCCACCTATACAAAGGAACCCATCAAACCAGGCGATAAGGGCGTTATCGATGTGACCTACGACGGCACAGACAAGTTCCCCGGCCATTTCACGAAGACCATCACCATTCGCTCTAATGCAGTCAACGAAGTGGTTCGCCTCACCATTGAAGGCACGATGGAGTAGCCTTCTCTTCTTTCTTCTTCTCTCTACCTTATTTATTAACGCAGGAGAGGAATGGAATCCTCTGGCTCAGGAAGGGGCTGTTGTGACGAGCGGAAGGGCTCGTTTCACCATCCTGACGCCAAGACTTATTCGCATTCAATACAGCACCACGAGTCTCTTCGAAGACCGTGCCACCTTTGCTGTCGTCAATCGTAACCTGCCTGTACCTGCTTTCACAACGACGGAAGAGGATGGCTATCTCGTGATTCGTACGGATTCGTTGACCTTGCGCTATAAGATTGGTTCCAGAATCCAAAAGCAACACAAGAACAGCACGATTCTTGGCATCACGTTCCAGATGAACGGACGCCAAATCCTTTGGTATCCGGGCAAGGACGATGCCCTCAACCTGCTTGGCACACAACGTACCCTCGACGGTAACATTGGCGACACACATCGTGTTTCACTCGAGAAAGGTCTGCTCTCGCGCGATGGTTGGGCCATCCTCGATGAGTCACCAAGCACCCAACGCGGTGATGGCAGCCGCTCTTTCCCCTTCGACAAAGTGGTGGACGGCATTCCTTGGGTCGGCACACCTCTCGATGCCAACGCTATCGACTGGTATTTCTTTGGCTATGGACATCAGTATAAAGACGCTTTAGGCGACTATGTCCGTATTGCAGGCAGGCAGCCTTTGCCGCCCAAATACATGTTTGGCTATTGGTATAGCAAGTATCAGGCCTACTCTCAAAGCGACATTCAGCAGCTCATCAGGGACATGGAGAACAATGATGTCCCGCATGATGTGCTGATGATTGACTGCGATTGGCATCAGAACTCATGGACGGGCTGGACTTGGAACAAGACGCTCTTCCCCAATCCTGCTACGCTCATGAGCTGGATGCATACCCGCAACACCAAGACGGCCCTCAACCTTCATCCTGCCGACGGCATTGGTTCCAGCGACGATAACTTTGCCAAGATCCGTAGTGATATGGGGCTCGACGCAAGTGTTACGACCGTTCCCTGGCAATTGGAGGACTCCACTTTCTACCGCACCTTCTTCAAGAACATCATGCGTGTCCGCGAACGTCAAGGCGTGGACTTCTGGTGGCTCGATTGGCAACAAGACTTGACGAGTAGCTACATTGCCGGTCTCGGGCAGACGTTCTGGCTCAATCATGTCTTCTACAACGACATGAGGCTGAACAGAACCGACCGTCGTCCTGTCATCTTCCACCGTTGGGGAGGCATGGGAAGCCATCGCTACCCTATTGGTTTCTCAGGAGATACTTTCGCCACCTATGGCACATTACAATTCGAGAGCTACGTCACAGCAACGGCTGCAAACGTCTGCTTCGGCTATTGGGGGCACGATGGCGGTGGATACTTGCAACCCAACAACATCAGCACCGACCCGGAACTCGTGCTCCGATGGATGCAGTTCTGCGTCTTCCAACCCATCTTCCGCACACATGGCTCCAGCCAAAGCGGTTGCGAGCGTCGTATCTGGAAGTTCTCGAACCTCGACCTACAAAGGGAAGCCTTCAAGCTTCGTTATACCCTCGTACCTTATATTTATACTGCTGCTCGTGAGGCGTACGATACAGGCATCTCTATTTGCCGCCCGCTCTATTATGAATGGCCCGAAGAGAATAAAGCATACTCGGTCGAGGACGAGTATCTCTTCGGTAACGACATTCTCGTCTCGCCCATATCGACGCCCTCGTTAAGCGACGGAACAAGCGAGCGCAAGACTTGGCTGCCAAAAGGATATTGGTACGATGTTTGCCGCAACAGAATGCTTTCGGGCAACCAAACCATTACGGACCAATATGGGCTGAACGAGATTCCCTACTTCATCCGTCGTGGCAGCATCATTCCCTGCAATCCACCTCTCTCGCACCTGAAGGCTGAGCCCTCTTCGCTTGTGCTTTGGGTCATCCCCGGAGCCGATGGCACAGGCAAGCTCTATGAGGACCAAGGCGACAGCGAGGCTTATAAGGATGGAGAGTTCGCCACTACCCTCTTCACGCAAACGCAATCATCCGAAGGCGTCACGCTGACAATCAATCCTCGTCAGGGCAGTTACGAAGGAATGCCTCAAGAGCGAGCCTGGCAAGTCGTATTCTTCTCGATTGAAGAGCCTACCGACGTCAACATCGATGGAGAGGCAGCAAGCGACTGGACCTACGACGAAGCGTCGCAACGCCTGACTGTTAACATTTCCGCCCGTCCCTGCTCAGAGACCATTGTCATCAACTTCAAGGATAAAGAAACAGGCATAGGCCTGATGGAAGAAGGAAGAAGTCAGATGGAAGATGGTGCTATCTACAAGCAAGGCTCGACGATAGTCAACCTCGCAGGCCAAATGGTAAATGGTCAATCGTCAAATCTTAGATTACCTCAGGGCATTTACATTCAGAACGGAAAGAAAATCCTAATCCCCTACAAGCCATGAAACGCCTCTTGCTCATCCTATTTCTTGAATGTTCAATGTTCAATGTTCAATGTTCAATTGCTCAGGACATGTCCCATATCTGGGCAGTAGGCTCTGCTGTGCCTGGAGGCATTCAAGAACTGACGCCCTTCCCGAACAATCAATTCAAATACACGGGTCGCCTTATCGAAGGAGGCACATTGTGTTTCCGCAACAAAGAACTTCCGACGGCCAGCGGTGTTCGCTACCTCAAACCCACCTACGAAGATGCCTATGCCGTTACCGGACCAATGCCTTTCACCATTGCCATTGCCCGCGACTCGTTGGCAAGCCTATGGACAGTGCCTCTCACGGAAGACGTCTATCGCATAACCATCGACATCAATGCCAAGACCCTGACAGGCGAACTCTTCCGTCCTTGGAACGAACTCTTCATCGTGGGCGGAGCAACCGAATGCGGATGGGTGACCTACACATTCCTGCCTTTTACCAGAGACGAGGATGAGGTCTGTGCTTGGGATTGGACAGGCGAACTGCGCGAGCGTCAGGAGTTTGGCGAACCGCGTCGCTTCAAGTTCCTCGGACAAAATGCTTGGGAGCCAAAAGCTTTGCATCCTTTCTCGCAAGACGAAGACATCCTCGGAAGCACCCAACTGCTTACCGGAGGCAGCGGCGACAACAAATGGAGCATTCGTCAAGAGGGTTACTATCACATACGCGTCGATGTCTTTCGCGAAACCGTTCATGCTGAATATCTTGGCGCCACACCTTCCAGCGACGGCCCAACTTCCATTGAAGAAGTCGTAAATGATAAGTTGTCAAATGGCGAATGGTTCGACCTGAGCGGACGCAAAGTCAACCGTCCCGCGAAAGGTTTGTACATAAAGGACGGCCGCAAGATTATTGTTAAGTAACAACTATACCGGCATAGCAATCCTGGCAGACTCTTGACTGGCATCGCCCTGTCGGTTGACTAGCGTCGAGTTTCATCATCTCACGCGTAGTTCTCTGGAGAGGTTTGTGAAACTTTTTTGCTGAAAAGTTTGGAGCGAATGCAAATAAATGCTAACTTTGCACGAAGAAGAACTTTATGTTTAACCCTTAAAACTTTACTTTTCTATGAAAAAGTACATTGCTGAATGCCTCGGTACATTCGTGCTGACATTCCTCGGTTGCGGTGCAGCCGTTAGTCTTGGTTGTGGAACTCCTGAAGGTGGCATTGCTGCAGTTGTCGGCACCGCCATTGCCTTCGGTCTCTCCGTAGTTGCTATGGCCTACACCATTGGCGGCATTTCCGGTTGCCACATCAATCCTGCCATCACACTCGGTTGCCTCGTTACTGGTCGCATCAGCGTGAAGGACTGCTTCGGCTACATGTGCGGACAGGTCATCGGTGCCATCATCGCTGGTGCAGCTTTGTTCTATCTCTATCCTGGTTCAGGACTTGGTGCCAACGGCATCGGCGCTGGTTGCAACGGATGCTGGTGCGTGGCTCTTGCTGCTGAGATTATCCTGACGGCCCTCTTTGTGCTCGTTGTGCTTGGCTCTACGCACAAGACAAACGGCGCGACCAACAATTTCGCAGGCCTGGCCATTGGTCTCTCGCTGATTCTCATCCACTTGGTAGGCATCTACTTCACCGGCACAAGCGTGAACCCCGCTCGTTCTATCGGTCCCGCTATCTTCGCTGGTGGCGATGCACTTGCTAACCTCTGGATCTTCATCGTAGGTCCCTTCGTTGGTGCCCTCGTTGCAGCTATCCTCTGGAAGATTGTCGAGCCAAAGGAATAAGCACATACTTCCACGATACATCAAGCCCCGAGAGCAATCGACCCTCGGGGCTTTTTCTTTTTCTATAATGAAATAACAGGATTTAGGAGATTTGATATTGGTGGAAGGATTTATGTCTCTTCAAACAGATATCCGAAGCCTGTGCGGCTGACGATGTTCTGAGCGTAGGGGCCGAGTTTCTTGCGCAGACGTGTGATGTTGACATTGACGGTTCGGTCTGTGACGATGACGCCTGCCCATACGCTGTCCATGAGTTGTTGGCGGGTGAGAACTTTTCCGCGATTGAGAAGGAGCAGATGGAGCAGTTCGAATTCTGTCGGGGTGAGGTTGACGCGGTCGCCGTCGATGGTTGCCGTCTTTTTGTCGAGGTTAAGTTGGAGGCCGTTGTAGGCGAGCAGATGTTTGCCGAGGCGGGCTTCGACGATGTTCATAACGTAGTCGCCGATTTTCTCGCAATCCGCGACAATGTCGGTGTAGATTGTGCCGAGCGAATAGGAAAACTGATGGGCGTTGACGCCCATGATGGTCTCCACCTTGAGTTGGTTGCGGAGTTCGTTGATGTCTGTTTCGATGGAGATGGAATCGGCGAGCGTGAGGTCTTTGCGGCGTCCGCTGACGACTACAATCATCTGGACGATGGATTCGTTGACGAGGCGGAGCATGTCGTGGAGTCTGGAGTATTGGTCTGCATTGAAATCTTCTTTATTTTCGCGAAGATGGACGAGGGTCCGCGCCATTTTGTAGCAGGCATCGCCGATGGATTCCAGTTCGCCAATCTGACGGAGAATCACGCGCGTCTTCTCTTTTGTCTCGTCCGAGAGATGTTGGTTGCCGACTTGTTCCAGGTAGTTGGCTATTTCTATCTCCATGTTGTCGGCGATGGTTTCGTAACGTTCGATGCGTGCGAATTGGCTTTCAAACTCTTTCTTGTCTTTCTCGTCGATGAGTACGCATGCTATACCGAACATGCGATGGATGCGTTCGGCGTAATGGACGATTTCCTTCTGAGCCTGGAGGACGGCTATTTCAGGCGTTTGCATGACGCTGGCACTGATGTAGTGCAATGTAGTGGGCTGCTTGGCTTCGTCGTGCTTCTCTGTCAGCAATCGGCAGACAATTTTTTCCATCTGTGGGATGAAACCGATGAGCAATGCCGTGTTGAGGACGTTGAAACAGGTGTGGAACATGGCCAACACGACTGGAATGAGGGCAGCCTGACCTGCGACGGAGGGATTGTAACCGACAAGAAGGCAGACCATATTGACGAAGGGATAGAAGACGATGAGAACCCAGATGACGCCGAAGACGTTGAAGAGCAAATGAGCCAGCGCGGCTCGTCTGGCCTCCGTGTTTGCGCCGAGCGCGGCCAGGTTGGCTGTGGCGGTGGTGCCGATGTTCTCTCCCATGACGAGGGCGATGCCCATGTAGATGGGCAACACGCCTGTGGAGCAGAGCAGGATGGTGATGGCCATGACTGCTGCCGACGACTGCACGATGCAGGTGATGACCGTGCCAGCGAGGAGGAATGCGAGGATGGTGAGATAGCTGCCGGTGTCGAAGGAGGCGAAGAACTGGACGACGTCGGCATTGTGAGCAAGGTCCATGTCGCGCCCCACACTGCTGAGCATGACGAGCGACCAGAAGAGGAAGGCCAAGCCGAAGAGAAATTCTCCTGCCACGCGATGGCGCTTCTTGTAGATGAGCAACATGCCAATGAAGAAGGCGGGAAACACGACGACGGTGAGGTCGAGGTTGTAGCCGAGCGTCATAATCCAGGCCGTGAGCGTCGTGCCGATGTTGGCGCCCATGATGACGGAGATGGCTTGAGCCAGAGTGAGCAGGCCGGCGGAGACGAACGAGACCGTCATGACCGTGGTGGCAGAGGATGACTGTACGGCGCAGGTCACGATTGTGCCGGTGAACATGCCGCTGAAGCGGTTGCCGGTCATGCGGCCAAGAATGTGTCGCAAACTCGGTCCGGCCAACTTCTGCAAGGCATCGCTCATCGTCTTCATACCATAGATGAGCAGTGCCAGGGAGCCGAGGAGTCGCAAAAAGAGTTCTATCATCATGTCTGAGTCTAAAAATATATTTCTGCAGCAAAGGTATAGAAAAGATGACAATCTAGTGCGCTGAAACCGATTACAATTTGGTTACAAAAGTTTTTTTGAAGTAAAATGGTGGAATATGAAAGTCTTAATGTCACTTATACTCGTCTAGATGAACGTTATGGAGCAGAAAACATCGTTCATAATTTCATGTACAATATTTATATAAATCTTGAGAGCATTACTCAAAATAAAAAGAACTTAACATGGCATAGTGTCGATTTTTTTTGTATCTTTGCATTCTACAACTTAAAAGACATAACATAAATATGGAATACATGTCACAAGAGGGCTACGACAAGATTGTAGCCGAGTTGCACGAGCTTGAAACGGTTGAGCTTCCACGCGTGAAGGACGCCATCTCGGAAGCTCGCGACAAGGGCGACCTCAGCGAGAATTTCGAATACCATGCCGCGAAACGAGAGCAAGGCAAACTGCTCGGAAGGATTCGCTTCCTGCAACGCGTGCTGGAGTTTGCAAGGGTGATAGACACATCGAAGCTCCGCAGCGACGGCATCGGACTGCTGAACAAGGTGGAGATGACGAACCTCGGCACTGGCGCGAAGATGACCTACACAATTGTCAGTCCGCACGAAGCCAACATGGCGGAGGGCAAGCTCTCCATCAAATCGCCCATCGCACAGGCACTCCTGGGCAAGAACGAAGGCGACGTAGTGGAAGTCCGCGTCCCCGTCGGCACCTTAAAACTCCGCGTCGAAAGCGTCACGCGGTGAACGATTTCCGATGTCGCGGGTTTGCAATAATGAAGGCCTTTGAAAATTGAAAATTGAAAATTGAAAGATGAAAAGGACAATCATTATTGCAGCAGCAATCATTTATTGCACTTTTGCCTCAGCGCAGAAGGCAGAGACCATAGAATCGTTCATAAGTACGAGTCACGAGCCGGAATGGTATGCCCTGCAGATTGAGGCGTGGCAGAAGAAGGTGGATGCCGACTCGAAAGACGAATGGGCTTGGCGGAACCTGTTCCGAGCGACGAACTATCACGAGATATTCACTACGGGCTATGGCGACGAGGACAAATCTCCGTCGGCAGCCATCATTCAGAAGATGGAGAAGACCATCCCCGACAGTTACGCGCTGAACCTCTGCAAGGGACGCTACTGCCTGCGCTCCGACTCGGCTGCCATACGGGGCGACAATATCTACCGTGCCATCGAACTGATGCCCGAAGAGGTTTGTGCCGAAGACGTCAACTACTTGGCTTGCCGCCTATGGAGCATCGACCCCGAGAACCCGAAGGTTGGCGAGCTATTCCGCCAAGCGTACATCATGAAGTACTACCCTACCCGCATCATGCACTACAACATGAACATGCTGCGGAGTATGCAACCCGAAGCTTTGTACTTTGCCAACGGCGACGTCCTGCTTGGCCCGATGAAGATGATGCAGGAGGCCTTGGAGGAAAGGACGGACGTAACCGTCGTTCCCATCTCATACTTTCACTCCCCAAACTACCTGCAGGCGCTCTTCCGCAAGCTTGGCATCAAGCCTAAGAGCTTCGACGTGCAGGACTACGGGAACCTGTATGGCGAGGACTGGTACAAGCACTTCGAGGCGGACATCATCATGTATCTGATAAAGGAGAGCAAGCGCCCGACCTACTTCTCAACAGACATCCTTTCTCAAACCATCCTCGACAAGGACAGTATCTACAACGAAGGCCTTCTGCTCAAATACAGCCCTCGCCAGTACAATAACTTCGACGTCGCCATGCACAACGTCAGAGAGGTCTATCATCTGGAATACTTGGCAGAGCCGGACCTTGTCTATGACTCTTGGGTAACGAGTCAGCAGCTCGACTTGAACCACGTGACGCTCCTCTCTCATCTTGTGTCGAAGTTCAGAAAGAAAGGCGAAGCTGAGCAAGCAGACCGTTTGCATGACATCCTTCGTTTAACCGTGGAGCGTAGCCGCATCTTTGCGGACGAGCAGACAAAGAAGGCCTACATGGAAGACTTCGAGAAAGAGGTCAAGCAATAGTATGAGCATCCATTTGTTTCATAAATCGCTCGCCTCTCTTACGGACGACGAGCTGATGACGATGGTGAGCAGCAAGGACGACGACAGGGCTTACAGCGAGCTCTATCGTCGCCATGCACGGCGGCTCATGGGATTCTTCTTCCGGCAAGTCGGCAAGGACGAAGCCGCAGCAGCCGACCTCGTGCAGGATGCGTTCCTTCGCCTTTGGACGTCGCGCAAAAAGTTCGGCGGCACTGGCTTCCGCACTTGGCTCTTCACCATCAGTTTCAACCTTCTCAAGAACCATTTCCGGCATGACAAGATTCGGAAGCAGTACGAACTCTCAGCCCGAAGGCAACAGGAAGTGGCTGCCGACGCGCATATCATCGAGCAGATAGACAGCCGAGCCTTCGACCTCGCTTTGCAAAGAGAGTTGGAGAAGTTGCCGCCGGAAGGACGGTTGCTTTTCTCGCTCAGGTTCGAAGAAGAGCTGACCGTGCCTCAGATAGCCGAGGTGATGGCTGTTCCCGAAGGAACCGTCAAGTCGCGGCTTCACGCATTAACGCAAACACTCAAGCAAAAACTTAACCCAACATGATACAGTTTGAAGACAAACTCCGCGAGTCGGCACAACGGCTTGCCACTCACGACAACCAAAGATTGCACGTCCCCGACAGTCCGCTTGCACAGAAGCGCAGCTATTGGGGCTGGGCGGCGACACCGGCAGCAGCTGTTGCGGGCATCGTTCTCGGCATGTCGATGAATCTCTTCCTCGCAGGCGAACCGGAAGTTCGTATTGTGGAAAACACCGATACGGTCTGCATCGAGCGTCCAGTCCTCGACACCATCTATGTTACGCAAGTCGTGGAGAAAGTGAAGGTGGTAGAAGCATCTCAGCAGACAGCAGAGAGAAACAAACGAGCCTCGGAAGAGGAAGACACAGCCGCCTGTACATCCGTCCAATGCGACGGCATCAACTATGCTGTGCTGGCGCTAAACTGATAAATCGTTCTACTGCATGAGCCACACCGTCGCGGTCGTTGCTGTCCGTGACGAAGCTGGCTGCCTGCTTGACGGGTCGCTTAGCATTACGAGTAGCACAGGAAATGCCAGCCAAGCGCATCATGCCGAGGTCGTTGTAGCCATCGCCGCAGCAGAGCAATTCGTTGGGCTTGCCGTTTAACACTTTGAGAAGTTGGCTAAGGGCATCGGCTTTGTCGATGTCTTTTGGCATTATCTCGAGCAAGAAACTCTCGCTTCGGCAGATGCTGAAGTTTGCCTCGAACTGCTTCTGAAGCCTCCGCTCCAAGTGCCAGAGCTTGCGAGGCGCGCCAGTGACGAGGCATTTGTGCTGCGGTTCCGTGATGGTCTCGATGAAGTTATCCGTCTCGAGCAAAGGCATCTTATTGGCGCGAGCTATGTACAACGACTTTTCGTCGGGCTTGCCCTGAATGACGATGCTGTTGCCTTTGTAGCCATGAATGTGGAAGTCCTCACCTACGGCTGCAACAAGCTGAGGAATGATGCTGAGCGGAATGACTTGCTCGTTGATGGCTTTCCCTTTGGCACAATCCCAGACGAGGCTGCCGTTGAAGGAAATGATGAAGCCGCGATGCTTCTGCAATTCAAGCTGTTCGGCAAAGGGAAGAATGCTATAAAGCGGACGACCGCTGGCAAGAATGACGGTTAACCCTTGCTGCTGAGCCTCAACAAGAACCCTTTGGGTATAAGGCGTTATGGTTTTGCTTGTGGTGAGCAAAGTACCATCGAGGTCGGCGGCAAGGAAGCTAATCATACAGAGTAAAAAAGTTTGAAACTATTTCTTGAAAAAATCTTGAATAATCTGCATATTCTTCTTGTAGCTTTTCATATCTGCATAAACTAGCAAATAGCCATTTACGAATTTCAACCAGTATTTGTCATAATAATACCATTGTTCAATGATAGAATTATTTGAAGCAGATTTCAATATGTCATCTGGTTTACCAAGAATCTTTAGGCATTCTGATTGTGTCATCCCCATATCTAGCAAATCTAACGGATTCTTTTTCTGTATAGTTTGTGGAGCATTCTTGTTACTTAACTCATTAAATGCATCTTCTTCTAAAGACACTTTAGAATAACGTTTGTTGACATAACCAATGACTCCACTTTTTTCCACCTTATACCAAAACCTGTTTGTTTCATCAAGCAATTTGGCTCCTTCTCTTCCATTATAAAGAACTTCTATTATATCTGCCTGAGCATTTGGAGCTTTACGAACATTGACAAATCCATCGTTTGCGTCTGAAAACACATATTTTGTTTGAGCAGAGACTGCTATGCAGTAAACTATTGTAAACAATAGTAATAATAATAACCGTTTTGTAGAATGCTTCATCTTATAAAAGTTTTATATAATCATTATTTCCTTTCTATTTTAAGAATAAGCGTCGTTGCGCCAATCGTGATGACAGAACCGTCTTGCAGGAGGATACGGTCTTGGTCGCGGAGTATCTCATTCATGTAAAAGGTGCCTGTGCCTGATGGAGCATCACGAAGAATGTACTGCAACTGGCCATCCTTGCCTCGCTGCACGCGGATGATACAATGGCGTGTGTCAACGCTGGGATCGACGGTCTCGATAGGTTTATTGATGTTGGTGCCGTGAACGTAACGGCCAAAGACGTTATCGCCCATATCAAGCGGAATCTCCTGACGATAGTGGAAGGCATTCTCGACGACGATGACGGACCCTACAGACCCTCCCAAACCCTCCCTTAAAGGGAGGGCTTCCTTCGCGGTAAGCTCGCCTGCTTTCTCCCCCTGTAAGGGGGAGTTAGAGGGGGTCTTTATCGCGAACTGCTTATTGCACTGGCTGCAAACGAAGACGAGACGCTGACCTGGTTGGTAGCGCGTCTCGTCGAATACTGTATAGCTGTTGCACTTGGGGCAACGAACCTTCTTCATTAAGTTGAAAAGTTTAAGGGTTAAGGGGATGAAAGGTTAAGGCTCGATGGGCGTCACTTCGCCTTTCAGGTGAAGAGGCCAACCGTTTGAGAAGTCCTTGCAATCGGCCTTGCATTCACGAATCTTCTGATAGACTTCATCTTCCGATGCAAAGCCAGGAATGATGACGCGCACCATTGTTCCTGTCTTGCAAGCCTGTGCATTGTAGCCCAACTCCTGAAGCTTGGCGGCATAAGCTAAGGCACGCTTTTCGCTGATAGCACTTGCCAGAACTATTACATAATCCTTCGGAGCAACTTGAACCGGCTCAGCCTTTGGTTCTTCCTTTACAATGGGTTGTGCTTCAACAGCCTGTGGCTCAGGCTTTACTGAGGGCAGGAACTTCGTAGCAAAGAACATCTCGGCTTGCTGACTTACGCCAGAAGTGATGGACTTCCCGAATGGAGAGGTGATGGCAAAGAAGAGCAGGATGGAGGCAGCAACGGCAGAAGCGTAGTTGAAAGCCTTGCGATTGATGCGGATAGTAATCGTGTCGCGGTCAGCCTGGATGCTGGTCAGCTTCACCTTGCCTGCTGCTTGTTTCTTAGCTCGCTGCTGTCGAACCTCATGGCTCAACTTGGCGAAGGGAACTGCATCAAGCCCATAATAGGCAGGCGATGCTATGCCGGACTGCTGAGGCACGAAGCCAATCTCGCCACTTTCCGCATCACGGAGCAGATAGCCCATGCTGCCGAAGGAGACGCTCCCCTCTTCGTCGAGCCTTTGGATAAGCTCATCGATGTACTCGATACACATCATTCGCGTCTCCTGGCGCGAGAGGTTGTGCATCTTTGAAAGCGAAGCGATGAAGTCTTCACCAGCTTCCTGTTCGTTCCATTTGAAGGAAACAGTGCGATAAGGAGGCAGGAATATGCCTTCCTCATCCACTCTGTGGCTGCTCATCTCCTTGACGATGAAGGTTCCCAACTGCGGAACGCTGACTTCGTCGTGATGGAGAAGCAGGTACTCAATATGTGTTGAAAGCTCTATCATGCCGACAAAGGTACGACTTTCCATTGAGAGCCGCAAACTTTTCGGCAAGAAGTTATCAACAATTTTTCAACAAAAACTTTAATCCTCAGCCTCTTTGGAAGCCTTAATTTGCTCAGCTACATCGGGTTTTACCTTGTAGCGTTTATTCAAACCTTTAACGATATCGTTTGTGATGTTATACTTGGGATTTGCAATCAAAAGGTTATCTCCAGCCTTAACCATCACGTAATCATACTTCTTCGTCTTGTTGTATTTCTTCAAGAAAGACTGGATGCTGTCGCGAGCCTCCTCGTTGATGCGAGCCTGTTCCATCGCGAACTCGTTCTGCAGGCGGTCGGCCAGCTCTGCAAGGTCGCGCTGTTCTTTCTCGATAGAAGCCTGGGCGCGCTCCAACTCATCGCGAGTCGTGAACTCGTTGCTCTCGTACTTCTTCTGCACGGACGCTGCGTGACTTTCCAAAGCACGCTGCTTCTGAGCGAGCGTCTTCTGGATGTTGTTACCCTTACGGGTAAGCACCTCGCTATAGTCCTTGTAGAGCTGATACTGACTCATCAGCGTGTCGAGTTCGACGTAGGCAATCTTAAGGCCCGTAGTCTCAACAGGCTGAGCAGTTTCAACGGTTGTTTCCTCTTCGTTCTTAGAGCCGCAAGCAGCGAAGAACACAGTAGCACCCACAAGGGCCGCATAAGTAAGATACTTCTTCATAATTTTTGATGATACATTATTTATTTGCCCACAAAGGTACGGCATTTAATCCACAATTCATCATTTGCCACTCATAAAAAAACTTAATTGTGCAAAAGTATGCGAATACATACATTTGACAAAATGCTATAAAATGCGCCATTCTGCTTACATCTTGATTTCAATAAAACCTCTCAGAATCGCTTAAAAGTCACAAAACCATACTTTGAGTCATTTTTTCAAAAAGAAGGGCTTAAATCGAATGCACACTGACAATCAGCAGGTTACAAACCGAGAAGAAAAGAGAAACGCGCCAGAATGACAACTCCTCTTAGCAAAAACAGGGCTTTTTACAGTGTTTTGAGCCAATTTCGATAGTGGAGATTCACTCAACGAAGGCAGTTAAGTTTGCAAACGCAGGCAGTCGAAATTGCAATTCCCCTATAGGGCATTGAGAAACGCCCCCTGCCAAAATGGCAAATTCGACGTGTTTAGGCCATTCTTTCGGCCTGTCGAATTTTGACACTTTGGCAGAAGAAGTACAAATTTAATTACTTTTTGTCAGCTCGCTCCTTGGCATGAACCTTCTGCCGCCGCTCAATTGCATCCATACTTTGGACGCAATGAATGCCTCGGTCCCTCATCGCCTTGCTGCCACCGATATGGGTGCTACCGAACTTACTTCCAGGTTTCAGGAGCATCTTAATACACAAAAAAAGCACAGATATGCCAACAATTCCGAGGGTTATGAGTAATAATTTCAACATTATTCTATATATTTGCTGCAAAGATACAATAAAAAGCGGTAATTTATAGTTATAAATTAAGGAAACTTCTACTAATTTCAAATATTACAAACTAACATTCAAAAAAATAACACTCCATGAATAATCTACAGCCCCAAAGCGTGTTCAAATGCTTTGCACAAGTGAATCAAATCCCTCGCCCATCGAAACAAGAAGAAAAGATGATTGAGTTCCTGCTCGATTTCGGAAAGAAACTTGGACTCGATACCCGCAGAGACGATGCAGGAAATGTCATCATCCGCAAGCCTGCAACACCAGGAATGGAGGACCGCCAGACAATCGTCCTGCAGAGCCACATGGATATGGTGTGCGAGAAGAATCGCGACATCGACTTCGACTTCACGAAGGATGCCATCCAGACCTATGTCGATGGTGAATGGATGAAAGCGAAAGGCACTACGCTCGGCGCTGATGACGGCATCGGAGTCGCTATGGAAATGGCTCTGCTCGAAGCGAACGACATTGAGCACGGACCGCTGGAATGCGTCTTCACTCGCGACGAAGAGACCGGCCTGACTGGTGCAGAAGGTATGCAATCAGACTTCATGACTGGTCGCTTGCTCGTCAATCTGGACAGCGAAGACGAGGGACAGATCTTCGTTTCCTGCGCTGGCGGTTGTCGCACATTCGCGCAATTCGACTACACGGAAGAGGCTCTGCCCGCAGGCTTCTTCACCTTCTCGCTCGCCATCAAGGGTCTGACAGGCGGTCACAGCGGCGACGACATCGACAAGAAGCGTGCGAACGCCAACAAACTCTTGGCTCGATTCCTCTACCTCAGCCAGCAGAAGTACGACCTCAGACTTGTCGATATACAGGCTGGCGGACTTCATAATGCCATCCCTCGCGAGGCCTGGTGCCTTTGTGCCGTTCCAACGAAGGACAAAGAGAGCATCACCGTCGATTGGAACCTCTATCAGGCCGACGTTGAAGAGGAGTATAGCGTCACGGAAAAGACGATGGCGTTCGTCCTCGAGAGCGAGACACCTGCCACAACAGCCATCAATAAGGATTGCAGCCAACGCCTCATCAAGGCTCTGCAAGCAGTAGATAATGGCGTCTTCGCTTACTGTCAGGACCTCGAACTCGTTGAGACGAGCAGCAACCTCGCCAGCATACACAAGACAGAGAAGACCATCGACGTGAACAGCAGCCAGCGCAGCAGCATCTACAGCGCTCGTGTGAATATGGCCAACACCTTTGCAGCAGTCTTCGAACTGGCAGGAGCAAAGGTCGAGATTGGCGAAGGCTATCCCGGATGGAAGATGAATCCCAACAGCGAAATACTGCGTATCGCCGTCGAACAATACAAGAGACTCTTCAAGAAAGACCCCATCGTTCGTGGCATTCATGCAGGCCTCGAGTGCGGACTCTTCAGCGAGAAGTTCCCAGGCATGGACATGATAAGCATGGGCCCCACACTTCGTGGCGTCCATAGTCCTGACGAGAAGCTCCTCATCCCCACCGTCCAAATGGTTTGGGACCATCTGCTCGCCATCCTAAAGGAGGCACCAAAAGTATGACCCCCTAACCCCCTTTATGGGGAATTATTAAGGTAATGATTATATGATAAATGATATGTTAGATAGAGAAAGTAATAAAGCATTCCCCCTAAAGGGGGTTAGGGGGTCTCTCCATGCTTTGTTGCTTGCTTTGCTGGTTGTGGCTTGTTCCGACTACGAGAGTTTCTCGAACGACCCTAACTTTCGGCTTACTTTCTCGCAGGACACCATAGCCTTCGACACGCTCATCAGCACCATTCCCAGTAGCACAAAGACACTCTATGCCTTCAACAATAACGGGAACGGCATGCGCATCAGTTCCATACAGCTTGAAGGAGGTGCTAACAGTCGCTTCCGAGTTAACGTAGATGGACGATACCTTGCCGACGGCATGTGGAACGACTTTGAGGTGCTGAAGCATGACAGTCTTATCGTTCGCATCGAGATGACCCCTCCTGAGGTCGGAAGCACAGAGCCACTCTACTTTGAGGACAAGTTGCACTTCCTCTTAGAGAACGGCGCCAAGCAAACAGTCGTGCTAAGCGGTGGTTCGGTCGATGCTTACATACAGAAAGGCGGCTTGATCATCGAGGAGGACGCTACGTTCCTGACAGATAAGCCGTATGTCATCTACGACTCGCTCGTAGTCAAGGAAGGCGCAACCCTCACGCTTACCGAAGGCACGACACTCATGTTCCACGACAAAGCAGCACTGCATGTTTATGGCAGACTCCTGGTGGAAGGCACCCTGGAGGAACCCGTCGTTTTGCGAGGCGACAGGATGGACCACATGTTTGACTATCTTCTCTACGACAACACACCAAGCCGCTGGGAAGGCGTCATCATTCATAATGGCAGTTACGGCAATAAGTTCTATCAATGCGACCTGCATAGCGCCCTCTTTGGCATCATCGTTGAAGATACGGAACAGGTGAAGCCGGACGAATCAAAGCCATCTGTCACACTCGACTGTTGCATCCTCCATAACATCGGAGGCGACGGCTTGCAACTCAACAATTGCGTCAGCGAGGTCACAAACACGCAGATAAGCAATACGCTTGGCCACACCGTCAATATCAATGGAGGTAGCCATACATTTATATATTGCACATTGGCACAGTTCTATCCCTTCACGGCGAATCGTGGCGACGACTTGCACCTGGCCAGCTCCGAAGACTATGGCGACTATGGGTTGCTGCGCAAAGCACACTTCATTAATTGCGTCATCACAGGTTATGGCCCCGATGTCATCATGGGCGAGTACATCCCTCAAGATGGCACTTGCGACTATCTCTTCCATCACTGTTTCCTCAATACGCCTCCAGTCGATGATGAGCACTTCGAGGCTTGCATCTTTGACCAGGACAAGAAGAAGAACGAGGAAGAGAAACTTGTGCGAGAAGATAACTTCATGCTCTTCGACACCGAGAACTTCATCTATGATTTCACGCCAAAGGAAGACAGCAAGATACGCTCACTAGCAGATCCAGACTATGTAGGCCTGCCTCTTTTCGACAGATTAGGCGTGAGCCGACTCGCCGATGAAGGTCCTGATGCTGGATGCTACGAGTGTGTTCCCAAAACAGACGAGGAGGGCAAGGAGTGAAAGGCGTGCTCATAGTGGTGGGCAAGACCACAGACAAGCGGTTCGAAGCTATCATAAAGGAATACGTTGACCGCATCTGTCACTACATTCCTTTTGCCGTCGAGGTCATCCCAGAACTCAAGAACACGAAAGGTCTTAGCCAAAACGAGCAGAAGGAACGTGAGGGTGAACTCATCCAGAAGAGTCTCCAGGCAGGAGACTACGTGGTGCTCCTTGACGAACACGGCAGCGAACGGACCAGCATGGAGTTTGCCACCTGGATGCAAAAGAAGATGTCTGCGGGCCCGAAGCGCCTCGTCTTCATCGTTGGAGGGCCTTACGGATTCTCCGACACCATACATAAACGGGGCAACGAAGAGGTCAGCCTGAGCCGCATGACACTCTCCCACCAGATGGTTCGCATGTTCTTTGTGGAGCAGATTTACAGAGCGATGACCATCCTGAACGGCGAGCCGTATCATCATGAGTAGATACACATAACAATATAATACTATGCTAACAGTAGAAGAACTTAACGACAGACTTATTGACCTGTCATTTGCCGAGGACATCGGCGACGGAGACCACACGACACTTTGTTGCATCCCTGAAACCGAGATGGGCGAAAGCAAACTCCTCATCAAGGAGGAAGGCATCTTTGCAGGCAACGAGATTGCAAAGAAGGTGTTTCATCGCTTCGACCCTGAACTGCAGGTCGAGACATACATCGAGGACGGAGCGCACGTCAAGCCCGGTGACATCGTGATGAGCGTCAAGGGAAAAGTGCAGAGCCTCCTGCAGACGGAACGCCTCATGCTCAACATACTTCAACGCATGAGCGGCATAGCCACGATGACACACAAGTATCAGCAAGCCATCTACGATGCCGGCTGCAAGACGCGCGTCCTTGATACTCGCAAGACGACGCCTGGCATGCGTATGCTCGAGAAAGAGGCCGTGAAGATTGGTGGCGGCATGAACCATCGCATCGGGCTCTTCGACATGATTCTCCTGAAAGACAATCACATCGATTTCTGCGGAGGTGTTCACAACGCGATAAGTCGTGCAAAGCAATATTTGAAAGAGAAAGGCAAGGACCTTAAGATTGAATGTGAGGTCAGAAACTGGAAGGAACTGGACGAAGCGCTTGCCGAGGGTTGCGACCGCATCATGTTCGACAACTTCACGCCCGAGGACACGAAGAAGGCCGTGGAGATTGTTGCGGGCCGTTGCGAAACGGAATCGAGCGGCGGCATCACTTTCGACACGATGATTCCCTACGCCAAAGCCGGCGTTGATTTCATTTCGTTCGGAGCTCTAACCCACAGCGTGAAAGGTCTCGACATGAGTTTCAAGGCTGCAGGCAGCGATAAACTTATTATCAAATAGCGAGTTATGAAAAGATTTATTATACTTCTCGGAGCATTAATGGTCAATGTTCAATGGTCAATGTTCAATAATGCTCAAGCCTGCACGAACCTGATTGTCGGCAAGAAAGCCTCGAAGGATGGCAGCGTGATTATCTCTTACAGTCAGGATGACTATGGTTCCTTCGAGCCTCTGCGCGTGATTCCTGCAGCCGATCATCCTGCCGGAGCGATGCATCCGCTGTATCACTACGAGAGCAACAACTACCTGGGAGAGATACCAGAAGTCGCTCATACTTACGGCATCGTTGGTCTCATGAACGAGTTTCAAGTGTCGATTCACGAGACGACCTATGGCGGAAGGGCTGAGTTGACAGATACTATAAGCGGACTCATCGATTATGGTTCGCTCATGGTGCTCGGCTTGCAGCGATCCAAGACTGCCCGCGAGGCTATCGAAGTGATGACAAGTCTGGTCGATACATATGGTTATGAGAGCGAAGGAGAAAGCTTCACCGTAGCCGACCCCAACGAGGTTTGGATTCTGGAGATGATTGGAAAAGGCCCAGGTCGCAAGGGAACTGTGTGGGTTGCTGTGCGCATCCCAGACGATTGCATTAGCGGTCACGCCAATCAGAGCCGCATTCATCAGTTCCCACTCAAGGACAAGAAAAACTGCCTCTATGCAAAGGATGTCATCAGCTTTGCTCGTGAGAAGGGATATTTCAGTGGCAAAGATGCAGACTTCTCGTTTGCCGACGCCTACGCTCCCGCAGACTTTGGAGCACTTCGCTACTGCGAGGCTCGCATCTGGAGCTATTACAACAAGTGGGCTGCTGAGGACATGAGCCCTTATCTGCCTTATGCGATGGGCGACACGAAAGGTCAAGTCATTCCACTATACGTAAAACCAAAAGCTCCGCTCAGCGTTCAAGATGTCAAGGACATGATGCGCGACCACTATGAAGGTACACCGATGGCAATGACCGAAGACATCGGAATGGGTGCTTGGGAAATGCCTTACCGCCCCACTCCACTCAGTTTCGAAGTCGATGGGAAGAAGTATTTCAACGAGCGCCCCATCAGTACTCAGCAGTCGGCCTGTGTTTATGTGAGTCAGATGCGTTCTTGGCTGCCCAATCACATCGGCGGAGTCACATGGTTTGCCAACGACGAGGCAAACATGACTGCTTTTACACCCTGCTATTGCAACATGACGCAAGCCCCCGAGTGCTACGACAAGAATACTGCCGACGCCTTCCACTTCTCCACACGCTCAGCATATTGGGTAGAGAATTGGGTCAGCAACATGGTCTATCTGCGCTACAATCTGCTCTTCCCAGAGTTGCAGAAGGTTCGCGACCGACTGGAGAAAGACTTCAACTCGCTGCAAGATGAAGTCGAGAGCAAAGCGGCAAGTATGGAGAAAGAAGAAGCCATCAAGTACCTCTCGGCATATAGCCATCGTATTGCTGGCAGTATGATGGACGAATGGAACCAGCTTGCGCAACTCATCATCGTGAAGTACAACGACATGGCTGTCAAGCGAACTAATGAGAATGGACAGTATGAGAAGACTCCTGGAGGCAATCCCCGTCCCGTACTTCGCCCTGGCTATCCTGAGCGTTTCAAGCGTGAGATAATCAAGCAGACAGGGGTCCGTTATCAAGTACCTTAACCTAATTACAAAACTCGACGTGTCGAATTGACAAACTCGACGTGTTAAGTTGACAAACTCAACGTGTTAAGTTTTCGTTTTGACAGTGTCACGTTTTCAAACCATCCAAACATCGTAAATAAAAAGCACAAAAGATATGAAGAAACTTACCTCTTTGCTCGTTGCTATTACATTTAATTTGACCGCATTTTCACAAGGTTGGCCCTATGATTACGGGGGGGTCATGATGCAAGGATTCTATTGGGACTCGTATTCCGAGACATCCTGGGCAAAGCTCCAAGCGGAAGCAGACGAGATTGCACCCTACTTCCAATTGATTTGGATTCCACAAAGCGGTTGGTGCAACAGCGACTACACGATGGGCTACATGCCTGTTTACTACTTCAACCAGAAGAGTGCCTTCGGTTCCGAAAGGGAGCTCAGAAGCATGATAGCCACATATCGTAGCAAAGGCACAGGTTTCATTGCCGACGTCGTCCTCAACCATCGCAAGAACATCGGGGAAAACGGATCGTGGGTTGACTTTCCCGAAGAGACATGGAACGGCAAGACATATAAGATGACACCAACCGACATCTGTGGAAACGATGACGGAGGGGCGACCGCAAACTGGGCAAGCCAGAACGGTCTCTCGCTTTCCATAAACGACGATACCGGCGACGATTGGTCGAGTTGTCGCGACCTTGACCACAAGAACCCGCATGTGCAGGAAATCATCAAGGACTACCTTAAGTTCCTACTTGAAGACGTTGGCTATGCAGGCTTCCGCTATGATATGGTCAAAGGTTTCTGGGCAAGCTTCGTAGGCGACTACAACATGTCGGCACGTCCAACCTTTAGCGTGGGCGAGTATTTCGACGGTGCAACTAAAATCAAGGAGTGGATAAACTACTCGAAGGGGTATGTAGCAGAGCATCCTACCAGCGCCGCCTTCGACTTCCCGTTCCGCTATCGTATGCGCGACGCTGTCGAATCCCACAACTGGCGAAATCTCGGCTGGGACGAAAAGCCGCTCGCCTTCGACGACTACTACAAGCAATACGCCGTCACCTTCATAGAAAACCACGACACGGAGTACCGCAGCGAAAAAGAACCTCAGACACCTATCTGGAGAGATACACTTGCCGCCAATGCCTACCTCCTGGCAATGCCCGGCACACCTTGCGTCTTCTATCGGCATTGGCACGACTGCAAGTATCCCATCAAGCAGATGATATTGGCACGACGGATTGCAGGCATCACCAACACCTCCGGAAGCGAGGAGAAATGGACCGACGACAACTTCTATGCTAAAGCCGCATACGGAAAGCGGGGAACGTTGCTCTGTGTGGTCGGCAATAACCCCGAATACTACAACGCCAGCAGCTCGGAATTCAAGGAAATCCTTTCCGGAAAAGGCTATCGCTACCTCTTGAATCGTAGTGCCAACACCGTTTGGATGGATGTTCCGGATGGAAGGTACGAAGCTCCCCTGAACGTCAAGTTCACGGCAGTAAGCAACCTGTCAGGAGCCAAGATTGTCTATACAACGGATGGTTCTACACCTACTGCCAATAGCCCCCAAATCACGAGTGGAAGCACACTGAGCATCGAATCATCCTGCACGCTTAAGGCTGGCATCCTATCCAACGGAACGGTTCGAGGCATTCAAAGTCGCACATACGATATCTTCGAGCCTCACGACATAACAATCTACGTTAATTCTGGTATTAACTGGGGAGGAGCCCTGTTCTTTTATGTGTGGGACAACAACAACACAAATCTTAACGGCAAATGGCCTGGCAAACGTGCTGGGACCTATGTAACCATCGGCGACAAGAAGTGGTACTACCAGACACATCGCCTCACTTCGCCCGACCAATATCTCAATCTGATTGTTGCCAATCAGGCTGGCAGCAAGCAGACTATTGACATAAGAGGCATACGCTCTGACTATTACTTCTGCATCACAGGGGAGAAAGACGAAAGCGATTTCATCTTGGAAGACCAGACTGCAGATATGGCTACAGGCATAACGCCTCCCCTTCTATTCAATGAAGAAAAGAACACACGTTCCGTCTATAACCTGCTTGGGATGCCTGTGTCGCCAGACAAGAAGAAAGGAATCGTCATTGAGAACGGACGCAAGGTTGCATACCGATAATCTATTAGTTTCCCACATGCACTAACAGCATAAAAAACAGTTTTGGACGGCCGCTCGCACAGATAAGGTCGAGTGCCCTCACATATTGGGGCGGCCGCCCCAATATGTGAGGGCGGGCGGATCGGAACGGAATCGACAGCACATTTTACCCTTTTTCTCTGCATCATCTATCTGCTTTCACAGCACCTTCTATCTAATCTCTCAGCACAAGTCACCATGTTTCTGCCATTCCAGGCCTGATTATGTAGTGGCGAATTAAATCCAACTGGATGTGTTTTGACACTTAAATAGAACGCAAAAGGGAACTATTCATAGGTGTGCATATACGAAGAAGGCGTTGCCAATCGGTAACGCCTTCTTCTATTATATATTATATATAATGTGTATTCTTAACGCAAGCGGTCCAGCGAACGAACCAGCATCTCGTCCTTCAGGATGCCTCGGAATGCAAGATAAAGCAGGATAAGAGCTGCTGCAGGCAGCGCTGCCGTCCAATGTGGTCGCCAAGTAGCAGGCATCTCTGCTGAAAGCAGGTAACTGATGATACCATACGCTATGTACCAAGCAACGAGCAGCACCATGCACAGACTGGCCATACGCATTTGCAAAGCACGATGCTTGTAGAGCCAAATGTCCATAAACACAAAAGCGCTCGTTATGACCAGGATACCCATCATGACAGGACAGAAGTAGAACATGTGCTGCCCCTCCGATACGAGCCAAAGGTTATACATGTCCACCGTCTCCATGCTTTCGTTTGTCATAAAGTGGGCAATAGGCGAACACAGACAACCTAAGCAAAGAGCAAAGGCCAGAAGCAGATAGATGGTCTGGATGCGCTGTAACATCTTCTTAGTCGAGGAGAGTTGCCTCCTTGCTTGGATTGCGATAATAGATCTTGCCGTCGATGAACTCCTGAGTTGCCATAAGCGTTGCCTTCGGAAGTTTCTCATAGTAACGGCTGATTTCTATCTGCTCGCGATTCTCGAAGACCTCGTCGAGATTATCCTGAGTGCTCGCAAACTCGGAGAGCTTCTTGCTCAGTTCCTGCTTGATGTCAGCAGAAATCTGGTTGGCACGCTTGCCAATAATAACGACGCTTTCGTAGATGTTACCAGTCTCTTCACAAAGGCTCATGGGGTCTCTGTTAACGGTGTCATTGGGGGCTGATGTTTTCTTGTAGTCCATGTTAATGATATATGTATGTTAATCTTTTTGTTCTACTTTCTTATGATTATTCTATTGTTGTTCTTGCTATGTCTGGCTTTATCTATAGCATCGATAATCCATCCGATGGGCTTATCGTCTTTCTTTTCCTTTTGCTCATCAGGCAACGATTGCTTCTTGCTGGAAGTCTTTTCTTTCACAACGATGTCTTCATCGTCGATAAGCTGTCCTTTATTAGCGATAACGCGTTCGGAATAGTTGCGTATGGAGGTGGCTTCCTTAAGGTACTTGCTTTCTGGGTAGTCATTCTGGAAAGCATAGTACTCGTCGATGGCATCGCGAAAACGTTCCAAACGCCTCTCCTCTACACTCTGCCTGGCAAGATGATACTTGGCACGGAGTGTCAGTATTGAGAGCTCCTCGCGAAGATTAGCAGAGGCATAGGGATAGTCCTTCAAAGCATTTTGTGCCGTCACCACGCAAGCCTCGTAATTATTGCCGCCATAGATGCAATTCAAGGTATAAGTCCCAAGGTCGTAGTAAAGCTTTGCAGACTGATATTCCTTTTGGACAAGTTTGTCCTGCATGTCATAGATAATCTGATGAGCCTGCTCCTTAAGAGTCGTTTCCGGACAATAGTCAAGGAAGTTCTGGAACTCCTTTATCGCCTCCATCGTGCTCGACTGGTCGAGGCGTATGTCAGGGGTCTGCTTGTAGAGCGAATAGCCTGTATTATAGCGTGAGAGCTCCATGTAACTGCCCTTCGGATATAGCTGGTAGTACTTCTTAAAGAACATAACGGCCGACTCGTAATCTTTTGCTTTCAGGTTGCTTTCGCCCAGCATATAGAGACTCTCTTCGCCGTATGATGTACCTTTCAGTGGAGCGAGCAACAGGCTGAAGAGCTCCGCAGCCTGACGATAATGACCGTCTGCATAAAGAGCCTTCGCAGCCTCATATCTGTACTCATAGTCATTGCTTTTGAGCACGTTAGAGTACTCGCTGCAAGACTCGAGAAGCATGAAGCAGGGAGCAAAAAGCAATATAAGGAATCGACTTATTCTCATATCAGGGCGCAAAGATACTGTTTTTTGTTTTGTCTGCCAAAGGTATGAGCATAAAAAAGTGCTTATAGCACCTTTTTTTAATCTTTCTTAGCTTTTGCAGGGTCGTAAATAGCCATTCCGACGAAGGAATCCGCGCATCCATAGAAGAGGTACCACTTGCCTCGGAACGGCACAAGACCTTCGGTAAAGACTGTTCCCGATGGATATTGCCCGCTCTTCTCGAAGTCGTCTTCTGGATAGAAATAGGGCTCGTCCAGCCTGTCGATAAGCTTAGTCGGGTCTTTCAGCGAGAAGAGTGCCTGGCCTGCACAATAGGCTCCTGAAGCATAGCGCTGGTCGCCATTCTCGCCTCCTCTGTTCTTGCCGTTGTAGAAAAGCATGATGCCATGTTTTGTCTTGATGGCTGGCGGGCCACATTCCACGAGTTGACTGTCGAAATAGCCCTTACGAACGTCCATGACATGCAAAAGTTTACCATCAGGAGCCAGCATCGGTTCCCAATGAATGAGGTCGTCGCTGGTAGCAATGTTGACGAAGTTCTCGCCCCAATACATCATGTATTTGCCTTTGATGCGTGCAATGACTTGCCTGCCTTTCTTCATCTCCGTTACAATTGAGCCTGACTTTGAGTAGCCTTTGCTGAGCTGACCTTTGTGGGCGTCGGAAAAGATGGGACCATGCTTAGTCCAATGCACGAGGTCGCGACTCGTTGCAACACTCAATCGTGCAAGTTTGTGATTCCAACTCGTATAGGTCATCACGTAGAGACCGTCCTCCGTCATGCAAACTCTTGGGTCTTCGCAACCACCAGGTACGTCAAACTCTTCCCATTCATCACCACCAGGAAAGAGGACTGGAGCACCATGATGTTGGAAATGAAGGCCATCTTGGCTAAAGGCATAACCGATGCGAGAAGTTCTGGAGCCGATGCCTTTGGCGATATTATCTTCTGCACGATAAAGCAGAGCAATGCCGTCATTTATAATGGTTGCAGCAGGGTTGAAGGTTTCGCTGTTCTCCCATTGCGCAACCCGCTTCCACATCGGACAATAGAAACGGCTTGTCGTATCAGGACGAACGATTGGATTCGCCCCCACAGGTCGCTCAAAGCCTAGCCAAGCCCACTTCTTGGATGCGTTGGCACCAAGGCGCGCTTTTGATGCGCGGTGCTTCTCGATGTTTGGAGTCTTTTGTGCTTGTAAGGGAAGCAGAAACAGAATTGAAGCAATTAATGTAAATGTGCGAGTTCTCATAATTGTTTGGCTATCGTGAATATGTATCCCATATATGGGTTTTCTGTCGTTTGGATTTCAATACCCTTCAGATTGTCTGGCTTTAGGACGGAATGAAGGTCGTCAACAAGACCCGTTCCTTTGAGTTTCAGCACCGCTTCTTTTTGTGTCCAAAGACGTGTAAAGACGATATCAGGGAAAGGAGATGTAAAGATTTTTTCCGATTCTTGAGGACTCATTGTGTGGCGAACGAGGTCGGGCTTTGCCGTTCGGATGCGTTCAATATCCAAACCACAAGGTCGTTTGCTGAGGAAACACCCTACAGCCTCTTTGCAATGACTTATACTAAAATGGATATCTGGATGGCTTGGCAAATATGGCTTGCCGTGTTCATTATAGGCAAAGGTTGGCATTTCGTGGATGCCAAAACATTGTTGAAGCCCTCGCAACAACTCAATATAGCCAATTGCACACTCCTTCCTGCCTTGCAATTGCCTGTAACGCAATGCCTGTTCCCTTCGCCATTCAGGAAGGGAGTCGATGAGCCGCATGATTTGCTCTTCGCTAAGGTCGGCAATATGGTCGTTGATGTAAAGCATTTCTACCAATTCGACGTGCATTGTTTATCTTTTTGCGATGGCGAAGTTACGAATAAAAGTGATAAAGGCCAAACTTTTAAGCATAATTCTTTGCTATGCTATCTGCCACAACTGCTGCCATGCTCCAAGCAGCCTGCAAGTTAAACCCACCCGTAATGCCGTCAACATCAAGCAGTTCGCCTGCAAAATAAAGACCTGGATGCTGACGAGCTTCGAGCGTACTTATGTTTATGCAAGCCAAATCTATGCCTCCACAAGTCACGAACTCTTCCTTGTACTGACCTTTGCCTTCAATCTGATAGACATCGGCCGTGAGCACAGCACAAAGGCGGTTCAAGTCGCGTCTGGAAAGCTCATTCCAGCGTTTCTGCAAGTCAATATGAGCACGAGAGAGCAAGTGTTGCCAAAGTTTTGCCGAAAGCTGACGAGGGTATTCGTTTGCAACTTGACGACGAGCGCTTTCCTGTTGCAAGTCTAGAAGTAGTGCCAAGCCATTCTGCTCGTTTTGGGCGTCGAGCCAATTGATGCAGAGTTGTGCCTGATAGTTATGCTCTGCAAGATATCTGGCAGCATAGCTCGAGAGACGAAGAATAGCAGGTCCGCTCACGCCCCAATGCGTCACAAGCAAAGCCCCTTCAGCACGCATCTTTGTGCCTGCAATACTTGCTGCAACTGGCTCAACCACACATCCCATCAAGCTGGTTAGGCTGTTGTCCATAATGCAGAAAGTGAAGAGCGAAGGCACGGGTTTTGCAATAGTCAAACCCGTCAAATGACGAAAGAGAGCAAAGCGTTCCATTGTGGGCAAACCACCCATCGCGCAAACCACTTTATCGAAATGTTGAGGTTTTAAGTTCTCGTCGGAAAAGGAGACAGTGTAGCCATCCTGCTCTGGAGCTATATCATTGATTCTGTGGGAGGTATGAGACACTATACCTTCTTCCCTCATACATTGCAAGAGCGTTCCGACTATTTGCATGGCATCTTGCGAAACGGGGAAAACACACTCATCTTCTTGCGTGACAAGTCGAACGCCTTCACCTTCGAACCAATCCATCGTGTCCTCTTGACTCCAATTGCGCAAAGCACGTTTCATGAGCTGTTCTCCACGAGGATAAGCCTGCTTGAGTTGCCTGATTTGTCGGAATGAGTTGGTGAGATTGCAACGCCCTCCACCCGTCACTGCGACTTTGGCCAAAGGTTGTTTTCCTGCCTCGAAGACCTCTACAACAGCTTCTGGCAACTTGCGTTTCAGCAGGACAGAACAAAAGCATCCTGCAGCTCCTGCTCCGACGATACAAATCTTCATTGTTGCAAACGAATCACTCTAATGCCAGTTTGGCTGGGATGCTTTTGCATGTATTGGTAGAGCGTCATCGGTTCGAGCACTACTTTCTTGTGAATGCTGCTTGCGTTGAGCAGATGAAGCTTGCCGTCTTTTCCCCAAACAGCAAAACCGACGTGACTGACATCAAGGCCTTTCTTGCGGGTTGTTAAGGCAATGATGTCACCGTCTTTAACGCAATTGAGCACCTTCTTGCTGTCCCCCACTCTCTCCTTCAAAATGTAGCGAACAGTTGCTCCAGAAGCGCGTTTCTCCATTTCGGCGATGAGTTTACGCTCGTTCATATCGACCTTCAGCAAAGGATAGGAATCGGGATGGTCGCTCATATAGGTCAGGTTGAGTTTCATCGGAGCAGAAATGTTGGCAGGAGGTACGACTTCCTTGACCAAACCGAGCTTCGTGCCGGATTGAATCCATTGACTGAAGTAGTGATTGCGACTCTTGTAACCATCTATTTTGCCCGCATCGTAACGCAACTTTTGCAGCCAAGAGAGGTAGTCCTTCCAGTTCTTGCTGCCGTGACTTGTCGTAAGAGCGAGGGCACAGCAATTCTCGACCAAAGTGGTGCAATCGAGGCTTTGCAGATTGATGGCAAGATGTTCCGATTTGTCCTTAATCTCGAGCGTATGAGCCACATAAGGTCGGTTCATCAATTGCTTTGCATAAAATAGCGTAAGTGCTTCGTTAGCAGGGGCTTTTGAACCTTTATCTAACAACTCGACAACACGAAGGCTGTCCTCCTTTGTGTAACTGATAGGATTGTTCTGACTGCTAATTTGAAGGCAAACGAACCAACAACATATTATGGCAAAAACTCCTTTCATATCAACTCTCTTTTGGTAATTTAACTAAAGCTGTGACTGCGAAGGTAACGAGGCAGAAGCCCATTACGGCAATAAAGAACTGCTGATAGCCCATTTGGTCGGACATCCAGCCACTCACCATGCCTGGCAGCATCACGCCACCAAGATACTGAAAGGCTGTACAGAACGAGAAGACCGAAGTGCTTCGTTCGCCATGAGAGAAGCTGACGAGATAGAGCGTATAGGCCGTAAAACCAAGTCCATAGCCCACTTGCTCGATGAAGACGCAAGTTGCGATGAGGGGCAGACTTTGCGACTGAATGTAGCTAAGATAGACATAAACAATGTCGGGCAAGGTGATGCAAAGCACGAGCGGCCAAAGCATCTTTTTGAGGCCGAACTTCGAGACAAGCCAGCCGCCAACAATACCACCGCCAAGCAGTCCGATAACGCCTAAAGTGCCATAGACAAAGCCATATTGAACGTCCGTCAAAGCCAAGCCTCCCTCAGCAATCGTGCGTTTCAGGAAGAGCGGCACAATCTTTGTCAGCAAGCCTTCTGGCAAGCGGAAAAGCAGGATGAAGAGCAGAGCCGTGATGAGATGGGGCTTCGTAAAGAAGACCTTCAACGTCAATCCGAAGTCTTCGAGGATATTGAGTTTCTCCCCTTTTGGTGAGTCGGATGGGGGCGTTGGCAACGCTTTCCAGTGATAAGCTGCAAGCATTAGCATCAAACCAGCTACGGCAAGGAATGTGATGCTCCAAGACAAAGGAATGCTCATCTCGCTCTTCTGCAAAAGGCCTGCTAGCATGACAAGACCGCCTTGACCCAGCACCATACCGATTCGATAGAAGGTGTTGCGAAGCCCCACATATAGTTCCTGATCCTTGTTCTCGAGGCCGAGGATATAGAAGCCGTCGGCACAAATGTCGTGAGTAGCGCTACTGAAAGCAATCAGCATGAACAGGGCAAGCGAGGCTTGGAGCCAGAAGCTGGTGGGCAAAGTGAAGGCAAGCAAAGCGAGTGCAGCTCCGATGAGCAACTGCATGGAAAGAATCCACCATCGCTTCGTCTTGATGCCATCGACGATAGGACTCCAAAGTGGTTTGATGACCCACGGAAGCCCGAGCCAACCCGTATAAAGCGTGATTTGCGTATCGGTCAAACCCATCTCCTGATAAAGGACGAGCGACATCAGCATGACTGCTGCAAAGGGTAAGGACTCGCCAAGATAAAGCGTGGGAATCCATGAAAGAGGTTTATTCATTTGGCTATTTTTAATTATTTAACTATGTTTTTATGGTATAATGGTACCTTTCAAGTTATTGTTTCGATAGTTTGTCGCGAAGGAACTGGGCTGTGAAGCTGTTCTTGCACTTGGCCACTTCTTCTGGAGTTCCACAGGCAAGAAGGTTACCGCCAGCATCGCCGCCTTCGGGGCCAAGGTCGATGATGTGGTCGGCACACTTGATGACCTCAAGATTGTGCTCGATGATGATGATGGTGTGGCCTCGTGAGATGAGGGCATTGAACGAGTCGAGCAACTTGCGGATATCGTGGAAATGCAATCCCGTAGTGGGTTCGTCGAAGATGAAGATTGTGGGCTTCGACTTCTCCATACCTAAGTAATAAGCCAGTTTGACGCGTTGATTCTCGCCGCCAGACAAGGTTGATGATGACTGCCCGAGCTTGATGTAGCCTAGGCCGACATCCTGCAAGGGTTTGAGCAACGAGATGATGCGCTTCTCCTTGTACTCTGAGAAGAACTCGATGGCCTGGTTGATGGTCATGTCGAGCACGTCGCAAACATTCTTATCATGGAAGCGTACATCAAGAATCTCTGGCTTGAAGCGTTGTCCATGACAGCTTTCGCAGGGGAGCACAAGGTCGGCCATGAACTGCATCTCGATAGTAACGGTTCCTTCGCCCTTGCATTCCTCGCAACGTCCGCCGTCGGTATTGAAGCTGAAGAACGCCGGAGTGAAGCCCATCTGCTGTGAAAGCGCCTGAGCCGCAAAGAGTTTCCTTATCTCGTCCCACGCCTTGACATAAGTGACCGGGTTGGAGCGTGTGCTCTTTCCTATGGGGTTCTGATCGACGAACTCTATGGCGTTGACCATCTTCATGTCGCCCTCCAGACCCAGGAACTCGCCGGGACGGTCGGCAACCTCATCCAACTGACGCTTCATCGCATTGTAGAAGATGTCGCGCACCAGGCTGCTCTTACCGCTGCCACTCACGCCAGTCACACACGTCATCAGCCCAAGCGGGAAGCGCACGTCAATGCCTTTCAGGTTGTTGGCGCGTGCCCCTTTCACTTCGATGTAGCTGTTCGACTTGCGACGGGCAAGGGGAAGAGGAATCGTCTCAGCACCCGTCAGGAAGCGAAGGGTGTGGGAAGTGTCACCGGCTCCTGCAATGCCTTCAGACGGACCGTTATATATGACCCCACCTCCCAGGCGACCTGCCTCGGGACCTATGTCGATGAGCCAGTCGGCAGCACGGATGATTTCCTCGTCATGCTCGACGACAATGACCGTGTTGCCCAGGTCGCGAAGCTGCTTCAAGACCTTGATGAGCCGTTCCGTGTCGCGACTATGGAGGCCGATGCTGGGTTCGTCCAGAATATAGAGACTCCCCACCAGACTGCTTCCCAGCGAGGTGGCAAGGTTGATGCGTTGGCTTTCACCTCCCGAAAGACTGTTCGACGGGCGATTCAGCGTGAGATAGCCTAAGCCGACGTCCAACAGATACTGCAACCGATTACGGATTTCCGTAAGGATTCGCTTGGCAATCTTCTCTTCGTGCTCGCTCAACTTGAGTTTTTCGACCCAAGGCAGCAACTCGCTGACCGAGATGTTGACGAGTTCGGTGATGCTTTTGCCACCCACTTTCACGTAGTTCGCTTCGGGCCGGAGCCTTGTTCCGTGGCACTTCGGACAGGTCGTCTTGCCACGATACCTTGCCAGCATCACACGATTCTGTATCTTGTATTGCCCTTGGCGCAAGTATTCGAAGAAGGCATCGACGGAGAGCAATCCCCATTCCCGCTCTTCGGGTAGTATTTTCCACTCAGCCGGAACGAGCATCTCTTTGCCGCCCAGCACCTCACTCTTCATTTGGGGAACTGTGGGGCAACCGTGCCAAAGCCAGTCCTTCTCGTCCTGTGTCAGCTCGAAATAAGGCTTGAAGATGGGGAAGCCGCGTTCTGAGTTGCAGCGGATGAACCATTCCTTCCATTCGCTCATCTTTTCGCCTCGCCAGCAGACGACAGCTCCGTCGTAGAGGCTCAAAGCCGTATTCGGTATGACCATCTGCTCGTCTATGCCGATGACCTTGCCGAAGCCTTCGCACTCGGGACAGGCTCCCATCGGAGAATTGAAGGCGAACAGCTTGTCGGAGGGTTCCTCGAAGGTGATGCCGTCTGCCTCGAAACGCGTACTGAAAACGTGGCGTTCACCATTGGGGACAAACTGGAGGACTGCCTCGCCGTGCCCCTCGTAGAAGGCTGTCTCGCAGGAATCAACGAGTCGGGCTATCGTGTCGCGGTCGCTGGCTGAGGACAGACGGTCGATAACCAAATAAAGTTGAGAGTTGAGAGTTGAGAGTTGAGAGTTCACATCCTCGATTCTCACCACTTCATCCCCGACGAGGACTCTGGCGAAGCCGCTTTTGCGATACATCTCGAGCTGCTGCTCCAGGGTGCGTCCCTCGGGCAAATGGATGGGGCACATCACCATGAACTTCGTGCCTTCTGGCTTCGAGAGCATGCAAGCCACGGCATCTTCGGTGGTGTGGCGCTTTACTTCTTTTCCGCTGACGGGCGAGAATGTACGACCGATGCGAGCGAAGAGCAGACGCAAGTACTCGTAAATCTCCGTACTGGTACCGACCGTGCTTCGAGGATTGCGGCTCGAAACCTTCTGCTCGATGGCGATGGCAGGCGGAATACCCTTGATGTAGTCGCACTCCGGCTTATTCATTCGGCCGAGGAACTGACGTGCATAAGCGCTCAAACTCTCCACATATCGGCGTTGCCCCTCAGCGTATAGCGTGTCGAAGGCGAGGCTGCTCTTGCCGCTACCACTTAATCCAGTGATAACCACCAGCTTGCCTCTTGGAATCTCGAGGTTGACATTCTTCAGGTTGTTGACCCTCGCGCCTTTTATCTTTATGCAATCTTCCATTTCGTTACATTCATCCTGCAAAGATACAAAAAATAACGGAAACAGGAAAATGAAAGGGGAAATTTGGCAGAAATACAGCAAAGTTTGTTATAAAATGAGCCAGAAAACATGACTTGACTGCATGAAAGAAATACCGAATTATAACACCCATGCTATTACATAACGTCGTATTTGTAAAGATTTTTCCAAATGAGACGCGTTCTGACGGCTTATTTTTGCGTCTGTGGCACTTTTGAACCTAAAACGCAAGAAAATGGCTTAAATCGAATTGCACCTGATAATCAGCAACTTACAAAGACGCCATTTTCGCCTCAACGCAAAGAAAGTACACACTCAACACGCAGAGTTGATAAATTCATCATAAAAAGTCATCAAATTCGACGTGGGGAGATGGCCAACGCAACAGCCCGAAATTGTCAACGCCCTATAGGGGATTGACAAACTTAACGTGCTGCGTTGAAAACTTCACCACGTTGAAGTCGCAAACGCACCACAATGCTTCACTAATTTTTGTAAGGATTTTTCCTCGACCCAGCTATTTGGTTATCTCGCCACAAAGGTCGCTGTTCATCATCTCCCTAATCTTCTCGGTCGGAAGCTTGTGCCCGAGCAGGAACATCAGCTTGGCGATGGCGCATTCCGGAGTGCTGTCGTAGCCGCTCACAACACCGGCTTCCAGCAGGGGCAGGCTCGTTTCGTAGAGCCCCATGTGCACGCTGCCCGACTGACATTGCGTGATGTTGACCATCAGCAGCCCGCGTTCGCTCGCATCTTTGAGTTCCTGCTTGAACCATTTCAGCTGCGGAGCGTTGCCTGCGCCGAAGGTTCGAATCACAGCCGCCTTCAGCCCGGGGATGTTCAGCACTGCATGAACCAGACTCTGCTGGATGCCTGGGAAGAGCGTCAGAACGACAACATCGGGACAAACAAGGTAGTGGGGTTTGAAAGGTCTGCTGGGATCGGGTTTTCGGATGGCTGATTCGTTGTAGCGTATTTGCATGCCAACCGTTGCAAGATCGGGGTAGTTGAACGAACGGAAAGCGTTGAACTGCTCTGCATTTATCTTGGTCGTACGGTTGCCGCGCATCAGTTTCTCCTTGAAGTAGATGCAGACCTCGGGCACGATTGGCGTACCGTCTTCATGCTGAGCCGCAGCTATCTCGATGGCCGTGATGAGGTTCTCCTTGCCGTCCGTACGGAGTTTGCCAATCGGCAACTGCGAGCCGGTAAGGATGACAGGCTTGCCCAGGTTCTCGAGCATAAAGCTGAGGGCAGAAGCGGTATAGGCCATCGTGTCTGTGCCATGCAGGATGACGAAGCCATCGAAGCGGTCGTAGTTGTCGGCGACAACGCGGACGAGCTTCCCCCAATGCTCCAGTCCCATATCGCTCGAATCGATGGGCGGGTCGAAGGTATAAGATTGAATATCTAAGTCAAAACGCTTCAACTCAGGAACTTCCTCGAGGATGAGGTCGAAGTTGAAGCTCTCCAGAGCACCCGTCTCAGGGTTCTCCCGCATGCCAATCGTGCCGCCCGTATAAATGAGAAGCACGCTATGTCTGCGTGTGTCACTCATGTTTCTCGCTCCCACTACGTTTCTCGCGGCCATAAGAACGGTATTCGTCGAGAGGAATCTCTACGTCAGGCTCCGACAGAGGCTGATTCTGTTGCAGTCGGAAGCATAGGTATTTGATGTCGATACCACGTGCCCGCCACATACTCTCGTAGTAGGTCTGGATGGCGCAGGCGAGTTGGATGTATCGCTCTTCCTGAGCGGACGACGGATGCGAGCCGTAGAGGTTCCTCGTCTTCACTTCCGGCTCGATGTGGTTAACCTTCAGCAACTCCTCGGTATAAGTGAAGAGGAAGTTGGAGTCGGTCTTCAGATGGACGAGGCCTCCGTCCTGAAGAAACTGACGATATCGCTCGAGAAAGTAAGTGCTGGTGAGGCGCTTCGTAACCTTCTTCATCTGCGGGTCGGAGAAGGTAAGCCAAATCTCGCTCACCTCATTAGGAGCGAAGAAGCGTTGGATGAACTCGATGTTTGTGCGCAGGAAGCCAACATTCCTCATGCCCGTCTGCAAGGCTTCCTTCGCTCCCGTCCACATTCGAGCGCCCTTGATGTCAACGCCAATGAAGTTCTTGTCCGGGAATTGTTTCCCCAGCCCGATGGTGTACTCGCCCCTGCCGCAGCCGAGTTCAAGCACGATAGGGTTCTGGTTGCGGAAAAACGTCTCGTGCCACTTGCCACGAAGCGAGAATTCCTCCTGCATAGTGGCAGCCATGGGGCATTCCACCACAAGCGGATTCTCGGCCATCTCGGCAAACTTGGCCAGCTTTCCCTTTCCCATTTACTTGTCAAACGTAAAGTGTGTGGTGCCGATGTTCTGTCCGTCGGCAAAGATATCAACACGATAGGTGCCGGCACTCAGAGCCTCTGCCACGTCCCAATATACCGTCACGCTCTGCTCTTCGCCCGTATATTCGATGTCCTTGCGGATGCTGTACTCGAGCTGGCGGTTCTCGTAGTCAAAAGTTCCGCCCTTGGTGAGCACATCACCCGTAGGAGTAGTGATGCGGACATAGAGGCTTCGCATGCCTGTAGCGGTTGTGACGTTACGGGCAATAGTGAAGCCGACCACGAACTTCTTGACGTCCTTAATCTTCTTGGCTGCCTTGCCCTTCTTGTTATGGCCGACAGCATAGATTCCCGTCGCGTCGAGTTGGCTTGCAATCGCTACCTTATCGGAAAGCGTTTCGTTCTCGGTCGAGAGATTCGTGATGTGCTGACGGGCTTGCTCATTCTGTGTCTTGAGGTTCGAGTTCTCCTGCGTCAGGGCTTCATTCATGCGGTTGAGGGAGTCAATCTGCAGGACATAGCTGCGCAGAACCTCGCGAAGTGTTGCCAGCTCCTTCTTCAGTCGCATAATCTCGGCTGCATCGCTACTCTTCACCCTACGCAGCTCCTCGAGCAGTTCCTCGGTTCGTTTCTGTTCCATCTCAAGTTGAGCAACAAGCGAGTCGTTATTGATTTGCGTCTTCATCTCGTTGTACTGCATGGCGAACTGTTCATACTCGTTCTCCATCTCGAGCTTATCCATCTCGACCAACTCGAGCATCTGCTTGCTTTCACGCTGCTGCTCGCGCATACTGTAGAGCAGGAATCCTATGACGAGGCAGGCTATGGCTGCCACGACACCAAGTAATATCTTCGATTTCTTGTCCATATCTTATTTACTTTTTCGGGCGCAAAGTTACGAAAAAGAATGTAAACTAAAGAATGAAAGAAGAAGAATTTGTAAGATTTAAGTATAATTGTCTGTTTCCTTATATAAAGAATAATGTAAAGAGTCTTGATAAGAGTGGTTTCCGATGCGCAAGCTTTGCCAAAGGTATCTGCATACATTTTGAAGCATAACACAAACTTCTCCCCCATTCACTTGCACAAGTCCATTTTTATTGCTAATTTTGCAGCCAAAAAGAATACTATGGAACTCTATCCTCAACTCATACTCGACGCCCTCGCCACAGTTCGATACCCTGGTACAGGCAAGAACATCGTGGAAATGAAGATGGTGGACGACGACATGCGCATCGCCGGCCTCAGCGTCTCATTCACCCTCATCTTCGACAAACCTACTGATCCCTTCATGAAGAGCGTAGTGAAAGCGGCTGAAGCCGCCATTCATGCCTATGCCTCGAAGGATGCCGAAGTGGAAATCAAGACTCGCGCTCTGCAGGCTCCAAGGCCAGACCTGCCTGACCTCTTGCCTGGGGTGAAGAACATCATCGCAGTCTCGAGTGGCAAAGGTGGCGTGGGGAAAAGCACAGTTGCCGTCAATCTGGCTGTGGCTTTGGCAAGGATGGGGATGAAGGTCGGCTTGCTCGATTGCGACATCTTTGGTCCTTCTGTGCCCAAGATGCTGCAGATGGAGGATGCTCGTCCCTATAGCGAGAACATAGATGGGCGCGACCTCATCGTGCCTGAAGAGAAGTATGGCGTAAAGGTTCTCAGCATTGGTTTCTTCGTGAACCCAGATCAAGGCATCATGTGGAGAGGCGGAATGGCCAGCAATGCCCTGAAACAACTCATCGGAGACGCTAATTGGGGCGACCTCGACTACTTCATTCTCGACACACCTCCAGGCACCTCAGACATTCATCTGACACTCGTCCAGACCATTCCCATCACGGGTGCCGTCATCGTCAGCACGCCTCAACAAGTGGCTTTGGCTGATGCCAGAAAGGGTATCGATATGTACAAACAGGAGAAAATCAACGTTCCCATTCTTGGTTTGGTAGAGAATATGGCTTGGTTCACACCAGCTCAACATCCAGAGGAACGTTATTTCCTCTTCGGCAAGGAAGGCGTCAAGGAGTTGGCAGAACAGATGAAGCTGCCGCTTCTGGCACAGATTCCTGTCGTTCAAGACATTTGCGAGAGTGGTGACAACGGCATTCCTGCTGCCACAAATCCTGCCAGCATAACAGGTCAGGCATTCCTCCAATTGGCTGCAAAAATTGTGACAGAAACCGACAAACGTAGAGCCACGCTTCCTCCCACGCAGATAGTTGGACTAAAGAAGCAGGCAGATTAACTTAACTATAAAGCTTTCAGGATTATGCACCTATTCAGGAGTCTATTACTACTCATGCTTTGCTCGCTCGCACTCACAGCTCAAAGCAAGAAGATAAAATCTTGTCCTTTTCCAGGCTACAAGTTGGTCTGGCACGACGAGTTCTCCAAGTCGGAACTCGACCCCAACCTCTGGGTCTATCAAGAAGCGCGAGCCGGTTGGGTCAACCACGAGTTGCAGACCTACGTGAAAGGTCAAAGTCCTAAAGGCAGAAAGGTGGCAGAGTGCAAGAAGGGCACACTCAGGATTTATACTTTCAAGGAAGACGATAAGGTCTTCAGCGGTCGTCTCTATGGGAACCGTCATGTAGGCTTCAAGTACGGCTACATCGAGGCTCGCATCAAACTGCCAAAAGGCAAAGGAACCTGGCCCGCTTGGTGGATGATGCCAGTCGAAGGAGGTCGTTGGCCAGCTTGTGGAGAGATCGACATCATGGAAGAAGTGGGCGTTGATGCCAACGACGTCTCCAGCAGCATCCATTGTGCTGCCTACAATCATCCAGCCAAGACACAAAAGACGCATCACCTTTATTGCGAAGGAGCTGAGGAGGGATTCCACGTTTATGCCCTCGAATGGACAGAAGACTATATCCGCACTTATGTGGACGGCAAGGAGCAACTCTATTTCGAGAACGACAAGACTGGCAACAACGACACTTGGCCCTTCAACAAAGCCTTCTATCCGATACTCAATGTGGCCTGGGGAGGCGACTGGGGCGGCTATAAAGGTATTGACGAATCGGCTCTTCCGCTCACGATGGAGGTGGATTACGTTCGCGTCTGGCAAAAGGAGTAATTTCAAACTACTGCAGTTAAGTCAGCCAACTCGGCGTGCCATCTTTGTGAATTCGGCGTGCTATCTTTGTGAACTCGACGTGCTATCTTTGTGAACTCGACGTGGAGCATTGGCAAACCCTCCATAGGGCGTTAGCATTTTTATATGGACACTTTTGTCAACTAGAAACATCTAGTTGAGTATTTAGGCGTGTTTTTCTCCCCAAACACTTGCGTGTTTCCGTAAAAAAACGTACCTTTGCAGAGTTATTGAATGCGGCTTTGAGACATCATTTACCTTGTAAAGTTCTCAAAATCGGCTTAATTGATTGGGTACTAGTGACTTACATGGTATCCAAAGCCCCAAAGGTATGTATATAATTCAAACAGAGCAATGGTAGAATACAACATTTCACTCGAAGGAAAGACTGTGCTTGTAACGGGTGCAGCAGGCTTCATTGGCAGCAATCTCGTCAAGCGACTCTTCAAAGAATTCAACGATATCAAGGTCGTCGGCATAGATTCCATGACTGATTACTACGACGTGAGGCTCAAAGAGGAACGTCTAAAAGAAATCGAAGCACTTGGTCGCGATTGGGTGTTCATCAAGGACTCCATCGCCAACAAGGCATGTGTGGACCAGCTTTTCGCAGAGTACAAACCCGTTGTGGTAGTGAATCTTGCCGCTCAAGCCGGCGTTCGTTACAGCATCACCAATCCCGATGCCTACATCGAAAGCAACCTCATCGGCTTTTACAACATTCTGGAAGCCTGCCGACACTATGGAGTGGAGCATCTCGTCTATGCCAGCAGCAGCAGCGTTTACGGCTCAAACAAGAAAGTCCCCTACTCCACAGACGACAAAGTGGACAATCCCGTCAGCCTCTATGCTGCCACGAAGAAGAGCAACGAACTGATGGCACACGCCTACAGCAAGCTCTATAACATCCCCTCGACCGGTCTCAGATTCTTCACAGTCTATGGCCCCGCAGGTCGTCCAGACATGGCCTACTTCGGCTTCACCAACAAACTCCGTGAAGGCAAGACCATCCAAATCTTCAACTACGGCAACTGCAAACGCGACTTCACCTTTGTCGATGACATCGTAGAAGGCGTCGTTCGCGTCATGCAACATGCACCAGAAAAGCAAACCGGCGAAGACGGTCTGCCTATCCCCCCATATATCGTTTACAACATCGGCAACAGCTCACCCGAAAACCTCTTGGACTTCGTCACCATCCTTCAAGAAGAACTCATCGCAGCAGGTGTACTCCCAGCCGATTACGACTTCGAATCGCACAAAGAACTCGTGCCCATGCAACCAGGCGACGTTCCCGTCACCTTCGCAGACACCACGCCCCTCGAACGCGACTTCGGCTTCCGCCCCTCCACCCCCCTCCGCCACGGCCTCCGCGCCTTCGCCCAGTGGTATAAGGAGTATTATGGAGCAAACTAAACATCTGCCGCAAAAAAACATTGAAAATCAGTTGATTTAGATTTGGAACGTAAGTAGCCTAAAAAGAGATTTTTGAACTAAAAGGCTATTAACGTATAGAAATATCATGGAGGATCTTATTGTCAGGCTGAAATCCTTTTTCTTGAGTGGAGATGAGCGCACACAGAAGATGAAGCGCAACACCATCTCCATGTTGGTTGTTAAAGGTTTATCCATTCTGGTCTCTCTGGCATACGTCCCAATGATGTTGAAGAACGTCAACAGGGCTGACTACGGTGTATTGCTGACTCTGACTTCTCTTGTGCACTGGGTGGCGATGCTGGACATTGGTTTAGGAAATGGACTGAGAAACACGCTTGCTAAAAATCTTGCATTACAAGAATATGCCAAAGCAAAAGAAAACATTAGCAGTTGCTATGCCGCACTGTCTATCTATGTTTCAGCCATTGTTGCCATATTCTTGTGCATCGCTCCATTCCTTTCTTGGAAGTCTATTCTGAATGCCCCAAACAACTCCGAAGCAGAACTGCTCACTCTCACGATGATAGTCTTTATCTCGTTCTGCTTGCAGTTTGTTGTCAATCTGATGACATCGATTCTTTATGCATGCCAGAAGCCAGCACATACGTCATACATCATGTTTTGCACCCAAGTGGCAAACTTCATCATTGTTTATATCATGATATATGCTTTCGGTCTGACATCGATTCTTGAGATAGGGTCTGTTACCTGTTTGACACCACCTATTGTCATCATTATCTATTCGATGTACTTGTTCCGCAAGCAACTCTCCAACATATCCCCTTCGTTCAAGTCCGTGCACTTGAAATCTGTTAACAGCATTTTGACAATGGGAGTAAAATTCTTTATACTCCAACTTATCACCATTGTTCTCTATCAGTCTAACAATATTATTATAGCCCAAACCGTAAATCCAGAGTCCGTCGTCATCTTCAATGTCGCCTATAAATACATGGGAATGATTATTGTTGTATTCAACATCATCATATCTCCAGTATGGTCAGCTGCAACCGATGCATACGTCACCTCTGATTTCGAATGGATGAAACATACACTTCAGTATATCCGAAAGATATTCCGTGGAGTTGTCTGTGTGGGATTGTTCATGCTTCTACTCTCAAAACCAATCTATACTCTGTGGTTGGGCAAGGATACAGTAGACATTCCCTATCTGATAACCGGCTTAGTGTTTCTCTATTGTGTCTTTGACATCCTGTACCGCACTTACGGAACCTTTATCAACGGGATGGGCAAGTTGCGCCTTCAGATGATCATTACTTCCATTCTCTCAACAATATACATCCCAACTGCTGTCATATTGGGAAAACAATTTGGGCTTCCGGGCGTGTTGCTCACAAACGCTATTGTATATTTTGCCAACTTTATGTGGGCAAAGATTCAATGTACAAAACTTATCAATCAAACAGCAACTGGCATATGGAACGAATAGAAGAAATAAATTTATATGACAACTTAATTGTTGAGTATTGCTTACTACTTTTTGTTATTCTCTGGTCTGGAGGTTATGCTACATATGGCCTTTGGGCTAACTGGCCATATGTCCTTTTCATATTATCATTGGGATTGCTATTGAAACGCGGACTAAGAATTGAAAAGGGAACACACCTAGTCATTGCATTTCTTGCAATCATCTCTGTTTTTCAGTCACTTATTTTTTCAGGATCCATAACGACAACCATTATACAACCAATAATTCGCCTATATGCAATTGCAATGGTAGCTGTTATAGTCCGTCCAAATCTGAATCATGTATTTATCTCCATTTCAACAACATTTGCATTTATTAGTTTGTTATTTTGGGGACTTGATATCACTCCAGAAGGTCATTCTCTCTTGTTGAATATAGCGAAAGGCTTGCCTCAATATGGGGCAAAAGTATTAAACGAACAAAACTATGAAGATTATGGTCGTGTTTACACTCTTTTCTTTTACACCATTCCAGAAAACCCCATTGATTCTATTGGCTTTTTAGTGAGAAATTCTGGTCCTTTTTTTGAACCAGGTCGTTTCACAATTATACTAACATTATCTTTAGCCCTTATTTTATTTTCTGGAAGTTATAAGAGATACAAGATTCCATTTTATATAATACTTCTTACAAATTTCACAACTCTTTCAACAACAGGCTATTTGTCTATGATTGTGCTCTTTGCTGGGTATTACGCGAATCGTTCAGGGTCAGGCAATTTAAAAAATGCCATATTGTTCATTATTATCATAATCGGATCATATTTCATAATGGGATTAAGTTTTATGGGAGAGAAGATATCTGTAGCGTTAGGCGATACAGATGTTGCCAACACTCGATTTGGAGCAATGTTCTATCATTGGCTCCAAATTAAGCAATCTCCCTGGATAGGCTTTGGCCCTTTTTTGGAGACCGTATTCTCATCTCTGGAAATGAGTCCATGTGGCATAACAGATATGATGCGCAAATGGGGTATACCAACTTTTATAATATGTGTATGGCTACTATATAAGGGAACACAATCATACATATTAGATAAGCCTATTTATAAAATTACATTCGTGACTATCCTAATATTCGATGCTTATACTCAAACCATTATGAACGAGCCTTTGTATTATCTATTATACTTCATTGGCAGCAATGCAGAGTCATTTGAGGATGAGGAAGTCAATGACGAAGAATACCTAGATTATGAAGAAGTTTTTTATAATGGCTGACACACAAATACAGAAGAAGAGTACTATGCAACAGAAATTTAAAATTGGTATTATATGTCCATATTCTTTTCCCGTAGGAATGGCAGCGGCTACAAGAATTATTTCTTATAGCAAGGGGTTAATTCAAAATGGTGCTGACGTAGAGGTGTATTCTTACATTTGGAGGGGTGATGATTCAGATGAACAATTAGAAGGTTGTATTGATGGAATGAAATATGTAATCCCATGTAAATTTCACACAAAAAAAGGCAAATTATATCATTTTTTTATTGACAGACCCAATATTTATGGAGGCACGATTAGGCGAATAAAAGAATCGCATAAGGAGAAGCCTTTCGACTGTATGTTGATTAGCTTTGATGGTTTTCATAATTACAGATACTTCCTTCCCAAAATAGCAGCCATGAAGATACCTATGGTCTTCATTGGCGATGAGTATCCTCGCCCAATAAGGATGCTGAAAAAAAAGATTTCATTTTGGTACAAAATAAGATTAAAATATTATCATCGATACTTCTGTAAAAGGATATTAATGACTCAGGCTTTAGCAAATTATTTCAACAATGAAATTTCCCCTAAGCCTACTTACATTTTCAACTCTGTCCTGGATGAAACCCGTTTTAATGGAATAGTAAGACAGCCTGTTTCAAAGCCTTATCTATGCTACATGGGCAACATGCAGTTGAAAAAAGACAATGTAGATAATATTATCAAGGCATTTTCCCTCATCGCAGATGATTTTCCGCAGTATTACCTACTCCTTTATGGCACACCCGATTCTCTCGACCGCCAATTCATTGAGGATTGCATCAAACAAACTAGAATGTCTGACAGAGTTTTCATTAAAGGCCGAGTTGATTACAAAGAAGTACCACAAATATTGGCTAATGCGACAATACTTGTAACATCTCAGCCGAACACAAAGCGGGCTGAAGGTGGTTTTCCTACTAAGATGGGTGAATATATGATGAGCCATACTCCTATGTTGGTAACTGATGTAGGTGAGATTCACGAATATGTTCAAGACGGTATTACGACATATATGGTTGCACCAGAAGACCATATAGCATATGCTGAGAAGTTAAGATATATACTAACTCATCTTGATGAAGCAACTCATGTGGCAGAAAACGCATACAACTATGCTAGTACACATTTTAGTACTAAAGACGTGACAAAGGATATGTTGACTTTCTTAAAGTCATAAACAGAGTATTATCAGAGCCCCATCCGGTATACTTTTTTGAAACACATATGATTTATTTCCTGAACTTTCAATATTGTCCTAATACCGCACAAGAGAACAGGCTGCAAGCGTATTACCATGCACTGGATAAAATGAATGTCAAAGCAACCGTAATATATATTCATCCTGATAATCATTATAGCAGAAATTCCACAGAATTTAAGAATATATCCACAGAGTATCTTTGGAATCCTTATTTGTTATATAGAGGGCCATTTCGAAAGTTAACATTATTTCGTTATATAAACAAATTCCTTAAAAGGCTAAAAGAAGGTGATTTCGTCTATACATATAATGTCTCTCTGTTGACTAAAATGTGCGAAGAAGTAAAAGGAGTAAGAGTTTATGCCGAAAGGACAGAACATCCAGATGCTGCTATCGCGTTTCCCAATCCCCATTTATCTTTATCAGATTCTGAGATATTATCGACTTTAAAAAACTTATCGGGATTATTTGTTATTTCAAAATCGCTTAAGGAGTATTATGAGAAATTGGGCATGAATCCTTCAAAAATTCATATTATTAATATGATTGTTGATGCCAATCGATTTCGGGATATAAAAAAAACTGCTTGCAAGGAAAAATATATTGCTTATTGTGGGAAAGTATCCAACAAGAAAGACGGTGTTGACCAACTTATTAAAGCATTTGCTCTAGTATGTAAACAATACCAAGATATAAAACTCTATATTATAGGCAAAACTTCCTCGCAAAAAGATCCTTCTGATAACATGCAACTCATCAAGAATCTTGGCATAGAAGACAGGATAGTGTTTACCGGTGTTGTTTCAGCAGAAAAGATGCCACAAATACTAAAGAATGCAGAGATGTTAGCCCTTGCTAGACCAGATAACCTACAGGCGAAGTATGGTTTCCCGACAAAACTTGGCGAATATCTGTTAACAGAGAACCCCGTTGTAGTCACTTCAGTTGGTGACATTCCCCTTTTTCTGCAAGATGGCGTTTCCGCAATCGTATCTGAGCCTTCGAATGTAGAAATGTTTGCCCGAAAACTGCTTTGGGCTTTGGACAACCCCAAGGAAGCCGTAAAGATTGGAAAAGCAGGAGCTCTGGTAGCCCAGAATAGTTTCAATTCTGAAATAGAAACGAAAAAAATTGTGGATATCTTATTTCACGAATAGTTCAAAATGAATATCCACTACCCTATTGCCAACAGAGCATTCAATAAGTATTTCAAATATAATCTTTCTGACTTAAGTACCTATAGGACTCAAATGATGGGCATTGCAACCATAATGATTATCATTTGTCATTCTTGCGCGTCAAAAGTTATCATGCCTGATTCCCTTTGCTATCTGTTTTGCTTTGGTAATATCGGTGTGGACATTTTTCTGTTCTTATCTGGTATAGGACTCTATTATTCCTTAAGCAAAAGCAATCTAAGCAGCAAGGAAAACTATATGTCTTTCTATAAAAGAAGAATCTATAGAATCTATATTCCCTATTTGATGGTTTTTATTCCGTCCTGTTTGGTATTAATGCTTTTAGGCGAGTATTCTGTTATTTTCTTTATGCACAGTGATATCATTTCCTAATGCGTATAAAAATGAAGTATCATAACACAAAGAAAATTCTCATATTTCTACCTGGCGGGGTTGGCGGGGCAGAGCGAATGAGCGTTTTGATAGGCAAAATGCTACCTAAGGATCGTTTCCATGTCAAATATGTAGTATTAGGAAGAAGGCGTGAGGTTTTTGACATTTTACCTAAAGACTATGAAATAGATACGATTCCAGTACATAACATTTACTGTTTTTCAACGCTGCGCATTTGGTGGAAGATAATGCGAGAAAAACCAGATTTGGTTTTCACTTCACAAGTTGCCTATAATCCTCGTGTAATTATTGCAGCCAAATTAGCTGGACGGAAAACTGTGGTACGCAGTTCAGGTATGCTCAGTGATTATGCAGGTTTAAAACTTTTTAGCGTTAAATGGACCTATCCTTTGGCAGACAAGATTATTGCTCAGCAAGAAGATATGCGGAAGGAGATTATCAATATGTTACATCTAGCTGATGACAAAGTTGTAACAATACATAATCCTCTTGACACCAGCACCATTGGTGTTTTGAGCAAAGCGCCATCACCATTTACGACAAAAGGTTGTATCAACTATGTACAATCTGCCAGTGTCAACCACAGGAAAGCACAAGATATCTCAATACAAGCTTTGTCTGTTGTTAGAAAGACTAATACAAACGCACATCTTTACATTGTTGGCAGATATAAAAAAAAGAACGATTATTATCTGGAACTTGTAAAACTAATTGATGATTTGAATCTGACTGATTACGTACATTTCGTTGGATATGATAAAAACCCTTTCCGCTGGATAAAGAACGCGGATTGCTTTGTTTTTCCATCACGAGCCGAAGGGTTACCCAACGCGCTTATTGAGGCATCATATTTGGGTATACCATGTGCAGCGTCACGTTGTTTGAGAGTTGTGGATGAAATTATCAAAGATGGTCTAAATGGCTATATCGCAGAAGTGGATGACATAGAGGGCATAGCGAATGCCATGAAGAAATCTGTAAAATTATCCAACTGCAAAATGATTTATAAACCCGGAAGCCAAGAAGAATTCCAACATCTTTTCGATTTGCAGATATATCAATAAAAAAATGAAAGCATTAATTTTAAATAGTGGCCTCGGCCACAGGATGGGTGTTATAACAAGAGAACACCCAAAGTGCATGACTGAGATTTCCTTTAAAAACACAATACTTAGCCGGCAGTTACATATACTGGTTTCATTTGGCATTGAAGAAGTTGTAATGACCACTGGGTATTATGACAAGGTATTGGTTGATTACTGCAATGCCCTTCATCTGCCCTTGAAGTACACCTTCGTAAACAACCCGCTCTACGATAAAACTAACTACATTTATAGCATCTACTGTGCAAAGGAACTGCTGAAAGATGATGATATCATTTTGATGCATGGTGACCTGGTCTTTGAAAGTCGTGTCATGGAGGCTGTGATTGAAAATGAGAACAGTTGCATGGCAACCAGTAGCACACTTCCATTACCTGAGAAGGACTTCAAAGCAGTCATCAAAGATGGTTGTATCGAGAAGGTTGGCATTGAGTTCTTTGACAATGCAATGGCCGCACAGCCTCTCTATAAGATAAAGAAAGATGATTGGCTTGTATGGCTATCTAACATTGAGAAGTTCTGCGAAAGCGACAACCGCAAGGTGTACGCAGAAAACGCCTTCAATGAGGTAAGCGACCAATGCCGTATTTATCCTTGCGATGTTCAGGACATGCTCTGTGCAGAGATTGATACCCCTGAAGACTTGAAGGTCGTTAGTCAGAAAATAGCAGAGGTGAATGAGCGTACGGTATATATGTGCTTCTCTACTGAATACATCCATAGCGGACATATGGCTATCATCAACAAGGCTCGCCGTCTAGGTCGTCTGATTATTGGCGTATTAAGTGACGAAGCCGTTAGTAGTTTCAAACGCTACCCATTAATTCCCTTCTCTGAACGTAAAGCTTTGTTCGAGAACTTAGCTGGCGTTGAACGTGTCGTAACACAGGAAACTTTGAGTTACGCCAAGAATCTCCGTGAGCTAAAACCCAATTACGTGGTTCACGGCAACGACTGGTGCGAAGGATTCCAGAAGCCCATCCGTCATGAGGTTTGTGATGTGCTTGCTGAATATGGCGGTCAACTGATTGAATACCCATATAGCAACAACCCTATATACAAAGAACTTGATAACAATCACCGTGCTGAAGCAGCTATGCCAGATGTACGTCGCGGACGTCTTCGCAAGCTCATCCAGATGAAGGGGCTGGTTACAGCAATGGAAGCTCATAGCGGTATTACCGGCCTGATTGTAGAAAAAACCAAAGTCCTTCAGGATGGCAAAACCTATCAATTTGATGCCATGTGGATAAGTTCGCTATGCGACTCTACTGCCAAAGGCAAACCTGACATCGAATTGGTCGATATGACATCACGTTTCCGTACTATTGATGATATTATGGAAGTAACCACTAAGCCCATCATCTTCGATGGTGATACTGGTGGCTTGACGGAACACTTTGTCTATACCGTCCGTAGCCTGGAGCGTATGGGGGTGAGTATGGTTATTATTGAGGACAAAACAGGATTGAAGAAAAACAGCCTCTTTGGAACTGAAGTGAAACAAACTCAGGACAGTATCGAAAATTTCTGCGCCAAGATTCAGGCTGGCAAACACGCCCAGAAGACCAAGGAATTTATGATCTGCGCCCGTATTGAGTCCCTGATTCTGGAGCGAGGTATGGAAGATGCCCTCATCCGAGCTTTCGCATTCAGTGAAGCTGGAGCAGATGCTATCATGATTCATAGCCGCAAGAAAGATCCTGCTGAGATTTTTGAGTTCATTGCCAAGTTCCGTGAAAAGAACACCACAACCCCGATTGTCGTAGTTCCTACTTCTTTCAACACAGTTACCGAACAGGAATTCAAGGATAGGGGTGTCAATGTCGTTATCTACGCAAACCAGCTCACCCGTACCGGCTTCCCAGCAATGCAGGATGCTGCACGCACTATTCTTGAGAACCATCGGGCTAAAGAATGTGACGATAAATGTATGAGTATTAAAGATATTATAACTTTAATTCCAGAGGAATAATTTTCAATTGTCAATTTTCAATTTTCAATTATAGAAATGATTAGACCTAAATTCTTTATAGAGGCCCTGAGAGAAAAAGGAGTTGACTGCTTTGCTGGTGTCCCAGATAGTCTATTAAAAAACATCTGTGCTTATATTACGGACCATTTTGATGCAAATCATAACATCATAGCGGCTAACGAAGGTGCTGCAATAGGATTTGCTGCAGGCCATTATTTAGCCACGGGACAACCTGCCTGCGTGTATATGCAAAACAGTGGAGAAGGCAACATTATCAATCCGCTTGCATCTCTTACAGATCAGGAGGTATATAACATCCCTGTATTGCTACTGATTGGATGGCGTGGTCGCCCTGGTGTTCACGATGAGCCACAGCATGTGAAACAGGGCAAGGTGACCACAGGCTTGCTGAATGTTATGGGCATCAATTACGAGGTGCTGTCCAAGGAGGAAGACAAAGCCGAGAAGCAAATCGCAAAAGCTATTAAGGCTCTCAAAAACAATGAGGTCTTTGCTTTAGTGATTGAAAAAGACACCTTCGATGACTACAAATTACAGAATGTGGAAATGAACGATCTCACGATGAGCCGCGAGGAAGCCATTCAAATGGTAGCTGCTGCTATAGGAGAGAAGGATTGCATTGTTTCCACCACAGGAATGATTAGCCGTGAATTGTTTGAGTATCGAACTGCTATGAACCAAGGTCACGAGCGAGATTTCCTGACCGTTGGTTCTATGGGACATGCTTCACAGATAGCATTGGGCATTGCGCTTGCTCAGCCAAAGCGTCGTGTATGGTGTTTTGATGGTGATGGCGCAACCATTATGCACATGGGTAGCATGGCAATCATAGCCAATAAAGAACCCCTAAACTACGTTCACGTAGTATTTAATAATGGAGCACACGACAGCGTCGGAGGACAGCCAACGGTGGGTCTGAAAATAGATTTACCCGCTGTAGCAAAGGCTGTAGGTTATAAATCTACCCTAAGCGTTAGCAGTAAAGAAGATTTAGAAAGAAGCCTCTCTACCATAAACGTCAATGGGCCAATACTCCTCGAAATAAAGGTAAAGAAAGGCAACCGTAAAGACCTCGGCCGCCCCACTACCACTCCGATTCAGAACAAGGAAGCTTTAATGAACTTTTTGCAGAAGTGACTCTATGCAGAAGATAATAAACGGCATACTACGACTTACTGAAATCTTAAAAGAAGTTGGGTGTAAGAAACCTTTCTTGGTGGTGGATTCCTCTTATCCTTTCTTGAATATAAAGGATAATATTGATGCTTTGCCCGTAGAAGAGCGAGTATTGTTTTCTGATTTTACTCCCAACCCATTGTATGAACAAGTTTGCAAAGGAATTGACCTGTTCAAAGTATCCCAATGCGACACCATTCTTGCAGTTGGAGGTGGCAGTGCCATAGATGTTGCAAAGTGTATAAAATTGGCAGTAATGGCAAAGGAAGGCAGTTCTGCGCTAATACCTCCCTTTGTTTCTCAAAGATTAACCATCGATGGAACTAAGATACCATTCATCGCCATTCCAACGACGGCAGGTACTGGCAGCGAATCCACCCACAATGCAGTGATGTATTATGAAGGCGCTAAGCAGACAGTTACCAATGATGGAGTTTTGCCTGATTATGCCTTATTGGAACCTACAGTCTTGAAGACTTTGCCGCTCTACCAGAAAAAATGTACCATGATGGATGCATTGTGCCAGGGCATCGAATCATGGTGGTCCATTAACAGTACTGAAGAAAGCAAAGTGTATTCCAGGAAAACGGTTGAACTCATTACAGCCAACTGGCATAAATATATTTTCGAGAACGATGACGAAGCTGCTGCCCAAATTATGTTAGCAGCAAACCATGGAGGTCAGGCTATCAACATAGCGCAGACAACTGCTCCGCACGCAATGAGTTATAAGATTACGTCGCTATATAAACTTCCTCATGGTCATGCTGTTGCAGTATGCCTTCCAATAATCTGGAAATACATGATAGACAATCCAGATTATTGCATCGATGCCAGAGGTCCTATTTACTTAAGTCAGATATTCAACGAAATCTCTACAGCCATGGGATGTAATAATCCTTTTGAAGCTATTTCGTCTTTTAAAAAGATGATGCAGGAAATGGATATGCCCAATCCTATTGCTAATAACAGATCTGAGGAACTTGAGATACTTTCAACTTCTGTGAACCCAATTAGATTGAAAAACAATCCTGTAAGGCTGAATGAAAAAGTAATACATTCTATCTATTCCATGACTCTACGGTAATACTTAACCAGCTTCGTATATTGTATGGAAAAACTTTCATTACAACAAGTACAGCAACGACTCCTTGCTATTGCAGTTAATGTTGATACCATCTGTCAAAAGCATGACATACCTTTTTTTATGACTGTTGGTACTATGTTAGGTGCAGTAAGGCACAAAGGATTCATTCCCTGGGATGACGATATGGATTTTGCTGTGCCGTTTCAATATTATGAGCAACTCATTAAAGTTCTTAAAAGTGATTTGCCAGCTAATATGCGTTGCATAACGTATAACGACTCTAACAGTTATAAGTTACCTTGGATTAAGGTAGAAGATTGCGAGACAATAGCCTTCGATAATAGTCTGAATATACCTGATGATTCTTTTCCGGGTCTCACCATAGATATTTTCCCTCTTGTTAGCTGCCAGAAAGACAAGTGTTCTTTTTTAGTAAAAAAGATACAACTATTATTGACCACGAAGCGAGTAGCGTATGATAAGAATACTGAAAAACAAAATATCTTGAAGTCTGTTGCTAAAAGGATAATAAGGTTTATCACACCATTTTCTCAAGAAACAATTTGTAAAAAGATATTAGACTATATGAATCGCTTTGAGTCTGGGGAATACTATATTAACCCTGTAGATCCCGTATATTTGAATAGGTACTTTCCCCAAAGCTGGTTTGTTCCGATGATAAAATACCCATTTGAGAATACAGAGTTTTATGGTATTAGTGATTATGACAAGTATTTAACGTTAATTTATAATGATTATATGACATTGCCACCTGAAGAAAAAAGAAGAATCCACTGCGACAACATATATCTTAAAGTTTAGATTACGAATTTAAGTTTCAGGTGTACTGTCAAGTTATTACAGAGTGTAGAAAAAAAACCTTAACTCTTCTTCGCAGAAAAGCGAACCATGATGGCAAGAACGGTTAACCTTTACGGTTAGAAAGCTTAACCATTATTGACAGGTCTCTCAAGATTCACATTTACACAGGTTTTCAATACATCCAAGATATTGAGCAACTAACATTTACTTAATAATGCAGATTCTCATCGTCTCACCATCACTCGATCCTAAAAAGAATGTCAGCGGAGTGTCTTCTGTGACTAGGTTCATCATAGAGAATAATCTGAGCCATGATTATCTACATTTTGAGTTGGGACGGAAGGATGACGAGAAAGGAGGCTTTTATAGAATCGGTTCCATCATTCGTAGCTACAGAGGATGGAAACATTTACTGAATAAGTACCCTGATGCGATTGTTCACTACAACTTCCCTTTGGAGAAGCCAAGCATTTTGCGTGACACGCCATTCATGCGTGCTGCCCTCAAGAATGGAAACAAAATGGTTGTACACATTCATGGAGGAGCTTTTCTTACTTCTAAGAATATTCCGTTTCCTTTCCGTCAGATATTGAAACACGTCTTTTCATGGCATGTCCCCTTTATTACATTGAGTGAAAAGGAAGCAGAAACAATTAGGAATAGATTTCATGCTAAGATTGTTGTATCCTTACCGAACTGTATCGATTTAAAAGATGCGAAACTTTTTGAACGCAAATACAACAAGAATCTTCCTCTCACTATTGGTTATCTTGGCCGTCTTGCCCCGACAAAGGGAATGGAATATCTTCTAAAAGCATGTGTTCTTTTAAAGAAACGTAACATCCCTTTCTGCTTAAAACTTGCAGGAACGGAGGAAGTTGGAGGGCAGTTCCTACCACAATTTAACAAAATGCTTGGCAATCAGTTTAGGTATTGTGGTTGTGTAAGCGGAGAGACAAAGAATGACTTCCTTCAGAGCCTTGACCTGCTTGTAATGCCCACATTTTTCGAGGGGCTTCCCATGTCACTTCTTGAATGCATGAGTTATGGCGTTGTTCCCGTCATTACACCTGTTGGCAGTATTCCTACAGTTGTAACCAACCATAAGAATGGAGTATTCATCAAAGTCAAGGATGTTGAATCCATTGTTGATGCTATCTCATACTTACATAAAGAGAGAGACCTGTTAGAGCAGATGGGCAAATCATCCCATGACTTTATTTTCAAGCACTTTGACCCAGAAAGATATATAGATAAGCTCAACAACATATATAACTACTAATGTCACTTCAACTCAAGAACCTAAATATAATCTGCTCAAAGGAAGAACTTGATCTGATTCCTGATGGCAAGGCACTCATCAACACCATCAATGCACATTCTTATAATACGGCACAGAAGGACGAGGTGTTTGCCGAGGCACTCAGCGAAGGAGACTATCTGATTCCTGACGGTGCCAGTATCGTCAAGGCTTGCCGATGGTTGAAGGCGAAGTGCCAACCGAGGGAGCGGATTGCGGGATGGGATCTTTTCGAGTTTGAGATGCAAAGACTTGAGGGAAGAGGGAAGAAGGAAGAGGGAGGAAAACTGCGTGTGATGTTCCTCGGTTCGAGCGAGAAAGTGCTGTCACTGATTCGTGAGCGGGCTGCTAAGGATTATCCCAGCCTTGAGGTCGTGACTTATTCCCCGCCATACAAACAGGAGTTTTCGGACGAGGACAACGAGGCTATGATAAAGGCCATCAACGAGGCTGACCCTGACTTGCTTTGGATTGGCATGACTGCGCCCAAGCAGGAGAAATGGGCATACAAACATTGGGACGAACTTAACATCCATTGCCATTGCGGGACGATTGGCGCGGTATTTGATTTCTATGCTGGCACCGTGAAGCGGGCTCCGCTATGGTGGCAAGAACATTCATTGGAATGGCTGTATCGCCTGCTGATGGAGCCTCGACGCATGTGGCGACGCTACATTATCGGCAATACTAAGTTCCTATATTATATATATAAGGAAAAGAAAAACAAGACTTGAAACACGACCAACCATCATACTCTCCCCAAAACATCACAGGTGGACTTTTGAAAATCGACACGAGGATTTGATAAAATCCACAGCAGGATTTGGGAAAATCCTCACGTGGATTTTTGAGACATCACACGAGAGGTTGCGAATATTCATACGAATACATATTACAAATCACATATGGTACTCACTACTGAATTACTTGATGCGCTTAGCGAAAAGGCGAAATCCTGCGAGCGACTTCGCATGAATCTTGACCTCAGGACATCTTCTACAGACCAAAGCCAGCGCATGTTAAATGCATTAGAACCTGGTACTCAAGTTCCCATCCATCGTCATCCGACTACCAGCGAAACGGTTGTTTTGTTACGGGGAAGCGTCAGAGAGTTTTTCTACGACGACAAAGGGAATGTGACAGAAAGTGTCTTATTAAGAGCTGGAGCTGAGCCTTCAGCAATGAACATTCCCAAAGGCGTTTGGCACACACTCGAATGCTTGGAGTCAGGAACGATTCTGTTCGAAGCGAAGGATGGTGCATTTGAGCCCCGTCGCGAAGAAGACACTATGATAAAGTAAAAAGGGGGAAAGTTGAAAAAGTAAGAAGATGCTTTTCTTTGAACTCATACGAATTGCCTTAGGCAGGCAGGATTCCTTTAGTCACACACCTTCCGAGAAGGAGTGGTACGAACTGTTTGAGGAGGCGAAGAATCAGACGCTGTTGGGTGTGCTGTATGATGGCCTCTGCAAACTCTCTGCTGAGCAGAAGCCACCACGCCAATTGATTATCGACTGGCACGCTTCGGTACAAAAAGTCATCTGCGACAACAAACGGCTAAACCACAATACTGTCTGGGTCAGCCAACGATGGGAGAAACTGGGCTACCGGAATGTCATCCTCAAGGGACAGGGAAATGCCCTACTCTATCCAGACCCGATGCTGCGCATTCCTGGCGATATAGACATTTGGCTTGATGGCGACCGCAAGAAGATCGCTAACTATATTCGCAGCCACTTCCCGAAATTGGAAGTTACTCGCATCGAGATGGAGTTTCCTGTCCGCAAGGACACACCCATCGAGGTTCACTTCCTGCCAAGCTTCCTATACGACCCATTCAAGGATAGCAAGATGCAGCGATACTACCGAGAGCAACTCAAGGAACCGAAGCAAGTAGAACTGCCTGATGAAGGAATCATCAACATTCCTAATGACGAGATGAACTTGGTGTTCCAATTGAGCCACATCTACCGCCACCTCTTCTATGAAGGTATTGGGCTTCGGCAACTGATGGACTACTACTATTTGAGCAATGCATTGATTACACCTGCTAATGGGGAATTGAAGGAGAAAGTGCTTCAAGTCATTCGCGACCTTGGGCTGATGGACTTCTGTGAAGCCTTGATGTGGGTGCTTGGCGAAGTGTTCTATATGGCAAAAGAACAGATGTTGACCGAACCCAACGAACATCGTGGACGCTTCCTACTCAGCGAAGTAATGCGTGCGGGAAACTTTGGCCATGCAGACGAACGTGTTGGCAATTGGTCAGAAATGAGCCGATGGGAACGACTGACTTGGGGAACACGCTGGAGTTGGCGCCTCATTGGGCAATACCCGCGCGAAGTATTCTGGCATCCTTATTATCGAATATCACAATACATTTGGAGACTATATAACAACTATTTATAATGATTAAAGCTAACAGAACTTCAGACAAAAGCATACGATGGATAATCCTGGCAGGTGAGCTGCTTGCTCTCAACGCAGCTCTGCTGACGATGTCATTCGTATATAAAAGTATGGGCAACATCACAACACCTCACTACAAACGTTTGATGTTGCTCATGACACTAGTATATATACTATGCGACCTGCAAAGCCGCTATCACATTCATGACCGTTTCGTTCGTGGTGACCAGTTGCTGCGCAGTTTATTAACGAGTTTGACACTTTTTATTGTACTTAGTCTCATGGTAATGTGGGTGTTCCGTTGGCCTCTGATGACATGGAACTTCATGCTGCCTTTCTATGGATTTATCATCTTTTTCATAGCCTTGTATCGATGGTTGCTGAGACAATGTATCAAGTTCTATCGCAAACGAGGTCGTAATACCATGAGTGTCGTCTTTATCGGGAACATCAATATTGCCAGCGAGCTCTATAAGACGATGGAAACAGATGCCTCAACTGGATACATCGTCAAAGGTTATTTTGCTGACAAACCACTTACAAAGGTAACAGAGAGCAACTACCTTGGCAAACCGGAAATGGCTCTGAGCTACATAGAAAACAAACCGCCCCATCTAGTTTATTGTCTCTTGCCATCTGCACAAAACGAATTGATAAACCAAATTATTCAAACGTGTGCACAGAATATGGTTCGCTACAACCATATTCCCGATTCGTTCAACTATCAGCGCCATACGATGGCATTCTCTATAATGGATGGCACACCCGTTTTCAGCCTGCACTACGAGCCGCTTTCGCTATTGGGCAATCGTATTGTAAAGCGCACCTTCGATTTAATTGCGTCTAGCATCTTCCTTCTGACTTTATTCCCTTTCATATATATAATATTTGGCTTGCTTATCAAGTTGAGTTCGCCAGGTCCTGTATTCTTCAAGCAGAAACGTTCTGGATTGAACGGCAAAGAGTTCTACTGCTATAAGTTCCGCTCGATGCGCGTCAATGTAAATAGTGATGAGGTTCAGGCCACAAAGGACGACCCTCGCAAGACACGCATTGGAGAGTTCATGCGTCGAACCAGTATCGACGAGTTGCCACAATTCATAAATGTTTGGTTGGGCGATATGAGCATCGTCGGTCCACGTCCGCACATGCTCAAGCACACGGAACAGTATAGCCAACTCATCGGAAGCTACATGATACGCCACTTTGCTAAACCCGGCATCACGGGATATGCACAAGTAACAGGGTTCCGTGGAGAGACTTCGGAGTTATGGCAAATGGAGGGTCGCGTGAAGAAAGACATCTGGTACATCGAGCATTGGAGCTTCGCCCTCGACCTCTTCATTATATGGAAGACTATATATAACGCCATTCATGGAGAAGAAAACGCATACTGATTATATTCATATTTTATTAATTCATAATTCAAATATCTTAAGGATGAAAAAGATTGTTCTATCGATTGCTTTTGCTGCAATCAGTATGATGGGCTGGGCACAGAGTGCCGAGTTCTTCAAGCCCTACAAGCAGACAGACCTGCGTCTGCCCAGTGTTCCACTCGTGGTGAGCGACCCTTATTTCTCTGTATGGAGTCCTTACGACAAGCTGACTGACGGAAGCACTCGTCACTGGACAAACGACGAGAAGCCGCTGGAGGGTCTGCTTTTTGTGGATGGCACGACCTATCGTTGGATGGGTTCAGCACAACGTACGCTTATGGAAAGCGTTGTCCCCATGGCGAACGAGGCCGAATGGGAGGCACAGTACACCGACCAAAAGCCTGCCGGCGATTGGATGAAGCCGGAGTTCAACGCTTCTTCATGGAAGAACGGAAAGGGTGCTTTTGGTTCGGACAATTACGACAATATTCGTACTTCATGGACGAAGGAGGACAATGACATTTGGGTACGTCGAACTGTTGACCTGACTGCCAGTCAGCTGCAAGGCGACCTCTACCTCATCTTCTCGCACGACGATGCTTGCGAAATCTACATCAATGGCAAGAAGGCTGCCACAGGCATCATGGATTATGTGGATGGCGTGGTGGTTCGTCTCGATGGCGAGAGGGCTGGCCTGCTCAAGGAAGGCAAGAATGTCTTTGCCGTGCATTGCTACAACAAGACAGGCGGCGCTCTGGTCGATTTCGGCATCTTCCGCAACATTGCAAAGGGCAACGACCGCATTGTGACGGCAGAGCAGAAGAGTGTGGACGTATTAGCTTGCAATACCTACTACACCTTCACTTGCGGTCCTGTTGAACTCGATGTTGTCTTCACAGCACCGCATATCATCGACGACTACGACCTGCTGTCCGCTCCCATCAACTACATCTCCTATCAAGTTCGTGCTACTGATGGCAAGCGCCACAGCGTGAAGTTCTATCTCTCCACCACACCTCAGATGGCTGTCAACAAGATACAGCAGCCCACCATCTCAACGATGGAGTACAAGAATGGCACACAGTACCTCAAGGCTGGCACCATCCAGCAACCCATCCTCGCGAAGACGGGCGACGGCATCTGCATCGATTGGGGCTACGTTTACCTTGCTGGCACGAATGGTCGTCTTTGCCTTGCTTCCGATGCCGACATCAAGACGCAGTTCCTGGCCGATGGTCGTCTGCCACGAGGCGAACGCCAAGTCGTTTGCCAGAAGCAGGTATCTCTGCCCACCTTGGCATACGTCCACGACTTTGGCACAACAGAGCGTGGCAGCAGCTTTGCCATGATTGGCTACGATGAGATTTGGGACATAGAATACTTCTACAAGCGCTACAAGGGCTACTGGGCACACGAAGGTAGCGTCAGCATCTACGACATGTTCTCTCGCATGCAGGGCAACTACACCAGCATCATGCAGCGTTGCCGACAGATGGATAAGACCATCTACGACGATGCCTTTGCTGCAGGGGGCAAGAAGTATGCCGAGATTCTCTCTGGCTCCTACCGCCACGTCAACGCCGCACACAAGCTCTTCCGCGACGACGAAGGCAATGTGCTCTTCTTCTCGAAGGAGAACAATTCAAACGGATGCATCAATACCGTGGATCTCACCTACCCCGAAGCTCCACTCTACCTCTGCTACAACCCAGAACTGCAGAAGGGCATGATGACGTCTATCTTCGAATATAGCTACACTGGCCGCTGGACGAAGCCTTTCGCAGCACACGACCTCGGCCAGTATCCCAAGGCAAACGGACAGGTTTATGGTGGCGACATGCCACTCGAAGAGGCTGGCAACATGATAACCCTCGCTGCTCAAATCTGCAAGCAGGAAGGCAATACGCTCTATGTTGACAAGTACTGGCGCATCATCACCACCTGGGCCGACTACCTCGTCGAGAACGGCTTGCACCCCGCCAACCAGCTTTGCACCGACGACTTCGCAGGTCACTGGGCTGGCAACTGCAACCTCGCCATCAAGGCCATCATGGGTGTGGCTGGATATGCAGAGCTCGCCAAGATGAAAGGACTGGACGATGTCTATGAGAAGTATAATGCAAAGGCAAAGGAAATGGCTGCTGCATGGGAAAAAGAGACAAAAGTCAAAGACCACTACGAACTGGCTTACGGTGCAGGAGCCGACACCTGGAGTCAGAAGTACAACATGGTTTGGGACAAGCTCTGGCAGACAAACATCATTCCTAACGGTGCCATGCAGACCGAACTGAAGTACTACCTCAAGAAGCAGAACCAGTATGGCTTGCCCCTTGACTGCCGCAAGGACTACACCAAGAGCGACTGGATAATGTGGAGCGCCGCAATGGCTGCCACAGACAAGGACTTCCAAGCCTTCGTTGACCCACTCTATAAGTACATCAACGAAACCGAGAGCCGCGTGCCCATCAGCGACTGGCACGACACAAAGACAGGCCGCATGACAGGCTTCAAGGCACGCTCTGTCATCGGTGGCTACTGGATGAAAGTGCTCATGGACAAGACACTTCGATAACACATCATTCCCTAATACCAAGGGGAGCAGGACAAAAAACCTGCTCCCCTTTTTTATGCCTATAAACTAGGCGTGCTTAGTTGACGAATTAGGCGTGCTTAGTTGGCGAAGTTTACTTATGACGTTGGAAACTATCACGCAGAACGATTATCCCCTTTTTGTAGGGAGTATTTTATATAAATTCACACTTTAACGATAATAACTGACTTAAATTCCTTGTCATATTATAAAAATATGTATATTCGCAAGCGATAAATAGATTATAAATCTAACACTATTAATAACCTTAATCAAACAATGAAAAAAACTTTATTTCTATTATGCGCCCTATTGGGAACAATAGGAGCATGGGCAGAAACCATCAATTTGGGCAACTCTGCCTCCTTTAAGAACAACGCCAACACCACATTCTACAAGAACGGAGTAGTTCAGTCTGCTGGCGTATGGTGTGACAAGGCAACTCAGGGATATGTCATACTCACCGGCTCCATCAGCAGTTCCGATGGCAAGATAGAGGTGGTGAAGTATGGTGCTACTTCGCTTACCATTTCCGTACCTTCTGTTATGACCATCACGAGTTATTCTTTTGGACTCCAAATTGCTCAGAATGGCTCCAACACTTGTTCGGTCAACGGTATTGATCTGAATGAAAGCAGTGCCACCACCATTTCTGCATCCAACTTGAACACAAGCTCTGTAACAATCAATTTCACTGGTACAGGAGACAATTATGGTGAATGTCGCCTTGAGTTCTCTGACTTCACTATTGAAGTTTCGGGTACGTTTGTATCTGACGCATCGCAGCTGTCGAACACAAAGGCCTACGTCGTCACTACTGCCCGTGGTACTTGGACACTGAACACAGCAAACACCGTATTCTCGTCCACTAAGAAGAATGATAACGGCACATACATCGATTACGATCAGGCCGATATGACTTCGGAAGCTCAGGAGTTCGCCATCTACAAGTCTGGCGACTTCTATTATCTCTACAGTCTGAAGGCAGGTAAGTTTATTGCCTTTACCCTCAGTAATCAGGGTGCATCGCTATACGATTATGCAACAGTTCCCTATACAGTGTCAACCAGCGACTATAGCCCATACCCATTAAGAATCTCCACCTTTGATTCTCGGTATTATGCCAACAACAACGGTGCCGGCGGCATTGCCATCAATGGTTTTACTACTGAGGATGACGGCAACAGGCTCGCTATTGCAGAGGCACGCGACCTGACCACGGAGGAAATCACGGCAATCAATAATGCTTTGGAGGCTTCTCCTCTTCTTAATAAGCATAAAGCTTTCACCGTTACTGCCAACCGAGGAACATGGTGCTCAAATGCCGGTGGAACAAGTCTGGCTACGACAACAAGCAATTCAAGTTACGCAACCGACTATGACAAGTTTGCTTTGATGTTCCTTAGCAACAAATTCTACCTATACAATTTAGGCACAAAGAAGTTCATCAAGAAGGACGGCAGCCTGAATGCAGACGGCGGCGACGAGGTATCTGTCCGCTACAGCGGCGATACTAACCGTCCCTACATGTTCTTCTTCCCCGACGGACCTGTTTACTTCAACATGCAAGAGGGTGGCAGTAGCTATGCAATGAACAATTATAGCACTCCTGACCCTGGTAACAAGCAAAGCGTCACTCAAGCGGATGCAGTCTATATTGGCGAAATGCTCACCAAGTTCGAATCTGTTAACAATATAACAGATGGCAATTACCATATCACAACAACAATAGATGGCACAAAGTATTATGTAACTTCTGCTGGAAAACTTTCTACGTGCGTTGCAGACGGCACAACCTTTACCATCACGAAGACCACAGGTGGTGATTTTGGTTCAGGCATTCGTATTGACAGCGGTTCAGAGAGATTCACCAATCCGACGCTTAGCAATAATCACGCCAATCTGAGCCAGAACTTTTATGCTCATGGAACAGGAGACCGTGATGGCTATGAAAGGCAAGTGTTCTTCCTGAATGATGAAGGCAAGTTTGCCATCCGTTCTTGCAATGTCGCTTCCGCCGCCAGCAGTTGGGGAGACGCTGGCAGAACCTTCTGGACATATAATGTAGGTGAAGCCGAACTTACTCCTTGTTATTCCTACGACCCTGCATATGTCTGGGAATTGGAAGCACCCGGCACTACGCGCAACGTTACCTTCAATTTCTATTATGGAGGTAGCAAGGTTCACGAAGTCAGTGCTACTATGGAAGTGGGAGCCGCAGCTGCCATACCTTCTGCTTCAGCCTATGATTTCTGCTCCTACACTTACAGCCCTGCAACCATCACCTCTACTAGCGTGACCTCTGTTGATGTCACTGTTGGTTGGACAGGCCCGTTTGAACTTTCCGCCGACTATGCAACTGCTCATTGGTATGATATGGCTATGCGCCGCAACTGGTATGTTACCAGTGCCGATAAGGATGAATCCGGCGCACTGCTGACTGTCAAAGCCAATGCAATGGGCTTGGCAGAGGATGATTATCAGTGGGCATTCGTTGGCGACCCCTATCACATTCAACTATACAACAAAGCCGAAGGCAGCAGCAAGGTGTTCAATGCAACAGGTGTTGAAACCAATCAGGGCATCCCGACATTCAGTGCAGGACCGTATTATTGGAAGATTGTCCGCAGCACGACAAGCATCCCCGATGCTTTCCTGCTGAATGCCCCAAACACCAACTGCTCCATCAACCAGTTTGGCGGTGAAGGCGGTTCGCTGAAGTTCTGGAACAGCACCAACAACCTTGGCGATGAAGGCTCTGCCTTTACCGTCTTTGACGTGCCCAATGACTTCCATGAATTTGCCGCTGCAGAGATTCAGCCCTATGCTACAACTACTGGTTATTTCGCTCTCAAAGATGCCGTCAAGTCCACAATCGGCTGGCAGGACAGCTATGCCACCACTTGTCCATTCGCTGACTACAAGGAAATGAAGTTAAAGTTGCAGGCAATCGACCTGACTGACATGTCTAACTACGTTCTGCCCGAAACAGGTTACTATCTCCTGAAGAATAAGAACTATGGCACATACATGGGCATTGACCCCAGCGACGCTAATATGTATGGCAACTACACTACGGCAACTGCAGCAAAACAGATTGTCAAGCTGACCAAGACAGGTGACGGCACCTATTCAATCGGACTGATGGGCAAGTTCGCTCCCGCCACCGTATCACAGAGCGCACAGGTTACTGCCAATGCCACAGCTGGCACCTACACTGTTGTTATTCCTACCGTTGGTTATGCCGCATTCCAGGCTGACCCAAGCGCACAGTACTCAGCTCTGCACTGCGCAAGTGGTGGTAGCATTGTAGGATGGGAAACTGTTGCCGCTGCCTCTCAATGGGAAGCCATAGATGCTACAAGCATTAACTTCGAGATTGGAATAGGTGGTGATGGCTGGGCAACTGCTTATCTGCCATTCCCCTACACCACACCTGAGGGCGTAACCGCTTACACTGGTACAGTTAATGGCAGTGCTCTGTCGTTGACAGAAGTTTCTGGCACAGTTCCTGCAAGCACTGCTGTAGTTATAAAGGGTACAGGCGGTACCACTCCGACCTTCACCATTGCTGCCGAGGCAGATGCTATTACAGGGAACGCTTTGCTGGGTTCATATGATCCTGTCACCGTCGCCGATGGTGATAACATCTATGCTCTGGCAAAGAAAGGAGATAGTGTAGGTTTCTATCCTGTAGGTGATGGCGTGGTCATCCCTGTTGGCAAGGCTTACCTCGTATATACAGCTTCTAACCCAGTCAAGGGCTTCACCTTCGAGTTCGGAGAGGATGACCCAACGGGAATCAGCCTGATGGAAGATGGAAGAAGTCAGATGGAAGATGGTGCTATCTATAATCTTGCAGGTCAGCGCATCAACAAGATCCAGAAGGGCATCAATATCGTGAACGGCAAAAAAGTATTAAAATAAGACTAGAACCTTAGGGTCTCTAAGGACTTTAGGGACCTTAAGGACTTTAAACAAGAAAACGAAGATGAAAAAGACATATATCACACCTGATATGCTCTCTGTAGCACTTAATACAAAGGCTGGTATTCTGCTGCAGGAGTCACTGACCATCAATACCGAAGGCGGAGAGGGAAAAACCATTACCGGCTCCGAGCAAATCCTGACAAAGGAGAGCAGAGACATCAATCTCTGGGACAACGAATGGTAAACCATTTACATCATAGCCATTACAATTAACAGTTAGTATATGGCTATAAAGAGGACGAGGTCGCTGGATATCCCAGCGACCTCGTCTTTTGCATTTGTAAAACTACATGTCTTTAATTGACCATTTTACTTGCCTTCTTTCTTGCCGAACACTGAGAAGTGAACATAGCGCTTCGGATGGGCCTTAAGGTCACTGACGAGGCTGTCGGCGCTCTGCACCGTATGGTTGAGATTGTCGTAGATTGACGGGTCGTTCATCAGCTTGCCAAGCGTTCCTTTGGGGCTCTGCATCTTCTCCATCATAGTGTGGACGCTGGTAATCGTCTGGTTGACGTTCTCGAGTGTTGCCTGCAGGTCAAGTTGGTTTAGCTTGTCCGTCAACACAGTCACATTCTCGCCAGCTTTCGTGAAGGTGCCCGTCATCTGAGGTATGTCATTGCGAAGCAGGGTATTGAGTTGCTCTGTACTCTTGTTCAGGTTCTCCGTGATGAGTTCTGCATTCTGGATGATGAGGGGCAGATTAGGGTTGGAGAGCAAGGTGTTGAGTGTTGCGACGAGTGTATCGACCTTTGCCACGACCTGTTCCAGTTGGGGAACCATACCGCCCACCTTTGCCATGAGACCGCTAACATCGCTTCCCTCGATGGTGTCGCCCGGATGGTAAGCTTCGGTCAGGTTGGTGGCAAGGAGCATATTGAGCGTACAGCCACCCAGCACGGCTTCGTCGAGTTGCGCGGAACTGCCTTTGGGAATGCGCAGCCCTTTGTCTGTACTGATTTCCACAACGACATTTCCTGGGTGACGGAAGTCGTAGTTGATGTCGCTTACAATGCCCACCTTGTAGCCGTCGGCATAGACGGCGCTGCTCTTCGTCAGGCCTTTTGTGTTGGCGAAGGAGATGTAATACTTCTGGCTGGAACTGAAGAGTTTAACACCCTTCAGGAAGTTAATGCCGAGGAAGAGTGCCACTATGGCCACGACTCCCACAATTCCTATCTTTACTTCTGTTTTCATCTTTACTTCTTGTATGCGACGAATGCGTTGTAGATGCTCTTTGCAAGGGTGTTCACGCCAGCGGTGGAGGTAAGGTATGACGCTTCGTTTGCGTTGTTTATGTATCCCAACTCAATCAGGACGCTTGGCATACTGGTGGCGCGAAGCACGAGGAAGCCTGCCTGATGCACGCCTTTATCGACACGCTTTGCCGTGTTGCGGAACTGCTTCTGAATGAGGCCTGCAAGCTTCACGCTGCTTTCCATATTCATGTCCTGCATGAGCTCGAAGATGATGTAGCTTTCGCTCGAGTTTGGGTCAAAGCCTTCGTACTTCTCTTCGTAGTCGTTCTCGAGGGTGATGACTGAGTTCTCTCGTTTGGCGACGGCCAGGTTATCGGCGGCTCTGTGCATACCAAGCGTGTAAGTCTCAGTACCTTGCGGACCGACCTTCGCTGCTGTGGCATTCGTGTGGATGCTGATAAAGAGGTCAGCCTTAGCCTTATTGGCAATTCTGGCACGCTCGTTGAGTTCGACAAACACATCGGTCTTGCGGGTATAGACGACCTTCACATCCTTGCAGTTCTGCTCCACCAGCTTTCCGAAAGCAAGAGCGACCGCCAGATTGATGTTCTTCTCCTTAGCGCCATTAGCCATTGCTCCAGGGTCTTTGCCGCCATGACCAGCATCAATAACAAGCGTGTAAGGCATAGCCACAAGGCAGGCCAGGAAGAGCAGGAACGAGGCAAGAAATCGTCGTATCATACAAATAAATATACTATTCCGCGTGCAAAGGTACAAAAAAGCGAGCACAATACAAAATAAATAAAATTTTATTTTTATTGTCGAGCACAAAAGTAGCTCGGCGAAGCCAAGGTACAAAAAAGCGAGCACAATACAAAATAAATAAAATTTTATTTTAATTGTCGAGCGCAAAAGTAGCTCGACAAAAGTCTTCCGCCTGCGCCTGAGCACCTACGGCGCGCAAGAAGGTACGATTTATAATTTAAAATTCATAATTTATAAACTCAGCCTGAATCGTGCTCCTGCCATTACCCAAATGCCGGGCTGAGGAACAGAACCAAGGTCATAGTAGCGATGGTTGGTGATGTTGGTTGCCTGGACGAATAATTGATAGCAAGGCGCTTTCCATTGTAACTTGGCATCGAGCATCGCATAAGGATGATAGGGAACCAGTTCGCCGCCACTCATATAGCTGCCCACACGCTCCTGCCAACGGAAGTCCCAAGTCAACTCGCAAATACCATTTAACCATTTATGATTTGACGATTTAACCCTTGCGATGCGATGGGTGAGACTCGCCACAGCCTTATGTCGCAGATACTCCATCGCCATGTTGCTCTTGACGACACCCTCTGCATCGTGCTTCGTCTGATGGATGTAGGTATAACCCATGCTGAGGGAACGCACCCAGGTATCGTGTCCAAAAAGTTCCGGAAAGGACACCTTGCCCTGAACCTGCACACCGACATTATCGAGGTCGAAAGAAGCGGTATGGAAGATGTCGTCGGGCGCATACATCACCCAGTCAATCATCTGTGTGCCACGATGATAGAAGCCTCTCACACTTGCCTCTGCCCCACTCCACCGGTGCACGGCTCCAAGCGAGAAGGAGTGATTGTGCTCGGCTTTCAAGTCGCGATTGCCTTCGTGAGTCGGGCTCTTGTAATAGAGTTCGGTAAAGGTGGGCAGGCGGAAACCTTTGTTGTAGGAGAAGAGCAATTTCCAACTGGATGTGGGACGATAGGCAACATCAACACCCGGATAGAAGCGGAAACGATGGTCGATGGCCGAAGTCATGCTTGCCATGAGGCCTGCAGAGATGGTCCAATGCCTCAGCAGGATGTTGTGCTCGAGGCTGAAGGAGACCGTCGTACGATTATCGTTCCAAGTATAAAAGTCCCCTTCTGTCTGGCGATTACATCCCAGGTTCGTGCTTAAGATATTTTCATGACGCAGGAGTGCCGAGACTGCCGTCTTGCCGAGTTGCCAATCTATATGTCCTCCTGCCTTGAGGCCAAAGACGTCTGTCCGATGGAAATTCTCGCCGAAGGTGGAGTTATGAACAAGCTCAAAGTTGTCCCACGAACGATTCCAGAAGACTTGTGGCGTGAAGTGGAAGCGACCCTTCGTCTCAGCGCTGATGCTTGTCATGAGTCGCTGGTTGCGCTCGTATTGGTCGGGATAATTAGCACTATAGAAAGTATTGGCGCCGTAGCTCTTCTTCGAGAAGCCAAACTGCCAGTCGAGCTTCAGAGCATCATTCTCATAGTCGCCCTGATAGAAGAGCTGTCCCTTTCGCCACCCACTGTTGAGCGTGCCGCCATCGCTTCTGCCGCCACCACCACTGATGCGGTTCGACACCTTGCCTGTCGTAAGAGAAAAACGAGCCTCGCCTTCTGCAGTACCGAAGGAACCGCCCTGAGCAGAGAGTTCGATGTTTCGTCCCACATCATGCCTGGTGACGATATTGATAGCGCCACCAAAGCTTTGGCCGCCATAGACACGACTGGCTGCGCCCTCGAGCACCTCGATGCGTTCTATGTCGCTGATGCTGACGGGAAAGTCTGCCGAAAGATGTCCTGTTTGGGGATTGCCGAAGTCGATGCCGTTGAGCAGAAGCGTGACCTGATCAAAGGTGCCGCCATCGATGCTGATGTCCGTCTGAATACCAAAGCCACCACGCTGACGGACGTCCACGCCTGTGACTAATTTAAAGAGATCGTTGATACTTTGTACCGCCGCCTGCTCGATGTCCTGACGGCTAAGTACACTGACGATTCGTGCCGACTGCAATTGCGTCAGCGGAGCCATAGTGCCGCTCACGGTCACCTCAGCCAACTCTTCCTCGTCAATAATCTTCTCCTCTTCAACAGTAACAATAGGAGAACTCTGTCTTTGAGCATGAGCTGCTGCCGCCACACCAAGAGTGGCGACGCTGAGGACACCGATACGCACTTGCCGATGAAGGCTGGCAAAGGCACAGTAACCTTTGTTAGCAAACTGCTTCCAAGTGATTACCGTAGGCCTGTTCTGATGTCTGTGCATTGATTAATATATTTATAAATGAAAAATTAAGAAATTTCGTGCAATTGTCGTTCTTCGCTCCTAACTCTTAATTCTTAACTCTTAATTCTTAACTCTTAACTCCTAACTCTTAATTCTTAATTCTTAACTCCTAACTCTTAACTCTTAACTCTTAACTCTTAACTATATTAGTTGCATTCCTGCTTCCTTACATTCCTTTCGCATGGCTTCGGGCCAGATGCTGGCTTGTGTCTCGCCGATGTGTGCCTTATGCAGGAGCACCATGCAGAGTCGGCTCTGACCGATGCCGCCACCGATGGTGAGGGGCAACGAGTCGCTAAGCAAGCGCTGGTGGAAGTAGAGTTCCTTGCGCTCTTCTTTTCCTTGCAAGGCAAGTTGACGGAGCAGGGCTTCCTTGTCAACACGAATGCCCATCGAACTGAGTTCGATGCTGCGGTTCAGCATCGGATACCAAACAAGCAGGTCGCCGTTCAGCCCGAGGAAACCGCTCTCGTTGGGCGTGCTCCAGTCGTCGTAGTCAGGAGCTCGGTTGTCGTGCACTTCCCCATTCGAGAGTTTGCCGCCTATACCTATAATAAATACGGCTCCATAAGTCTTGCAGATGAGGTCCTCGCGCTCCTTCGCAGTTTTGTCTGGATAGAGTTTCAGGAGCTCTTCGCTATGAATGAAATGGATGTCTTCGGGCAGGTAAGGGTTCAGCTGAGGATAGTTCTCACAGATAAAGAACTCGGTGCGCATAATAGCACTATAAATCTTCCTGACGATTCGACGCAGATAGGCTTCGTTACGGTTCTCGGCAAGAAGCACTCGCTCCCAGTCCCATTGATCGACATAAAGGCTGTGAAGGTTGTCAAGCTCCTCGTCAGCACGGATGGCATTCATGTCTGTCACGATGCCGAAACCAGGTTTCGTCTGGTACTCGGCGAGTGTAAGACGTTTCCACTTTGCCAGGGAATGCACCACTTCAGCCGTAGCATCGCCCATATCCTTGATGGGGAACGACACAGGACGCTCCACGCCATTCAGGTCGTCGTTGATGCCAAGTCCGCGAAGCACGAACAGAGGTGCTGTGACGCGACTGAGACGCAGCTCGGTTGAAAGGCTGTTGAGGAAGAAGTCCTTTATTTTCTTGATTGCCTGCTCTGTCTGGTTCAAACTCAGCAGGGCAGTATATCCTTCAGGCTTTAGGAGTTTGCTCATGATGTTTCTATCAAAATTGCATGCAAAGATATTGCTTTTATTTCAATTTGTCAAACAAAACAGGCAAAAAAGTTACAAAATAAAAGAAAATAGGCAAAAAGAAGGTTCATCGGCAATAGTAAAATCAGTCGAATTGTATCATTACAAGACAGGCAACAACACGACTGGTCAAAAGTTTTGACCGGTTCTTTGTCTGCTGACAATCCACTGAGTCTTTGATGATGAAGCAGCCTGCTCCCTACTCTATCTCGCTGAGTTCGAGCCAACGCATAGATTTCTCGTCGAGCAAATCGTTGACTACGGGCAGGCGTTTGCTGAGGTCGATTATTTCCTGCGTGCTTAGGGTACCGCTGCTGAGGGCTGCCTCGATGTCGGCTTTCTCGTTCTCCAACTCGTCGATTTCCTTTCCGAGAGCCTCGAACTCCTGCTTCTCGCGGAAAGACATCTTGCGCTTTCTCTCTCCCTGAAATCTCGGAGTGCTTGGAGCGTTCAGAGTATTCTGAGCCTTCTTGGGCTCAGGTTCCAACTTCTCCCACTCTCTGTATTGTGTGTAGTTGCCTGGGAAGTCCTTCACGACACCGTTGCCTTTGAAGACGAAGAGATGGTCCACAAGCTTGTCCATGAAGTAGCGGTCGTGGCTGATAATGATGACGCAGCCCTTGAAGTCCTGCAGGTATTGCTCCAGAATCTGCAGAGAAGTAATGTCGAGGTCGTTCGTGGGCTCGTCGAGGACGAGGAAGTTGGGGCTTTGCATGAGCACAGTACAGAGGTAGAGCCTGCGCTTCTCGCCTCCAGAAAGCTTGTAGATGTAGTTCTGCTGTTGTTGGGGCGAGAACATGAAGTGCTGCAGGAACTGCATGGCGGAGAGCTTCCTGCCGCCTCCCAAATCGACATATTCAGCAGTCTTGCGAACTGCATCAATCACTTTCATCTGCTCGTTGAACGCCATTCCGTCCTGACTGTAATAGCCGAAACGCACGGTCTCGCCCACAACGAAACGTCCGCTATCGGGCTTCACCAGTCCGAGCAGCATCTTGACGAAGGTGCTCTTGCCTGTGCCGTTATTACCCACGATGCCGAGCTTCTCGTAGCGCGAGAAGTTATAGTAGAAGTCCTTGAGCAAGACGAGGTCGCCATAAGCCTTGCTCACATACTCGGCCTCGAATATCTTGCTGCCGATGTAGGTCGATTTCATCTCGAGCCTGACCTGCTGCTCCTCGATGCGGCGATGGGCTTGCTTCTCCAACTCGTAGAAGGCTTCCTCGCGATACCTTGCTTTATGACCTCTGGCTTGAGGCATTCTTCGCATCCAGTCGAGTTCCGTCCTGTAGAGGTTCGTGGCCCTCGCAACCTCAGCCCGAGCCACTTCAAGGCGTTGGGCACGATGTTCGAGGAAGTAGGCATAGTTGCCCTGATAGGTGTAAACCGTCTCTTCGTCAAGTTCAAGAATGACGGAACAAACACGATCGAGGAAGTAGCGGTCGTGCGTCACCATAAGGAGCGTAATGTTGGAGCGCGAGAGATAGTTCTCGAGCCACTCAATCATCTGCAAGTCGAGGTGGTTCGTCGGCTCGTCAAGGATGAGCAGGTCAGGCTCCATGATGAGCGTATTGGCGAGGGCGACACGCTTCAACTGGCCTCCTGAAAGTTGAGAGAGCGGCTTATCGAACTCCGTGATGAAGAGCTGCGAGAGGATGGTCTTGGCGCGATTCTCGTAGTCCCATGCCTTCAGTTGTTCCATGCGGTCGAGGATGTCTTGAAGGCCTTCCTGACTTGCGGAAGCCATGCAGGTCTCGTACTCACGGATGAGGTTGGTCGTCTCGTTGCCGTGCCAGAAGCAAGCCTCGATGACAGTCAGGTCGAGGGGATAGTTAGGGGTCTGCTCCAGGTAACCGATGCGAAGGTCATTATGGAAGACGACCTGACCTTCGTCTGCCTGGTCCTTGCCGCCAAGGATGTTCAGGAGCGTGCTTTTGCCCGTTCCGTTCTTGGCGATAAGACCCACCTTCTGCCCTTCGCCGATGCTGAAGCAGAGGTCGCGAAAGAGCGTCTTATCCCCCACACTTCGCGTCAGATTCTGTACTTGTAAGTATGAAACCACCTCTTTTATTTACGATTTAGCGTACAAAAGTACACAAAAACCAAGAATAAACCATAATTTTGAATTTAATTATTTTGAATTTTGAATTATTTATCGTACCTTTGCACTCGTAATACCAAAGATAAGTACTGCCTGTATATTCTTTTCGGCAGTTCATTACTTTCCCTTACACATTATTTATTATTATTAAGCATACACAGATTATGCACAAAAGTGAACTTGAAGGAATGACTCTGGCAGAGCTTACTGCGCTTGCCGGAAAACTTGGTGCGGAACTTAGTGACGACCAGACAACACTCATCTACAACATATTGGACGCTCAGTCCCTGCAGGCTCCCGTTGATTCTGCCCCAAAGAAGAGAGGCAGGAAGCCCAAGGCAACTAAAGAAACTGAAGCTCAGCCTGCTGAAGTTGTTACAACTCAACCAGAAGCAAAGCTCGACGACCGCAGGGGAAGTCAACAAGCCGAAGAGGCAAAGGCTCCCAAGAAGCGCGGACGCAAGTCTAAGGCTGAAAAAGAAGCTGAAGAGGCTACTAAAGCTGCAGAAGCAGCAAAGGAGGCTGAGCAGAAAGAAAGTGAAACTCAACCTGCTGAGGAAGCACAGCCAGAACAGCCTGCTCCCGAGAAAAAGCGTCGCAAACGTATTGGTGAGGCAAAGGAAGAGAAGGTAAAAACACAGCCAAAGGAAGAACCTGCCGACTTCATCATCATACAGGATATCCCGTCGGCCGAGGAACAGGCAAAGACCTTCTCTAACGCTCCTGCAAAGGGAGAGGACACAGATCAGAATAAAGTAGTTCCCCAAAAGGGAAACGGAGAAGCTGCTACACCTTCTTCCTATAACTTCGGCGATAGCATTCGTGGCGAAGGCGTGCTCGAAGTGATGAACGAAGGCTTCGGCTTCCTGCGTAGCAGCGACTACAACTACCTGAGCAGCCCCGACGACATCTACGTCACACAACAGATGATCAAACAGTATGGTCTCAAGACTGGCGACGTGGTGGAAGGTCCGGTTCGTCCGCCCATGCGTGGCGAGAAGTTCTTCCCCCTGATGCGTGTAGAGCGCATCAATGGCTGCAACCCAGATACCGTTCGCGACCGCAGCCCATTCGAGAACCTCACACCTCTCTTCCCCGACGAGAAGTTCCAACTCTGCAAAGGCAAAGGCGACTCTCTCTCTGCTCGCGTGGTTGACCTCTTCGCTCCTATCGGCAAAGGCCAGCGTGCCTTGATTGTGGCGCAGCCTAAGACAGGTAAGACGCTGCTCATGAAGGACATTGCCAACGCAATTGCCGCCAATCATCCTGAGGCATACCTGATGATGCTGCTCATCGACGAACGTCCTGAGGAGGTGACCGATATGGCCCGTACCGTAAAGGCTGAGGTCATAGCCAGCACCTTCGACGAGCCTGCTGAGCGTCACGTCAAGATTGCCGGCATCGTGCTCGAGAAGGCAAAGCGTATGGTGGAATGCGGACACGACGTGGTCATCTTCCTCGACTCCATCACACGTCTGGCTCGTGCCTACAACACGGTATCTCCTGCCAGCGGTAAGGTGCTGAGTGGTGGTGTGGATGCAAATGCTTTGCACAAGCCCAAGCGCTTCTTCGGCGCTGCACGTAACATCGAGAACGGTGGCAGCCTGACCATCATAGCAACTGCCCTTATCGATACCGGTAGCAAGATGGACGAAGTCATCTTCGAGGAGTTCAAGGGAACGGGCAACATGGAACTGCAGCTCGACCGCATGCTCTCCAACAAGCGTATCTTCCCTGCCGTCAACATCGTAGCCAGCAGCACACGTCGCGACGACCTGCTGCAGGACAAGATGACCCTCGACCGTATGTGGATACTCCGCAAGTTCCTGGCCGACATGACGCCCATCGAAGCCATGAACGAAGTGAAGTCCCGCCTCGAGAACACAGAGAGCAACGAGGAATTCCTGCTCAGCATGAACTCGTAATTCAATTCAAAATAAATAAAAGAAAGGCGGCAGCCGCTCTACGTAGAGTTACTGCCGCTTTCTTATTCTCTTATTTTTCTTCTTTCTTATTCTCTTATTATCTTTTTGCCGCCAACGATGTAGATGCCACGTGGCAATTTAGTATTTGACCATTTGTCATTTACCATTTTCTGGCCGGCAAGATTATAGATGGCACCATCTTCCATCTGACTTCTTCCTTCTTCCGTCAGGCTTATTCCTGTTATCAAGTCTTGTGTTGATTGAAGATCAGGACCAATCACTACCCAATCCCTTTGCACGTCGGTCGTTGTGCCGGCATAGTACACATGGTGCCCGCTAATGTAGGCACCTACGGGATAGTGAATGTCTATGCCCTGTCCAATCTTGAACTGAGATTCTACGGGCAACTCTACACTTGGATATTTGTTGCCGTAGCACGCCAGTATGGCGTTATCTGAGATGTAGAGAATGCTGTTGTCGTCGAAATAGCCGTAGCCATCGCCTTGCGCTATAATCTTGGTTGCCTCCGTTATTCTAATGTAAGAGTCGCAGGCATAGATGCCGTGCCAGCGGTCTCCTGTTGCCGTGAAGCGCAGAAAGCCGCCCACACTGTTACCACCGGAGAAGGTGGTCCACCCGGCGGCACAATTGTTGGAGAATGCATTGTAGTCGGTTGCTGTTACTTCGTTGTTGCCGCGGACAATGATGTTCAGGTTGTAGCAGTCTTCATTGCGGATGCCTTCTTCGCCTTCTATTTTGGCATTTTCGAGCACGAGCGTTGGATAGATGCCGCTCCAGCCGAGGTCATAGTGTTCGTCGAGGAAGTAGGCTGTACCCTCCTTAAGGCCAGGGATGTCGTAGAAGTTGAGCGATGTAAGCTCCTCGCCGGCAATGTACACGCCGTATTTCTTCACATCGTAGTTCACCGTGACTGGCATCCAGCCTGCTGCCTCATTGCCGGTGTAGATTTCATACTCCACCTTCTGCGGTATCTTCTTCAAGTCTTCGGACACCACCAGCCATCCGCCTGTTATCTTTGGCGTCTTGCTCACACCGTCTATCCTCAGGTTACGGATGCGCGCAGCATCGTTCGTGCCAACATAGAGCGACCAGCAGTTGTTCGTGTTGCTGCCGTTGCTCGCTATCTGGAAGCGTCGAGTGGACGACTGATTGCTAAAATCTATAACATCTGGTCTTGTCAGAGCCGTGTTATTGTCGAGGTTCAGATAGGTCAGGTAGTTGTTATCACACCAAAGGTTTGTTAGCTTTGTATTATTCGACAAATCCAACTGGTCAATTTTGTTAGAGTAGCAACTTAAGACCTCTAACTCTGTATTCTTTGAGAGGTAGAGATAACTTATTTTATTTCCGCAGCAATACAGTATTTTTAATCCTGTGTTTTTCGACACATCAAGCGAGGTCAGTTGATTACTCATGCAATTCAACTCGGTCAGTTCGGTATTCTTTGTTACATCAAGCGATGTGAGTTGATTATTGTAGCAATTCAACTCGGTCAGTTCGGTATTCTTTGTTACATCAAGCGATGTGAGTTGATTATTGTAGCAATACAACTCGGTCAGTTTAGTATTATTCGACACATTGAGTGAGGAGAGTTGATTATTGTAGCAATACAACTTGGTCAGCTTGGTATTCTTCGACACATTAAGCGAGGAGAGTTGATTATTGTAGCATTTCAACTCGGTCAGTTCGGTATTATTCGACACATCGAGCGAGGTGAGTTGATTATTGTAGCAATACAAATAGGTCAGTTCGGTATTATTCGACACATTGAGTGAGGAGAGTTGATTATTGTAGCAATACAAATAGGTCAGTTCGGTATTATTCGACACATTGAGTGAGGAGAGTTGATTATTGTAGCAATACAACTCGGTCAGATTGGTATTCTTCGACACATCGAGCGAGGTGAGTTGATTATCGAAGCATAACAACTTGGTCAGCTTGGTATTATTCGACACATTGAGCGAGGTGAGTTGATTATTGACGCAATCCAACTCGGTCAGATTGGTATTCTTCGACACATTGAGCGAGGTGAGTTGATTATTGACGCAATCCAAATAGGTCAGTTCGGTATTCTTCGATACATCGAGTGAGGTGAGTTGATTAGTTTCGCAATTCAATATGCGCAGGTTGGTATTATTCGACACATCGAGCGAGGTAAGATTATTATTGTAGCAATAGAGATTTTCAAGTTTGGTGTTCCTAATTACATTGAGCGAGGTGAGTTGATTATAGTTGCACTCTAAATATATCAGTTCGGTGTTCCACTTTAAATCGAGCGAGGTGAGTTGATTATTATTGCAATACAACCAGGTTAGCTTGGTATTATACGACAAATCGAGCGAAGTGAGTTGATTATTAGAGCACTCTAATTTTATCAGTTCGGTAAAATACTCGATACCTTGCAAAGAAGAGATATCCAGATGGTCTGCTTCAATTTTGTATACATCTTCAAGTTTGGCATCGGAGATGGTTCCTCCAATACCGACACCAGTCAGATTCGAGATATATGTGCGGAAGTTGGCATCGGGGAAGTTGGTGGCGTTGAGCACCACAGAGGCACCCGCTGTCTGCACTCCGAAGAACATGGCAAGAAGCAAATGGAGGAGTAATAGTTTCTTCATAGTATGTATTTGTTTAGTGGTTAATTGTCGTTTGTTTTGTATGTTTCTGCGGACAAAGATACGAAAATAAATTGAAAATTGAAAATTGAAACAACGAATTTATTATTTAACGAACACGGATTTATTATCTTCGAACACGAACTGAGGTCGACGGCCGTAGGGGAAGTCAATGGCACGAATTGAACGAATTGAACGAATTGAACGAATTTTCTTTAACCTTTAACCGTTAACCTTTAACCGTTACCTTTTAAACCCTTAAACCCTTAAACTTTTCACCTTTTTATAGCTACAGTCCCTATGAGGGGAAGGACGCGTCCCTATGAGGAGAGGGACACGTCCCTAAGGCGAGAGGGACGCGTCCCTAAAATCGACGTGAGGATTTGGCAAAATCCACAGCAGGATTTCATCAAATCCACTGCAGGATTTGGGCAAATCCTCTGCAGGATTTTCCGAGTTTTGCAAGTGGTTAGAAAACAAAGCTATAGAAAAACGTAAAAACTTGACTTGCGTCGAGCTGTCGGTTGACTGGCGTCGAGCTAAAGCTTAACGCTAGTCATGGAGACCGTGGTCAGTTAGAGTTAAGTTAGAGTTTAATTAGAGTTCAATTAGAGTTTAATTAGAGTTTAATTAGACTTCAATATGACTTCAATATGACTTCAATATGACTTCAATATGAGTTCAATATGAGTTTAATATGAGTTTAATATGAGTTTAATATGAGATCGACATGAACTTTCACTGACTCTGACTAGTTTGGGACACGGATTTGTTTTTAACCGTAAATTTTTATCTCGAACACGGATGATACAGATGACACTCTAAGGAGTCAAGGAGATGAGGAGTTTTTTCAGGAGAGACCAACAGACAGCCCGAAAACCAACATTATGTATTACCCTCACGACCATTTAACTATAAACTATGAAGCTTTAGCTCGACGTTAGTCAACTATGAATTATGAACTGTGAAGCTTTAGCTCGACGCAAGTCAACTATCCTCAGAACTCATACCCAAGGTCGAGGAAGAAGTATGGTTTCTTTGTGCGGTTACTGTATCCGAAGGTAGCTCCGAGTGGACCAAACATCGTCTTGTAGTAGTAAGCGCCCTGAATGCCATAGAGCGTCTTGTGGTCGAAGAGTTCCTTCAGCTTCTCTGCCTGCTGGGCCACAGCCACACGAAGCAACACGTAGTTGTTGGTTGCTATGCGAAGCTGTCCCTGAAGCTGGACAGCCACAAACTGATTGGCCACGAACTCTACATTTCCTATGCCGGCAAAAGGCATCTGCTGCTCCAAGTAATGACCAAACCAGTTGCCTCCTACATTGTTGGCAAAAATCATAGGAACAACGTCGCCAAGAAGCAGACGTCCGTAAACCATCGGCTGAAGCGTGAATCGCCTGCCAAAGGTAAACGACTTTCGCCAACTGGCACTAATGTCACTCATGCCAGCCATACCATCAAGTTTGACGAAATTGTCCGTCACATAAGCATAGCCAGCCTTGAAGCGAGCACCACGAGTCGGGAAGTACCAATCATCCTCGCTATTGTAATTGAGGCGGGCACGATAGCTGACGTAATGTTCATTATTGAGGGTAACATCTGTTGACTGCTCCGACTCGAGCTTGTCGCGATAGTGCATGTAGTCCCAACGCAAACCCACTTGGATATTCAGGTTGCGGAAGTCGTGGTTGATGGGCACTGCCTCTGCCTGGAACTGATTGTAGAGGACGCTGTAGTCGCGACTGCCACGAACATAACAATCAATATCGTTGCGGCGATAAGTAAAGCTCAGGCTGGGACGTATAAAGTTGCGAGGATGGACAGTCAGCTCACCGCGAGCCATGATGCGCTTGCCCAGACGAACCGTCAGCTCTGTGTTGGTGGGCACAGCAGCCTTCAGGGGCACCTCAAGTCCCAACAGAAGGGCTGCGTACTCTTCTGTGTCGAAACGCAAACCAACGTGAGCTTGTGCCACCTTGCGGTTACCTGCAGTCAGAGCAACATGCACGCCGTCTGCGTCGGGCAGCAACCGACACTCGGCCGTCTTGAAGAAGAGGTCCACTCGCATCGATGTAGTGAGCTGTTGCTGCAGGTTGGCATCGATGCTGTCCGTTCTGTTCAAATGGAACTTCTGCCTGAGGAAGCGCTCGTCCTGCGGCGTCATGTTCTCGAAGATAAAGCTCTTCACATACTGCCGCTCGGTCATCACCTTCGGACGAAGCGGATGATGTATGGTGGGACGGAAGTCATCGCCGATACCTATCTTCTGCTTCAGGGCCATCAGCTCGTCCCAATGCTGCATGGCTTCCTCCTCGCCTCGACGAACAAGGGTATCGATGGCAACCGAAGAGAAGCTTGCTGTATTATAGCCCGATGTGTTGACCTGCAGATGCAAGTCCGTAATGGAAAGGTTCTCTTCGACCTTGTTCTTACAGTTCACATCGACAATCTGGCTGAGGATGCCAAGCGTGCCTTTGATGTCATCTGCCGTCTTTGCCTCGCCCTGCACGGTGACGCCAATGATGATGTCGGCTCCCATCTCGCGGGCAATGTCGGCAGGATAGTTGTTCTTCAAGCCACCATCAACCAGCACCTTGTCGCCCAGCCTGACGGGAGCAAAGGCAGCAGGAATGGCCATCGAAGCACGCATGGCTTGTGGCAACCTGCCGCTATGGAAGTCAACCTCGCTGTTGTCGATGATGTTCGTCGCCACACAAGCAAAAGGAATCTTCAAGTCCTTCGAGAAGTCGAGCGAGTCGGTGTAGCCCGTACAGAGCTGTCCGAAGAGCTCTGCCAAGTTCTTGCCCTTGATGATGCCACCTTCGCTGGACTTGTTCTTCTTGCTGAAAGAAAGTCCTGTGGAAAAGACATAAGTGTATTGCTTGCTGCGGTCGTTAAGGCTCTGGTTGCGAAGGTCCTCCTTATCGGTAATGACGTAGCTCCAGTCCTGTTTGCGCACTACAGAGTCGAGCGAGTTAGCATTGTAACCGATGGCATACAAGCCGCCTATGATGCTGCCCATCGATGTGCCGGTAATGACATCGACAGGAATGCCTGCCCGCTCCAAGACCTTCAGCACACCAATATGTGCCATTCCCTTCGCTCCGCCACCACTCAAGACAACACCCACCTTCTTCCTGCCCGCAGGAATACTATCCTGCTGAGCACTCAGATTGCAACACAACAGAACCGCTATGACAAGCAACCAAAACTTCCTCTTCATAACTATGAACTATGGACTATGAAGCTTTAGCTCGACGTTAGTCAACTATGAAGCTTTAGCTCGACGTTAGTCAACTATGAATTATGAACTATGAATTAAATTAAATTTAAGTTTCGGAAGTTATAAGATGGAGTTAAATAGGAAGTTACGCCAGCGTTGCTGGCTGGAAGTAAAGCACTTCGTGCTGGACGATAGCCTTGGATGCTAGCAGCTTCGTTTACTATTGTCCATTTTAACTTCCATGAGTGTAGCGAATTAACTTCTTCGGCGAACGCCTCAGGCGCAGGCGGAGCCATTTTTACTTCCATTTTTACTTCCGAAAGTTCAGTAATAAAGATGTTTGCCTGCCGCAAGGGTGTTGAGCATGAGCATGCAAATCGTCATTGGCCCTACTCCACCTGGAACAGGTGTTATGTAGGAACAAAGAGGAGCCACGTTCTCGAAATCGACATCGCCTTGCAGACGGAAGCCGCTCTTCTTCGTGGCATCAGGCACTCGCGTGGTGCCCACATCAATAACGACTGCTCCCTTCTTCACCATGTCGGCCTTGAGGAAAGCAGGCTGTCCGATGGCTGCGATAATAATGTCTGCTTGCAAGCATTCCTCTTTTAGGGTCTTGCTGCGACTGTGGCAAACAGTTACGGTGGCGTCGCCATACTGCTTCTGCATCATGAGCTGTGCCATTGGTTTGCCCACGATGTTGCTGCGACCAAGGATGACGCACTTCTTGCCGCTCGTCGGTATCTCGTAACGGCGAAGCAGCTCGAGGATGCCCTTTGGCGTGGCACTGATATAGCAAGGAAGTCCTATTGCCATTCTTCCGACGTTGATGGGATGGAAACCATCCACGTCTTTCTTATAGTCGATGGCTTCGATGACTTTCTGTTCGCTGATGTGCTTGGGCAGGGGAAGCTGCACGATGAAACCATCGACGGATGCATCCTTGTTGAGTTTGTCCACTTCTGCAAGCAGTTGCTCCTCGGTGATGTCGTCCTCGAAACGAAGCAGCGTGCTTTGGAAGCCGCAAGCCTCGCAAGCAAGCACCTTGTTACGCACGTACGTCTCGCTTCCCCCGTCGTGTCCTACAAGGATGGCTGCAAGGTGCGGACGCTTGCCACCCTTCGAAACAATGTCTTCTACCTCTTTCTTAATCTCTGCCTTAATCGTGGCAGCAGTCTGTTTTCCGTCAATCAGTTCCATATCCGACTATGAACTATGAACTATGAATTATGAATTATGAACTATGAACTATGAACTATAAACTACATTCCCGGCATTCTGCCTTTCATCATGGCCGCCATTTGTTGCATCTTACTCTTGTCCGTGACGAGCTTCATCATCTTGCGTGTCTGGTCGAACTGCTTGATGAGCTTGTTCACCTCTTGTATGTTGGTGCCAGAGCCCTTTGCCAATCGCATGCGGCGGCTCGTGTTGAGGCATTCGGGATGGGTTCGCTCGCTGGGAGTCATGCTGAGGATAATGGCTTCGATGTTCTTGAAGGCATTATCGTCGATGTCCATGTCCTTGATGGCTTTGCCCACACCAGGTATCATGCCTGCCAAGTCCTTGAGGTTGCCCATCTTCTTGATTTGCTGAATCTGCTTGTAGAAGTCGTTGAAGTCAAATTGGTTCTTCTTGATCTTCCTTTCCAGGCGGCGAGCTTCTTCCTCGTCATATTGCTCCTGAGCCCTCTCGACAAGCGAAACGATGTCGCCCATGCCAAGGATTCTGTCGGCCATTCGGCTTGGGTGGAACGGGTCGAGCGCCTCCATCTTCTCGCCAGTACCGACGAACTTGATGGGCTTGTTGACGACACTGCGAATGCTAAGAGCAGCACCGCCTCGTGTATCGCCGTCGAGTTTAGTGAGAATGACACCCGTGTAGTCCAACCTGTCGTTGAACTCCTTTGCCGTATTCACGGCATCTTGACCTGTCATGGCGTCCACGACGAACAGTATCTCGTCGGGCTGAACAGCATCACGAATGTCTTGTATCTGCTGCATCAGTTCCTCATCGACAGCCTGACGACCTGCCGTATCGATGATGAGCACGTCGAATCCCTGAGCCTTGGCATGCTGGATGGCGTTCTTGGCAACAAGCACGGGGTCGGTAGCGCCTTCTTCTATATGAACGGGAACGCCCACCTGTTCGCCCAAAACACGAAGCTGTTCCATGGCTGCAGGGCGGAAAGTGTCGCAGGCGGCAAGCAAAGGATTCTTTCCTCGCTTTTCCTTGAGCAACTTTGCCAGCTTGCCACTCATCGTGGTTTTACCTGCACCATTCAGGCCAGCCATAAGGATGATGGCAGGATGGCCTTTCAGGTTCATGTCGGTGGTCTCTCCACCCATCAACTCGGCCAGTTCATCGTGCACAATCTTGACCATTAATTGCTGTGGTTTGATGGCCGTCAGAACGTTCTGACCAAGTGCTTTCTGCTTAACAGTATCAGTGAAGGACTTTGCTACCTTGTAGTTGACGTCTGCATCAAGCAGGGCTCTACGCACATCTTTCAGCGTTTCGGCAACATTTATCTCAGTTATCTTGCCTTCGCCTTTCAGTATCTTGAACGACCGCTCGAGCCGTTCGCTTAAGTTTTCAAACATATCTTGAATTTTGAATTTATTTATTTTGAATTTCGAGGCTCGCCTCGACGAGTGGCATCACCACCTTGCTCAGCACTTTGTCGTTGAGGAAATGTTCGCCTTCGAAGAGTCGCATCTGTTCCTTTCCGTAGTGTTTCAGGAAGTCGCTCTGGCAATTGACAAGTTTGTCCTGCGTGCCAAAGAGGCCCCAAACCAGGGCTTTCTCGTTGGCGTCGATGCCTTTGAAACTCTCCTTCTCGACCTGTTGGAAGGCCTGAATCATGGCTTTGTCAACCTTGAACTCTGTTGCGCCGTCTTGTCTCTTATTGCGGAATTCACGCTTGCCCAAGCCTCGAAAGGTCAGCAGCCGAGCCATGTGGAACGACGGATTGACCAGGATGCGCTTCACACCCCTGAGTTGCTCGCCATAGAGGGCTCCCATACTGGTTGCCACGATGAGGTCTGGCTGCTCGTTTGCCACAAGTTCTTTGAGGAAAGTGATTGCCTCGATGGGATCAACAGGCACGTCGGGGCTGACCACCTGCACGCCTTTCGGATAGAGGTGGTTGCGCATCTGAGTGGCAGAACCTGTGCTGCCGGCCGATGCAAAGCCGTGAATGTAGAGCACCTTTTTCACGGCTGCAAATTTACAAAGAAATTTCGAGACCCCAAAATTCCTACTAAGGAATTTGCCAAAACAAACGACACAGATACAAATTGCCCTCCGAAAGTCGAACCTTCGGAGGGCAATTCCGTCGAACACTCCCCCAAAAAGGGAGCTGTACGTTTCTTACTTCAGGGTAACTGTCACTACCTTGTCAGCTTCAGCTACTACCACCTTGTCTTCGCGGAGCAACCAGCCGAGAGCCAGATACAAGTCCTTGTCGGCCTTGATCTTAGCAGCCTTCTTCAGGTCCTTAGTGTTCAGTGAACCATTCTCATTGAGGGCAGTCCAAACTGCACCTGCCAATGTTCCAACTAATGCTGTCATGACTTTTGAATTTTTTAGTTCGTTATTCCTTAAAAAATCTAATTCTCTCAATTAATCTGGGTGCAAAGGTACGTCAACTTCCACAAATCTGCAAGCATAATCACACTTTTTTTATGTTATTTGACATATATTTGATATTTATCAAGCACCTTTGGGTGTTTATTTCAGAAAAAAGTATAAATTTGCGACTCCAAAATCGAGAATTATGAATAAGGTATTAGTCATTTCCTGCTTTATTTTGATGGCTTTTGGGGCTTGCAAGCGCGAGACTAAGGACGAGCGATTCCAACGGGAGTTCCTGCAGTTCACGCAAAAGGAATGCCCAAAGTTCGTGGACGAATGGACAAAACTGGACAGTGCCGTCTATGACATTGAGAGTCGAACACTTACATACTTCTATACGGTAAAGGGCGAGCTCGACGACGAGGCGGTTTACACCAACGAGCAGATGATTTCCGACTTCCACGACACTATCCTGAAGGGCTTGAAAGGCAGCCTCCAGCTGAAGGTCTATAAAGACGAAAGTATTTCCTTCCGCTACAACTATTGCAGCGAGACGACCGGCAAGCAGTATCTGGAATTCACTTTCACCCCCGAAGATTATAATTAAAGTGCTGAAAGTCATCCACTACGCCGACCTCTTGGTCGATACGGCCTCGCATCAGGTCTTGCAATCGGGCAAGCCTGTGACGCTCACAGAAACGGAGTATCGTTTGTTGCTCTATCTGTTGAGGAATCAGGGGGTTGTGTGTCGGCGAGACGATATCATCGAGGATGTTTGGGGCGAGCGTTTCCTCTACGATACGGGAACGCTGGACGTCCACCTCTCTTCGCTGCGACACAAACTGGGCTGGACGAAAGAAGGTCCCGTTCGTGCCATTCGGGGCGTGGGGCTCATTCTGCCTCATGAGGCTCCCGAACCCGAGGTCGTGAAGATTGACGCTTTTCTGCGCGAACTGCTTATGTGTCACGAGGAAGCGATACTCAAGAAGGACATCCGCTGCTACCTTCGCCTGACACCTTTTGTTTATGAGATCATGGTGGACGAGGCCATCTTGCGACAAATCTTCTCCGCCGTCTTTTCCCTGTTCCTCAGGCACGCCCCAAAGGGTGCCAGATGGGAGATTTCCTCGCAACTGACCGTTCGGGAGTACACCTTGACGCTCACCTCAACTGGCAGCTGCCCCGACTTCAACGAGCTGGCCAGCGCAAGGCAACAGGCCGCTTTCCTGGGCATCCCAATCCGCATGGGCAACAAGCAAACTGCAGAGGGAATGCTGATGGGCGTCGAGCTTAGCATCCCAATGGACAGCTCCGAATCCTGAGACATCTTAAGTCTATCTTAAGGAAAAGCCGCGAAACTTTCCGTACCTTTGCGGCCGAAAATCAAAACACAGAATCATGCTTAAAATATCAATTCTAAACTCTACACATTATCCATTAACTAAACTAACAACTATTTTAGCCTCGCTCTCCCTCCTCCCGCTCATGGGAGCTGGGGGAGCACTTTATGCCAACGAGGCGGACACCATTTCCGTGCACGAGATGGACGAAATCGTGGTGGTCAGCACACCCAAGGAACATGCTGCCCTTCGCGACCAAGCCCTCTCCTCATCGACATTTGGCGCAAGACAAATGCAGGAGAAGAGCATCGACAACATCAAGGACTTGACCGCTCACGTTCCTGGACTCTTCATCCCCGCTTACGGAAGCCGACTGACCAGCAGCATCTACCTGCGTGGCGTGGGCAGCCGCATCGGCACACCGGCCATCGGGATGTATGTCGATGACGTTCCACTGGCCAATATGAGCAGCATGGATCAAGACCTCAGCGACGCCGACCGCATCGATGTTCTGCGAGGCCCCCAAGGCACACTCTTCGGGCGCAACACGATTGGCGGCCTCATTCGCGTCTATACCAAGAACCCCATGAACTACCAGGGCACCGACCTGATGCTGGGTGGTGCTACATATAATAATTATCGCGCACGCGTGACCCACTACCATCGCCCCTCCGAACGCTTTGCCTTCAGCGCTGGCGTCGGCTACGAGCACCTTGGAGGCTTCTTCAAGAACGAAGCGCTCGGCGGCAAACGCGTGGACCGCAGCGACGACATCTCGGCTCGCTGGCGAGGCATCTTCGTGCCCTCCGATAAGGTGCGACTCGACCTCTCGGCACGTTACCAATGGACCAGGCAGGGCGGCTATCCCTATGCTGCTCAGCAAGGCCCCGATGCCGGACTGGTGGCATACAACCGCGAGTCGAGCTACCTGCGCCACCTCCTCTCCCTTGGCCTCAATGCCGAACACGACCTCGGCCGCGTCATGATGACCAGCACCACCGGCTTCCAGTTCCTCCGCGACGACATGTTCATGGATCAGGACTTCTCCCGCCAAGACCTCTACAGCCTCCAGCAAAAGCAGAACAGCAAGGTCCTGAGCGAAGAGATTGCCGTCAAGTCGAAGGGCGACAGCCGTTGGCAGTGGACCTCCGGCCTTAACTTCCAGTACCAGTGGCTCCGCACCGAAGCGCCCGTCACCTTCTATCAGGAGGGCGTCGATTGGCTCTCCCAGATTATCAACCGCAGCCTGCCCGACCTCACGGCACAAGGCATGGGCCCGATGTCCATCACCCTGAACAACACCATCATGCCCATGGGCGGCGTCTTCCAGACCCCTACCCTCACCGCCGGACTCTTCCACCAGTCAACCGTCGAAATCGTCAAGAACCTCTACCTCACCGCTGGCATCCGACTCGATTACGAGCACTACAAGATGAGCTACGACGCACCCAGCAGCGTCGATTTCGACTTCGCCATGCCGGCACACGGCATGAACGTCGAGTTCAACGACATGAATGTCACCCCAACCTTCCGCGGCAAGACGAGCAACCACAACTGGCACGTCCTGCCAAAGGCATCGCTGAAATACGACTTCGGCAAGACCGGCAACATCTACGCATCCGTCAGCCGCGGCTATCGCTCCGGAGGCTATAACGTGCAGCTCTTCAGCGACCTGCTACAGACCGAGATGCGACGCGAGATGATGAGCGCCATCGATGCCGGAACAGAAGCCTACCTGACCAACCTCTTCTCGCGCATCCCCTCCGTGCCGCCTGGGCACGTCGATATGATTATGGGACGCATGCGTGCCGGAATGCCCAACATACCGGAGCCCAATGTAGCCGAAACGACCTACTACAAACCCGAGACGGCTTGGAACTACGAGCTGGGCACACACCTGAGCTTCCTCGACGGACGCATCAAAGCCGACCTCGCAGCCTTCTGGATTGAGACTCGCGACCTGCAAATCAGCCAAATGGCAGAGAGCGGAATGGGTCGCGTCACCATCAACGCTGGCAAGAGCCGCAGCCGTGGCGTAGAAGCATCCCTCTGGGCAGCCGTCACCGACGCCCTCACCGTCAACGCCTCCTACGGCTTCACCCACGCCATGGCGACCCTGCAGGATGCCGACGGCAACGACCTGCGCGTCCGCGTGCCCTTCGCACCCCGCCACACCGCATCCCTCGCCACCAGCTACACCTGGCACACCCGCGGCTGGCTGCAGGACATCACCCTCGCTGCCATCGGAAAAGGCATAGGACGCATCTACTGGACACGCGAGAACGACATCTCGCAGCCCTTCTACGCCCTGCTCGACGCACGGCTCACCCTGCGCCACAGCGACCTCGAGCTGTCCCTCTGGGGCAACAACCTGACCAGCACCCACTACAACGCCTTCAGCTTCGTCACCCGCGGCCAGGTCTTCGCGCAACAGGGCACACCAACACAAATAGGAGCCGACATTAGAATAAAATTCTGATTACATAACTGGCGAAAGAAGGATTTTACAAAATGTAAGCGAAAACACCCTTTTCGCTTACACACCCCTTTTTCGACGTTTTTAGGAGTGTGCAATAATTGACGCTTTGATAGATTTCAGCACAAAATGCTGACAATTTATCAAAATGGCATCTAAGTATAATGGCGCTTAGGGAGTCAGAAGAATTGTGTCAGCCCAATCCATATCCCACTTGACATTGAAGCCGGGCTGCACGCTGGGCACATCGTCGTCGCTCTTTTCGAAGAGTTTGCCTTGCCAAGTCGTCAGATAATTGATGCGGAGAGGAACATCATTAAAGCGCTTCTCGTAAAGCACTGCATTGCCTTGCCCGAGAGCCTGAACGGTGTAGCTGCCATTCGTCTGTTCCGAAGGGAGGAAAAGATAGACAGTGAAGTCTAAGCCTTCCGTGCCGACATAACTATTAGGCACGCTTATCTCCGAAGTCCGACCTGTGCTTTGTTTCGCAAGCCCAGTCATAGCATCTAGCACAGTGCCACCAACAGAACAGGTGAAGCGCATCGCCTTCAGCTCGGCAGGGATGGCATCTTCAGCCTTTACACGAAAAGCAGCCACAACATGCTTAAGCGTAATCTCTTTGTTGAGGTTTGAACCCTCGCTAAGAGTGAACTCTTCCTGGTAAAGAAACGTATTAGGCACATAATCGTCTGCCCAAGAAATATGATTAAGGGAAGCTATGTTGCAAGCCTTCTTTCCATTATAGCCCAGCACCAGAATGCGGTATCGGCCATAAGGCAAACTGACAGAAAACTGCGAGAACTCCAGTGGTTTATCCATATAGTCATCACTCTTATGCAGGACAGTGGGAGAAACAATCTCTTTTGTATCAGCATCGAAGACCGTAAGGGAGAGATTGGCAAGCGTCATGCTTATTGTTTCCGCCCTTGTTGTCACAGTTGAAGATGAGATATCGTCGAAACTGACCTGCCTGTAGTTACTGACAGAGAATGTAACGGTGCCTTGTCCCTCTGGAGCTATCGTATCATCAAGACTGGACTGACAAGACATCAAGAGAAACATAAAACAAGGGATAAGGAACAGGAATAGATTCTTGATATTCTTCTGAAAAGACATATTGTGTGATTTATTTGTTTCTGCATGCAAATTTACAGATTATTTCTTCATTATTCAATTTATTTATTGTAATTTTGCGGTAAATATTCAAATCATTGCAGTTGCGGTATGAGTTTAGCTTTAATTATTCTGCTGGGATGGGGCGTCTTTGTCTGCCTGGTGTTTCTGTTGCTCTGGGGCGACACTATCTACTACAAATACAATCTGCCGAAGGTCTGCAAGAAGGTGCTGGATGCCTTTACGGAGGAGGAATAGCCTGCTGCTCTGCTGCCTGCTGCTGGCTTGTTGCCAGAAGACGGACTTGACGGTGGAGCCTGATGGTGCCGGTGCGGCGGGTGAGGCGACACGGGCTGTACGCCTTGTCGGCACGGGCGAGGGTACGAGGGACTGCCCCTATACCATAGCGGATTTTTGTACCTTGGAGCTCTCGGCCGACGAGCCGGTATGGGTGGTTGGCTATGTGGTGGGCACTGCGCCGCGCTCGATGGGCAATGCCGTCTTCTCTGCTGATGCCGACAACGGGAGTAACATCCTGCTCTCGTCCGACTCGCTCTGCACAGACATTGCGCTCTGCATCCCCGTGGAGCTCTCTACGGCGAGGAGCAAGGCGAGCTTCTCGTTGCCCGCAAACGCGGGGCACTTCCGCAAGTGTCTGCTGATAGAGGGTGTGCCCTCGACCTACCTATACACAAAAGGCCTGCGGAGGGTTTCTGCAGGCCTTTGGATGGACGGCTTCGACATCTCTTCGGTCGAGCCGACGGTATGGGGTTCTATCGAAATCTGACTCTTTACTTCTTCACAGCAAAGACGAGTGCCACGACGGATGCGACGACGCCCAGAATGGACGAACCGGCTCCGAGGAAGGTGTAGAAGGCACTGCTCTTGACAGTCTGGCTCTTGTTGGGCTCGACGTAGATGAGGTCGTTCTGCTGGACGTAGTAGGCTGGGCTCTGGAAGATGTCGGTGTTGGTGAGGTCGATGTAGTACTTCCTGCGCTCGCCATTCTCTTCGCGATAGAGGGTTATCTTCTTGCGCAATCCGGTATCGGCGACATCGCCGCAGCGGGACAGGACGTCGAGGATGGTGTTGCGCTCGCTGGTGAGGTTGACGACTTGCGGGTTCTTGACAGCTCCGAGCACTGCGACGCGGGCATTGAGCAGGCGAACGGTCACTTCGGGGTCTTTGATAAGGTTGGCTGCGATGATGCTCTCCTCGATGCGACGGGCTGCCTCGTCGGAGGTGAGGCCTGCCACCGAGACGCGTCCCACGGCTGGCAGGACGACGAAGCCTTCGTTGCTGACGGTATAGCCATAGGCGTTTGTCATGGAGCCGGCGGTGGACATGTTCTGGGAACTGGTGTTGCCAGCGGTACCCATCGTGACGTCTTGTGCGAAGATGCTAAGCAGTGCGGGCTCAGAACAGGTGACTTTGATGAGAATCTGGTCGGCGGGCTTGAGTCGCATCTCGTATTGTTGCATGATTTTCTGTCCGTCCTGGAACACCTGATCGGGGTCTTGGAAATAGACAATCTTCTTTGTTGACACGCAGCTCGACATCATGAGCACTGCCATGATGGCAAGCAAGAGGGATGATTTCTTCATTGTATTGGGAAGTTAAATGGTTAGCGGTTAGAGGTTAGAGGTTAGGGGTTAGGGGTTAGTGGTTCTTGGATGCTCTAGCACCTTCCGCCTGCGCCTGAGGCATTTGCCGAAGAAGGCGCGCTTTTAATGCGCGGGAAGGGGTTAGAGGTTAGTGGGTTCGTTATTTGTGGTGCAAAGGTAAGAAAAAGATTAGAGATTAACGATTAGTGTGCGGGAGTTTTTTCGTATTTCCTATCATTTTTCATTTTTAACTTTTCATTTTTCATTTTTATGTTGTACCTTTGTCCCCCAGAAACACAGATAAGACAAAAAAAAGATTATGACTATTGCTGTTGACTTCGACGGAACGATTGTGGAACACCGTTACCCGGAAATCGGTAAGGAGCTGCCCTTCGCTACGCAGACGCTCAGGATGCTGATTGAACAGCGCCACAAACTGATTCTGTGGAGCGTGCGCGAGGGCAAGCTGCTGGACGAGGCGGTGGAATGGTGCAGGAAGAGAGGCGTGGAGTTCTATGCCGTGAACAAGGACTTCCCCGAAGAGGTGGAAGGCAAGAACCGCAGCTTCAGCCGCAAACTGAAGGTTGACATGTGGATTGACGACCGAAACGTGGGCGGACTGCCCGATTGGGGAACCATCTATCAGATGATTACCGAAAGGAAGTCGTACGAACAGATCATGATGGAACGCTTCTCGACGGAACAACCGAAACCGAAAAAGAAGTGGTGGCAGTTTTAGAAGGAAGAGGTTAGAGGTTAGAAGTTAGAGGTGAGAGGTGAAAATTGCTCGATAAAAGAAAATTCTTTCCGCTTCTGCATTAATTCTTAATTATATTTCTTATCTTTGCAGTGCAAAAGTACACATAAACTCATAATATTATGAACAAACAGAACTTGGGTATCATCCTGATTGTGCTGGGCGCTTTGCTGCTCATCATTAGTTACTTCGCCGATTTGGTGGACTACAATTTCTACAACATCGGTGCACTGGTCATCATCATTGCCGGCATCGTGACGCATATCGTCATAACGAAGCGCTCGTAGCGACCTGACCTTTCACTTTTTTCTACTAAACAAAGAAGCCATGTTTACCACCCGAATTAAAATGGCTGTGTTTGCTGTGCTGTGCTGTGGACTGAACGCCCAAGCCCAGTTTGACGACTCTTATGACGTGGAGGAATGGACGCTCGACGACGAAGAGGTCGCACCAAAGCCACAGCACAAGGAATACAAAAACGCTTTCTACCTGCAGTACTCGCCATCGAGATATCAAGTGGGCGAGGATGCTGAACGCGTGAAATTCAACGAGTTTACGCTTGGTTATAGCCGCTTCATTGAAGTCGTGGAGGATATGCCGTACTTCGTGGAAGTGGGCGCAAACATGAAGTTCTCGTGGGAGACAAGCGTAATGAGCGGCCGTGCATTGACCTTCCGAATCCCCGTCAATGTGATTTACAAATGGTATCCCTGGAGCAAGAAGGACTTTGCCATCGCTCCCTTTGCCGGAGCCTCGTTGCGCGCCATTGCCATGGCTCGGGAACATACTGGCGAGAAGAGCACCAATCTGCTGTGCGATGGCGGATGGAAGAGCTTTCAGGTAAGCTGGCAAGTTGGCCTGCGCTTCTATTTGGACCGCTACTTCTTGGGAGTCAGCTACTCAAGGGACTTCCGCGATTCGAGCAAATATCCTGGCGTACGTGAAAGCGGCGTACACTTTGGCGTTTGTTTCTAAGAAACTTCTCCGCTTATTCAACCAGACGTATCACCTCGTCGAACGTATTGGCCACAAGCACGTAATCGCTCAGTGGCTTGTTGATGACGTTTCGCCGCTCGAGCGCTCGGAACATCTGGAACAACTCGTCCCAGAACCCATCGATGTTCCAGAAAAGCACACGTTTGCTATGAATCCCGATTGTGTTGGCCGCCAAAACGGTAAAGACCTCGTCGAGGGTCCCCACGCTTCCAGGCATAGCAATGATGATGTCCGAGCGGTCGATGATGCCCTGTTTGCGCTGGTTCAGGTCTGGCGTCAGAACCATCTCGTCGATGAAACCGCTTACCCTATCGTTATCGACCAGAATCTGCGGAACGACTCCCTGCACGCGACCGCCACTCTCGTGAACCGAACGGGCTAAAGTCTCCATCAATCCGCAATTCGCACCGCCATAAACAAGCGTCCTCCCTTGGTGACCAATCCATTCGCCAAGGCGCTTCGCCTCCTCGTAGAACACCGGTTCCATCCGGTTCGACGATGCACAAAAGATTCCTATATTCCTGTTCATACGACCTTTTAGGCGTTAAGTTTCGAAGCCCTCATCTATCGTTTCCAGCCAATCGCTTTGTAGCCTTTCCGTCCGGATCGAGTTGAATATATACGCCGCTTTGTGGCTTTTCGATGCGACGACCACTCAAATCATAATAGATAGGCTGACCGGCTGGCTGGATTTCCGTTATTCCAGTAGCATCTCCAAGCAGGAACTCGATGGCGGTAACCTCGGTTCCGTCGGCGCATTGTGGCTCGAGATAAGCTCGAAGGCCGTTCTGCTTGATGGAATTCTTGTAGCTGTAGAACCTGTTGCTCGTCAAATAGAAACTGCCCAAAGGCAAAACGCTCTTGGGGTAATACCCGGTGAAAATCAGCTTATTGCCAGCTCTGTCGCTCAACTTGATGGGGCTATTGACAGTAGTCTTGACGTTAAGCCCGTTATCGGGAGTCAGCTCGAAGTCGTTTATGGTGGCTTGGGTGCGAACAAGGCAAGGACGCCCCGCCCTGATGGACGTAACCTCGTCGAACGCCACATACCATTTCTCGCCACCCGAATCGAAAGCACAAGGCTCTCGAACCTCAGTTCCCTCGCCAAGCAACTCCGTTATCTGAGTTGCCGACAGGTTGAAAGGCAAGCAAAGCGTCGTCCAAATATGCCTAGGAAACCTCTTGTTCACCTTTATGCTAAGGCAAACACCTCCATCGGGAACCGTGGTGGAAGTCTCGTCGAAAACAATCTGCTCGATGGGCTCGCCCGTCCGATAAATGCCACAATCGAAATAAGCGCCGCCAGTATTCTGCTGAACCAGAGCAGCAATAACATTGCGCCCCCGCCTCAAGTATCGGGAAACATTCTTCTCGATAGGTGTGTCGGTAGTCCATCCATCTTCCGAAAGCACCTGCGTGCCATTGATGTAGAGCTTGTAATCGTCATCATGGAAGACGCGAAGGGTATGGGGCAACAACGAGGTAAAGCCGTCGAGATAAAACTCCCGACGAATCCAATAACAGTTGTACTCGCCCGTCCAGCGCGACACATAAGGCAAACCGTAATTGGGACTTCCCATCGGGAAAACTGCTTCCTGCCACTCGCTATCATCGTAATCCATACGATACCAACCAGTAGCCGGAGCCTTCAAAGCATCGACAGCACTGGAAGTTTGCGAGGCAGCATCCTTGCAATAAATACGCCCATCCCACGGGACATCACTGCCCATTGGCAAAACCCATTCGGGTCCTGGGGCCGGAGGAGCTGTTGCAGTTGCCTGACAATTCGTAATTATGGCATCAACGAGCAATTGGCCTCGCGTATCATGACTGGAGAAAGTGAGCTCATAACGGTCGGTTCCCGCAAAGTCCATCAGGATGACACCCGTCGGTCCACTATGGGACCTAAGGTAATTCAACGCAAGTTCGTTGCACTTTTCAGCGCAATCAGCCACATAATGATTATTGATAATGTAGTTCTCCTTCGTGAAACCCGATGTGTGATTGATGTAGAACTTGCCTGTCGTACCAGCCATTGCCTCGCTCAAGAGGCGTTCTATATCAGCCTTCTTCTTGTTGAGATTATCCGAGGAAGCTGCGTTATAGATGTCCTGAATGCGGCAGGGAAGCTCATCGCCAAACTTGCCTCGATAGGTCATATCGAAGGTTGCGTTGTCTTGCCAACTATCAACCCTCACCGCACCATAGTTACTATCTCCCCAACTTTCACGGCTCAACACAAGCATCTTGCCACGCATCTGCTCGACAGTCAGGTAGGGATTGAGTTCCAGCAAACGAGAAGAATGGGCGTCCAACACCTGTTTCATCTTCTCGCCCCAATTGCCGTTGCCCAATTCATTCTTTAGAAAGACGATAAGAAACTCGCCCGGATGGTCCGCCAAAAAGCTGTCGTAAGTGTTGAAAATGCTATTCAGCGTCTCGCTCCCATGCGTTGAAGAACCATGATAAATAACCAGATTACTTCCATTAATGCCTGGCCGGAGGTCAAAAGCTCGCACGCCAAGCGAAAGCTGGTCCTTGATGGAATAGCGCTGACACTCGGCATTCCAACTAAATCCCTTAGTGCCTGCATCATGAGTTCCTGGGATGGAAAGGCTGCGCAACGGTGCTCTTCCTGGCAGAGAAGCCATCCAATTCTGGCGGTCAAGGTCTGCATAAACCTCAAACACAAACAGAAGAAGCAACACGCTCCACAAGTACCTAAGCAGCTTCATCCCAGTAACAAGACTTATCTTTGCTTGCGACGTGCCAGAGGGTCTCCCGTATTACTATCTTGGAAAGCCTGTTCCACCTCTGGAACCATCTCAAGAATCTTACCGTTTCGGCACACCACAAGGCTCTGGTTGGCAGCATGTGCTCGTTGCAAAAGGCGGATCTGAGCACGACGAACGCCCTCGTCTATGAGGCGTTGCATCTCGAGTATCTCTTTCTCTTTCATGCCTTCTCGCCCTCCTCCGGCTTGCCGTATTGTTCCTGAAGCTTTGCAAAAGCCTCTTCTTCATAAACCATTACCTTGTCTCCACCCAGCCCGGATGCGAGATGGACAGCAGGGCAGTCGCTATTATCATAGAGCGACCAGCTGTCCACAACCGGCATGTAGAGCTGGAACAGGTTGCTCAAACCTGCTTCGTAACGACGCAAAATAACGTCGGTAGGTATGTTGTGACCGCCCATCGCAACGCGTTTTGCCACTCGAGCAATGGCCTGTTCGGGCGTGCTCAACAGGAAGAAAAGCAGCGTCACAAAGTAGCCACGCTTCTGTGCTTGCTTGATGAGCTTCACGTACGACCGCGTCGCCAAAGTCGTCTCGAAGGCAAAGGTCTCGCCTTCTTTCAGGAGATAGATGATGCGGTCTATCATGAGTCGGCCAGCTTGAATGGCCACACCTTCGGGATTGAAGGGCGAAAGACCTGCTGCTATCTCGTCGGCATTGACGAATTCGCGGCAACCCAACATCTCCGGCAATACCGTGAACGAGGCAGTTGTCTTGCCCGCACCATTGCAACCGGCTATGATGTAAAGGTTCATTTTCTTCTTTTCCATATCTCTCTTATTTGTTTTTTCCTTTCTTCTTCATGTTTGGAATGGTCTCGCCCTTGAGCAAATCGGGTCGAAGCCTTTGTGTCCGCTCGATGCTTTGCTGCAATTCCCACTCCTTTATCAAGCGCTCGTTACCCGAAAGCAAGACCTCGGGCACCTTCCAACCCTTGTATTCAGCCGGCCTTGTATATACCGGAGCCGCCAAGAGATTGTCCTGAAACGAATCGGAGAGAGCGCTTTGCTCGTCGCCAATTGCTCCTGGAAGGATGCGAACGATTGCATCCGCCATTACGGCTGCCGCAAGTTCTCCTCCCGTCAAGACATAATCGCCAATGCTAACCTCCTTAGTTATAAGGTGTTCGCGAATGCGATAATCGATGCCTTTATAGTGTCCGCAAAGGATAATGATGTTCTCGCAAAGCGAAAGACTATTGGCCATCGGTTGGTCGAACTGTTCCCCATCGGGTGTCGTGAAGATAATCTGGTCGTAATGACGCTCGGCTGTTAAGGCTGAGATGCATCGGTCAATAGGTTCACATTGCATCACCATACCGGCGAAACCGCCAAAAGGATAGTCGTCCACGCGCCTCCATTTGTCCAATGTATAGTCGCGCAGATTGTGGATATGTATTTCCACCAAACCCTTCCTTTGTGCCCTTCCGACAATAGACTCCTGCATGAAGCCCTCAATCAGTTCGGGTAATACGGTTATGATGTCTATTCGCATAACTTACGTCACTTATTCGCAGATTCCAATTATCTCTTTAACGCTCTTGAAACCATGTTTCTCGAGGTACTCATTAATACCTTGAGCAACCTTGGCACTAATGGTCGGATCAAGGAAATTGGCTGTTCCAATCTCTATTGCAGAAGCCCCCGCCAACAGGAACTCTATTGCATCCTTCGCACAGCTAATGCCTCCAAGACCGATAACAGGCACTTGAACCGCATGAGCCACCTGGTAAACCATTCGCAAAGCAACTGGTTTAATACAAGGACCGCTGAGTCCTCCCGTTCCGATACTCAAGATGCGTTTACGCTTTTCTACGTCGATGGCCATTCCCATCAAAGTGTTTATGAGGCTAACTGCATCAGCTCCAGCATCTTGTACGGCAAGAGCAATGTCCGTAATGCTTGTAACATTTGGCGAGAGCTTCACGATGAGCGTCTTCTTGTAAGCTTCCCTAACGGCCTTTACGACACTCGACGCTCCTTCGGTCGTTGTACCGAAAGCCATTCCGCCATGTTTGACGTTAGGACAGGAGATGTTAAGCTCTATTGCTGGAATGCAATCGAGTTCATTGATACGAGCAGCGCATTCGGCATAATCATCAGGACTGTTACCAGACACATTCACAATCATGTTGGTCTTGATGTCCTTTATCTGAGGGTAGATATGCTGGCAGAAATAATCCACTCCCTTATTCTGAAGACCAACACAATTCAGCATTCCTTGTGCCGTCTCGGCCATTCTGGGATAAGGATTGCCTTCTCGAGGCTCGAGGGTAGTGCCCTTGACGATGATGCCTCCCAGCTGACTCAGGTCGATAAAGTCTTGATACTCTATGCCATAGCCAAAAGTTCCGCTCGCCGTAAGCACCGGATTCGTCAGCTCCAAGCCAGCTATTTTCACTCGCAAATCTGCCATCTTTGTCTTTCCTTTACAGTATCTTTGTCAACCACCCTAGTGTCGTTGCCAAACTTAATACGTGAACTTTATCATTTTAACACGTTAACTTTGCCAACTTAACACGTTAACTTTGCAATTTAACTACGCCACGTTTTGAGACTTTACCAATTCAGTTTCTCGACATCGAACACAGGTCCTTCCTTGCAGACACAAACATTTCCATCTTTCGTGTTTTCGACGCAGCAAAGGCAAGCGCCCAAGCCGCAAGCCATCACGTTTTCCAGGCTCACTTCACACGAGATTCGTGCATGTTTTGCATAGGAAGCCATTGCCAACATCATGGGTTTAGGCCCGCACACAGCAATGTTGTCGAACTTTTCTCGTTGCAAGATACTGTGCTGCGTAACGAAGCCTTTCTCGCCTTCCGAACCGTCTTCCGTGGTCACATAAACAGTCCCCAAAGCACGGTACTTGTCGAGCAAAAGCAGGTCAGACTTACTGCGAGCGCCAAGCAGAAACGTGGGGCGAACGCCCATCCGCAGCATCGCCTCTCCCATGAACAGGAGGGGAGCAACGCCAACACCGCCTCCAACGAGCAAGAACCTCTGTTCTACCGATGTGGGCATCGTGAAGCCTTTGCCAAGAGGCAAAATGACGTTCAACGTCGAACCTGGCTGTTTCAGCCAAAGCGACGCAGTTCCCTTTCCTGCCTTCTGTATCAGGAAACTAACCTCATTACGCTCATAATCAACATGATGCAAGCTGATTGGACGGCGCAGGAACGTCTCCTTGCTGTCGTCAATACGGAGCTGGGCAAACTGTCCAGGACTCATTTCCGGAAGAGGACCTGCCGGATTGGTAGCCGAAAGCAGGAGATATCGCTCGCTCAGCTGCTCGGCAGAGGTAACTCGAAGGTCCAAAACGTACTTCCTCATATACATTATTATATATAACGCGGTGCAAAGTTACGACAATAGCAAGAGATAAACAAACAAAACAAGCAAAAATGTATCGTATTATGCCTAAGCGTAACAGTTATGCGACAAAGTTATGGCTAAAAAAAAATCGGAACATAAAACTATGTTCCGACATTTTCATTGTTTAGGAGAGAATATCTCGTATGTTCCGTCGTCATAAAAGACTCTAATTTCTGCTATTTTACGAGAAGGTTTGTCAAATATTTTTCCTTCTAACGTCAAATTGGAAGTTTGAGGGGGCATCTGCTGAGAGGTTGCAAGATGATCCATGAAACCAGGTTGAATAGGCAAACCAGAGCCAGATGATGGCGCAATCTGTGATCCATCATTATTCGATTCGAATTGCGGAGAAACAGGAGCTGTAGAACCAAACATCTCGCCTTTTCCGTTCATCAGCCAATCCATATTAACCTCAGGAAAACGTTCATGAATGTTATTAAGGGTGTTAAGGGTCGGCTTGTTCCTGCCACTAAAAATACTCGATAGCGTTCCTGGCGAAATACATATCTCGTTAGCAAAATCCTTTTGCGACATTCCCATGTGTTTCATGAGAGCACTAATCCTGTCCTTCATAATATATAAGTGTATCGTTTTACGTGCCTGTTTGCATTTCTAAACCTGTGCAAAGGTACAAAATAAAGTTTAATCTACAAAACTTTTGCTTTGGAAATTTAAAAATTCATGCAGTTTTGCGATTCACAAAGCTGTATTTACAAAACAAAATTAGCTTGTAGCACAAACTAATTCTTCTTGAACAAAACCCTCTATCTGCCACAAAATCAGCTTAAAGTAAGTTTGTTTCGCAAAATTGCATATCATTCTGGGTTTTATAGCGTAATGCACGTGCCTGGCACACGTTCCTGGGCATCTTCAGGTCGGAAGTGGCACTTTTCCCCTGTTTTGTGCAATTATATTTCCATTTAATTTTAGCCAAACCGCATTATTTACTGGTTTTCAATGCAATAAGGCAACTGATTCGTTGTGCATAAGATTTCGCAGAAATATGCAGCGGCCTATGTTTTGATTTTGATATTGCAGTTTTGGAAACAAAACAGACGAGTATGGCATTAGGGAGTTTTGCAAATAGAATTGGTCGTTTTGTTTGGTTTTGTATGGAAATGTGCCTGTTTATGTTTCTAAATCCAAACAAGCTAAAAACGCGGAAAAACAGCCTAAATCACAAAAATCGACGTTTTTCGCGTTCTTTCCGACCGAGGGGAAGGTTGAGGATTTTCGTGCGATTCTCAGAAGGGCAGAATCCTATCTAAGGTGTTTTATTTCAGGGGATAAGGGCAGAAAACTGGCTTCGCGAGTCAAGACAGTTTTGGTGAAAATTAATGTAAAATAAAGAAGATTAGGTCCTGAAGAAGCTCTTCTTGGGGTGTTCTTACGCCCCCTACCCCCTTACTTTTGGCATCAGTTTTGCGAATTTCGCCCAAAATTTGCATTACCTTCACGCCGGAGTAGTTTCTTCGGGCTGGCCCGATGTCCATCCTGACCTTCCATTCTGTCTTCCCTAACCAGGCTGCTATACCGGCATCACTTTTGTCTGGAGCATAATATGCCAGCATAACGTCAGAAAAAAATGTAAATAAATTGGTAAGGGTTCTGGTGATGAAGAAACTGCGAGGGTTGCCTTGATAGTATTTTACTATTTGGTTTGCACGGAAGATGTTACGTTGCGCGAGAGCGGACTGCAGTTCGAAGTCATTAAAGTCCTTGCTCATGCCAGTCTGTTCCTCGACGAGCGAGGCCCCTACTACCCTATTTCCATTCAGAGCGAGGAGCAGTTTGTCCATTTCCGTGGTGAGTCGGCTCAGGTCGGAGCCTACATGCCCCGCAAGCATCTGAACGGCTTGGGGCTCGATATCGACATTATGTTTATGAAGATATTGCGAGATGAAGGGTGCGAGCTGGTTGTCGAAAAGACGTTTGCTCTCGAAGACGACGCCCACTTGCTGCATAGCTTTGGCAGCGGCCTTTCGTGCGTCGAGTTTGCCGTGTTTGTGGCAAAAGACGAGAACCGTCGTGGGAGTGAGGTGCTCGAGATATGCCTCGAGGCCATCGAGGGAGCGTATTGCTTGCGCTTCTCGCACGAGGACGACACGCTTTTCGGCCATCATGGGATACGCATGAGCCAGTTCGATCACCTTGTCTATATCGACTTCTGCTCCATAGACGATGTCGAGGTTGAAATCCTTCTCGTCCTCCGTCAGCACGGCATCCACGATGGCATCGCTCAGCTTATCGATATAATAGTCCTCCTCGCCCATCAGATAATAGACGGGAGCCACTTTCTGCGCCTTGAGGTCGCGCAGGATATCGTCGTATGTAATGCCCTTCGCAGCCATATTTAGTAGTCGAACTTCAGGTGCTTGACAGTCTTCTTGTCCTGTTTGATCATTTCGAGTGCCTGAATGCCTATGTTTACATGATCGACCACATAACCTGCCGTTACCTGACGGTCGCTTTCGCTCGTCTTCACGCCCTCAGGTGTCATGGGGTTATCGCTGACCAGAAGGAGTGCTCCCGTCGGGATGTGATTGGCGAAGCCACAAGTAAAAAGCGTTGCCGTCTCCATATCGACAGCCATTGCCCTTGTTGTGCGGAGATACTCCTTGAACTTGTCGTCGTGCTCCCAGACGCGTCGGTTGGTCGTATAGACTGTGCCAGTCCAGTAATCGAAGCCAAGGTCTCGGATTGTTGAGCTGACTGCACGTTGCAACATGAACGCGGGGAGAGCAGGCACTTCGGGTGGGAAGTAGTCGTTGCTGGTACCCTCTCCTCGGATGCCTGCAATGGGCAGGACGAGGTCGCCGCGTTGTGTCTTCGATGAGATGCCGCCGCATTTGCCCAGGAACAGGCAGGCTTTCGGCTTGATGGCGCTCAGCAAGTCCATGATGATGGCAGCGTTCGGGCTACCCATACCGAAGTTGATGATGGTGATGCCGTCAGCCGTTGCACATCGCATGTTCGAGGTGTAGGCGGGTTTTTCTATGCCGAAGTTGTCGCAGAAGATGTCTACATAGTTATTGAAGTTAGTGAGCAGAATGTATGTTCCGAAGCTCTCGAGTGGCATTTGCGTGTATCTTGGCAACCAATTCTCTACGATTTCTTGCTTTGTCTTCATCTTTTATGTAATTTTGCAGCAAAGTTACGAAAAAAATCGATATGCAGGTACTTAACCTTCCGAAAACTGAGCTTAAGGTCACGACAAAGGCCGGGAAACCTCATGTTTTTGACGTTTTGAGGCGGAAATATGTGGCTCTGACGCCCGAGGAATGGGTTCGGCAGCAGTTCGTCCACTTCCTGATTAGTCAGAAAGGCTATCCTGCAGAGTGCATTGGCAACGAGGTGTCCATCACCCTGAACGGCACGAAGAAGCGTTGCGACTCGGTTGTCTATGGCAAACAGGCTGAGCCACTGATGATTATCGAGTACAAGGCGCCCAATATCGACATCACTCAGCAGGTCTTCGAGCAGATAAGCCGATACAATATCCGGCTTCGAGTGAAGTGGCTCATTGTGAGCAACGGACTGCAACATTACTGTTGCCAGATAGACTACGAGAGCGGCACCTACCAGTTTGTCGAGGACATTCCGTCATACAACGACATCAAATAATCTCGGATAACACAGAGCCTTTCCCAAGGAAACATAAGTGTCCGAAAAACGCCCTATAGAGTAGCAACAAACGCCCTATAGGGGCGACTGGGGTCCGGAGTATGCTCCGGAGAAGCCACTGAATGTGGCTTCGGCCCCACAAAGGGGAGCGAGTTTCCACTCGCGACGGAGGAAGAGCCAACGCCCTATAGGGGGATGACCAACGCCCTATAGGGGAACGTTCAACGCCCTATAGGGGAGTGAGCAACGCCCTATAGGGGAGTGAACGCCTCAATATTTTGAGTTATTCCAGAGAGAACTCTACGCGTTGGTTTCCTGCTGCAGCCCTGAACTGACCTGGCTCGAGTACCCACTCCAGATCCTCGTTGACAAAGGAGAGGTCGGATGGCCGAACAGTGAGGGTCACCGTCTTTGTCTCGTGCGCATCGAGTTCCACCTTTGTGAAAGCGCGCAGCCGCTTGACGTCGGGTGTCAGCGAGGCAACGAGGTCGGACACAAACAGAAGCACCGGCTCCTTGACCTTACGGTCCGACTGATTCGTGACATCTACGCTGAAGACCAAGTCTCCGTCGTACTTCGTGCCGGCTGCCGACCTTGGAGCAAAGCCTTTGCTCGGTGCTGCCTTGCCAGAAGCTTTGGGCACTTCGACACGCAGGTTGGCATACTTCACCTCGGAATAGGAGATGCCGGAGCCGAAGGTCCATTGCACCGTAGTATTGGCGTCGTAGTTGTACGCGCCGGCCATCGTCTCGACGTACTCGCAGGGCTTGCAGTCGTAGGTGATGAACGAGCCGTGATGCTTCGGATAGGTGTAGGGCATGCGGCCAGAGAAGTTGGCCTCGCCTGCCAGCAGATTGGCCAATGCATCGCCGCCGTAATTGCCAGGCAGGAAGGTATGGACGACTGCCTTTGCCAAAGGCTCTATCCCGCTCACAATGCGGGGTCGGCCCTCGTTGAGCACGAGCACGATGGGCTTGCCGTAGCTCGCCAGCGACTTCACCATTTCCTGCTGGTTGGGCGAGAGGTTGAGGTCGTCGATGTTGCCAACGGTCTCGGTATAAGAATTCTCGCCGACGAAAGCCACAATGACGTCGGCAGCAGCAACTTTCTCTGCAACCGTTCCATCACTTTGCGAGCCTTCCTGCACCTTGTGGTCGAGGTTGAAGTTCCGCGCATCGTAACGAACCATCTCGCTGAACATGACATTCTCCTCGCCGAACTTTGCTTTGAGGGCTCCCAGGAAAGTCCTGTATTTGCCTATCTTCGTGGCAACCTCGTCGGTCTTGTTGCCTTGCCAAGCATACGTCCAGCCCCCATTCATCGTGCGGAAACTGTTGGCATTGGGACCGCAGACAAACAACTTGGTGCCTTTCTTGAGCGGCAAAACCTGCTGCTCGTTCTTCAAGAGCACCATGCACTCTTCCGCCATACTCGTCGCCTCACGGGCAAACTTGTCGCTGGCAAAGTCGGGATAAAGACCCTCTAAATCTCCCTTAAAGGGAGACTTCTTGTTCTTCTTGGCTTTAGACGAAGACCTGTAAGGCATGTCCCATGTCTCCTTATCCATCAGGCCCACGCGAATCTTCAGTCGGAGGATGCGGCGAACAGCATCGTCGATGCGCGACATGGGCACTCTGCCTTCGTTCACCAACTCGATGAGCATGTTGCAGAAGTCCGTGGAATAGGGGTCCATCGTCATGTCAATACCCGCATTGATGGCAAGGGCAATGGCATCTTTCTTCGAGGCGGCAACATGATCGCGATGCCAGATATTGTCAATGTCTGCCCAGTCCGTAACAATCATGCCATCCCAGTCAAGACCTTCCTTCAGCCACTCCGTGAGCAAGCGGCGGTTGGCATGGAAGGGCACACCGTTGTTGTTGGCCGAATTGACCATCAGGCTCAAGGCTCCTGCCTCCAGGCACATGCGGAAGGGCTGGAAGTACTTCTCCATCATGTCGCGATAGGTGACGCTCGAGGGCGTACGGTCTTTGCCGCTCACAGCCGCGCCGTATGCCATAAAGTGCTTCAGGCAAGCAGCCACGTTGTTCATCCCCACGCTGTTAGGGTTCTCGCCCTGCAGGCCGCGTGTCAACTCGGAAGCCATCACGCCATTCAGCAGCACGTCTTCGCCAAAACTTTCCCACATACGAGGCCAAAGCGGAGAACGGGCCAAGTCCATCACCGGCGAATAAACCCATGGAATGAGGCAGGCTCGAGTCTCGTATGCCGTTATCTCTCCGATGCGACGGGGTATGGCGACATTGAAACTGGAGCCTTGTCCCACTTCCTGCGGAAAGAGCGTCGCACCCAAAGTATAACTGGCGCCATGTATCTGGTCCACACCATAGATTTGTGGCACACCACATTGCTCGAGCGAAGCCTTATTAAGGGTCCGGATGATGTCCGACCACACCTCAGGAGTCTGGGCAATATCAAAAGGCACATTCAATATGGAACCAACCCTGTACTGGCTGAACACTTCATTCACCGCATCTGCCGAAAGCATGCCGCCTGCCAGTGTCGGCGAGGCATTACCCGCCATCGGATTATGCGCTACCTTGTCGAAAGTAAGTTCACACATCTGCCCAACCTTGTCGCGGAGGGACATTTTGGCAAGCAAAGCCTCAACCTGAGCCTCTACCTTTTCATCGCGAGGAATGCACTGCGAACGAACCGGCAATGCAATGGCAGCACACAACAGTGCGACAGAGAATACTTTATAATTCATCATTTATCGTTTAACGTTTAACTTTTATCTTATGTTCTCCAACTTGTACGACATACTCTCCAGACATGATTCTCATGGCGTTTGACTTCGCATCCCACCATTCGAAAGCAGAGTCAGGCAGAGGAATGCTCACGGTCTGGCTGCTTCCGGCAGGAACTTCGACGCGCTGGAAGGCTCGAAGCGTGCGGATAGGTCCGTCCACATCGCCTACTTTATTAATATATACGAGCACCGTCTCCGTGCCGTCCCGCTTGCTCTTGTTGCTGACGGAGAGCGTCAACTTGCCATTTGCGAAACGCGGCTTCCCATAGACGAACTTGCTGTAACTGAGGCCGTAACCGAAGGGATAAAGCGGCTGGCCACGGAAGAAGCGGTAAGTATGCCCTTCCATATTATAATCCTCGAAGTCTGGCAATTGCTCCACATTACGATAGAACGTCACAGGCAACTTGCCACTCGGATTGACACGACCGAAGAGAACCTCTGCCACAGCCTGTCCGCCAGCCTGACCACCATACCATACTTGCAGGATGGCATCTGTCGATTGCTGTTCTGGAACGAGCCCGATGGCACTGCCAGAGCAGAGAGCAAGGATGACGCGCTTGCCTGCCTTGTGGAGCGCAGCAAGAATGTCGCGCTGGTCTTGCGGCAGTTCTATCATCGTGCGGTCGCCTCCCTTGAAGCCCGGCTCGTTGACATTCATCTCCTCACCCTCGAGACGCGGCGAAATGCCGCCGCAGAAGATGACCGTCTTGGCATCCTTCGCGGCCTCTACCTGCTGCTGGACATCTCGCTTCCAAGGTATTAAAGTGGCTGACGGATTGATGCTCTTGATGCCTTCTGACAGGGTGATTGTATGAAGCGGGAAGCCATTGTAGTTGCCCCACTGCATTTCCGCGTCGTTGGCATTCGGGCCCATAATGTAGAGGCTCTGTGTGTCGCTCTCCGAGAGAGGCAGGGTGTTCTTCTCGTTTCTCAGCAGAACAATGCTCTTGCGAGCTGCCTCGAGTGCCAGGTCGCTATGTTCCTTGCAGCAAAGACGCTCGTCGGGAATCCTGTTCCAGGGATTGAGATGCGGATCGTCGAAGTCGCCCAAACGAAAACGCGCCTCGAGCAAACGGAGGAGACTCCTGTCGATGGTTTCCTCCTTGATGCGTCCCTCTTTTACACCATCCTTAAGGCTGCCAAAGGTTTCGCCGCATTCGACGTCCGTTCCGGCAATGACCGCCTCACTCACAGCTATGGTCTTGCTCTCGCTGTAATGGTGTCCCCACTCCTTCCAGAAGTCATCGACAGCCCAACAATCGCTGGTGACCAAGCCCTCGAAGTGCCAATCGTCGCGCAATATCTGCTGGAGCAAACGGTCACTTCCGCAGCAAGGTTTGCCCTCGAAACTGTTGTAGGCACACATTATCTCTGCCACCTTTGCCTCTTTCACGAGGGCACGGAAAGCATATAGATAGGTCTCGTGAAGGTCCCTAAGCTTGATGTTCTCGGCATTGAAGCGGTGACGGCTCCACTCGGGACCGCTGTGAACGGCAAAGTGCTTAGCGCACGCCAGCAACTTCTGGTAGTGAGAGTCCATCGGGCCCTGCAATCCGCGAACCACGCTCTTACCCATGACGGCCGTCAGGTACGGGTCTTCTCCGTAGGTCTCCTGTCCTCTGCCCCATCGCGGGTCACGGAAGATGTTGATGTTCGGCGTCCAGAAAGACAGACCATGATACATCTCGCGTTGCGTTCCGAGGCGGTGTGCCTGGTTATGCTTCACGCGAGCCTCATCGCTGACAGCTGTGAAGACACGCTCCACAAGCACGGTGTCGAACGTCGCAGCCATGCCCATCGTGATGGGAAAGACAGTAGCATTGCCGTTACGACCCACGCCATGTAGGGCCTCGCTCCACCACTGGAAGACCGGCACATCAAGGCGCTCAACCGGTTTCGAGTAGTGCATCATGAGCCCCACCTTCTCATCCAAAGTCAACCTGCCACAGAGGTCAAGGGCACGCTCCTTAGGACTTAGGCTTGCATTCTGATAAGGAAAAGGCTGCGCAACTGCATAAGACCAGAACAACGGCAGCACAAAAAGCATAATTAAGCGATGAAATGGGCAATTCTTTATCATAATCGTATGTTTTTGTCGCAAATATAGTAATAAATCTTCACATTGCGTCTGTTTTCATCAAGAAAAGTGTAACTTTGCGAAAGCTAAGGTAAAAACCTCTATTTCATGGCACACATAAGGCTGAAGTTCATGCTCCTCTTGCTCTTTGCTCATTGCACCTTTATAAAGGCACAGCAACAAGTGGAACGCTCTGACTCGACGTTGATGCAGGAAGTGAGCATCAACGGACAACGGCAGCGCATCAGCTATCGCCTCGACAGGCAAAAGGTTGATGCCTCGCAAGTGCTTACGGCCGGGGGCGGAACGGCATTCGATGTGCTGCGGGCTGTGCCGGGAGTCGTTGTGGATGCTGACGGAAGCCTCTCCTATCGTGGCAGCCAGGAGTTCCTCGTCTATGTGGACGGCAAGCCTTCACCGCTCTCAGGAACCGAGGCGCTGCAGATGATTGGTGCTGCCAGCATTAAGGACATTGAGATTCTAACCACACCATCTGCCAAGTACAAGACTGACGGCGACGTGGGCATCATCAATATCGTTACGAAACGAAGTGAGACGGACGGTTGGGACATTGCCGTCAACGGTACTGCCTCTACGTGGGGCACGCTTTCGCTCGACACGAAAATCAACTATCGCACAGGACACCATAATATATATATAGGGGGACAAGGCTCCGACATTCACAATAAGAGCCAGTTCGAACAAGAGAAACAGACCTCGGCAAACGGCACGACTGTCACCTCCTATGCCGACGGCACACGTTTTCGAGACTTCCGTACCTTCGTTGGCAACGGCGGATATGAGTTCAACAACGGCTGGCATCGCTTTAATATCGACCTGCAAGGCGGCAGAACTATCAACCCGAGAGGAGGCGACATGACCTATCTGACGAACCAATCTCCTGACCTGCTCGACAGCCACGACCGCTACAAGTTGACGAAGTACCTCTTTCAGACAGCCATCGACTACACTTGGAAACTCAACGAACGGGGCGACGAGATTAATGTCTCTAATCGCTTCCGCTACGACCGCTTCTCGGAGGAATACACGGAGAGCAACATGTTCGACCTGAACGGTGCACGACAAGAGGGCACACGAGGCTATGAGACTGAACACCATTGGGACTGCGACGGCGCTTTCTCCTACAAACTGCATTACCGCCAGACCGGCACCCTTGAACTCGGCTATCAGTACACAACCTACAGCGAGCATGGCGACTATCGCATCTGCTACTGGGACTTGCCGCAGCAGGACTTTGTCTGGCAGGATGACCTCTATGCACCTTTCTACTATCGAAGGCAGACGCATAGCGAATATGCTCAGGTGAACGACCGTTTCGGGCCTTTCCAGTTCGATGCAGGACTGCGCATAGATCATGTCATAGACGATATGGACTTGCCCACCATTACCAGTCGCCATCGCCGTTACACCGAACTCTATCCCTCGACACATCTCGCCTATACGACCGACAAGGCAGGCACCTTCACGCTTGGCTACTCGCGACGAACGAACCGACCGGGCATCTGGAAACTCGAGCCGTACATTACCTACGAAGACTATCACACGCGCATCATCGGCAACCCAGACTTGAGGTCGGAGTACATACACTCGATGGAGCTCTCATGGCGCAAGATGTTCGGCCAGACGCAAGTGACGGCGACTGTTTATGCGAGACGCAGGACGGGCGTAGTTGACTATGTCCGTCGTGCCTATGAACCTGGCGTGACGCTCGACAGCATCATCAATGCCGGCAATGGCTGGCGCAAAGGACTGGAGCTGCAAGTCACTACGAAGCCCACGAAATGGTGGCAACTCACGGCAAACGGCGACCTGTCCTTCCATAACTTCCGTGCTACATACGAAGGCTGCACCAGTACGCACAACACGACTGGCACGGTGGGATGGATTAACAACTTCCGTCTGGCAAAGAACACAGCCTTGCAGTTCGACGGACATTTCGTGAGTGGACACCACCTCACGCAAGGTTGGGAAAGGGCTTACGTCTATTTCGACCTCGCGGCTCGCCAGTCGTTATTACAAGGCAAACTGCAGTTGGGAGTTGTCGCTCACGACCTCTTCCACACAGCTCGCTACCATAGTCTCCGCTCCTCGGAGTTCTTGAGCAGCGAGACATGGGTGCGCCCGACATATCCTAACATTGTCTTCAGCGTCTCCTATCACTTCCGCCAACCTTCGGCAAAGGCGAAAGAGGGAGCAATAAGCAAGGAGGCAGAGTTCGTGGGCAAAGACTTCTGACAATTCATAATTCTCAATTCATAATCTATGAAAAAGATCACACTTCTGACTTTGAGTCTGCTGATGTCGTTGCTGACGATGGCTCAAGCGACTGACAACCCACTCAGAATCGGCGTGTCGGGCGTGGCACACGGACACCTTTGGAACCTCATCAACGCCATGCACCGCGGCGACTTCGTTATTGTTGGTGTGGCTGAAGAGAATGATGACTTTCGCGCACATAACAACCTAGTTGGCCGGCTGCCCAAGGAGAAGTTCTATGCCTCGCTCGCCGAGATGCTCGACAAGGAGAAACCTGAGGTGGTGGTCGACTACGGAAGCATCCTGCATCACATGCAGACGGTGGAAGCTTGTGCCAAGCGCGGCATTCATGTCATGGTGGAGAAACCGCTCGCCACAACTTACAAGCAAGCCCTCCAGATGCAAAAACTCGCCAAGAAGTACGGCATCAAGATCATGACGAACTACGAAACGACGTGGTACAACACGAACCATCATCTCAAGTCTCTTGTAGATAGAGGCCAGTTGGGCAAAGTCCATCGCATCGACGTCTATGACGGGCATCAGGGACCAAAGGAGATTGGGTGCGACAGGATGTTCCTCTCGTGGCTGACCGATCCGAAGGAGAACGGCGGCGGTGCCGTGATTGACTTCGGTTGCTATGGTGTCAACCTTGCCACCTGGCTGCTCGGCGGCGAGAAGCCCAAGAGCGTCTATGCCGTTCTGCAACAGAACAAGCCAAATGTTTATCCGAAAGTTGACGACGATGCCACGATACTCTTGGAGTACGAAGGCTGCACGGTTCAGGTCATGGGCTCGTGGTGCTGGCCAATGAACAGGAAGGACATGTACGTTTATGGCTCGCGAGGCTATGCCTATCAACGCAACGGGAAAAGCATGCAGCTCCTTGTCGATGGCAAGCAAGGCCGCGAGTTCAACGCGCCAAGACTCCCTGCGCCCTACGATGACTCCTATCGTTACCTGAAAGCCCTCGTCCGCGGTCAGATAGAGGAACAGCCCTCCGATCTCTCAGCCCTGGAGAACAATGTCCTCGTTGTTCAAATCCTCGAAGCCGCCATCCGCAGCGTCAAGACAGGGAAGGCAGTGAGACTTTGAACACCCGAAGAAGGGCCAGTCAAAGACAATCTTTGAGGGGAATAGCACCGCTCATTTCAGAAATTGTCGTACCTTTGCAGCAGCATTAAGAGCAGTGAGCCTAAGCTCACTCACCAACCAAGCAATCATCGGACAAAAGTAAATCTAATTCTTCACTCTCTAAAAAACAAAAGAAAATGAACATCAGACACATTTTAGGCATAGCACTGCTTGCCTTCAGCTCGGTCGTCTACGCCCAGAGCACGAGTCCCACTACAAAATGGCATTGGGACAAGGGAACTATCGTTGTTGAAACGCCTGCTCGTCCTGCCGGTCAGCAGTCCGCCCTTCGTTTGACCGCTCCTAAGTTGGAGACCGTCAGGATAGGGTTCGCAGGGCTTGGTAGCCGTGGCCCCTGGGCCGTGAAGCGCTATTGTCACATCCCCGGCGTACAGATTGTAGCTCTTTGTGATTATGAGGAAGAGCGAGCAAGGGATGCCCAGAAGTACTTGAGGGACGCAGGCCTGCCTCCCGCTGACATTTATAGTGGAGAGACTGGATACGTTGATATGTGCAAGCGCAAGGACATCGACCTGATTTATGTTGCTACGGACTGGGACCATCATTTCCCCATTGCCAAATGCGCTATGGAGAATGGCAAGCATACGGCCATCGAGGTGCCAAGCGCTATGAACCTGGAACAATGCTGGGAACTCATCGACCTGAGCGAAAAGAACCGCGTCCATTGTATGATGCTGGAGAACTGCTGCTACGACTACTACGAGATGTGCGCCCTGAACATGGCTCAGCAAGGACTCTTTGGCGAAATCATTCGTGCCGAGGGTGCTTACATCCATACGCTCAACGAGGCAGGCATCTGGAAGGGCTATTGGCAGAACCCTGACGGCTCCGACCCAGAAGGATTGCATTGGCGCCTGAAATACAACAAGGAGAACCGTGGCGACGTCTATGCCACTCACGGACTTGGCCCCATTGCTCAGGCTCTGAACATCCATCGAGGCGACCGCATCAAGACGCTCATCGCCATGGATACTGAGCCCTTCTGCGGACGCGAGGGTTATAAAGAGGTGACTGGCAAGGAGTGCGACGATTTCCGCAATGGCGACCACACCACTACACTCATGCGAACCGAAAAGGGCAAGGTCATGGAGATTCAGCACAACGTGATGAGTCCGCAGCCCTACAACCGCATGTACAAACTGACGGGTATGACGGGCTACTGCACCAAATATCCCGATCCGAAGATTTATATCAGCAAGAAGAGCGCCAGCACCATGGGACTTGCGGAAATGGCAGGCAAGATATCAGGCCACAACTTCCTGCCGAAGGAGGAGTATGATGCCCTGATGAAGCAATACTATCATCCCATCCTGAAGAAGTTCGGCGACTTGGGCCGCGAGTTCGGACATGGCGGAATGGACTATACGATGGATGCCCGTCTGGTCTATTGTCTGCAGAACGGCTTGCCTCTCGACATTGATGTCTATGACTTGGCGGAATGGTGTGCCTTGGCTGAGCTTGGCACCTTGAGTATGGACAACGGCTGTGCTGCTGTGTCTTTCCCTGATTTCACTCGTGGAGGATGGAACGAACAGCAAGGTTTCCGCCATGCTTATGCCTCTCCCGAAGACGAGGCTGCTGCAGAGAAGGCAGCTCGCGAAAGTACTGCAAGACAGAAGGAGTTGGCGGCGAAAAAGAAACTTTGGGAGAAGTACGACAAGGCCCAGTCCTCGAAGCCTCGCAAGTAGAATCGTAACCCTTCTGCCTATCACTGCATCTGAAGCCTTTTCCTGTCGTCTGCTCTTGACGGGGAAAGGCTTTTCTTTTGCTTTTTGAAATGCATGAAATGCCGTCAAAGTGTCAGAAATTGCACACGCTGAAAAGTGTCGAAAAAGGGCACTTTTCACGTCGATTTTGCCGACTCGACGTGAGGCCTTTCAAAAGTTCACACGTGAAGTTTGAAAAGTTCACACGTGAAGTTTGAAAAATTCTCGTGTGAATTTGGTGAAGGCTTCACTGCAAAAAGTGTGCAATTTCGGGTCAAAAAGGCCTGTTTTGCCATCCACAGATAGCAAAATGACGAATGGAAGTAAAAAGTTGAAAGCGTGGATCCGTCGCTAACATGCTGTGACAGAGGTAGATGCGAAATCGCACGCGATTTAAGCCCATATTTTTGCTCGAGGGTTAAAAAACAAGGTCAGAGGCAAAAGAAGCGATTCTGACGCGTTCGGGGAAAAATCGCCTGTAAGCAAAACTGCCGAAATGCTTACATTTTGTCAAAGTGTCAAAATGGCACTTCAAATTGCAAACATCAGAAATAAAAGCTCGGTCCGGCTTGCCGCCTGCTCCACGCATTATAAAGCGCGCTTTGGTGCTAAAGCATCCAAGAATACCTACTGGAGCGCAAGAACCCTTGGGTGAGAGTTGCAAGCGGGAAAGCAAAAGGGAGAGGCATCAAATGCTTCTCCCTTTTTTGGTAACCCGCTTGGGGCTTTTGGTAACCCGCCTGGGGCGCGAAGATAATTCTGCCAGCATCGCTATCAAATATTTGATAGCTACTTATTTATATTGGCAATCATCACTTTTTTTTATCTCAATTTTTATTCATTTTTTTTGTTGGTATCTCAAATTATACATCAAACATGGGGTATTTTTAGCGAGATTTTTGTCCCATCGAACTCGTAAAGTAGAGTTGTTTGGGGTCTCATAACCTTAATTTTTGACATTTTTCTTTGAGATTTGGACTGAATCCGTATTTTTTTCAGGCTAGTGATTTACGCTTAAATCTTGCCTTTTTTGAATTCCAAGCATCTTAATTATTGTTAAATCTTTCAAAGCTGTCGAAATATGTCGAATAGTGTTCGACAGATTGAGTCTGACCTTTGCGCCCCATTTTTTTAATTCGGTTTTTCTGCTTTAACTTTATCACAGAAAATGAGGCATTAACAATACGCAAAGAACACTTGTAATTCAGACGCAAAGGTAACAATAATAATTGTAAGTGACAAGCTTTAATGAAAAAAATATAGTTATGGCAAGAAGTTTTTTAAGTAGGAGCGATGAAATGTGGCTTTTTAACAATTTCTGCTCCAAAAGCAACGAAGATTTGGCCTTGCAATTGAACGAAAAAGTTTCAAAAGAAAACAAGGAACAAATCAATCGGCTTGAAGAGATTCTGAAGGACGTTTCCCAAAAATCTGTCATCCGTTCTATTCAAAGTGAAATAGAATGGAGAAAATCCTTTAAGGGTATTACAACTAACTTTATTAAACACACCGCAAGAAGGCTGAAGCTTGGAAAGAAGTCCTTCGAATACCTTTCCAGAGTCAGCAGAGAGAAAGCTGTGGCCACTAATATAAAAAGGTGGCACAAACAAGCGCGTGTCGTTGAAAACCCTAATGACTGGCTGATTACGTTCAGAAAGAAGGAAACAAGAATTTGCGTGGTCGAGAATAAAGATGCTGTGAAGAAGATTAGGAATGCCATCTTCTACTTCAATCGTAACGAAAGCAATATTTATGGATTCTTCTTCACTTCTGAAATTGTCCCCAAAGAAAACCTTCTTAGAGTCGTTGCACTTCCCCTAAATTAATACTGATATGGAGAAAAACACTGAAACTATAGAACTAACAAATGAGACTCTCGAACAATTGAGAACCGCCATAATCGAGGAAGTGAAAAGGGACTTGAACAAGGAACTGCCATGTATTATCAAATCCATTTCATTCAAGGTAATTGGGAAATTGCTCGATTTCCCCTTGACTGTTAAACAGGTCTCAATCTTGACTAAACGTAAAATCAAGACGGTTTATAAAATGTGCGACAGAAAGCAGATTCCCTTTACTAAGGTTGGAAAAACTGTATACATAAACATCCGAGACATAAATAGGGAACTTATTCTGGAAGATGACCAGGATGAGTCACTATAACTTGAATAACTAAGTCCACCTGAAGCCCATTGGGAAATGCGCTGAGGGTGGCAATTTTAATCTAAAAAACATGGAAAGAAAGGATTATTGGGTGCAGCCGAAGATAGCTGCTAAAATCGTGGAGCTGCAGGTGGAACACAATCTGCCAGTGAATATCGTTGTGGGGGAAAAGGTGGATGGGCTGAAGCCTATTTCCTTCGAGTACGAGCTGATAGACCACAATCTCGTGGCTTGGCTCGTCAACAAGGGAACAAATTTCTATTCTAGCCTACCACCTGAAGAAATAATGGACGACGATGATTAAGCATTCTGATATAGACAAGGTTCTGGACGCGGCCAACATTGTCGAGGTCGTGTCTGACTTCGTGCAACTGAAACGTGTGGGAGCCAATTTTAAGGGAATTTGCCCGTTCCATGAAGACAGTAAGCCATCTCTTTCGGTTTCACCTGCAAGGAATATCTGCAAATGCTTTGCCTGCGGCGAAGGAGGTACGCCTGTGAACTTCATCATGAAACATGAGGCTATGACTTTCCCTGAAGCCATCAGGTACCTGGCTAAGAAATACGGCATACAGATTGAGGAGTCTGTGCCTACTGCTACAGAGCAGGAGGAAATGAAAATGAGGGAAGCGATGTGGATTGCCAATGACATTATCTGTAAGGAATACCATCAGCAGCTCCTTTCACACAAAGAGGCTCAGGCATACGCCTACAAAAGATGGGGAAAGGAGTTCTGCGAGGAAATGGATATTGGTTACTGCCCTCCTTTCTCACAGCTGGTTCAAAAGGTTGGCATCAGCAAAGAGGTGGCCGAGATGTTACACCTGGTTGGGGAAAAGGGCTATGATGTCTTCTATGGTCGTATTACCATTCCTATACGCGACCGCCAGCGTCGCGTCATAGGCTTTACGGCAAGGCTCTTTGATGAGCCGAAGGCATCTGCTGGAGAACACAAGACTCCGGCTAAGTATATAAACAGCAGCGACAGTCTAATATACAACAAGTCGAAGTCTATCTTTGGCATCGATTGGGCCTGGCGCGAAGCGGCTAAGAAGGAAAGGTTCTATATCGTGGAGGGTGCGCCTGACTGTATGAGGCTGCACATTATCGGTGTCCTTAATGCGGTGGCTCCGCTTGGCACGGCTTGGACGGAGGAGAATCTTTCTACCCTGAAAAGGGTGGCAACGCATCTGTGCTTCCTGCCGGATGCCGACCCGCCCAAGCCTGGGGAGAAATACGGCCCCGGCATCAATGCTGTGATAAAGTCGGGTGAAGCGGCAATGAGGCTTGGCTTCAATGTGTCCGTCAAGCAGATTCCCGTCTGTGAGGAGAAACAGGATCCTGACACGTTCTGCAAGAACAGAACGCTCTTTGACGTACTGGAGGAACAGGACTTTATCCTTTGGATGGCTGAAATACTATTCGAGGACGGGATGCTAGATGCTGAGAAGGGAAAAGTCATCAGAAGGCTGGCTTCGCTCATGGCTACCATGGAGGATGAGACAACCATGGAAATGTACATCTCTAAGCTGATACAGTATGTCGGTACCAGGACGATGTGGAAGAAGGAGGTGGACAAACAACGCAAGCAGGCTGTGGAAGAGGAAGAGAAAGCGAAGGCTGAAAAGGAGTCTGAACTATATAAGGAGTATGGCTTCAATGTGGAAAAGAATAAATACTATTATTCCATATCCGAGAACGGGGGATATTACGTCTGGAGCAATTTTACAATGAAACCCCTATTCCACATCAAAGACAGCATTAGCCCAAGACGTATTTATAAACTTATCAATGAATTTGGTGTTGAAGAATTAGTTGAAATGAAACAGGAAGATTTAGTTTCGCTTGTGAAATTCAAGCAGAAAGTTGAAGGCCTCGGAAATTTTATCTGGAAGGCTACAGAGAGAGAATTAACCAAGTTGAAGTCGTTCATCTACAGAAACACTGAAACAGCCATCATAATAACGCAGCTTGGATGGCAGCGGCAAGGATTCTTTGCCTTTGGAAATGGCGTTTACTATGATGGGAAATTCATAAACGTCGATGACTACGGCATCGTGCGTATCGAGGGGAAAGGGAATTTCTATCTGCCCGCTAACTCTAAAATCTATCGCGATGACATCCGTCTGTTTCAGTTTGAACGACGATTTATTCATCTGGGATACTCGGCTGTTACACTTGAGCAGTTCACAAATCAGATGTTCCGTGTGTTTGGCGACAATGGACGAATGGGATTCATCTTCTATCTCGCCACTTTGTTCCGGGATATTGTGACTCGCTCCACACGCTCCTTCCCTATCCTGAATCTATTCGGACCGAAAGGCTCGGGTAAGTCGGAGCTGGGACATACGCTGATGTCATTCTTCATCATCGAGAACGTGCCGCCTAACATCCAGAACTCTACACTACCTGCGCTTAACGATACGGTGGCTGCTGTGGCCAATGCGCTTGTACACCTCGATGAGTACAAGAACAACCTGGACATCGCTAAGCATGAGTTCCTGAAAGGATTGTGGGATGGTACTGGACGTACTCGAATCAATATGGACGAGAAGAAGAAAGAGACGACTGCTGTGGATGCCGGCGTCATCCTCTCTGGACAGGAGATGCCGACTGCGGACATCGCGCTCTTCTCACGTCTCATATTCTTGTCATTCAGCAATTCCTCGTTCTCGGAAATTGAGAAGAAGGATTTTCAGATTCTTAAGGTTATGAGATCACAGGGCATGTCTCACCTTACGCTTAAATTATTGAAACATCGGAAACGCATGGAAGCGGAGTTTCCTGTGGCCTATCATAAAACGATGAATGAGGTGAGCGACATCTTAAGTAAGTTGGTTATCGAGGACCGAATCCTTATGAACTGGGTGGCTCCATTGGCCGTTTTCAATTGCCTTGAAGCGTTTCTTGATACATCACTCTCCTATAAACAGATGCTGAATATCTGTGTGGAGGGCATCAAATACCAAAACGCTCAGTGCAGGCAAAGCAATGAACTGGCTGCGTTCTGGAATATGGTGCAGTTCCTGGTCAGCGAGGGGGAAATCATTGAAGGTGGTGATTTCCGTATTAAATACACCCGGCTGTTGAAGACTGACAAAGGTACAATGGACTTGTATGAAACAACGCCGGTACTGATGTTCCAGAAGTCTCGTATCTTCATGCTCTATAAGAAACATGGCAAGGCTGTGGGTGATACGCTCCTTCCGGAACAGTCGCTTAAATACTATCTCGAAAACAGCAGGGGGTATCTCGGTGAAAAAGCTTCGGTGAGATATACTGTCTATCATAAGGGATACGTGAAGTTCCAAAAGGAAGGCGATACCACTAAAGAAGCTAAGACTGTGCAGCGGTCTTACTGCTTCAACTATAATGAGCTTAAGACATTGTTCAATATCAATCTTGAACAGGAAAATCCAAACAACAAAACAGAAATCGAAGATGAAGATGATGAAGAGCAAGTGAAACCAGCCCCACCACAGCAGGGAGTTATGAATTTCAACTAATCCTTCTTTTCTATTCCAATGTTGTGCAGTATTGATAAATATGCTGCTAGCCAACCATCTGTCGGGAGATAGGTGGTTGGTTTTTATTACCTTAGCCTAATTGGTGGGTATCCCTGAAAAAAGTTGAACACAAAATTTTCGGGTTGGAAACCTTGCTACACTTGCTACTTTTGCTACATATTGAAAATAAATAAGTTATATGGTCAAATCTTCGTTTCCTTTTTGCTACATTTTGCTTCGTTTTCAGTTCCTTGTTTCAAAATCGGGGTTTTTGCTACGAGAAACTGGCATTGTAGTAGGGACTGATTGTTTCTAATTGATTGATATTTATAGCTTTATAAATCAAGATTTTCTGTAGCGCTCATAGCGTTCCTAAGTGTGTCTCACACGCGAGAGGATTTTTATATAATAACTTGTATCGATTGATTTGGAATTTATTTGTATCTTTGCAACAAAAATTCTCGAAATAAGGCAATAAAATGAGCATCTTATATTTATTTGGAATTGATTTGATAAAGTGGATTTCATTATCATTTAATGTATATTCTCTTTGGGAAAAAATAAAAATACGGTATAAGAGTTGGAGAAAAACCAATGGCAGACATATGCTTTCTTATCATGAGGATGGTTTCGCTCATGACACTATCCGTTACCGCTTCCGTGAAATAATGCACTCTCTTAACAATCATTACGAGGATGCTTGCAAAGAGCTAAAGATTCCGGAATTTAAACGGCCTTTTTCTTATTCTGTTATGCTGAAAACAGATTTTCATCGTCCTAAGAATCTGTTGAATTCAATTGAAGAAAACAATCGAATCATTCTTAATGAATTTTACTCAAAATGCGAAAGCAACTTTGATACAATAAAAAAATTCGGGGATGTGTTTGAAGAGCTACCCTTCATTGATGTTGAACATTTGTTTTATTTTTATTTACTTGATGTTTTTTACGGCTTCGATATTTGTATTCAGGAAAAAATGTCAGACAATATAAAATGTGAGATTTTAGATCCTTATAAATTAAAGAAAAAGGAAGCCATTATAAAAGACCTTGAAAAAGGACTATCTAAAGAAGATAATAAGAATAAGTCCCCAAAAGATGAAAAGAAAGAGGAATCTTCAATTCTAAAATGTTTGGATTTAATTAATAAATTTGATAAAAGTACAGAAAGCGAACCAATAAAAAGGATCAAATATGATGATGTTAAAGAGATTCTAACAAAAATAACGCTTATTTCATTGGATTCTAACACAAATGACCTAAGCCAGTTGAGTGACCGCAGATGCCAAAACATAAGCAAGGAAAGAATTTTCCCATACGAAATAGAAAAATTCTCAGATTTGATATGGTCCATAAAGGAAGAAACAGAGATTAACTACTTGGTTGATAATAGTGGTGTGGAGTTTTTCGCTGATCTCACTTTTGCTTATGTGCTCCTTCAAATGCAATCAATTAATAATGTCATTTTACACATTAACAAGCTTCCTGTATTTGTATCGGATGTGATAGAATCAGATTATGAACATATGATGGGGCTTGTTGAAAAAATAGTAAACAACATAGATAATAAAAATAAGGAAATTTCTGAGACTAAACAGAATGCTGATGATAATAATACTCAACCTGGGTATGGAAAGGCTTTAAAGAAAATTCAGGATTTGGTTAAGGAGGAAAAAATTAAAATTGTTTCTAATTTTATATGGAACATGCCAACACCATATAAAGAATTGAGAAAGAAAGATGATAGGGATGTATTTTCCAAACCAAATTCTATTCTTATTATTAAAGGCGATTTGAATTATCGAAGGCTTGTTGAAGATAAGAATTGGAAATATAATAAGAAAATAGAAAATTTCACTCAATATATTGAATGCCCTACACTTGTTGTTAGAAGCATAAAATCTAACCTTGTTTTAGATTTTAAAGAATCTGAATATAATAAATTGCAAAAAACAGATAAGTATTGGAAAGAAAATGGTGAGTATGGAGTAATTCGCTTTATTAAGAAAGATAAAAACAAAAAATGGTGGAAAAAAATAATCCTACGGATGATAGGTGATTCATAGAATTTATTATTCCTTATTTTTATGTAAAAAAGTGTTTATGTCGAACTGTTTTCTACATATTTCGACAGCCTAAAATTATCTGTAAAATAACGACTGTTTTCTTTGGTGATAAACAGGAAATAAGCTAACTTTGCACATTATTTCATAATTATATCACCAATGGAAAACACAATTTTCATTACCCTTGAGCCGTATTTGGCTCAATGGCTGAAGCATGAGTTTGGAGGTATTAGCCCCATCCCCATCAGAAGAGCTTCTGCTGAAGCGGATATCCTGCGCCTCAATCTTCGGACACAGCCCCGACACAATGGGTACAAGCGGCAGCTTACCCCAGGACCTAACCAGGTTGAGATTCTGCTGCCTAAGTTCAAGCTGAAAGACACGCGGGATAACAACTACCTCACTGCTCATGGGGAGAAATGTCTGCATGAGTGCATTCGGACACGGTTCCGCGTGGCAATCTGGAAAGACTTATATACCGTCGGATCTACACTAACCCGTACCAAGGAGTCTGTCGAGCACTGGATGGTGGCTCATGGTATTGAAGTCGATGATAAGAACTGGAACACGCTGGTCAAGATGCTGCAGCGTTGCAGGGCGAATTATTGCCCCAATCATCGGCTTACTAACCATAAATCTTCTAAACATCGCAAGAAATTCTGATTTTTTTCCCAACTTCAGACGCCATTTTGTCCACCTGACATGAAACAGTCACTGCCTAACATTATAAATATATATATAGTGCCATGCGCTTCCCTGGTCCCGAACATCACTGAGAAGTTTCGTGCCGGACTGCCTGTTGCCATATTCCCGCTCCCTACTCCTATCGAACATTTCACCAATGCTTCGTGTGAGGCGGAGCAGGAATTTGACAACAATGGGTATTCGGAGAAGACAGTACTGCAGTTCTCTACCACAGAGGACATCAGCCACTATCCTCCACTGGCTTTTGTCGTTACAGATGCCAATGGGCAGTCCTATATCATCGGGACACAGGAAGCACCTTATCCTATCATCGAAATCACCAGGACGATTGACAAGGAGATGAATGTCAACACTGTCAAGGTGACTTTCACGCGAAGGAAGTCCCTCGTGCCTTGCGTGATGTAGCTACTTTCTGCTGATTTTAGCGTCTTTCCATACCTTTCTATTATAGTGTACTTTTGTGCCGTAAACACATCAGTACACTATTTTTATGGCTAACACCAAATACCATCTTCACCTGAAAGGCTATGTCGGAGGATATGACTTCGACAGGGATTATGTCGATTACGTCCTCTCCAAGAATCCGAATACGGAGGTGCATGTGCTCATTGACTCGCTGGGCGGGTCTCTGGCAACTGCACTCTCCATAGTGGCTGCTTTCCGTCAACACGGGAATGTGCACGTTCATTTCGTGGGCATGAATGCTTCTGCTGCTACCATCGTGTCGCTCGGTGCTAAGCATGTCTCTATTGACTCTTCTGCTATGTACCTTGTTCATAAGTGCTCTGTGGAGTTCTTCCGTTGGGCTTCGGCTAACAGCGACAAACTGGCGGACATCATCAAGGAGGCGAAGCAGATGAAGTCCGACCTCGAAAAGATGGATGCAAATGTCGCTCAGATGTATGCCGCCAAGTGCCAGAAGTCCCAGGAAGATCTTCTCGCACTGATGAAGAAAGGTGGATGGCTCACTGCAAATGAGGCTAAGGAATGGGGCTTCGTGGACGAAATCACCCATTATGAAGAGGATGCTGCACCTGTCATCACTGACTCCATCGCTGCGGATATGGCTGCCACTGGCATTCCAGTACCCGCTGGATTCACGCAGGGACAGTCCTCTTCCCTCTTTGCACGGTTCATTGACGCTCTGACAAACATTTTCTCTAACTCTAACGCTCATACTAACATGGAACAAGCTAACACTACACAACAGGAGCAGGTGCAGACTCAGCAGCCTACTCCAGCTCCTCAGGCACAGCAGCAGGAGCAACAGCAGCAAGCAGCTACTGATGCGCAGGCTTTGGCTCAGCAACAGGCACTGGAACAGCAGCGCCAGACGCTGGAGGCTCAGCACAATGCAGCCATCGCTGCCAAAGACCAGGAGATTGCTAACCTCCAAGCAGAACTGAATGCCCTTAAAAAGGCACCTGGGGATTCTACGTCTCAGGTTGTTCAGACAGAAAAGAAAGACGCGCCCCAGGACAAGCCTTCGGCTGTCGAAGACTTCTTCGCTACACGTCAACGTGCCGCTGAGCTGTACAATCTCGTTCCCTAACTAATTATCAATTGTCAATTGTCAATTATCAATTCTTACTATCATGGCTGGAAAACTAACTTTTACCTTGCAGGACTATCAGGAAGCGGCTACCAAATGGCGCTCCGACCTGCTCATGCTCCCTATCATCGGCTGTCAAGAGACATTGAAGTACATGACGGCTCGCCCTGGCATCCGCTACAAGGAACAGGTGGGAGCTCTCTCCGGTGATGCTCAGTTCGGTCCATATAAGCCCTCCCGCTCTACGGACTTCAACCTGAACATCGACTTCCGCACCCTCGAAACTTTCTTGGGTAGCGTCGTGGCGAAGTTCGAGCCGAACAGCGCTGTCTCTACGCTCCTCGGTCAAATCGGTGACACGAAGGGCGACGGACAGATGCAGGCTCCTACGGCCAAGCATGTGCTGGCACTCATCGCCAAGTCGCTCTCTGAGCATCTGAATGAGGCTATCTGGGCTGGCAGGCGCAATGCCAACGGTGACACTACGCTTGACCTCTTTGACGGCTTCGATACGATTACCGCAAACGAGATTACGGCTGGTGCAATTGCCGCTGAAGAGGGCAATTACATGAAGCTCACCGATGCCATCACCAATGACAATGCGGTGGACATCGCCAAGGAAATCCTCTTCTCGCTTGACCCACGCCTCCGTGCCCAGGATCTTTATATGTTCTGTACACAGGAGTTCGCTGATGCCTACAACGAGAGCTATCTGCTCACACATGGCGGCATCAACTACAACACGAAGTATGGTCAGGACACTGTGGAAGGCTCCAATGGCCGCCTGCACATCGTTCCGATGTTCAACAAGATTGGCTCCAAGTTCATCCACATCTGTCCGAAGATTAACATGCTCGTAGGTTATGACCAGATGGGCGACATCGAGTCTGTTATGGTCAAGGAGTATGAGCCGTTCATCCTCTCCTACATCGCTACCATGTTCTTCGGTGTACAGTTCGAGTCTATCGACAAGCGCCGCTTCAAGGTCATTGAGCTGGCTGACTCTGCTCAGTCTGGCAATGGTGGCAATGCTGGCGGTGGCAGCAATGCCGGTGGTGGTACTACTGGTGGTGGTACTGCTGGTGGCGGTACAACAGGTGGCGGTGACAATGCCGGTGGTGGTGCTGCTGGTGGTGGAGAAAATGATGGTGGAGATTAAATCACCCTAATCTCTATTCTCTAATCTCTAATCTTACTTATTATGCCAGTAAATTGCTCTCCTCTTCAAAAGTCGTTGGCATGGTGCATGGGCAAGCCTGAGCTGCCCGGCATCTGCCGACGCATCTACTACATCTCGAAGGACCAGATTGCCCAATGGCCGGCTTACATCCGCGATTACAGTAATCGCAGAACAACCAAGCCTGCTTACAGGGGTGATTTCGTCCTCGAAGCTGATGCCAAGTGGAAGTACATTGACATACTGCCTGATAAGTCGCAGCTGACTTCGGAAGCTCAGGGCGAGATGCCTTCACAGACACAGTTGAACAAGCTGGTGGCTGTGCATCCTGGTGTCGGCCCTGAAGCTTCTGCGGCTGCCTGCTATCTCAACAACGGCGACAATGTTTTCCTTGTCGAGGACATGAAGGGTTTCTTCCGCGTTGTAGGGTGTGCCAGGTGGATTACCAAGACAACCGTCACACAGGAAAATGGCCAGGGACCTACGGGTACCGTTGCCACCACTATCAACGTGGAAGCTACGGACGAAGTGCCCGCTCCCTTCTATTCGGGCATCATCGAAACCGAGGATGGCGATGTCTATGGTGAATCTTATGATGATTCTGATGATGGCCCCGTTCCTGTCTATGACAACATCGTTAGCATCAATGGTGTAGAACAAACCATTTCTGGTGGGGAAATCAGCGTTCATGGGCCATTGAGATCTTTGAACTTCACAGGTCTGGACATGCTGATGATTAAAGTACAAGTTGACAGGAACACCTTGGTAATGGCTAATATGTCAGACGATGGCACTTCTGCTTCTTGGACTGGATATGTGGAGGCTCCTACGTCTGTGCTTGTCAACAAGCGCACTGGAATCCATGATGAGCTGTGGTTCATCATCAGTATTACGTAAACTGACTCTTAACTCTCTCCCTTTTCTACTTTTTACCTTTTCAATGTTTCAACTTTTCAACTCTTACTATCATGCCAGCTAATTGCTCTCCTTTCCAAAAATCCCTGAACTGGTGCATGGGTACGCCTGAGCTGCCCGGCATCCGCAGGCGTATCTACTACATCTCGAAGGACCAGATTGCTGCCTGGCCGCCCTATAACCGTGACGTGAATACCCATAGGACGAAAACCGCTGTCCTGACGGGTAACTTCACGCTCGTAGCGGATGCCAAGTGGAAGTACATCGACATCCTTCCTGACAAGTCCCAGCTGACTTCTGAAGCACAGGGCGAAATCCCATGCCAGACGCAGCTTAACAAACTTGTTGCCGTGCATCCTGGTGTCGGGCCTGAAGCTTCGGCTGCTGCCTGCTACTTGAACAACAGCGACAATGTGTTCATCGTAGAGGACACCAAGGGATGGTACCGTGTCGTGGGCAGCTCGAAGTGGATTACCAAGACGACTGTCACACAGGACAATGGTCAGGGGCCTACGGGTACCGTTGCCACCACCATTAACGTAGAGGCTACGGACGAAGTGCCTGCTCCCTACTACATGGGTATCATCGAGACTGAGGACGGCAACATCGATTGCACTGCTTTTGAAGAATAATCCTTGTTTCCTGCTTTTCTTCGTGGCCGCGCCCGAAGGTGTGTGTACGCACATCTTTGGGCGTTTTTGGTTATTCATCATTAAATCTGCCCATTGCTATGATAGATGAAATCACCTCTGAAATCACACTGCCTGCAGACATCGCTTCGCTGACTGCGGACATTGCCTTGCCTGAAATGCCTGATGTTTCTTTGGATGTTTCTAAGGATAAGGACATCTTCGGCAGCAAGGCGCGTAAGGCTTGGGACAAGTCTGAGGAGGCACGATGTGATTTCCAGTACCACCTTCGCCTGACTCGAAGGGCTTCCACTTCGTTCATCTCCATCTGGCAGAAGTCGGTATTCGGAAGGACGCTGACTGACATCAAGAGTGATGACAGTATGATACCCTACTTCGTGGAAAAACTTGTGCCTGTCATTCAGGAAATGATAGGCTACAATCTATCATCTGGAGATTGGGCTTTGGTGACTACACCCATGAGAAGGCATCTGCAAAGGAACTTCGCTTCGCGCATCTCTGAAAAGCTGGCAGATTCCTTGGGCATTCCGTTCTATTATGACTGTGCGCGATGTCGCTCTAAGCAGCGCATTGGTGCTGTGTACGATGCAAACAATATCCCACATGAGCACAATGTGATTGTGTTCGATGACTTCGTTACGACTGGCTCCACTATACAGGCCATGAAGAACTTGTTGCACTCCGAAGGGAAGAATCCCATCTTTTTCTGCGGAATCAACAATAAATTATAAAAATTTCCCCAACTTCAGGTGCCGTTTTGTCCACCTGTGTATTTATACCCATTTTGCCCATTTAACCTATTAAGCCCATCTCATCATGAACAAAGTCTATTTCAATAATCCCCAGAGATTGACACAGCTCATCGGTGCCAATATATCCGTCATCGTGGCTGGCCGACGAACAGGGAAAACGGACTCTATAGCGGCTCCGTTTGTACTGCGGAACATGCAGCGTATGCCTGGCAGTACTGGCGGCATCGTGGTACCGACATTCAAGCATGGCCTCACTAACACGCTGCCTGGACTGTTCGCGGCTTGGAAGAGATGGGGATATATCAGGGGTGTTCACTATGTCATAGGACGCAAGCCGCCAAAGACGTTTGCCAAGCCTATCATTGAGCCTGCGGAATATGAGCATGTCATATCCTTCTACAACGGCTCTTGTGCTGTGATTATCTCACAGGACCGTCCAGGCTCTTCCAACTCGCTTACCCTCTCGTGGCTGCTGATTGACGAAGCAAAGTTCATTGATTACAACCGCCTGAAGGAAGAGACTCTTCCGGCGAATGGTGGTATCAAGTCACACTTCGGGAAGCATTCGTGCAATCACTCTATCCTCATTCTATCGGATATGCCACAGACACAGAAGGGTTCGTGGTTCCTACATTACAAGGACAAAATGGACACGGAGGTTATTCGGGGCATCGAGGGCTTAGTCTATGATATATGGAAGCTCAAAGAGCGCATGAAGAGTATCAAGGCTTCGGGGAAAGATGTCCCGAAGGCTATGGTCTATCAGCTGCGGCATAAGGACAAGCAATTAAATCAGCTACGTTCTGTGGCTACTTACTACAAGGAGTATTCTTCTATCGAGAATCTTCAGCTGCTGGGTGAGAACTACATCCGGCAGATGAAGCGCGACCTTACGCCCCTCACCTTCCAGACTTCTATTCTCTGCCAGCGCATAGGCATCGCAAAGGATGGCTTCTATTCCTCAATGCGTGAGAAGCACAAGTATGATGCTTCTAACTTTGAATACCTCGATGAGATTGCGCAGTCGTTCTATGGGGATGAGAATTGTTCAATGGTCAATGTTCAATGTTCAATGCTCATCTCGAACGGTGAAGCGGGAAGCTGTTTCGCAGAGAGCAACTTGGCATTGGGATTGTCTTTCCATGCATAGCGAACATAAACGGGAGCAGCTATGGGCGACTCAATGGTGACCTCACGATTGCGTGAAGTAGCTGGAGCATTGCGGAACTTGCGATCAGCACCTGCCACCTCGAACTCAGGCTGTTCTCCTGCCAAAAGGGTTTGGTCGAAAGTGATGACTACCTGCTGACCCATCACTTCGGCCTTAAGGGGCTGCGGAGAGAGGTCAACCTTCTTGCCAAACACAAGACGATCCATACAGAGACCAACACGCTCGGCAACTTCCTTCTTGCGCAAAGGATGGATATCGACGGGCTCACCAAGGTCGATGGCAACAGCCAGTTCGGCATGTGGGTCACTGACAGCAACGGTGCGCTGCGCCTCGCGAAGCTGTGCCCAACCACTATTGACAGGCTGCAACTGTGGCGTCAAGGGCGAGGGATTGCCCGTCTGCTGGCGCCCGTCGTGATTGGCAAGTTGGACAATACAGAAGGGCAGCTTAGGCTGTTGCCATAACGTGCGCCAATTGCCCATCATTTTGCGGAGCAAGTCGGCATAGGGCTGTGGATGACCGGTATTTGACTCACCTTGATACCACACGACTCCACTAATAGCGAAGGGTGCCAACGGATGGACTACGGCATTATAGAGTGTGGTGGGCAGATTCTGCAACGACACATCGCCACTGGGACAAGGGGGCATAGAGGCTCCTGGATGGTGAAGCCAAGTAGAACTGAGATTTGACGATTTACTGTCTGGAAGGCGGAAACGGTCGGAACCGAAGGCTATGCAATAGGGCTTTTCGGGAATGAAATGGGCAATACCATACTTATTAATAAAGCGGATGGTAATGACATTGTCGCCCTCGCGGAGCAGCCCCTCAGGGATGTCGTAACGACGGGGAGGATACTGATAGTAGGTGCGACCTATCTGCTGACCATTGACATAGGTGATGTCGGCATCGAAGAGGGTGCCGAGATAAAGGCGGGCAGGCATAGCTGCTTGCGCCTTATCGATATGAACGTGCTGACGAAGCCAGATGCTGCCGACAACACCACGGCCATTGGCATTTTTCGCCCATTCCAACGAGAACTGGTCAACGGGAGTCCATGAAGAATCGTCGAGATCGAGGGCAGCATAATTCCCCTTCACACCAGGGTCAAGTTGGTCGAGAAGCTGGTTCCAACGCTGGTCTGCCAACTGATTGGCACGCGACTGGGCAGCAACATAATCGTCGCTCTGATAGAACTGCGCCTTCTCAATATACATGGGATAGTCGTGTTGAAGGGAATCGGCTGATATCCATGCCTCAATGGGAGTACCGCCCCAGCTATTGACAATGATGCCCTGAGCTACACCAGTCTTCTCAAACATACGCTTGCCATAGAAAGAACCTAAGGCAGAGAAGAGCCACGCATTCTGCTTGGTAAGGGGGCGCCAACTGATAGACGAAGGACTGATATCATCCTGCGGAGCATGCGTATTGGTGGCATTCTGCACACGGAAGAGGCGCACGTCGGGGAGATTGAAGGCGTCTATTTCCTCAACATACTGCGGATAAACACGCTCGATGGTGACATCGACATTCGACTGGCCCGAAAATAGCCACACATCACCCACCATCACATTGGTAAACACCACATCATCTACCATCAGCGTGAAGGGACCGCCAGCCTTCATAGCAGGCAGATCGGCACGGAAACGACCATTGGCATCTGCCACAGCCACTGTCTGGAATTTGTTGAAACGGATGGTGACGCGCTGACCGGCATCGGCCTTACCCCAAACAGGAACTTTCTTGCCACGCTGAACCACCATACCCGACTGGAAGAACTGGGGCAACTCAACCTTGGCACTCACGGCAAGACTGAGGCAAAGGGAAAGAGTCATCAAGATATACTTCTTCATTCTTTATGTTTTTGGTAATTTATAATGCAAAAATAGTCAAAAAGTGGAGAAAAACAACCAAAAAAGTGTACTTTTCTGAAATTATGAAACAAAATTAATGGATTTATGTTACATCAGAAAATGTCTGTTTCGTAAATATTGTCTATATTTGCAACAGAAATCAGACATGAAAATAATGAATAAGATTTTTAGGTTAGTAGTTGTATTGTTTTCAGCAAAAATTGCTGAAGTAGCGACCGCCCTTGCTGTACTGGGAAGTATGGAAGGGCAGTGCTACTTCGAAAAAAGCTGGACATGCAACGACACCTTATTAATAATATAATGAACAAATTTCAATAATAATATATCATAACATTTTAACAACTACTGACTATGGCAAAATTACCACGCTATCTGTTTCCAAGTGATTACATGGCTGACCCTTCAGCCAATGTGTTTAACGGCAGATTGTATGTATATCCCAGTCATGACTGGGACGCAGGAGAGTGCTTCGATGATGACGGAGGACATTTCCAGATGAAGGACTATCACGTATTATCGTGGAATGATGTGGAGAATGATGAAGCGACTGACCATGGTGTCATTCTTGATGTGAAGGATGTGCCCTGGGCAGAGAAGCAGATGTGGGACAATGATGTCGTCGAGAAGGACGGAAAGTACTTCCTCATATTCTCTGCGAAGGCATACGACGGTGTGTTCCGTTTAGGTGTTGCCGTCGCTGATAAGCCCGAGGGACCTTTCATCCCAGAGGCACAGCCTATCCGTGGCTCTTTCTCTATCGACCCTTGTGTGTTCAAGGACGATGACGGTCAGATATATTGTTACTTTGGCGGTCTCTGGGGTGGACAGTTGCAATGGTGGCATCCACTGCCTAACGGTTTGGCTCCAGTCTTCGGTAAATATGGTGACGAGAACGGTCTCATTGACTTAGGTGCCTCCCCCGATCATAAGGGTGAGCTGTTCACTACAGCGGACGCTCCTGCCATCAACAGCTGCGTCGTTCGTATGAGTGATGACGTGAAGCAGTTTGCTGAGGCTCCACGCAGCGTTGTCGTCCTCGATAAGAATGGAGAGCCGATGAAGGCTGGTGATCCTCATCGTTTCTTCGAGGCTTCATGGATGCACAAATATAACGGAAAGTACTATTTCTCTTATTCTACAGGTGATAGTCATTTCCTTTGCTATGCGATGAGCGACAGTCCCTATGGACCATTCACCTATCAAGGTGTGATACTTGATCCAGTTGTAGGCTGGACGACCCATCACAGTATTGTGGAATATAAAGGACAGTGGTATTTGTTCTATCACGACTGTGTTCCGTCCAAGGACATTACCCATTTGCGTAGTCTGAAGGTACAGCGTTTATTCTACAATGAGGATGGAACCATCCAAAAAGTAGTTAATGAATAACTAAGATATTATAACTAACTATTATCAAAGGCACCGTGATGAAATTGTGAAATTTCTCACGTTGCACATTCGGGACAGGAATGAGGCTCAGGACATTGTCCAGGACCTCTTCCTGCGCCTGTTATGTAGTCACCAATTGGTGACAGAACAGACGATGTCTTCTTTGGAGTATACGCTGGCTCGCAAGATGGTACTCCAACAATTAAAAGTATGTGTTGGAATAGTTTATTAAAGAATTTGTATAAATAGACTATTTTCTAACGAAAACGTTTGCGGATTTCATTATTTTGTAGTACTTTTGTAGCCTAAACGTGCGTGTACATACTTATAATTAAGTAATTAATATTAATTTAATACTATAATTTTTATGTGGTTAATCAATTCATCAATTGGTCGTAAAGTTGTAATGTCCGTTACGGGTATTGCGCTCATACTGTTCTTGACGTTCCATTGCGCCATGAACATCGTTGCGCTCTTCTCCGGTGAGGCATACAACATGATTTGTGAACTGCTGGGTGCCAACTGGTATGCTGTCGTAGCTACGCTCGGTCTGGCTGCCCTCGCTGTGATTCACATTGTTTTCGCATTCATCCTGACTGCGCAGAATCGTACTGCACGCGGAAAGGAGCGTTATGCTGTGACGGACAAACCTGAAAAGGTTGAGTGGGCTTCCCAGAACATGCTCGTACTGGGTATCATCATCCTCCTGGGTCTGTTGCTCCACTTGTTTAATTTCTGGTACAACATGATGTTTGCCGAGATCATGGGCTTTACCGCAGGTCATCTGCCCTCCGACGGTTTCGCCTTCATCATCGACACCTTCAGCAACCCCATCTATGCAGTGCTGTATGTCATCTGGATTTGTGCCATCTGGTTCCACCTCACCCACGGTTTCTGGTCTGCCATGCAGACACTGGGTATCAGTGGTAAGATCTGGTTCAACCGCTGGCGTGTCATCGGTTTCATCTATGTCACCCTGCTGATGCTGGGCTTCCTCGTAGTTGTTTTGGCTTTCGCCTTTAAGTGCGCTCCCAGCCTCTACTGCTATGCAGGTGGCTGCTAATTATGCATTATGAATTATGAATTAAGCATTAAATTTTTATTATGGCAAAAGTATTAGATTCTAAGATTCCTGCAGGTCCAGTACCTGAGAAATGGAAAGAGTATAAAGCCCATCAGCGCTTGGTGAACCCCAAGAATAAGTTGAAGCTCGACGTGATTGTTGTTGGTACCGGTCTGGCTGGTGCATCTGCAGCTGCCTCTCTCGGCGAGATGGGTTTCAATGTCATCAACCTGTGCATCCAGGACTCTCCCCGTCGTGCACACTCTATCGCTGCACAGGGTGGTATCAATGCCGCTAAGTGTTATCAGAACGATGGCGACTCTGTCTATCGTCTGTTCTATGATACCGTAAAGGGTGGTGACTATCGTGCCCGCGAGGCTAATGTCTATCGTCTGGCTGAGGTCAGCAATAATATCATCGACCAGTGTGTCGCTCAGGGTGTGCCCTTCGCTCGTGAGTACGGCGGTATGTTGGCAAACCGTTCCTTCGGTGGTGCCCAGGTGAGCCGTACGTTCTATGCCAAGGGTCAGACCGGTCAGCAGCTGCTGCTCGGTGCCTATAGCTCACTGAGCTGTCAGGTGAAGGCAGGTAAGGTGAAGCTCTATACCCGCTACGAGATGGAGGATGTGGTCATCGTCGATGGTCGCGCACGTGGCATCATTGCCAAGAACCTCGTGACTGGTCAACTGGAGCGCTTCTCTGCCAA